>Ga0129297_10002099_pt1 | contig 10142 bp, 9 predicted proteins | sample I18A1metaG_FD_94708 | JGI IMG/M metagenome (GOLD analysis project Ga0129297, IMG submission 94708) | Lake sediment bacterial and archeal communities from Gulf of Boni, Indonesia to study Microbial Dark Matter (Phase II) - ​I18A1 metaG | ecosystem: Environmental > Aquatic > Freshwater > Lake >... | reverse complement strand
TGCCAAAAGCGGTCTTTTGAAGTGGGCAATTACCGTAGGCATTGTTATGACCATGTATTCGTTGTCATACTTCTACTACATGCTTCCTGGCTCTGACTCACACTATTTTAGAGGTCTCACAGAATATTTTATCGAGAAGACCTATCCAGTTCCTTCGAAGCCGTATCATACTTACTTCGAGTGGCCTTCTTTCTTTCTACTGAATTCCATGGCAACTTCCTTAAGCGGGCTGAGATTAGCCTACTTCGAATTCATGCTATACGCAATCATAGGTTTCCTATTTGTGACTGCCCTGTACGTGTATGTTGCTAAAGCCCATAGAGATAGTGGCTTCTTGGCAGTTGTGAGTTACTTCATAATGATGTTCTATTTCTTGAACTATCAATGGGCGCCTTTTTCGCTTGGGTTCGGGCTTCTTCTCCTTCTGCTCATGCTTGAGACTCGTATTGCTGAAAGCCAGGGAAAGACATTGATGACGCTAATCTTATTTACAGGCGTGAGTTTTACCCACACATTCCTTCCTCTCTTCTTTGTTCTCTACCAACTCGTGCGGTACCTACTTAGTCGAAGCGAAAGATGCCTCAGGACTATTCTGCTGACCATAACTATTTATTTTGCAACGCAGCTTCTTCAAGCGCCTTTGTCGTTTGCAGTCAATATCAAAATTATGATGTATGCATCCCCTGAGTGGGCTCAGATCGTTGAAGCAACACTGGCACCCGCCTGGGTTCCACTGGATAAGGTAGCTCAAACCTTCAGTAGGTTTGTCGTAATCGTGACCACTATCGTATGTGGCGCTGGTTTTGTTGTTCTACTGATTAAGAGGAAACTGAGGCTTCTTGACAAAGCCATTCTCCTTTCTGGAGCAATCTATTCAGCTCTAGGTACCTTAGTTCCAATTCTCGGTTCTCGTGCAATTCCACTCGTTTTCATTCCGATCTCGTTAGGAGCTTCGTATCTTTCTGAAAGTAGATTCGGATCATATCTCAAATCTTTTTTTTTTGGTTTTGCTAATCCTATTCCTTTTTGTCCCACTCCACACCTCATTCTATGACTCCCAAATAATGTTCCAGACGAATGAAGCTTATCAAGCTGAAAACTTCATGATAGACCGCTACGACTGGAGGGAATCAAGCCTCATACTTGCACACCTTAGGGTGGTGACCTACTTGCAGGCGAAACAGCCCTATGTCGCTCAATTTGAGGACGATGTTTTCACGCTCCTTCCAAGGATTGAAGAGTGTGATAGTATAGTCTACACGGTAGGCTTGGGCAAGAACCTCTTAAGGGATGATTATGCGAAGGGGAGAATGCTTCGTGAGCAACTGAACGTGGTATACAACAACGGTTCTTCCTACATCGCAACAAAGAGTTCGGACTTCACATGGGCGCCTGCAGATTAGCGAATCTCACCATAATAGCGTACAAGAAACTGAGGCTTCTTTGACAGAAAGGTTATAGCAAGATTTTCTCCATGGAACTGAGGTTTCCTATACTAGAATTCATGATGGAAGATTGTCGTGCCACAACCGTCCTACGGCGTTTAGACCTCGTAAGTCACTGTTTAGCATGCCGAATAGGTACCAATGCGGCTTGTCAGGATGTGGGTACGGAGGTGGGGGTGTATAGAAAAAGCCGTGCTGTATGAACCCGATGCGTCGTTCTTTGCATATATCGTAGAAATCCTGCATCCATTTCGACCAATAAGTTTCTTGCTTATAGGAGTCTGTCCCAACCTCTGAGAAGAATACGGGGTAGCCACTATCTTGCAACGTGAAGAATCCTACAAATTGTCGATACAAGTACTGTATTATCGACTGTTTTCCTTCGACGTGTCTTCCTTCGGCGTAAGCTCTTGCTACTAGAGTCTGGGGCCAATTATTTGCGTAGGGATCATCACACGAGGAATACCAATGCAAGGCATAAATAATGTTGGTTCGGTTCAAGGATTTAATGAGGAAGAAGCCTGGATACCAAAATGGGATTCCTTCCACTACTATCCTTGAATTTGGCACAACGTTTCGAACAGCATCTATTGATTGCCGCACAAATTCGATGTATCTATCCTCGAGCTTTTGTTGAAAGGGGCCACGTGTCTCCCAGTCAACAGCCCAAGGCGGCTCGTTGAAAATGTCAAGTGCGCCCATGGCTCGTTGAAGTTTAGGTCTTGACACTATCTCTGTAACCCAATGTATATAGTCGGCCCAGTACAATGCGCAGCTTGCTTCCCACCCTCCTGTCCAATTTTCAGAAGCGTTGTTTATGTTAGGCATATCGATCTGTCCGGTCAAGAGGAAAGTGCGTTTTGCGTCAAAATCCCAGTTGCCTCCCCAGCGCGAAAACACATGTGCACTCCAAACGACTTTGATTCCTCGGACGTAACACCAGTCAGCAACTTCGTCCAAAAATCGTTTGTAAGGAAGCCCAAGCGAATTGTCGGTAGGGTCATGTCGCCAAGCCCAATAGTTTAGGTAGATTCGAACGGCCGTAGCCCTAGACATTAAATCAAATTGTTCCTTGAATGTTGACGTACCATATGGTTCGAATGCTAGATCTGTTATAGCTGCGCCATACCAAAGAGGCGATTCATATCTAATTGTTCGATAAGATGATGTGCTTTGAGAAATTGTTTGATAAGACGATGTACTTTGAGAAATTGTTCCATAAGACGATGTGCTTTGAGAACTCCGAGAACCCGAAATCCCCAACGCGACAAGAAGCACGAGCAAGGCGGATGCAAAAAATCTGCGCCGCCATAGGGCTCCTAAATCTTTATGTAGATCAAGATGTGACTCTGTCATCGCCGGTCCTCTTCGTGGTCGGGCACCAACGGTCTAGCGCGAAAGGTGTCCGTCATTCAGAGAAACCGGCGCCTAATCAGCTCTTGTTTGTCTCTTTTTGACACACGTTTCATGATACTGGTGAAAGCTCAATATTTTCGGCTCACGGCTTCTGAAGTAATGGAAACGTACAACACTACGTCCTAGTTTGAATAGCGAGCTGCGGAATACGCAGAAGGATGACGGGCGGCCGAATCATGCGATAATGGACTGGATGGAACTCTGGCATAGTGACGCTACATATTCGCCAAGTTCATGATGAGCTAGCTGTGCTTGGGCCTTCCACCGACGAGATCCTTAAGGATGAGTTTTGGAATTGAGAGATAGGTTTCAAGGAGTGAAATGTGGGTTCAGGTTTTGGAAAGCGTGAAGAGTGCCCGTGTTCTCATTACGGGTGGCGCAGGATTCATTGGGAGCCATCTAGCTGATGAGCTAATGCTACGAAGATCAAAGGTTACAGTCCTGGATAACCTTAGCAATGGAAGTATAAAGAATATTGAAAAATGGCTAGAGAACCCAAACTTCACCTTCATGCGGCGTGATCTTTTGGATGCACACAGCCTAGAGATGGCACTCGAAGGCAGCGAAATTGTCTTTCACTTAGCAGCCAACGCAGAAGTGAGGACCGGTACAACACAACCGAAAATCCATTATAAGCAAAACATTCAAACGACGTTCAACCTACTTGAAGCCATGAGAAAGGCCGGAGATATCGAGGTAGTTGTCTTTACGTCGTCATCGACCGTCTATGGGGAGCCAACAAGAATGCCAACCCCTGAAAACTATGCCCCGCTAAGACCGATCTCTGTCTACGGTTCGTCCAAGCTCTCATGCGAAGCCCTCATAACCGGCTACGCAAACACGTATGGATTCAAGGCCATAATCTATAGGTTAGCCAATGTTATAGGCCCGAGAAGTACACATGGCGTAGTCTACGACTTCGTTCAAAAACTCGAAAGAGACTGCACACAACTTGAGGTCCTAGGAGATGGAACTCAGAAGAAATCATACCTATTCATAGACGATTGCATAACAGCGATAGATGCAGGCTTGAAGAATACTGAGGATCGAGTTGAGATATTCAATATCGGGTCAGACGATCAAATAGATGTCAAGACAATCGCAAACGCAGTCATCGAAGAGATGGGTTTGGAAAACGTGACCCTCCGATTTGCCGAAGATGTAGATGGGGGGAGGGGGTGGGTCGGCGACGTCAAGAGCATGCTTCTCGACATCTCCAGACTTAGGTCGAAAGACTGGAGGCCAAGATATAATAGTGAACAATCCGTGAGACTCACGGTGAGAGAGATTCTCAGAGGGCTGTAAGCTGTTGATAGCAGTAGTTATGGCTGGAGGATACAGAACAAGACTCAAAAACTCTAAGGGGCTGTCCACGCCCCTTCTCAAAGTGGCTGGCAGACCGATGGTCGAATACACAAACAAGGAGCCTATGCGATTGCAACTATCGCTTGGAATGCCCAAGACTTTTGGATCGTGACAACATGGTGCCCTTGGTTCAGGGAAATCCGTAATCATGAGGATAATGATTGTAAAATCTTCTGCCTGGACAGTAAGGGAGTTCGAAACTTCGCTTCATCCAGAGTACACTGCGATTAGGAACCTAGTTCGAAGCTTTCGATCCGATTTTGCTCTCGTAGGGATTGGGGGCAGAAGGTATGAGCGCCTTTGCCACCCAACCCTAGAGCTGGTGTTCTACAATATTGATGTGAGCAATGTTGCGCTGCGGTTATTGTCGTATCCCGTTCTCCTCGGATTGGTTATTGCCCTGAGGCCAAGAGTAGTGGTCACGTTGGGCATGTTCGATCAGATTCCGGTGCAGTTGGGCGCGGACTTTGTTGGCGCACATCACATTGCCGCGGCCATAGGCGAACCATTCTATCTGACCAGACAGATGCGAGTCTTTTGCAAGGTTGCAAGGTTACACTTTCTTCTCAAGATAGCCCTAAAGAGGGCCAAAGCGATAGTGGCTATTAGCGAAAAGATGAAGCGAGATATCGAGAAGATCGCCGGAGTAGGTGCGCTAAATATCGGTCTGTACCACTATACGTTGTCAGACATCTTTCGCCCGGGTCTGAGAGGTACATTGAAAGTATCGAAAGACCGTCGCGGTTCAATTGTGCTGACAAGTTGTCGAATTGACCGAAGAAAGGGGCTTGAATTGGTTATTCTATCCGCTCCAATTGTTCTACGCAAAGTTCCTAAAGTGACTTTTATCATTAGAGGGCCGATCAGTGATGCGAAGTACTTTGGCGAGCTTCGTGCAGTGATACGCAAGAAAGGGCTTGAGGATGTGGTGGTGCTGACGGGTGAGACTTGCGCCTACGAAGACCTGCCCGGAATCATCTCAAGTGCTGATGTGTTTGTCCACCCCTCACGTGACGAATCCCTTGGGCTCGCTATTGCAGAAGCTTTGGCGTGCGGAGTACCTGTGGTGGCAACCAGGGTGGGAGGGATCCCGGAGCTTGTGGAACATATGGTGAACGGCCTGCTCGTTGAACCTGATCCTGTATGTATTTCAAACGCAATTATCAGAATAATCTGTGACAAGGATCTTGGAGACCGTCTCAGGGAAGGGGCGAGGGCATTTTCGGATCGTGTTCGACAGCCTACAGATTCCGATTTTGGATACGTACTTGAAACTAAGATACAAGAACTATTGGCCCACTAGCAGAAGGAAGATAGTCATTGTGCCGGAGGATTTCGTCGGTGATAAAAGCCACTCACCTAATCAGCGTGGAGACTACGGGCCGCTGACGCGCAAATGAAGATGCGATATAGTATTGACAAGAAGCATAAACTACGAAGTTTACCCGCTAAGTGAGCGTGACATCTGCAATTGGCTGAGATCATTTGTCCTTGTATCGCGGCAGCCATATTGGTATCCTGCTTTCGTGATTTTCAAGTCGCCTCGTTTCTAGTATTATCTGCTAAGAGAGACTATTGGCTGGTTCATGTCACCAGCCCTGCTATTTGTATGTGGAAAGAAAGCCGGCGTGCGTGAGACCAAACCTGGTTCAAGCTCATGTGAATGAGGTGATGTTAGTATTCGTGGCACTCTAGCACGTGCTCGCGCTGGTTGACGCTTTTCTGGCAAGCGCGCTACTTCTGGTGAAAGCTTGACACATTATCGCATCATGGAGAAAGTTTCGTACGCTCTCCAATCATCGAACTGACGTCTTCAGTCAAAGTGACTCACCTATGACCTATGTCCTGTCTGAATGATTCTGCAAAGTACGACTTGGGTGCTCTTCGAAAATTCGCTCAAAACGCGATATGCTGCATCCAGTGGTCTACCTCGAAACAGAAAGCCCAGTGAATCGCGTACTAGTCTGGATATCTTTAGCTTATTGCCACGGACAAGGTGGTGATCTATTATCTCAAATCCGGCCCATTCTACGTAGTTATGGAATTCAGACGCGTTCCATTCCCTTACATGTGCAGGGTTGACAGGAGGGCCCATGGTTCGACCACCAGCAACCTTGTCTCTTTCTGGAGTGGAGAGAACTATGAGCGTGCGAGAGTCTGAACACCGTCGAATATAGTCAAGTAGATTATTGGGTTCGAGGAGATGTTCTATCACATCAGCACATAGAATAAGATCAAACACTCGGGGTAAGTGCACGTGGGAATTTTCGATGTCGTCTACGATCCATGTACCGAATTGATGAGTCCGCTTACAGTGATCAATACAGTATTGGGAATCAATCCCAGTGATATCCTTACAGACGGGCATGATGAACTCCCGCAATTTGTTACCGAAACCGCAACCTAATATCAAGAACACTTCGAATATTCTTCTCAACGATAAGGACCTTCGCGAAACGGTATACATCCACCTGAAAATACGAAGCATCATCTTCGCTGCAAAGATAAGGGGTCTTCTTTGCCCTTTTGTTAATATGGTATCCATCTCGTATGAAATAAGGCGTCGAAGCAATGCGTGAAGACTTCGCAGTCATTTTCTCAATCCATTCCATCCAGGTTCTCAGACATCTCCGCCTCATCCTTGCTAGCTAACATAGTCTTCCTCCCAGCAAAATCGTACTCATCCATAGCTTGACTATGTTCCGTTTCGTCCCAAGGTTCATGCCCGTGCTTCTTTATATAAGCTGGCCGGCCGGCCCGGTAGGCATCGCGATGTCTTTGCCAATCTGTTGAAGCGAGTTTGAGAGGTCGTCGTACGCCTCCTCAAGCTTCTCTAACTCTTCTTTAGAAAGGCCCATTTCACTCTCAAGGGCGGATAGACCGACTGGAACATAAGAAGGCTACGATGAAAACAACCCTGAAGCCCGATGGCGATACGCGCTGAAAACACGAACCGCGCTAATGTCATAGGCGATGGAGGCTACGACTCCAAAACTAGCTCTAGGTGCCTAGTAGGGAATGGAATCGAACCAGTAATCAAGGTATGGAAGAACTCATCCAGCAAGACAAGTGGATGTATCCCCAAAAAGCAGTCTTCCACAGGTCCAAACACCTCTTCATCGAATACACCTCGTCCATCAAGTTCCGATACCTGGCTCGGACAGTAGACCGCAATACCCTAGAGAAATTCATAGAATGGCTATGTAAGCATGAGCCAGTCCACGGCCATATCATGGACGGATACTGGTGGCACATGGGAACGGTAGATCAACATCATAAGGTGAACCAAACTGTCCAAATTGAAGTGCTTCTCCCTGCAAGTTCGGTTTGTAGTTCTAGCCCTGTGATTCGAGAGTTTGAGGCTCTGTTATCTTAAGGTGGATCTTTCTCTCCTTGGATGAGTGTGGTCAGTTGTAGGATTGGTGATTGGTTTAGTGCGTCTTCGGCCGACCGTGAACCGAAGCCAGGGCCGGCCAAAAACAGGAAAGAGATAAGAGAGCTCCACGATCACTTCACATGGGTATAGTCGGAGCCACTCTGAGATTAGAAAGACTCAAAAGACCATGTGAGTCGTTGTGTCTGGAATCATTTACATGAGTGGAGTCGAATGTTGAGATCCAGAATAAGCGCGCGTTACAGGTGGCTCGGGATCGCATTCGTTTTGTTTGGGCTTTCTCTCTCGACGGTGAGTTTCCTAGTTCAGGCGACTCCATTCACTGGTCTCGGCTTGTCAAGCTTCCTCATAGGGCTTCTGCTCATGTACGTTCCTACAGAGAGACCGGTTTCACCCCAACTCGTCAGCGCTTTTTGCGCTTCAAGCTTACTTAACCTCAACATGCTGTTAGAAGAATTGGGCATCGATTCGAGGGCGGTTTACTTGCCCAAGAAGGAAGAAAGCCATCAGCCACATGCGTTTCTTCCTCTCATCCGAAACTCCGACTCGGTCTCGATGTTCTTGAAAAGCTTCGAGAACAGTGGGCTATTCGTTGTGAGGGGCCAGAATCCCCATCAGAGCGGGCTCCTCCTCATTCCGCCCGGAAACTCGTTGGCCACACTCATCGAGCAAGAGTCTGGGATCGACTTTTCTAATGTGAGGTTGGACGAAATCGAGGATACTTTGAGGACCGGGCTAGTAGAGGCGCTTGAAATCGCTGAAGATGTACGAGTCATCTTCATAAATGGGACTGTTCGAGTGGAGGTTGGCCCGCTCATCTCAGAGGAGTTCTGCTACATGCAGTCAAAGGTTGCGCGAAGTCTCTGTAGCCAAGTAGGGTGCCCACTCTGTAGTGCAGTCATATGTGCAGTCACGAAGGCTGCCAAGAGACCAGTCTCAGTGGTCAAGATCTTGGCTCTTAGAGGACGAAAGGTCAGCATAGAGCTAAGGCTGTCGGAAGGAGACTATAGAATTGCGAATGATTGAGAGGTACGTTCTCTTCTATGCAGCTATGACTCTTGGAACAGGGATCCTCCTCGGAGGTCTAGGCATAAGACAGCTTGAGGTCTTCTACTTAGTATTCGTCATAGAATTCTTTGTACTTCTTGAACTGTCAACTCCCTTCAAGAGAAGCTTGGCTAGGCGGATGAGTGCCGTAGCCTTCGGCCTCTTCTTGGGATTCATCTACATAGTCGCCTTGAGAGTCATAGAGATCCTGAGATAAATGCCAGAAAAACCAGTGCCTGTGAAATGGGCTAGGCTAATGAAACTTCGTATTCCACTCCGCGCTCCTCGCCTCGAACCTGTGAGCGTTGCACTGATTGTTGCCCTATCCGTTTCACTACCTCTTCTTCAGTATGTCGATCATGAACTCAGTCGCTATGTACCCGTTCCAGGAGGGAACTACCAAGATACACCCGACAAGACGGTTGGGGCGACTTTTCTCCTCATCTATCTGGCGGAGTTGGGGGTGCCCCTGCAGAGGCGGGACTACGAAAATGCTACAGGCCTTATTGCAGAACTGCTGAAGAGGCAGCCGAATTTGGAGCACATACTCAGAACGTACCTCGTGCTCCTACGCGAAATCGTAGAGAATCTGAACAGTTTAGAAAGGACTCTGCAAGAAGCACTCATGCTCGTCGGCAATGGGAAACTCGATGAAGCAAGAGTAAGGATTGACAGAGCCAAGATCGTCAGTGACGAGACTCATGGAAAGCTTACCGCAGTATCTGCCTCAATCGATCGGATTCAATCAGCTTACGGTGTTGACTTAACAGACCAAGCCGTGTTGCTACAGATTCTTACCTCAAGATTAGCAGAGTATGAGGCGCAACTGCAGACCTTGGAAAAGGCGACGAGTAAGATGGATGTGCGAAAGCCGACCTATGTCACGATTGAGCCATCGGATTCGACGGTTTGGGTAGAAAGCATTGTTAGGTTGACTGGTCTGCTGACCTGTGACGATGGCCCTCTCCCAAAAAGAACTGTCCAATTCATGGCCCTAGGAGTTTCAGGGCTTTTGCAAGAAGTATTTACGGACCATGAAGGAAGGTTTGCAGTTGACTTTGTTGTGAGCCCGACTTTTGGAAAGGAACTAGCTCTCGACGCGAGGTATCTTCCATTGGGCGATGACGCAGAGACCTATCGGCCCTCACAGTCAAACGCAGTTTCTCTTCGAATACTCTATTACCCTTCGAGGCTGACGATTAGGTTGTCTCGCGAGAAAGCTCATGTTGAAGAAAGGGTCTATGTTTCAGGGTCCTTGGCTAGCCTCAGCGGTATTCCTCTTGAGAATAGGACTGTGAAGCTTGTTGTGGGGAGCAACATTCTGAATGAGACAACGACCGATAAGAAGGGCGGGTACAGGCTGAGCTTCGCCTTTCACAGCCCAGCCTCCAACGGGACATACCCTGTTCGCACAGTCTTCACTCCGGTGACGGATAGGTACGCTGAGGTATCCTCCGAGGAGAGGCAGGTTGACC
>Ga0129297_10002096_pt1 | contig 10156 bp, 9 predicted proteins | sample I18A1metaG_FD_94708 | JGI IMG/M metagenome (GOLD analysis project Ga0129297, IMG submission 94708) | Lake sediment bacterial and archeal communities from Gulf of Boni, Indonesia to study Microbial Dark Matter (Phase II) - ​I18A1 metaG | ecosystem: Environmental > Aquatic > Freshwater > Lake >... | reverse complement strand
GAGTACAATAGAGCCGTCAGGGAAAGGAGCGTCGCCCATGATTGAAATGGACGTGGTCAACGTTGGCATGCTGGCCGGCTCCAGCAACATTGTTCTGGTGCTGAAGGAGCAGGACGGAGAGCGGCTGCTCATCATGGAGATCGGCCCCCTCGAGGCCAACGCCATCGCCATGGCCCTGGAGGAGATCCGGCCCCCGAGGCCCTTGACGCACGACCTCTTCAACTCCGCGCTGGGGCAACTGGACACCCGAATCGACTCCGTCACCATCGTGGACTTCAAGGACAGCACGTTCTTCGGACAGCTCAACCTGGACACGCCCGCCGGGCCCGTCAGCCTGGACGCGCGGCCCAGCGACTGCGTGGCCCTGGCCCTGCGAGGGGGCGCACCCGTCTACGTGCAGCCGGAGGTACTGGACCGGGCCGGCGTCGTGCCGGCCGAAGAGACGGATGCCGGCGACGGAGGCGGGGACGAGGACGAGGAGGAAGAGGACAATGACGATGACGATGACGGGGGGACCGTCCACTGATGCCCGCGGTTCACGCTAAGCGGCGCGCGGGGCCGCGGACTCTCCGCCTGGCGGTGCGCGGCTTCGGCCACGTGGGTCAGGCTCTGGCCCGCATCCTGTCCGACCGCGGAGCCGGCCTTGAGCGCGAGTTCGGCCTGCGCCTTGTTGTGGCGGCCGCCTCCGACTCCACCGGAGCCGTCTGGTCCCAGGCCGGCCTTGATCCGGCAGATCTGCTGAATGTCCGCACTGCCGGTGGACTGGGCAGGCTGGCCGCAGACCGGGGCTCGGCCTCGGCCAGCCTGCCGGCAGCCGCGGAGCAGGCCGGCTGCGACGTCTGGGTGGACCTGAGCCCCACGGATGTCCGCACGGGGGGATCGGCCCTGGAGGAGACCCGGTGGGCCCTGCGGCACGGGCTGCACCTGGTGACCGCCAACAAGGGCCCTCTGGTGGTGGCCTGGGGTGAACTCCACCGGTTGGCCCGCGGCAGCGGTTCCCACCTCAAGTACGGCGGCGCCACGGCCGCGGCCCTGCCCACCGCCAGCCTGGCCCATTACGAACTGGCCGGGTCGCGCGTCACCCGGCTGGAGGCCGTTCTGAACGGCACGTCCAACTTCATCCTGACCGCCATGAGCCAGGGTCGGGACTACGCCACGGCTCTGGCCGAAGCCCAGACCCGGGGCATCGCCGAGCGTGACCCCAGCCTGGACGTGGAGGGCGTGGACACGGCGGTCAAGCTGCTGCTCCTGTGCAATAGCCTCTTTGGCACCGATTTCGCCCTGCAGGACATCCCCCGCCAGGGCATCACCGACGTGGACCCGGCCGCGGCCAGGGCGGCCCGGGAACGGGGCGGCGGGCTGAAACTGGTGGCACGGGCCTGGCGTGAAGACGCCGCCGGGAACGCGCCCGCCCCCGTCCGCTGTGACGTCTCTGTGCGTGAACTGGACTCGGGCCACCTCCTGGCCCGGGTGAACGGGACGGAGAAGGGCATCGTCTATGAGACCGACCTCATGGGCCGTCTCGCGGTGGTCGGCGGCGGATCCGGACCCATGCCGGCTGCGGCCTCGGTCTTGCGGGACCTGATCAACCTGGGGCGGGAGTTGGGGTTGTCCGACTAGACCCCCGGCACCTAGGCCCGCAGCAGGTGCAGGCGCGACAGGGTGCGGGCCAGGGGCCGTCCGAACCTCGGGATGAGGGCCAGGTCGCTCTCGCGCAGGCCGCCAACAACTAACATGACCAGGCCGTAGACGACGCCGCCCACGGCTATGGCCGCCAGCGTGGCCAGGCCGGCCGAGTGCAGCAGCTGCGTGAAGGCGAGGTAGGACGGTACCACGGCGGCGCCCATCACGGCTGCGGCCAGGGCCGGCTTCATAATCATGTCGCGTACCTGAATGACCGGGCCGACACTCTCGTATACCCGGTACAGGTTGAGCGAGGTGGTCAGGGCGAAGCCGATGGCCGTGGCGTAGGCGGCTCCGGTGACGCCGATGCGGAAGACCAGGACATACGTCAGCACAGCCTTGAGCGCAGCGCCCAGAAACATGTTCACAACGGGAACGATGTTGCGGCCCAAGCCTTGAAGAATGCCCGACGTCGTCTGCTGCAGCGTGACAAAGATGAGGCCGAGGGTCAGGGCGCGCACCACCACTTCCGTGGGAGCCGCCGGGGCCTGGCTCTGCAGGCGCAGCAGGTGGACGATGCCGCCGGCCAGCAGGTACATGCCCACCGCCGCCGGGATGGAGAAGAGAAGGGTGACGCGCAGGGCGGTGCGGGAGCGGGACAGAATCTCATCCCGCCGCCCCCGGAACAGGGACTCGGTGATGGCCGGCACCAGGGTGACGAAGAGCGCACCGGTCAGCATGGTGGGCAGATTCACCAGCGGCATGGCGTTGCCGGCCAGGACACCATAGTTGGAGGTGGCGCCCCCCATGGACATGCCCGCCGCCTGCAGGCGCGCTGAAACCAGGGCCGAGTCGGCCAGCATCAGCATGGGCAGGCCCATACCGGCCAGGGAGATGGGGATCGAGTAGCTGAAGATGCGGCGCACCAGGGGCCAGACGGGCTCCTTGATGAGCCTGGCCTCTCGCAGCGCCTGTCCAAAGTAGCGGGGCACGGCGGTCTGGTAGATCAGGCTCAGCAGCAGGAAGCTGCCGATGGCCCCGGCGGTCGAGCCGAAGGTGGCGCCGGCGGCGGCGATCCCCAGGTCGCCGGTCCGTCCCAGCAGGATGTAGGCGGCGCTCAGCATGATGATGACACGGATGATCTGCTCGACCACCTGAGAGAGGGCGTTGGGCCGCATGTTCTGCAGGCCCTGGAAGAACCCGCGGTAGGCGGCCTGGAGGGTATCGGCGAAGACGGCCGGAGCCAGCACCCAGTAGGAAAGGGCGGCGCGAGGGTCGTGGTGGACGTTGTTGGCCAGGAACCGCCCGGCCAGGGCCAGGGCTGTGGCCGTGAAAACTCCCAGGGTGGTCATGGCCAATCGGGACACCCGGAAAACGCGAATGGCGCCGGGACGGTCGCCGGCCGCCAGGCGCTCGGCCACCAGCTTGGAGATGGCGATATTGATGCCGGTGGATGAGATGGCCAGAAGAATGGCGTAGAAGGCGTAGGGAAAATTGTAGATGCCCACGCCTTCCTCCCGCAGCAGCCAGAACAGGGGCAGCTTTTGCGCTATCCCCAGCAGCCGGACGATGAGCGTGGCGCCGGTGAGAATGAGGGCGCCCTTCAGGAACGAGTCCCGGGGGTGCCCCGGCTGCTCCGGGTCGATCTGCCCGGAGGGAATGTCATGAATATCGATGAGGGACATCTCCTCGTCTGCGATACTGCGAGACGGGCTTGTCTCGTCACTCTGCCTTCCTGAGATTTTATCACAAGGGCGCCGCCCGTAAAGACGTGACGGCGCCCGAGTTTCTCCGGGTCCATGCGGCGGGCTCAGGAGTCAGAGCTGGAGGCCCAGGTTTCGCTTCATGACCAGCTTCTTCATCTGTTGAATGGAGTAGGTCTGGTTGATGCCCTTGGGGCAGGACGTAACGCAGTTGAAGATGGTGTGGCAGCGGAAGATGCCCTGCTCGTTGCCCACCAGCGTGAGGCGCTCCTCCCTGGCCGTATCGCGGCTGTCAGCGACGAAACGGTAGGCCTTCGTGAGGGCGGCCGGGCCGAGGTAATCCTCGTTGGCGATGCCGGACGGGCAGGCGGAGTGGCAGGCAGCGCAGAGGATGCAGTCGGCCATCTCCTGGATCCCCTTGCGGTCTTCGGGCGACTGGAGGCGCTCCTTCTCCGGCGGCGGGCCGTCGTTGATGAGGTAGGGCTTGACCTTCTCGTAGTTGCGCCAGAAGGGCTCCATGTCCACCACCAGGTCCTTGATCACGGGCAGGTGGGGCAGGGCTGACACCGTCACCACGTTGCCCTCCAGGGCGTGACCCACCTGGGTCTGGCAGGCCAGCTTCCACTCGCCGCTGATGTACATGGCGCAGGAGCCGCAAATGGCCTCGCGGCAGGAGTAGCGGAAGGCGAGACCGGGGTCCTGATGCTCCAGCACGTAGAACAGGGCCTCCAGAACCGTGAGGCCGCCCGACCTGCCGCCCCGGGGCACCTGAAAGTCCTGGTAGCCCGGGTCCTTGCCGGACTCGGGGTCGAAGCGGAAGATGCGCAGTGCGAACGTATCCTCAGGCATCAGAACACCCCTTTGAGTTCGTCGGACCGCCGGCATCAGTACTTGCGCTCCACCGGCTGGTAGTGCGTGATGGCCACGGGGCTGTAATCAAGCTGCGGCCCCTCTGGAGTACGGTGGGCCAGGGTGTGCTTGAGCCAGTCGGCGTCGTTCCGTGAGGTAAAGTCCAGACGGTAGTGCGAGCCGCGGCTCTCCTCCCGCTGCAGGGCGCCCAGGGCGATGACCTCGGCCACCTCCAGCATGCCCTCCAATTCGACGTTGGTGACCAGGTCCAGGTTGAAGACCCGGGCCTGGCTGCGCACCTTGATGTGGGCTACGCGTTCCTTGAGTTCACGGACCTCGGCCAGCGCCTCCGTCAGGGTGCCCCGGTCGCGGAAGATGCCCACCTTCTCGATCATCACGTCCTTGAGGCGGTCGCGGATGGCGGAGGGGTCCTCCGTCCCGTCGCCGGCCATCAGCCGGTGGGCCCTGTCGCGGGTCTTGCGCAGGTCCTCCTCCAGGAGCGTCCTGGCTTCGGGGGCCGGTTCCGTCCGGTTGGCGTTTCCCGCCAGCGACTCGGCCATGGCGTCGCCGGCCAGCTTGCCGAACACCATGGTGTCCAGCAGCGAGTTGCCACCCAGGCGGTTGGCGCCGTGGACCGAGACGCAGGCGCACTCGCCCGCGGCGTAGAGCCCCTCCACCGGGGCGGCACCCGTGACGTCCGTGTCGATGCCGCCCATGGTGTAGTGTTGGCCGGGCTGGACCGGGATGGGTGTGTCAATGGGGTCGATGCCCGCAAAGTTCAGGCAGATGTCGCGGATGCCGGGCAGGCGCTCTTTGATCTTCTTGGCTCCGAGGTGACGCAAGTCCAGGTGGATGTAGCCGCCGCCGGCGCCGCCCTTGCCGAAGCCCCGGCCCTCGTTGATCTCCGTCTGGATGGAGCGGGCCACGATGTCGCGGGGGGCCAGCTCCATGGCCTTGGAGGCGTACTTTTCCATGAAACGCTTGCCCTCGGCGTTGACCAGGTACCCGCCCTCGCCGCGGCAGCCTTCGGTCATCAGGATATTGGTGCCGAAGAGGGCGGTGGGGTGGAACTGAATGAACTCCATGTCCTTCAGGGGCACCTCTGCCTGGTAGGCGATGGCCAGGCCGCTGCCCGTGTTGATGAGGGCGTTGGTGGAGCGGCCGAAGATGCGCCCGGCGCCGCCGGTGGCGAAGAGAATGCGGTCCGCCGCCAGGGGGACGATCTCGCCCGTGAGGATGTTCAGCGCGATTAACCCAAGGGCCCGCCCCTCACGAACGGTGAGCGACAGCACCAGGAACTCCTGATAGGTGCGGATGCCGCGCTTGACGCACTGCTCCCACATGGTGTGCAGCAGGGCATGCCCGGTCTTGTCGGCGGCGTAGCAGGTCCGGGGGTAGCCGGCGCCGCCGAAGGGGCGCTGGGCGATGCGACCGTCGGCCAGGCGCGAGAAGGGGCACCCCCAGTGCTCCATCTCGTACACCCGGGCGGGGGCCTCGCGGGTCATCCGTTCCACCGCGTCCTGATCCGCCAGGAAGTCGGAGCCCTTGATGGTGTCGTAGGCGTGCTTCTCCCAGGTGTCGTCCCGGGCGCCCTCGGCGTTGCCCAGGGCGGCGTTGATCCCGCCCTGCGCCGCCACGGAGTGGGACCGGACCGGGTGGACGCGCGAGATGACGGCGCAGTCCAGGCCGGCGTCGTGCACGGCAATGGCGGCGCGCAGCCCGGCCAGCCCGCCGCCGACGATGAGAACCGGATGGTAGATCAAGCCATCACCTCAGACGAAGCTACATGCCGCGGATGAACACAGTCAGGGCCCTGCCTCCGTAGAGGGTGGCGACGAGGCCGATGATGATCAGCGCCAGGGACAGACTGCGGTCAACCCTCGGCCAGTAGTCCAGAGCCACGGCGCGGACGCCGTTGAGGCCGTGGTACAGGGAGATGACCAGCAGGCCGAAATCAATGACCCAGAAGAGCACTCCTTGCAGGCGGGCCGCCACGCCGGAGAAGGTGATGTAGGTTTCGCTGGGCACGAAGTGAAGCACAAAGAAGTGGGCTCCCAGCAAGGCCAGGAGGAGTACCGCAGTGAGCCGCTGCAGGATCCAGGCCCAACTGCCCTCGCGGGTAGACAAGGCTATCCCTCCCTCAGCGCCAGGGCACAAGGGCCGGCGCCGTACCGAAGATGAGGCGCAGGAAGGCCGACAGGCCCAGGGCCAGCAGCGCGCCGGACACCACCAGGACGCCCCAGAACAGGGCCCGCTGCCGCCGCACGCCGATGCCCAGGTCGAACAGGATGAGCCGGATGCCGTTGATGCCGTGGTACAAAACGGCGATGAACAGCACCAGCTCGCCGAAGGCCGCCAGCGGGTTGCGGAGGGCGTTCATGGTCTCGTTGAAGGCGGCGCCGCCGCCCCGGTTGACCGAACTGATTTCCCAGATGTGCATCAGAAGAAAGAGCACAATGCCCAGGCCGGTAAGGCGATGCAGGATCCAGGCCCACATCCCCTGCCGGTAGTGCCGGGGAAGCAGGTCGGGGTTGGCCCGGACCGGGCTGTGCTTGAGCGGGTACATGGCACCCCTCCTTTACCCCCTAGTCTTTGCTGAAGGTGGAGAAAAGAAACAGAGCATTCGGAAGGAGTTGGAGGGAACTCGTATAATAATAGGGTACCTTCTTGGGGAGGGATGGCGGTGGGACGGGAGCCTCTGTCCCTGGCAGCCGTGGCGCGGTCGTTGCGCAGCGGGCTGATCGTGGTTGACGGTGAAGGCCTGATCCAGGAGTTCAACGAAGCCGCTGCAACCCTGTTCGGGCGAACCCGGGCGAGCGCCCTGGGCCGCCCCATCCAGGAGGTCATTCCCGGCACGGGCCTGCTCCGGGTGCTGACCACAGGGCAGCCCGAGTCCAACGTGCGCTTCGAAACGGCCGACCGGGCGCTGATTGTTGACCGCACCCCCATTGTGGACGATGGCCAGGTGGTGGGCGTGGCAGCCTTGTTTCAAGACGCCAGTGAGCTGGAAGAGGTGTCCCGGCAGTTGGGCGTGGCCAAGGCCCTGAACGAGGACCTGCAGGCCTTGAACCGGGAACTGGAGGCCATCTTTGACTCCTCTTTCGATGAGATCTTCGTCGCGGACGGAGAGGGTATCTGCCTGCGCGTCAACGCGGCGTCGGAGCGGCTTTACGGGTTAAAGGCCCAGGATCTTCTGGGCCGGCGGGTGGACGAGCTGGAGAAGGACGGCATCTTCTCACCCTCCGGCATCCGCCTCGCCCTGGAGGAGAAGCAGCGGGTGACCATCGCCCAGGAGACCCGCAGCGGCCGCCGCGTGGTGGTCACAGCCAACCCGGTGCTGGATGAGGCCGGCCGCGTGGTGCGGGTGGTGGCCAACAGCCGGGACGTCACCGAGCTGGTGTCGCTGCGCGCACAACTGCAGGAGACCGAGGAGCGGGCCCGCCGCTATGGCCAGGAGCTGCGATCCCTCCGCCAGGAGGTGACCCGCATCCCCGGGCTGGTGGCACAGAGTTCGCTGATGCAACGGGTTATCGACCTGGTGCGGAAGGTGGCGGGGGTGGACACCACGGTGTTGCTCCTGGGCGAGTCAGGTGTTGGCAAGAACGCCCTGGCCCGGGCCATCCACCTGCTTTCCGCCCGCAAGGACGGGCCCTTCATCGAGGTCAACTGTGGTGCCATCCCGGAGCACCTGCTGGAATCGGAACTCTTTGGGTATGATCCGGGGGCCTTCACCGGGGCGCGCCGCGAGGGCAAGGCCGGCATTCTGGAACTGGCCAACGGCGGTACGCTCTTCCTCAATGAGATCGGAGAACTGCCCCCGTCGCTGCAGGTGAAGCTGTTGGCGGTACTGCAGGACCGGCAGGTGACGCGGGTGGGCGGGACGCGCAGCCGACCCATCGATATGCGCGTCCTGGCCGCCACCAACCGGGATCTGGCGGAGATGGTGGGCCAGGGCCGGTTTCGGGAAGACCTGTACTACCGGCTCAACGTCGTGCCCCTCCAGGTGCCCCCCTTGCGCCAGAGGAGTGAGGACATCCCTGCCCTGCTCCACCACTTTCTGGAGGAGAACAACCGGCGCTACGGCCGGACCCGCCGCCTCAGCCGCGCTGCCGCCGACCGGCTGCTGGAGTACCAGTGGCCCGGCAACATCCGGGAGCTGCAGAACCTGGTGGAGCGCCTGGTGGTGACGGCCGATGACGATCTCATCCGGGAGGAGGACCTTCCCGCCCTGGTTCGGACAGGTGGCGGCGCCAATCCGGCGGTCGGCCCAGGCCGCGGCGGCGGGAGCGGCCCGCGGACCGAAAGCGCCGGCGGCCGCCAGGAAGGGCGGGCTAACCCGTCTCTGCGACAGGCTGTCCAGGAACTGGAGCGGGAACTGATAGGCGAAGCGCTTCGTTTACATGGCAGCACGCACCGGGCGGCACGGTCGCTGGGCGTCAGCCAGGCGACGGTGGTACGCAAGATGCAGCAGCTAAAGCTCAAAGTGTCGGCGAACTCGGTGTGAGTCCTCCGTCGCTCCGGGGTGATTCGTTTATGCACCAGACATAACCACTATCTCCAGCTTAAAACACTTCAGGAAAGGGATTTACACGAAGCGAATCGTTACCGTATCATGGTGATGCTTATATGCATCAGGAAGGGAGGCGGACGGAGCCCTCCTCCCTTCGGCCCTTCCGGTTCTCGGGATCGATCCCATAGGGACTGGCCAACCCCATCCCCCAGGCGGTGGAGGTTGGCATCGTTATTGCTAGAAAGGGAAGGTGAGGGCCGGAGGAGGGGAGACCTATCGTCATCGAATTCGACTCTTCGTTGTCGAATGCAGTGGGCCAGCCCCGAGTGGAGATCCGGCTGACCCAGCGGATGAGGTTGATGGAACTGGTCTCGGTCCTGTTCTCCATGTATCCCCGGCTTGCTGTCGGAATCCCGGCAGCAGAGACGCCCGCCTGGCTGGCGGGTCATCTGGAACTGATTCTGGATGGAGCGCCGGCCGGTCTCGAGGGCCTTGCCGGAGATCACAGTCATTTGTCCATTCGGGCCCGGAAGGCCTGATCAGGCCAGGATGTCGTTTTCCGGAAAAGGGGGACGGTAATGGATGCCATCATGATCCAGTTGGCCGGAGTGACCAAGGCCTTCGGTGAAACGGTCGCAGTGCGAAACCTGAATCTCACGGTGTTCCGCGGTGAGTTCCTCACCCTGCTCGGACCCAGCGGTTGCGGCAAGACGACCACCCTGCGCATGATTGCGGGCTTCGAAAAGCCCACGGAAGGAGAGATCCTTCTGGATGGGCAGCCGGTGGAAGGTCTGCCCCCATACCGCCGGGACGTCAACACCGTTTTCCAACATTACGCCCTCTTCCCTCATATGACCGTGCTTGAAAACGTAGCCTTCGGCCTGGCGATGAAGCACGTGCCCAGGGAAGAGGCCCGGCGGCGCGCCCTGGAGGCGCTGGAGATGGTACAACTGGCCGGGTTCGAGGGACGTCGGCCCCGGCAGCTCTCAGGCGGCCAGCAGCAGCGGGTGGCTGTGGCACGGGCCATCGTCAACCGGCCCAAAGTGCTGCTTCTGGACGAGCCTCTGGGCGCTCTGGACCTGAAGCTGCGCAAGCAGATGCAGGTGGAGTTGAAGCATCTGCAGCAGCGGTTGGGCATCACCTTCATCTATGTGACCCACGACCAGGAAGAGGCCCTCACCATGTCGGACCGAATCGCCGTGATGAGCGGCGGGGTGATTGAGCAGTTGGGCACCAGTGAGGAGATTTACCACCGGCCCCGGACCCGTTTTGTGGCCGACTTCATTGGCGAAACCAACCTCTTCACCGGCCAGGTAGTGGCCCTCAGCGCCTCTGGGCTGACGGTGGAAACCCCTGCCTTGCGCCTGACGGTTCCCGCCACCCCGGAGGTCTCCGCCGGCGCCCTGGTCCATGTGTCGGTGCGCCCCGAAGCCATTCGGGTGCGCCCAGAGGACGTCAGCGGCAGTCATGG
>Ga0129297_10002095_pt1 | contig 10160 bp, 7 predicted proteins | sample I18A1metaG_FD_94708 | JGI IMG/M metagenome (GOLD analysis project Ga0129297, IMG submission 94708) | Lake sediment bacterial and archeal communities from Gulf of Boni, Indonesia to study Microbial Dark Matter (Phase II) - ​I18A1 metaG | ecosystem: Environmental > Aquatic > Freshwater > Lake >... | reverse complement strand
TTGGTGGAGCTGATCAGGATCGAACTGACGACCTCTGCAGTGCGATTGCAGCGCTCTCCCAGCTGAGCTACAGCCCCATGGGGACTATCAGTCTAGCGGACCCTGGGTTCCAGTCAATCCGGGGCTACATGAGCTCCTCCATGCAGGTCCGGAGGACCTCCGGTCCGGGCTTGACCCGGGCTTGGGGCAGGTTGGCCACGGGCTCGTCCACCAGGTACATGAAGTCATGAATCGTGGGTTTGTCCGGCTGGACGTAGAGCAGGCCCGTCAGGAACTCGCCGCGGTCCCGGGCTTCGTGGATCGCGCGGTGGGCCCCATAGAGATCCCTGGGGTCGTAGTCCTCGCGGGTGGAGCGGAAGGTGACCCGGGAGCCGTCCGGGAACTCGACCTCGCGCACCTCGCCGGGGGCCATCTCCACGGAGCCCAGCTCGTAGTAGGGCACGAAGCCCAGCTCGTGGATGGGCATCTCCTTGTCCTTCAGAGTCTTGTAGGACTTGGTGGAACCCTCGTGGTTGTTCCAGGTCACGCAGGGGCTGATGACGTCGATGAGGGCTGTGCCGCGGTGCGTGAAGGCCGCCTTCAGGAGCGTGCCCAGCTGCTTGGGATTTCCGCTGAAGCTGCGGGCCACGAAGCCGCAGCCCAGCTCCATGGCGAGGGTGCAGGGATCCAGGGGGGGGATTTCGTTCACGGAGCCATGTTTGAGGGCGGAGCCCACGTCCGCCGTGGCCGAGAACTGCCCTTTGGTCAGGCCGTAGACGCCATTGTCCTCCAGGATGTACACCACCGGCACGTTGCGGCGGATCATGTGGACGAGCTGTCCCATGCCGATGGACATGGAGTCCCCGTCGCCGCTGGCGATGATGTTCACGAGCTGGCGATTCGCGAGCGTCGCACCGGTGCAGACCGAGGCCGCGCGCCCATGGACGGAGTTGAAGCCCCAGGCCTGGCTGAGGAAGTAGGTGGGTGTCTTGCTGGAGCAGCCGATGCCCGAGAGCTTGGCGACCCGGTGGGGTTCGATGCCCATCTCCCAGGCGGACTGGATGATCTGCGATGTGATGGCATCGTGGCCACAGCCCGCGCAGAGTGTGGACTTGGCACCGACATAGTCCTGCTTCGTAAGGCCGAGCTTGTTGGTGGGGACGGTGGCGTCGGTCATGGCTCCCTCACTTCTCGAAGGCGGTGATCTGGTCGATGAGGGTCTGTGCCGTGATGGCCGTGCTGTCGTAGTGCAGCACGTTCCGCAACTTCACGGCCTGATCCGGGAAGAAGTCCCGCAGAAGCGAAGCCATCTGGCCGTCGCGGTTCTGTTCCACGACATACACGACCTCCATGTCATGCAGGAAGGCCTCCACCTCGGATGTGAAGGGCAGGGCGCGGATCCGGAGGTAGTCCGTGGGCAGGTCGTGCCGCTCAATGAGGATATCCCGGGCCTCGCCCACGGCAGGGTCGCTGGAGCCGAAGGCGATGATGCCCCGCTTGGTGCCTGCGCGATCCAGCACCGGTGGAGGCACCACGGAGCATGCCCCCAGGAACTTGCGCTTCAGGCGGTCGATGTTCGACTGCCAGTCCGCGGGTTTCTCGGAGTAGCCGGCGTAGGGGTTGTGTCCCGTGCCGCGGGTGAAGTAGCCGCCCTTGCCACCGGGGGTTCCGGCGATGGTCCGCCAGCAGATGCCGTCGCCGTCGATGTCCTTGTAGCGGCCCCAGTCCTGGATCTCCTTCAGCTGTGCCTCCGACAGCACCTTGCCGCGGTCGTGGCAGGACTCGGGGAAGGCGAAGGGTTTGGTGATCCAGTTCTGCATGCCCAGGTCCAGGTCCGTGACCACGAATACGGGCGTCTGGAAGCGCTCCGCCAGGTCGAAAGCCTGGTACGTGAACTGGAAGCACTCCTCCATGGAGCCCGGGTAGAGGCAGATATGATAGGTGTCGCCATGGCTGCACTTGGCGGTGATGCCGATATCGCCCTGGCTGGTGCGGGTGGGGAGGCCCGTGGAAGGGCCCATGCGGGTGACATCCACGAACACGCCAGGGCACTCCGCAAAGTAGGCCAAGCCGATGAACTCGGACATGAGGGAGATGCCGGGACCGGAAGTGGCGGTCATGGCGCGGGCGCCCGCCCAGCCGGCGCCCACGACCACCCCCGCGGAGGCCAGCTCGTCCTCCATCTGGACGATGGCGATGGTGCGCTGGCCCGTTTCGGGGTCTGTCCGGAAACGTTCCGCATAGTCCGCCAGCTTCTCGATGAGGCTGGAGCTGGGCGTGATCGGGTACCAGGCCGCGACCGTGACACCTGCAAACAAGGCACCCAAGGCACAGGCGGTGTTGCCATCCATGATGAGCAACCCGTCGGTCTTGTGGTCGCGGATCACCCGCAGGCGGTCCTGGGCCGGGATGTGCTGGTCCGCCCAGTCGAAGCCGGCCTGGGCGGCGTTCCGGTTGAGTTCGATGGCCTTCTGCTTGCCCTTGAGCTGCTTCCCGATGGCGCGCTCGATCTCCCCCATGTCGATGCCGAGCATCTGGGCGGCCACACCCACGTAGACCATGTTCTTCACGAGCTTGTGGAGCTTGGGCTCCGGGCAGGAGGCGGAAACGATCTGCTGGAACGGGACGGCGTGGAAGTTCACGTCGCTGCGCAGGCCATCCAGCTTCAGGGGCTCGTCGAAGAGCACTGTGGAGCCCGCTCCCAGCTTGAGCACATCGTCCTTGGCGGTCTCAGGGTTCATGCAGACCATCAGGTCGATGTCGTGCTTGCGGGCCACGTAGCCCTTGGCGTTGGCCCTGATCTGGAACCAGGTCGGCAGGCCTGCGATGTTGGAAGGGAACAGGTTCTTCCCACTCACGGGGATGCCCATCTGGAAGAGTGAGCGCAAGAGGACATTGTTGGCCGTCTGGCTGCCGGAGCCGTTGACGGTGGCCACCTCGATCGAAAAATCATTTATCATGGTTTTCGTTTCTTCCGCCTGGCGAAGGATCGAAGCTGCTGGGGACATGAAGAACCTTTCGGGAGTCGTGGAAGGACGGGAACCCTCCGGAGGGCTTTCGTCCGGAGCGATATGAATTGGTTGCCATTCAGCGGGGAGCTGGGCATCGCGCGACGAGCCGTCCATGCATTGCGCTAAAAAAAGCGAAAAAAAAGGATTGACCGGGTCCACCCTTTCGCCTACTTTGATGCCATGAAGCCGACCAATCTTACCAAGCGCCAACAGGCTGTTCTGAACTACATCCAGAGGTTTCTGGAGAGCGAGGGACGCAGCCCGACGCTCAAGGAGATCGCCGAGGGCGTGGGCTCCAGCGCGGTGAGCACCATCCACAAGCACGTCCAGCACCTCATCGAAAAGGGCTTCCTCGGGCGCAGCCATGGCTGCGGCAACAACATCGTTCTGGCGGAGGCTCCCAGTGCGCCAGCCGAAGAGGACAGTGGCGTGACCCCCTTCGACCGGTCCCCCGTGAAGGCCTATCCCTTCTGCGGGGACGTGGCCGCCGGCGTGCCCCTCATCCCGGAGACCCGGGCGATCCCGTTGGAAGTCCCGAACAGTATCCACCGGGACCGCGATGGACTCTTCGTGTTGCGGGTCCGCGGCGATTCGATGATCCAGGACTGCATCATGGATGGCGATCTCGTCGTGCTTCAGCGACGGGGTGAGTACCGCAACGGGGACCGGGTCGTGGCCCTCATCGACGGGGAGGAAGCCACCTTGAAAGAGTTCCGGAAGGATCCCAAGGGCGTCTGGCTCATCCCGCACAACCCTGAGCTGACTCCGAAGTGCTTTGCGCCGGAGCAGGTGGTCATCCAGGGCGTGCTTGTAGGTGTCATGCGCAGCTGCTGATCAGCCCAGAACCTTCGCCACCGCGCGCTGGACCTCCTGGCATGTGGCGGAGCCTGCCAAGTCCGGTGTGGCGATCCCCGAGCGGAGGACCTCGCCCACGGCCTGATGGAGCCTGGCAGCCTCTTCCTCCCAGCCCAGATGACGGAAGAGAAGGGACGTGGACAGGATCATGCCGACGGGGTTGGCCTTTCCTGTTCCGGCGATATCGGGCGCAGACCCATGGACGGGCTCGAAGAGCGCGTTGCAGCGGAAGGGTCGATGTGGAGCCCAGGACGCGGAAGGCGCCATGCCCATGCCCCCTTGGAAACCGGCCAGAAGATCACTGGTGAGATCCCCGATGAAGTTGTCCGCGGCGATCACGCCGAAGCGGCGTGGATTCTGGACGAGGGCACAGAGGAGCGCGTCCGCATGCATGGTCTCGGCGGCCACGGAGGGGTAGTCGGCGCATAATTCCTTGAATATGCGTATCCAGAGGCCGTGTCCATGCTTCAGGACGTTCGCCTTTTGGGCCAGCGTCAGAGGGCAGGCGCGACCGGAAGCCTGCTCGAAGGCCGTCGCAAGGAGGATCCGGATCGCCCGGGCGGTGTGAACGGCCTCATCGACGGCCAGCTCGTCCTCGGTGCGGCCCCTCAGGCAGTAAGGCCCTTCGGTGTTCTCCCGGAACACCTCGATGTCAATCTCGTCGGGCTGCAGATCCTTCAGGGGGATGTGGGTCGCCAGGAAGGGCCTGCAGGGGCGGTAGTTCACGTGGAGTTCGAGACCCTGCCGGAGCCGCAGCAGCAGTTGTTCGGCGTGACGTCCGTCGGGAATCCGCGTGTCTCCCACGGCTCCGAACAGGATGGCATCGAACGTGTCCCGGAGATCCGCAAAGTGGCGGTCCGACAGGGTCTCGCCCGTGTTGAGAAAGTGATCTGCCCCGTAGGGGAATGTCACCCATTCAAGTTCTCGGCCACGCGCTCGAGACCAGTCCAGTAAGGGTATGACTCCGGTCATGACCTCAGGGCCGATGCCGTCTCCAGGAATGATGGCGACCCTGATCATGTCTGTATCCGCCTCCTTCAGGGCCGGAGACGCTCGTGCGAGGCCAGCCCGTGATCATTCTCATATATCTATCTGGGTTTGAGGCCTGGGGATTAACCGGTTACACTCACGCATACTTCGAGGTTTTGGACGATGGTTTTCTTCAACCACGCCACGCGCCAGATGACGGCCAAGATCGTCTACTACGGCCCCGGCTTGTGCGGGAAGACGACCAATCTGAACACCATCTACGGCAAGACCTCCCAGAAGGCCCGGGGCGAGATGGTTTCGCTGAACACGGAGACCGACCGGACCCTGTTCTTCGACCTGCTGCCCATGGACGTGGGCGTCGTCGGCGGCTTCAAGACCAAGCTTCAGCTCTACACGGTTCCGGGGCAGGTGTTCTACAACTCCACCCGGAAGCTCGTGCTCAAGGGCGTGGATGGCATCGTGTTCGTGGCGGACAGCCAGGTGCCGATGCTCGATGCCAACAAGGAGAGCCTGCAGAACCTGGAAGCCAACCTCCGGGAGCTGGGCCTGAGCATCCGCGACATCCCCATGGTCTTCCAGTGGAACAAGCGGGATCTCAAGAACATCGTGCCCGTGGAGGATCTCGAGCGGGAGCTGAACCCTGCGCGGCATCTGAGCTTCCAGAGCAACGCCCAGGAAGGCATGGGGGTCTTCGAGACCCTGCGTGGCATCACCAAGCTGGCGCTCACCCACATCAAGTCGCACCACTTCGGTGAGACGAACCCGGCCCGGGAGGAACCTGTCGCAAAGCGCGAGGCACCTGCTCCCAGGGAGGTTCAGGCTCCCGCCCCGGTGCTCAAGGGGGCCGCCTATGGGGCGGCCGTGACCTCCGCACCCACCCCCATCAAGCCCCTGACCTTCTCGGATCTGCCTTCCGTCAGCGAGGTCCTGGCTGACACACCACCGCCGATGCCCGCCCTCGCTACGCCCGTGATCATCAAGAAAATGCCCGTCCCTGCGCGGACGGCGACCCCTGCGATCGCTGCACCCCGTGCCATGGCTGCACCCCTGGCCCCGGCCCTGAACAGACCTAATCCCGCGCCGCGTCCTGCCGTCAGCCCCATGATGGTCTCCCTTGCCACGCCCATGGCTCCAAAGGCCAAGAGCCCCGCGCCCAAGGCTGCAGTAAGCGCCTTCATGGGTGACCTGGCTGCGCCATCGGTGGCTCCCGCCACCCTCAAGGTGGAACTGCCGAGCGAACTCGAAGGTGCGGAGATCGAAATCTGCATCGAGGTGCGCCAGGGCGGGAAGACGCTGGGCCAGGGACAGCTCAGGCGGACCGCTCCTGGAGCCGGTGCTACATCCAAGCTGACCCTCGAACTGAAACGTGGCTAGCCCGCTCCGTTGCATGGCCATCCTGTTGACGGCGGCCGTCGCCCACTCAGCGGAAGCTCCGCAGTGGTGGAAGAACCTGCATCGGGTGTCCAGGATGGAGGCTGCCTTCGTGCAGGAATCCGAGAGCGCTGTCTTCGGCAAGCTCACCAAGGAAGGCTCGCTGCAACTGAGCCGAGGCGGCCGTTTCCGTGTGGCCTACACGAAAGGGATCATCCTGGTGTCCGATGGAACCCAGCTGATCCAGTACGATCCTGCCGCGAAGACGGCCCAGCGCATGGATCTCCGCACGGCAACCCGGGACATGCCGCTCCTCAACGTCCTTGCCGATCCTGCTTCCCTCGAGGCCTACTACACCACCAAGGCTGACGGCGAAACCCGAATGATCCTGGAACCCAAGCGCAAGGATCTGCCGAAGGTGACCGTGGAAGGGCATGGCGCGTTCCTCCAGCGTATCGCATGGACGGATCCCACAGGAGCCAACCAGGTACTGAATCTGAAGGCCCCCCGCACACCTGCGAAGGACTTCCCCTCATCCACATTCATCTTCACTGCGCCCGCCGGAACCCGCTGGATCCAGTGAAACTCCCCGCGCATCCCGCCTCGCGGCTATGCCCGGAGCCGCATCCTCCGATACAATGACCACGGCCCTATAGCTCAGTGGTCAGAGCTGGCGGCTCATAACCGCTTGGTCCAGGGTTCGAATCCCTGTGGGGCCACCATTTCATGCTGAGACGAATCCGGGATTCGAACCCTGGATCGACTGGGCGCGCAGGTAGAGCCAGCGAAGGACGCATGCATCCAAAGCGTTGCGGCGAAGCCGCAGGCTCGTGCGCAGCCCAGACGCGGTGGGACGGGGGTTCGGGGCCACGAACCTGCGTCGAGAAGATCCCGGACTTTTTACCGCCGTGTTTTCATGGCTGCTGCACCCCCTCCACCATGGGCAGGGGTGCGGTGTTCACCTTGAGCTGGAACACGTCCGGCCGGGCATAGTGGCCGACCACGTCCAGGTCGAAGCGGCCTCGGGGAATGTCCGCGAGGTCGAGGTCAGCCAGGAGGATGGCCTCTTCTCCGAAGCAGGGACCGGCGAGCACTTGTCCCATGGGATTGATGATGGCGCTGCCGCCTCGGATCAGGATGGTGCTCGGGTCATTGCCCTGGATGGGATCGTAGTCGTCCGGGCAGTCGGAGCGCTTGAGGAACTGGTGCGCGCTCAAGACGAAGCACCGGCCTTCCATGGCGATGTGGCGCACGGTGGAGAGCCACGTCTCGCGGTCGTCCACCGTGGGGGCGCAGTAGATCTGAATGTCCTGGGCATAGAGCGCCATGCGCAGGAGCGGCATGTAGTTCTCCCAGCAGATCGCAGCGCCCACCCGGCCGGCTCCGGTCTCCACAACGGGAATCGTGGAGCCGTCCCCGCTGCCCCAGAGCACCCGCTCCGCGGCCGTCGGCACGAGCTTGCGGTGCTTTCCCAGGAGCCGGCCGTCGCGGCCGATGTAGACGACACTGCAGTAGAGCGTGCCCCTTTCCCGCTCGATGACACCCACCACCAACGCAAGGCTGACCGCCTTGGCCAGTTCGCAGAGGGCATCCGTCTCAGGACCCGGTATGGAGATGGCGGAGTCGAAATAGCGCCGGAACCAGTCGCGGCCTTCCGGCGAGCGGGAGCCCACACGCACGCCGAAATCGATCCCTTTCGGGTAGCCGCCCAGGAAGGCTTCAGGGAAGAGCGCCAGCTGGGCGCCACGTTCCGCGGCTTCCACCGCAAGACCCTTCAGCTTGTCCAAGGTGCGCGGGGTGTCGAACAGGATGGAGCCCGCCTGGATGACAGCGACTCGGACCGTTGGGGATGGCATGGCTGAACTCCTTTCGCTGGGCCGAGGAAGATCGACGCCCTCGGCCAACGAAAACCATTATCGGTTCAGTGCCGCGATTCGCTGCATCTTCATCGAATTCACTGCATATCGTGGATGGCTGCCATTGTTCAAACAGTCGTCTTGTAGCAATCCGACACATCACGAAAAGATCCATTCATTTCGCACTGAAGTGATTCATTCGCCCTCGTTCTCGCACTGAAGCTGCAGAATCAGCCCTGTGGGCTATATGGATCGTGAATTGACTTTCCTGGTCCGGGGAGCCATCTTGAGTCCGCATTGTTCTTTCTGCCGATGATGGGCATGGGCATACCTACGGGAGTGTTCCGGGCGACACACCGGGTGGGGCCGCAACCTGTGGTGTCATCCGCTGGCTGTCTTCCGGGGCCGCCACATGGGTCCTTGCAGTGCGCTTACGTTTCACATCCGATCCGGGACCTGGGAGATGTCCTTCCCTCGGCAGCCCCTGACGGAGCAGTCGAGGTTCTGCCATGCCGGATGAGACAGGGAGTCCAGAGGCACTGATCCAGGAAGTCGCACGCCTGCGGCAGGAGCTGGCCCATCGCCAGATGGCCTCTACCCAGAGCGATCAAGCCGTACTGGCCCTGGAGAACCTGCTCCGGCTCATGTGCGACAACGTCCCCGACATGATCTGGGCGAAGGACATCGAGAAGAGGTACCTCTTCGCCAACAAGGCCCTCTGCGAGCAGCTGCTCAACGCGAGGAGCACCGAGGAACCGATCGGCCTGAACGACCTCTTCTTCGCACTGCGGGAACGGGACAGCCACCCGGACGATCCCGAGTGGCACACCTTCGGTGAAATCTGCCGGGATTCCGATGCCATCGTCCTGGAAAGCCGCCGGGCCGGGAGGTTCGACGAATACGGGAACGTGAAGGGAGCATTCCTGTTCCTGGACGTGCACAAGGCGCCCTTCTTCGACGAGCAAGGAAACCTCATCGGAACCGTCGGGTGCGCCAGGGACGTGACCAAGGAGCGCAAGATCGAGGACGAGCTGCGCCGCCGGGAGAGGCGCTTCAAGACCATCTACAACAACACGGACATCTCGATCTGGGAAGAGGACTTCTCGGGCATCAAGACCGGGCTGGACGCTTTGAAGGCGGAAGGGGTCACGGATTTCCGAGCCTACCTTCAGCAACACCCGGAGCTCGTGTCCGAGCTCGTCCAGACCATTCGTGTCCTGGATGTCAACAACGCCACCCTGGGGATGTACGGGGCTGACTCGAAGGAGGAACTCCTTGGTTCCTTGGGTCGTGTCCTGCTGCCGGAGACGCGTCCCATGCTCGAAGCCTTCGTGCTGGCCATTGCGGAGGGCCAGCCGCGGTTCGAGTTCGAGACCGTCAACCGCAGCCTGGACGGGCGGGTGCTCAACATCCTCGTGCGATTGTTCCTGCCGAAGGAGGACGAGGATTACAGGAGCCTGCTGCTCTGCATCCTGGACATCACTGCCAAGAAGCAGCTGGAAGCCGAGCGGCGACGCAGCCAGAAGCTCGAATCCCTGGGCGTCCTGGCCGGCGGCATCGCCCACGACTTCAACAACCTGCTGATGGGCATCAGCGGAAGCATCTCCCTGGCGAAGATGCACATGGAGCACTGCGAGGCCGCCAGGAGTTCGAGACCTCTCGCGTCCCTGGAGAACGCCGAAAAGGCGTGCGAGCGCGCCAAGAACCTCACCCACCAGCTGCTGACCTTCTCCAGGGGGGGCGCGCCCGTGAAGAAGGCCCTGGTGGTGAGGGATCTTCTCCAGAATGCGGTGGACTTCGGACTCAGCGGCTCCAAGGTGCGCTGTGAATACCGGATTCCGGACGACCTCTGGAACATCGAAGCCGACGAAAACCAGCTCACCCAGGTGATCAGCCAGATCGTGCTGAACGGCGTGGAGGCCATGCCCGACGGCGGCACCCTGCATGTGCATGCCAGGAACCGGTTGCTGACCGAGTCCGAAGTCCTGCGGCTCCCTGCCGGGAAGATGGTGGAGATCACGGTGATCGACCACGGTGTCGGGATTCCCCACGACCACCTCCACCGCGTCTTCGATCCTTACTTCACCGACAAGAAGGG
>Ga0129297_10002094_pt1 | contig 10162 bp, 8 predicted proteins | sample I18A1metaG_FD_94708 | JGI IMG/M metagenome (GOLD analysis project Ga0129297, IMG submission 94708) | Lake sediment bacterial and archeal communities from Gulf of Boni, Indonesia to study Microbial Dark Matter (Phase II) - ​I18A1 metaG | ecosystem: Environmental > Aquatic > Freshwater > Lake >... | reverse complement strand
TCATAGGCTGGTAGCGACGCTGGGTGTAGAGCATCCAAGACAGGCCTCCACCGCCGGGGCAGTTTGCATATCATGCAGAAGGGTCAACAAGGCTTGCGGCGACCGGCGGCGCCTCGGAGGGAGGGGGATGCGGTGTTCGCATCACACACGGACTGGTCCCTGCACCGAAAGGGCCCGGTGGATCAGGCCCGGCACAACCAGAAGATCCGCGAGGCCATCAAGGAGAACCTGGGCGAGATCATCAGCGAGGAGAACATCATCACCTCGGAAGGCGACCGCGTGGTGAAGGTCCCCATCCGTTCCCTGGAGCAGTACAAGTTTCGCTTCGACCCCTACGAGCAAAAACGCGTCGGCGAGGGCAAGGGCGACACCAAGGTCGGGGACGTGATCGGCAAGCTGCCGCCGGAGCAGCAGGGTCAGGGTGATAAGAAGGCCGGTGACCGGCCGGGGGTTGACTACTTTGAGGTCGAGATGACCATTGACGAACTGGCGGAGCTGATCTTTGAGGATCTGGGTCTGCCCAACCTCCGCCCCAAGGCCTCGCAGGAGGTGGAGTCAGAGGATATCCGCTTCACCGACGTGCGGCGCAAGGGCGCCATGGGCAACCTCGACAAGCGGCGTACCGTGCTGGAGAACATCCTGCGCAACGCCCGGGCCGGGGAGGCGGTGTTCAGGGGCCTCAAGCAGGACGACCTGCGGTTCAAGGCCTGGGAGCGGGCGGTCAAGCGGGAGTCCAGCGCCGTGGTCATCGCCATGCGCGACGTCTCCGGGAGCATGGGCGAGTTCAAGAAGTACATCACCCGCTCCCTGTTCTTCTGGATGGTGCGCTTCCTGCGAACACGCTACCGCCAGGTCGAGATCGTGTTCGTGGTACACCATACCGAGGCCCGCATCACGGATGAGGACACCTTCTTCCGCCTCGGCGAATCCGGCGGCACCAAGGTGTCCTCTGCCTACCAACTGGCCCTGGACACCATCAAGGAGAAGTACGACCCGGCTCTCTGGAACATCTATCCCTTCCACTTCTCGGACGGAGACAACTGGGGCGAATCCGACAACCGCAAGTGCCTCGCCCTGCTGGAACAGATCCTGGCGGTCTCGAACCTGTTCGGCTACGGCGAGATCCGCGAGGACGGCTACACCAGCACCCTGATGTCCGCCTTCTCGGGTCTCAACGACCCCCGTTTCATCGTGGCCGTGATCCGGGAGAAGAAGGACGTCTACCCAGCCCTGCAGCGCTGGTTCAACCCGGGAGCGGGAGGTGAGAAGCCGTGAGTTCTGCGGACGGAGAGCAGACCCTGGAGGACCGTATCGGCCGCATCTGGGACCTGGCCAGGGGCTTCGGCCTGGACCCCTTCCCGGTCCACTTCGAGGTCGTTCCTGCCACCATCATGTACGAGTTCGGCGCCTACGGGCTGCCGGGGCGCTTCAGTCATTGGACGCACGGAAAAGCCTATCACTCCATGAAGACCAGCTACGACTACGGCCTCTCCAAGATCTACGAGCTGGTCATCAACACCAACCCGTCCTATGCCTTCCTGCTGGACACCAATACTCTGCTGGACGACTCGTTCGTTGCGGCCCATGTGCTGGGCCACGTCGACTTCTTCAAGCACAACGCCTACTTCGCCAGGACCAACCGCGACATGCTGGAGACCGTCCAGGTGGACGCGGACCGCATCCGCAGTTACGAGTTCGAGTACGGCGCCAGGGAAGTGGAGGAGTTCCTGGACGCGGTGCTGTCCATCGATGAGCACGTGGATCCCTTCCGCCCGGTGCGAGAGGACGCATCCGACCCAGGCCGCCGGAGCGGCGACCGCCACGGGGAGCAACACGGTCACCAGCGCGGCGCCGGTGACCGGCGGGGGGCGGACCGCCGGGGTCCCAGCGGTCGGCGCGACGACAAGAAGCGCCGTGCCCAGACTGCCTGGGATGATCTCTTTGAGGCGGAGGAGCCGGCTGAGGGCGAGGAGGCCCGGAAGCCGGGGCGGCGTGGTGTCGAACTGCCGGAGAAGGACCTCCTCTGGTTCCTGCACCAGTACGCCGAAAACCTGGAGGACTGGCAGCGGGACGTCATCGCCATCGTCCGCCAGGAGATGCTCTACTTCATTCCCCAGATGCAGACCAAGATCATGAACGAGGGCTGGGCCAGCTTCTGGCATAACCGCATCATGCGGGAGTTGGACCTGAGCGATAAGGAGTTCACGGACTTTGCGGCCCTGCACGCCTCCGTGCTGGCCCCCAACCGGAAGCGCGTCAACCCCTACCACCTGGGATTCAAGATGTGGGAGGACATCGAAAAGCGCTTCGGCCGGGACCGGCTCTTCGAGGCGCGCGAACTGGAGTGCGACCAATCCTTCCTGCGCAACTACCTGGCGGAGGACCTGGTGCAGGACCTGGACCTCTACGTCTACGCCCTGGAGGGCGACGAGTGGAAGGTCACGGAAAAGGCCTGGGAGAAGGTGCGCGACACGTTGGTCGACAGCCTGACCAACTTCGGCCAGCCCTATATCACCGTAGAGGACGGCAACTACGGGCGTAAGCGGGAGCTGTACCTCAAGCACCACTTCGACGGTCAGGCTCTGGACGTTCCCTACGCGGAACGTGCCCTGGCCGCGGTGGAGAAACTGTGGGGCTTCCCGGCCCACCTGGAGACCGAGCTGCACGGGCGCAAGGTGGTGCTGACGTGCGAGGGCGGTCAGGTGCTGAAGACGATGTACTGAGCGGCGGACCGGAAAGGAGGGTAAGACGGATGGACCTGGTGGAGAAGTTTGAGCGGTGGCGGGCGGAAGAGCAGAGTCTGGCCTGGGAAGGGACGTTCCTGGAGTACTTTGACCGGGTGGCGCGGCGGCAAGAGATTGCCCAGCTGGCCCATGCCCGCATCTATAACATGATTCTCTCCGCCGGCGTGGAGCACGGCGACAAGGGCCATAGGACCTACAAGTTCTTCGAGAAGGACATCTTCGGCCTGGAGAAGCCCCTGGACCAACTGGTGGAGTACTTCAGCTCCGCGGCCCAGCGGCTGGAGGTGCGCAAGCGCATCCTGCTGCTGATGGGCCCGGTGGGCGGCGGCAAGTCCACCATCGTGACCCTGCTGAAGCGTGGCCTGGAAAAGTACACCCGAGCCGAGGAAGGCCCGGTCTATGCGATAAAAGGTTGCCCTATGCACGAGGAGCCGCTGCACCTGATTCCCGAGTCCCTGCGGGCGGACATTCGCCGGGAGTACGGCCTCTACGTTGAGGGCGACCTGTGCCCCCACTGCCGGCAGATGCTGGCCGACCAGTACGGCGGACACATGGAGAAGGTCGTCGTCCAACGCATTGCCTTCTCCGAGAAGAACCGCATTGGCATCGGCACCTTCGCTCCGTCCGATCCCAAGTCTCAGGACATCTCGGAGCTCACGGGGTCCGTGGACCTCTCGACCATCGGCGAGTACGGCACCGAGTCAGACCCGCGGGCCTACCGCTTCGATGGCGAGCTGAACATCGCCAACCGCGGCATGGTGGAGTTCGTGGAGATGCTGAAGGCGGAGGAGCGGTTCCTGTACGGGTTGCTGACCCTCTCACAAGAACAATCGATCAAGACCGGACGGTACTCCATGATCTACGCCGACGAGGTCATCGTCTCACACACCAACGAGAACGAGTATACGGCCTTCATCCAGAACAAGAAGAATGAGGCCCTGAAGGACCGCATCATCCTGGTGCGGGTGCCCTACAACCTGCGCGTCTCGGACGAGGTCAAGATCTACCAGAAGCTCCTGGCCGAGGCCGGCACCAGCCACGTCCACATTGCGCCGCACACCCTTCGCGTCGCCTCACTGTTTGCCGTGTTGACTCGGCTGGAGCCCTCCAAGAAGGCCGGCCTCTCCCTGATGAAGAAGCTGAAGCTCTACGACGGCGAGGAGGTGGAGGGGTTCACCAGCCGCGACGTCAAGGAGCTGCAGGAGGAGTCCGACCGCGAGGGCATGGGCGGCATCAGCCCGCGGTATGTGATCAACCGGCTGTCCTCGGCCCTGGTTAAAGACGGCACCACCTGCATCAACCCGCTGGATGCCCTGCGCGCCCTGAAGGACGGCCTGGAGCAGCACACCTCCATCGCCCGGGACGAGAAGGAGCAGTACCTGAACTTCATCTACGAGGCTCGCAAGGAGTACGACGAACTCGCCAAAAACGAGATTCAAAAGGCCTTTGTCTACTCCTTCGAAGAGTCGGCCCGGACCCTGTTCGAGAACTACCTGGACAACGTGGAGGCCTTCTGCAACAAAGAAAAGATCCGGGACCCCCTGACGGAAGAGGAGATGGACCCGGACGAGAAGCTGATGCGGTCGATTGAGGAGCAGATCGGGGTCACGGAGAACGCCAAGAAGGGCTTCCGGGAGGAACTGCTGATCCGCATGTCCTCCCTGGCCCGGCGGGGGCAGAAGTTTGAGTACACCACCCACGAACGGCTGAAGGAGGCCATCGAAAAGAAGCTCTTCGCCGACCTGAAGAACGTGGTGAAGATCACGACATCGACCAAGACCCCGGACGCGGAGCAACTGAAGCGCATGAACGAGGTGGTGGACCGGCTGGTGGCCGAACACGGCTACTGCACGGTCTGCGCCAACGAACTGCTCAAGTATGTAGGGACGCTGTTGAGTAGGTGAGCCTCTGCAGATGATGAAGGGCCCTGCCGGCGTCAACCGGTGGGGCCCTGACCGTGCAGGTCTGGGCAGGGCCTGTTCGTCCTCAGTTAGCAGGAATCATCCAAAGACCTGCTCCGTTTCTCCACCGCCCATTGCACCTTCCGACGGTAGCCGAAGGCCAACTCAATAAGCGACCAGGATAGCTCCTGGTCGCTCCCTCTTCTCAACATCTCGACAGGCCCATACGACCTTCTTGGCTATCGTGCTTTCACTGCGTCCCTTCGGATAAAGGAGCGACGGAAAAGTACCATCGTGATCCAAAGGAATAGCGCGCTTCCTACGGACACGAACAACCTATCGAAACTGAAAGTGCGTCCAATTAGGGGCATGATGGAGGCAACCGTTGCTGTAGCCGGAAAAAGCCACGGGCCCACGGGTTGGCGACGGCTCTGGTAGGCGACGACCGCAGCATAAGTCAACATTACGGCAACCCACGGGATAAGCAGCGTGACTGTGAGTACCGAAGAACTAAACGTGACCATATTCAAGATCACCTCAGTCCTATTATACGGATGGTCCCTCCAAATGGGAAGCGGCCCCCGATGGGGGGCCACTTCCCGACAGAAGTTGCTAGCAGTTCACGTAGACGTGGTTGGGCACGTTGAAATACCCGTAGGACAGTGAACGAGCGCGCCCGGTTCCCATGGCATAGATGTTGTTGAAGTCGACGGTCGCAGAGTACATGTCTACTGAGCCGTCAGCGTTCTTGTGGTAGGACCAACCAGGCGTCAGGTCGAAGGCTGCTCCGATGATCGCGCCCCAGATCTGCGCAACGACCACCTTCGACAGGTAGGTGTCGCCACTCTGGACCCCATCGATGCCCCTTTGGTTGTTAGCATCACCAGGACCGCAGCCGTGATGGCCGCTATAGCACTCAAGGTCCTTCCAGTCAAGGCATCATAAATCCGCGCGCCGCTGGGGGTGAGGTGCAGATGGTACTGAGAACCGTCGAACTCCAGGTAATTGCCGGAGTCAGCCGTCTGGCTGCAGTGCTGTGTGAGTGGACCGTTAAAGGTGGTCGCAACGTACATGGGGGTGATGACCGTCTGGGGCTCTGCCGTGGAACTAGGGACGCTCCGCTGGACCTCGGTCATTGGTTTCACGACTCCTTTCGGAAGACTGAGTGGGCCACCATCCCCTGCTTGCTAGCCAGCAAGGGAATTGTTGACCATGCAGTGATCTAGGGCAATTCGGAACCGGTCGGGGAATCTCTGTGCCCTCTACCGCGCTATCTTGAGCCGTCCCAACCGAGCGCGGCCCTTGCCACACCACGGGAGGTGTCATCGACCATGCCGCTGGCCGTCATCCTGGGTTTCCAGAGACTCATTCAGCCTGTGCCTGAGGCGAACAACTAATGGTTCGAGCTGGGTAAGGCCTGCCGCCACAAGGTTCTCGATGATGCTAATAGTCTCAACGACGAACAAGAAACCGTAGACTACCCAGGAGGCTAAAAGACTTGAGGGGCAGACTCTCGTGTGGGTGTCGATGCGTTGTCGCGAAGCCCAGCGGCCCGCATTCCGCGAGAAGTGATAGCACGGCCGACTACCAGCACTTGGCCGGCCAGTTTAGGAACCGCCCGTCCAGTGCGATATTGGCGGGGTGAGTGCAGATTGCAGATCCCAGCGCAACCAACCATGAGCCCTTGACGTTACTCCAGTGTGGGCATTTCTGACGTTTCGGGAGGTACAGCCATGATATGGACTGAGAGTGCTCGGTGCCGTATCAGGTACAAGGCGCGCCTCGTTGTTTCGGTGTTGCTGATTACGGGACTAACCATCATCGGATGTACTCAGCCTACTCAGGGCAAGGTGCCGGCCAAGGCAGCTTCCGGCAGCCTCACGGACGCATCTGGTGAACACTCCGGCCCCTCCGCGGTCGCCCTTCGCTTTCTTGATGCCATGCTTAAGCGGGATCTGGTGACAATGAAAGCTCTCATGGTTCCGGACCGGGCCAGGCTCGTGGAGAGTGCGGCATTGGATCTTCGCACCGGGCACGGAGCAAATCCCAGCATTGCTGAGCCTCCGACGCTTGACCCCTCAACTGCCGCGCAGGAAGACGATCATCGAGCTCGTTACGACGTGCTGGTCGGCTTGTTCTATGGTGACGACATCTACCGGTATCGTGCACGGGTGGAACTTCAGAGAACGTCAAGCGACGTGTGGCTGGTGAGCGACGTTCAAGTCAGTCGCATTCAGTAATGGCTGAGAGGCCGGAGGCAAAGCTCCGACCTCTCAATGTTGGCCTTTACGTAGGCAGGCTGGTAGCGGCGTTCAGATCGCCATAACTGTACGGAGGTTGTCCCGTATACTGCCAAATGGTGGCGGTGAGCCCACCGAAGCTCAGCGGAGAGAACGTCGTCGGACACAGCGCACAGCCAGGCTTCCCCGGGTCACAGGGGTAGTTAGCTGCCCATTCAACCGTGGCAGGGGATGCAGACTGATTGCCCATGATAGCGTCCCACTCGCCAACTGAACTGTACACGCCTTTGCTGTAGCCAAGGGTACCAAGGCTGTTAAGGAAACCGGAGAACACGGCATGGTTCACGAACTTGTTGTTGCCGACGCTAGGATCCAGCCATCCGCCGAAACCCCGCTCAATGTCGGCGAAAACGGTATTCGTGGTGAGGTTTGTGTTGTTCTGCCGGGCTTGGTGGAACGCATCAGCCTGCGCGGCGCCCCAGGCGCTGGCCGCCGAGACGTCGGGATACGCGAAATTCGGATCAGATGCTGGCCCCTCAAGACCCCAGTACGCCTATGTTCGAGCCTTACCCACAGTTGCCGCTGCGCTAGCGTTAAAGTAGGTCAGGTCAGCGGTCGTTCCATATCCCAGCCGCCCTGCGTAGCAATCTTTGCCGCAGGGGAAGGTACTGGTGAGGGAATCGCATCCGTAGTACAGCGCCACATGTTATCACCCTCTCGGTTGAACCGGGGGGCGGTGGCCACCGTTCACCCTGTACTACGTAAAGAGTCCGCAGCCCTTGGGCTCTACAACCAGAACTGCCTGTAGCGCGGAAAGTGTCAGTCAGGAGCAGGATAGGTTACTGCAGCACCGGTCCTGGTATCTGTCATCCCGTCTGACGCGTTGGGCACGGGCACCTTAGCGTCCACTGATCGACTTGACCAGTGGAGCAGTTACTGAGAGAAGCCAATCCCAGCCCTCATGCGCAACCTCCTTTGGGAAACATCAGCAGAAGTCCCGTGGTCGTTCGCTGAGGCGCGACGTTCAGTGGCGTCGGCCCGGGCTGAGTAGCAGGAACTGACAGCCCTTTCTGGGTCCTGCGTGGAAGCTTTACAGCAAGAAAACGTCCGGGACCCCCTCACCGAAGGGGAGATGGACCCGGACGAGAAGCTCATGTGCCTTTACCTCTCCCGAGGTGAGTGCTCACGTCGTACCGGCGCTAGGCTGCTGGGTAGAGACGTAGAGACCTCGGAGAGAACTCTTCGGGGTCGCATCTGTGCTCTGCCTCATTCGGCCGGCCGCTGCAGCCACTTAGGGACATGTTTGCTGTCAATGGCAAGCAGGATGTTACGAGCTGTCGGTGGTCCACCAAGCTACCGTCATCCAGACAGGGCACAGCCGGGAAACCAGCCCTAAAGAGCCCAGTACTTGGGTAGTTCCACATGCCTTAGCGACGTAGCCACGGAGGCTCTGTGAGAGCCGGCCGTAAAATGTACCAGAAAGCCAGATGAAGAATCCCCCACCCCGGAGCAGCTTGCATGGGGCTCTGGCCGGTGCCACCTGCATCATCCCCCTGGACGCCTTGCGCGCCCTGAAGAAGGGCCTAGAGCCGTACACCTCCATCACCCGCGAAGAGAAGGAGCAGTCCTGAACTTCATCTATGAGGCCCGCAAGGAGTACGACGAACTGGCCAAAAACGAGATCCAGAAGGCCTTTGTCTACTCCTTCGAGGAGTCGGCCCGCACCCTGTTCGAGAACTACCTGGACAACGTGGAGGCCTTCTGCAACAAAGAAAAGATCCGGGACCCGATCACCGAGGAGGAGATCGACCCGGACGAGAAGCTGATGCGGTCGATTGAGGAGCAGATCGGGGTTGCGGAAAACGCCAAGAAGGGCTTCCGGGAGGAACTGCTGATCCGCATGTCCTCCCTGGCGCGGCGGGGGCAGAAGTTCGAGTACACCACCCACGAGCGGCTGAACGAGGCCATCGAGAAGAAGCTCTTCGCCAACCTGAAGAACGTGGTGAAGATCACGACGTCGACGAAGACCCCTGACGCGGAGCAACTCAAGCGCATGAACGAGGTGGTGGACCGGCTGGTGGCCGAGCACGGCTACTGCACGGTCTGCGCCAACGAGCTGCTGAAGTACGTGGGGACGCTGCTGAGTAGGTAGGTTCAATCCTTCAAAGACAGGCCCCACCAGACGTCTGGTAGGGCTTAGTTATTCTGTCCTTAATGGCAATCTGTCATTTACGGTTCGCTCGAGGAAAAGCCCAACAGCGGTTCTCCGGGAGGGCCGTAGGCAGGTATTTCCGTTTTGTGCCAGGCGTAGGGCCGCCCGCCAGGGCATTCCTCGGCGCGGTGAAACGTGGCCAAAGGGACTTCCGCCGAAAGTATGGTTGGGAGCAGCTGGCTTGCCCAGGCGTCTTGATTGCCCTAAAGAATGGACTCAAAAAGAGGCACTAGCTCGTCCACTGTGAAGGCTGCCTCACGCGTTTCGTATACATCGAGAGCGTTAATGTTGGATAGCCTGGTCCGCAGCTCTTCCAGTCGTCCCATTGCAAAAGCGTGAGGGCTCGACCTACGTGCAAAAGGACTCCATTGGTGGTGAAGAGTCACCCAAGCCCCGTACAGGTCCTCAGGTTCATTGCGAACTAGCAGGAGGTTGAAGCCTTGACCAGTTGAGGCCTTGGCAACCCCCCAAGCTGCCACAGATCGCCCCCTAAAGGACATATCGCGGGCCTCCTGGCAGTCAACATACACGAATTTCCGCTCTCGGGCCAGATCGGGAGTGCCTGAAAGCGTAGCTTGGGACCGCCAAATCTGGTCGTGGGACGTAATGAACTTGGGTGTATCAGATTGTGAGTTGAAGGCTTCGACTATGCTGCTGATAGCGTCTTGAATCTCACCAAAGCGTGAGGTAATAAGCTGCCGCCGAGCCTCCTCATCCCGTCTCTGCCGTTCATCCTCCAATCTGCGGCTTTCTGCCTCCTGTTGCCTGACTTGTGCCTTTCTCAGCAAGTTGCCAATATCTAGGGTCTTAACGGTATCGCCTGGTCCCTCGATGCGCTCAATTATCTCATCCCAAGTCTTCGGTCTATCGCCTGGGCGCTTGGAAATCATTCTCAAGATGATCCCCGACAGATTGCCTGCAAGTAGCTGATTCACCCTCTCAGGGGGTTCTGCGCGCGAGTAGAGGGGTAGTGTCTCGTCAAGAGGTGTAAATTCGGTTTCCTAGCGGTTCGGGTCCAAAGGCTTAATCGGCCACCAGCAAAGCCGTGTCTGGCAAGGCCTGGGG
>Ga0129297_10002093_pt1 | contig 10163 bp, 9 predicted proteins | sample I18A1metaG_FD_94708 | JGI IMG/M metagenome (GOLD analysis project Ga0129297, IMG submission 94708) | Lake sediment bacterial and archeal communities from Gulf of Boni, Indonesia to study Microbial Dark Matter (Phase II) - ​I18A1 metaG | ecosystem: Environmental > Aquatic > Freshwater > Lake >... | reverse complement strand
GCCGTAGTCCCGCACCTGGGCGCCGCAGTCCAGCAGGAGCACCTTGCCGTTGCGGTAGTCGCGCTTCTTCTCGTAGTGCAGCGTCGCCCCCTTGGGCTCCAGGGCCACGATGGAGGGGAAGGCGAGCTGGTGCTCCAGGCAGCCGACGGCCTGCATGAAGGCATAGTGGATCTCCAGCTCGGAAGCCCCCCCCAGGAAGGCCTTCCGGCCCGCTTGATGCCCCTTGGCGCCCAGCTCCGTTGCTTCTTCCAGGCAGGCCAGCTCGTAGGGCGTCTTGCAGCTGCGGCCCCAATCCAGGTAGGTGGTCAGGCTCGCAGGATTGGGATCAAGTCCGGCGGCCTGCGCGCGATCGATCTCGTTGCCGATGTAGGCGGCCTGGTTGGGTTTGCCCACGGCCTCCCAGACGGCATCCAGGGTCGGCACCTCCGTGAGGGTGAAGCCCTCGGCCCAGAACGGGTTTCCCAATGGCAGCTGCTCGTACCAGAAGTCCTCGGGGGCGTAGCGGATCAGCTCCGGCTTTCGCCCCGGGACGATCTTCAGGACATGGTGCGGTCCCTCGAGGGGGCAGTGATGCCGGAAGTGGGGCACGGCATGGAAGGGGGCCGTGTGGTCGTCGGCGAAGTAGGTGTAAGGCTCGCCGCTCGACAGGATCAGGGCGTCATAGCCCGTGGCGGCCAGGGCCTTTGCGTCGAAGGCCAGCCTCACGTTGAGGTGTTCCAGGAAGAGGGACTTGAGGTCCATGCATGGCTCCAAGGGGATGGTGATTCCGATGCGAGGTCGGGATCAGGGGCAGGTCAGGTATTGGATCGGCTTGAGCTCCGGCGCGAACCCATGCTGGACCGCCTTCGAGAAAAAGAGCTCCAGGCTCTGCTCCTCGGGCGTGCCTAGGTCATAGTGGATGTTCTCCGTCAGATACTCCTCCAGCTCCAGGCGGGTCCAGCCGATGCCGCGCAAGGCACCCTCCACGATCTCGGCCGTTCCCTGCCGCCCCATCTCCAGGCTGCGCTGGAAGTATGCGAGCAGGTCGGGCGGGGCAGGGGCGCTTGACCGGACCGTCCAGAGGGCGAACACGAAGGGAAGTCCCGTCCAGGCATGCCATTCCTCAGCGAGATCCAGGACGATCAGACCTTCCTTGGCAGCCCGCATGGCGCCATCTCCGATCAGCAGGGCCGCATCGTGCTCGTGCAGCATGGTCGGCAGGTCCGGCTCCATCTCGTCCACGGCCGGAGATACCCCGTAGCGCTCCCGGAGCAGGAGCTGGGACAGCACCACCGAGGTGCGGGAGGAGGCATCCAGGGCCAACGTGCGGATTTCCGAAGGCCGCACCTTGGAGAGGAGCAGGACGCTGCGGACTCGCTTGCGGGAGGAGATGCAGAGGTTCGGCACGATGCGCAGGTCGGGAATGCGCAGGTATTCGATGGAGCTGATGAGGCCGGCATCCACCTCGCCCCGCTTCAGCCGGTCCGCGCAGAGGGAAGGTACATGGAACTGCAGTTCGAAGAGGCCGTCTCCGAGGCCGTGCTTGAAGCCGTAGTTCAGGGGAGCTGCATTCAAGTAGTCGATGATGGAGAGTCGAAAGGTTCGGAGTCCGCCCATGACTCCATTCTGGCATCCCCTCTGGGGGTGCACCGGGGCGACCGTGATCACGTTCATTCCGAAGGCCTTGAAATGCCGGGATCCCCGTAGGAAAGGGGTTGAATATATCAATCTTTTTCACTACGGCATTCAATTCCTGCGATCATGCTCTCCATGCTCTTGTGGCATTACGAATTGAACATTCCTCTCGGATCCATGTGGGCGGCCTTCGATGAGCGGGGCCGCCTTCGCTTCCTCAAGTTCGGGACGTTGGATCCCCGGGCCACCATGCCCCTGGCTCCCAAGAGCCAGCGGGAGGTCTACCGCTTCCTGGTCCGGCAGCTCGAGGCCTATTTCGCCGGGACCCTGCGCACCTTCACCGTTCCCCTCGATCCCATGGGCACCGAGTTCCACCAGCGGGTGTGGGACGAAGTGATGGCCATCCCCTACGGCCGGACCCTGGAGCTGGACAAGCTGGTCCACAGGCTGGGCGGAGACGCGGTGCGAGAGGAGGTTCTCGAGGCTCTGAGCGCCAACCCCATCGAAATCCTTTTGCCCATCCATCGGGTGGTCAGCACCGAAGGTGCCTTCCCTGGCTACACACCGGGATCAGCGATCCAGAAGGCCCTGCTGACCCACGAGAGTGGTCCCCTGGTCGCAGACTGAGAGGGGTCCCCGCTCCAGGTGGAGCACCTCCAGGTGTTCGGCTCCCAGCCGCTCCTGGAGAAGCTGCAGGGCCCGCTCGGGTTCCACGCGGTTGATGCAGGAGAAGAAGTCCACGGCGGCGAACCGGTGCTCGGGCCATGTGTGGATGGCCAAGTGGCTCTCGGCGATGATCACCATGCCGCTCACGCCCAGGGGGGAGAAGTGGTGGAAGGTGTGCGTCACGATGGTGGCGCCGCTCGCCTCCGCGGCCGCCAGCATGGCGCGGGTCACCTGATCCAGGTCCGAGAGCCGCGCGGCGTCGCAGCCGGTCAGCTCGGCGATGAAATGTCGGCCCAGGGCGGTCATGTCCATACGGTACCACCTCGCGGCAGGGTTGCCGAGCCGTCAGGGAGCAGGCTCCAGGTCGATGGACACCGCGATCAAGACCGTGTCGGGATTCAGCGGCGTGGAGAATCGGATGGGGTCCGCAAGGCCTTCCAGGCGGACCAGGCCCAAGCCGTGAAGGTCCAGGTCGAGCTCATTCAGCCGGGCATGCCCATGGACGCAGAACACGAAGCGGACCTCCCCTTCCGGAAGCGCCTGGCTGGCCGGGCTTCCCCTCAGGACCTGCACCCGGTGGCGGCAGTGACTGCGGCGGGTGATCACGTTGAAGTCCCGGCAGGGTCCGCCGATCAGCTGGCCCGCGGTGGTCCAATCGCCGCGGAAGCAGACGGGGTTCAGGGTCCCGTTCACGTGGATCGGCTCCCGTCCCTCGATGTCCAGGCGCATCCCCTCGCCATCCAGGAGCAGGAGTGTCCGGTCATAGCCTGCGAACCGGGAGAAGGGGCCGGATACGGCGACATCCGCCATGCTCAGGCGCCAGGTGAACGGATCGTCGAGGCTCGCACCCGCAGGCTCGATGGTCAGCTCCGTGGTGGTGCCGCCTCCGTTCTTCCAGGGCATCCGCCGGTACTGGGAGGCGTCGAATCGTTGGATGGAGGCATGGGTCATGGCGGTCATTTCCCCAGGACGTTCCGAAGATCGGAGAAGCGGAAAGGCTTGTGCAGGAACCCCACCGGGTCCCCGGGCCGGATATCCCGGAGGGCCTCCTGCTCGTGGTAGCCACTGCAGAGGATCACCTTGATCTCGGGCCGCAGCTTTCGAAGCTCCGCCAGGGTCTCGTGTCCATCCATGCGCGGCATGGTGAGGTCCAGCAGGACCAGCGTGATGCTCCGGTCATGTTCCTTGAAGCGCTCCAGGGCCTCCACCCCATCCCGAGCCTCGAGAACGTCATAGCCCAGCTCCTCGAGCATGCCCCGGGTGGATGAGAGCACCACCGGCTCGTCGTCCACCAGGAGAATGGTTCCCCTGTGGAGCGCGATTCCAGTCTCACCGATCGCTTCGGCAGCGGGTTCGCCGGCAGGACCCTGGTGCGCCGGGAAGAAGACCCGGAACGTCGACCCCCGGCCCAGCTCGCTGTCGATCTGGATGCCCGCATGATGCCCCTTGAGGATGCCTCTCAGAGCCGACAGTCCCAGTCCGCGGCCCGAGAACTTGGTTGTGAAGAAGGGCTCGAACAGATGATCCCGGGTATGGTCGTCCATGCCGCAGCCGGTGTCGCTCACCTCCAGGACCACGAAGGCTCCCGGGCGGAGCTCCTGGCCCGGGAAGTCGCGCTGGATGACCGCCCGATCCAGTTCCCAGGTTCCCGTGGTCAGCGTGATCGTGCCCTCCTGGTCCCCGATGGCTTCCGCCGCATTGGTGACCAGGTTCATGATCACCTGCTGGATCTGCGCAATATCGGCCTCCACGGCGGGAAGACCTGGCTGGAGACCGAATCGGATCTCCACCTTCTTGGGGATGCTGGCGCGCAGCAGCTGCGTGATCTCTTCGGCCACCTGGTTGAGGTCCAGGGACTGGATGACGAAGGCTCCCCGGCCACTGTAGGCCAGCATCTGGCGCGTCAGGTCCGCGGCGCGGACGACCGTCGACTCCACGCTCTGCAGGTAGCGGGCGGCCTTGGCCTCCTCGGGGAGGGTCATCTGGGCCAGGTTGAGGTTGGCCATGATGGCCGTGAGCAGGTTGTTGAAATCATGGGCGATCCCCCCGGCCAGCACGCCGAGGCCCTCCAGCTTCTGGGCTTGGCGCAGGGCTTCTTCCGCGTGCCGCCGCTCGGTCACATCCTGGGTGGTCCCGAGGATCTGCGCGAGGTGACCTTCGTCGCCCAGCCGGATCTCCAGGGTCGTGTGCAGGTGACGCATGCCCTTCTGGGGCAGCATCAGGCGGTGGTCCAGGGAACCGGGCCGCTTCTCACGCAGGCAAGTCCGCACGAAGGCCAGCAGGGAGGGGCGATCCTCCGGGTGGGACAGCCGCAGGACCCGCTTCAGGGACGGCTGGTTCATCTGGGGGTTCAGGTCCAGGATCCGATAGAGCTCCTCTGACCAGTGGGTATGTCTTGAGTGTGGATCCCACTCCCAGCTGCCGAGGTGGGTGATGCGCTGGGCTTCCGCAAGGTTCGCCTGGCTTCGCAGGAGGGCCGCTTCCGTGCGGCGTCTCAGGGTGACGTCCTCGGCGATGGCAAGCACCATCCACGGCACGCCCTCTTCGTCGAAGATGGGCACTTTCACGGTGTGCTGCAGGACGATCTGGTTGTCGCGGGTATGGAAGAAATCGTCGGGCAGGTCGATCCGGCTGCGCTGCTGGATGCAGGCGAGGTCCGTCTTCCGGAACTGGGCGGCCGCCTCCGCCGACTCCAAATCCTCGTCCGAGCGGCCCAGGACCTCCTCGGCGGAAAGGCCGAAGAGCGATTCGCAGCGCTTGTTCCACACCTTGTAGACGAAGCGGTCCCGGGGATCCTTCCCGAAGACGGCCACAGGCAGGTTGTCCACGATGGCCTGGAGGAACCGCTCCTTCTCGCGCAGGGAGCGATTCAGGAGGCGCAGCTCGTGGGTCCTGGAGAGCACCTGCCGGCGCAGGAACCAGGTCCACCCCATGGCTGCCAGGGCGATGGCGAGCAGGGGCAGCAGGACCCAGAGAGAGCGGCGGAGGATGGAGAACAGCGTGTCCTGGCCCGCCTCAAGGTCGCCAAACCACCGCTTGTAGAGCCGGGCATATCCGCCGTTCTGGTTGAGGATCGCGAGGCCGGTGTTCAGCCGCTCGAGCAAGGCATGGCTGTCCTTCGTCACAGCGAAGCAGAGCTCCCGCGAGTAGATGGCGCCTCCGACCCGGCGCACATTGGTGATCCTCGCATCGCGCATCTGCATGGCCCCCGTGAGCAGGGGCAGGATGGCGGCATCGCTTTCACCGCGGGCGAGGAGCTTCAGCGCGGTGGGCTCCGATTCAACCGGCACCGCTTCGGCGCCGAACCCGATGGACTTCAGGTGCTCGTGCATCTGGCTGCCGTTCTCGACGAGCACCTTGCGGCCCTTCAGGTCCTCCAGGCTGGCCACGCCAGGCGTGTCCGTCCTTACGAAGATGCCGTAGAAGACCATCAAGGTGGGCGAGGAGAAGTCCGCATACCGCTCCCGCTCCGGGGATTTCAGCATCCCCGCGAGCATGTCGATGCGCCCGGCCTCCAGATCGCCCCTGATCCGGTCCCAGGGGCCCGGCTGGAAGCGGATCTTGAGATCCGTGGCCTGGGCGGCCTGCTGGAGCAGCTCCACGTCGAATCCCCCGGGCTGACCCGCCTTGTCCACGTACTCGTACGGCGGGAAATCGAGATTGATGCCCACGACAACGGGTTGATCGCCCGCCAGAGCCGCGGCGGGTCCGAAGAGGAGCATCAGGATCAGGAGGCCAAGCCTGATGGCGGGACAGGGCTTGAAGCCCAGCAGGGGCAGCGGGCACCTCCGGGTGTAATGCGAGTCGCAGGACGATTGTAGCCGACCGGCTCCAGGGAAATAACGGGGTATCAGGTCGGGAGGATGCTTCGCATCCGGGGTGCGTGGCATCCCCAGCGCATTTCGTTCATTGTTATGGAAGAAGGTGACGGATCATGCACAACGCTCCCCATCCCCTGACCTACATCGACGCTCTGCGCGCCTATCTCCGGGAGGACTGGGGCACGCAGGACTGGACCACGGCTTCCGTACCGGATCGTGCCATGGCCGCTCGGGTCGTGGCCAAGGCCCCGCTCGTGGTGGCCGGGCTTCCCGTGGCCATCGAGGTGTTCCGGGCCGTGGACCCGGCGCTGCGCGTCCAGACCCTCGTGCCGGATGGCGACCGGGTGCAGCCCAAGCAGGAGGTTCTGATCGTCGAAGGTTCGAGCCGCGCCATCCTCATGGCGGAGCGGGTGATGCTGAACCTGCTTCAGCGGCTCAGCGGCACCGCCACGCTCACGCGGGCGTTCGTCGACGCCATCGAAGGCACCGGGGCTCGGGTCCTCGATACCCGCAAGACGACGCCGGGGCTCAAGGTGCTGGAGAAGTATGCCGTGCGGTGCGGGGGAGGCTTCAACCATCGCCTGACCCTGGGGGACGGTGTGCTGCTGAAGGAGAATCACATCGCCGCAGCCGGCGGGATCCGGCCCGCGGTGGAATCCGCCCGGCGGGTCTCGCCGAACCTGGTCAAGATCGAAGTGGAAGCGGAGACGCTCGCACAGCTTCAGGAGTGCCTCGGGATTCCAGACGTGGACGGCGTGCTGCTGGACAACATGACCAACGACCTGATGCGGCAGGCCGTGGCGATGCGGAACGCCTCGGGGCGGAAGCTGTTCCTGGAGGCCAGCGGGAACCTGTCGCTGGAGCGGGCCCGGGGGGTGGCCGAGACGGGCGTGGACTTCCTCAGTGTCGGCGCCCTGACCCACAGTGCTCCGGCCGCGGACCTGAGCCTGCGACTGGAGTGAGGCGATGACCGACTGGTTCGCCGATGAGTCCCTCTGGGAAGGCCTCTATCCGGCCATGTTCAGCGAGCAGCGGATGGACATCGCCGAGCAGGAGATCGAGCAGCTCCTCCAGGTGATCGAGGTCGAAGGGCGGCAGGCTCTGGATCTTTGCTGTGGTCCCGGCCGTCACACGGTGGCCTTGGCCCGGCGCGGCTTCCAGGTGACGGCCGTGGACCGGAGCTCCTTCCTTCTCCGGAAGGCCCAGGAGCGGGCCCAGGGGGTGGCAGGCATCGAGTGGGTCCAGCAGGATATGAGGGCATTCCGGCGCGAGGAGGCTTTCGACCTGGTCATCAACCTCTTCACGAGCTTCGGCTACTTCGAGGATCCGCAGGAGGATCTGCAGGTGCTGAAGAACCTCCGGGCGAGTCTTCGTCTGGGCGGAACCCTCGTCATGGATGTCATGGGCAAGGAGGTGCTCGCCCGCATCCGCCAGGAGACGATGTCCCGGGAGCTGCCCGATAGCTCGCTGCTCATCCAGCGCAACCAGGTCATCGACGACTGGACCCGGGTCCGCAACACCTGGACGGTCATCCGGGATGGCCGGGCCACCGACCATGTCTTCACCCACTGGATCTATTCCGCGGCGGAGCTGAAGGCCAGGTTCCTGGAAGCCGGCTTCCGGGACATCCGCATCTTCGGGGATTTCCTTGGGTCTCCGTACGGCGCCGCAGCGAACCGATTGGTGCTGGTGGCCGTGAGGTGATCACTCGCCCTTGAAGACCGGCGGTCGCTTCTCGAGGAAGGACTGGATGCCCTCCCGGTAGTCGTTGCTGTCGTAGACCTTGCGCCGGAGGCCCTGGATGCGCTCGAACATGTTGGGCGTCAGCGGGGAGGCGTTGGCCAGGAGCCGGAAGGACTCCTTCATGGCGGCGATGGAGAGGGGGCTGTTGCGGGAGATCTTCTCCGCCAGGTCGTAGGTGAACGACTCCAGGGACTCTGCCGGCACCAGGTGGTTGAGGATGCCGAGCCGGTAGGCATGCTCGGAGGGAATGGGCTGGGCCGTAAAGAACATCTCCTTGGCGGCGTTCACCCCAAGGATGTTCATGAAGCGCAGCAGGCCCGAGGCATTGTAGGGAACGCCGAGCTTCGCGGGCGTCATCGTGAACTGGGCTGCGGGGCTTCCGATGAGGATGTCGCAGGTGAAGGCCAGGTCGCAGGCGCCACCCCAGACGCTGCCGTCGATCATGGCGATGACCGGGATGGTGAGGTACTGCACGGTCCGCAGCACGCGGACCAGGGAGTCTTCGTACCCGAGCGGATCCCGGCCCGGTGTGGGGAGTTCCTTCACGTCATGCCCCGCGGACCAGACCTTGGCGCCTGGATGGGCCCTCAGGATGATCACCCGGGCCTTGGCTTCCTTCATGGTCTCGAAGGCCTGGATCATCTCGTTGATGAGGGTCTCGCTGAGCGCATTGCGGTGCTCGGCGTGGCTCATGGTGATCGTGCCGATGTGGTTCTCGAAGCGGGATTCGATGTAGGCCATGAGCGTCCTCTCTGAAGTCCTGCGTTCACTCCATGGGGGTGGATTCCTGCTCCCATCGGGTCCGTGTCAGCCAGACGAGCACGTCCTTCCCCCGCTCATCCTGGCCCGAGTAGCGGAGCTTCACGGGCCCCTTTCCGTCCCGCTTGGTGATCTTCACACCGGGGCCGCTGCCCTCGGTCAAGAGCTTGTACAGGTTCTCCGAACTTCCGAGCTGGGGCAGGAAGGGCAGGGGCAGCTCACCGAAGGAGGCGGCCTTGAGATCCAGCTCCCGGCGAGGAATCTGGATGCGGTAGCCCGTGCCCTTGTCGCCCTCGAGGAACACCAGGCGCTCGCCCAGGCCGTGCAGTTCCATCACGACCTTGCCGGAGCCCGTCTCGAGCTTGATGCTGAGGGTGCCTTGACCCTCGCCTTCCATGCCCGAGTACCCCCAGGCGTACTGGGCGCGGAGGGTCTCCTTGCGGGGGGCTAGGGGGGTCGCGGCGGCACTGTGCACCGGCACCGCGGCGGTCGGCGCGGCCGAGGGTGTCTGGGCGACGAGCAACTGGGCAGTCAAACAAAGAACAGAAAACGTCATTGGGTGTCCTCGTCGCTGGGGACCTCTTCCGCGCCGGAAGGCGGTGCATCAGAGGCCGGAGCGCTCGCGGTCTGTTTCTTGGCGAGCTCCGTGCGCAGTTTCTGGACCTTCTCCTCCAGCTCCTTGCGCTGGGGGAAGGCGTAGGCCAAGGCACGCTCCCACTGCTCCAGGGCCTCCTGGGGCCGGTTCAGCTCCAGCAGGACCTCGCCGAGGTGCTTGCGGATCTCCGGGCTGTAGGGTGTGAGCTCCACGGCCTTGCGCAGGGCCTCTTCGGCCTCCTTGACCTTTCCCTGCCTGAAAAGGACCCAGCCCCAGCTGTCCACCGTGGAGCCGTTCTTGGGGTCCTGATCCATGGCGGATCGGATGAGCCCACTGGCTTCCTCCAGGTCGCCGCCGTTCTCCAGGATCAGGTAGCCCAGGTTGTTCTGGAGCATGGGGTAGGTGGGGTTCAGCTTCTGCGCCTCCCGGAGCACCCCGATGGCTTCCCGGGATCGCCCGAGCTGATCGAGGGCGTTGGACTGCAGCATCAGCAGGTCAAGCCGCGGGGCCCGTCCCATGGCGCGGGAGCGCAGGACCATCTCCAGGCAGCGCTTCCACTGGTGGAATTCGGCCCAGAGAGACGCCATGGCCTCCAGGTCGAGCTGAGCGAGGGCCTGCTGCGTCTGTTTCCGCGACAGCATCGACTCTTTCAGCAGGTTTGGCGGCAGGGACCGGGCCGCCTCGAACAGGCCATGCTCAGGCCAGCGCTTCATGCCGTCTTCCAGGGTGATGCGCGCCGCTTTCCAGGCCTTGGTCTGGATGAGCGCTCCAGCCCGAAGGGAGGCCAGCTCGGCTTTGCTTTGGGAGCCCGGCCAGCTCTGGATGAGGCTGATGGCCTCCTCGGGCCGGCCCAGCAGGAGCACCGACGCGGCGAGAAAGAAGCGGGCGTTCTGCTTCATCTCCGCGGTGTAGTCGTCGCTGCTCTCTAAAGCGGCCAGGTTCCGCCAAAGCTGCTCGGCCTCCAG
>Ga0129297_10002092_pt1 | contig 10165 bp, 13 predicted proteins | sample I18A1metaG_FD_94708 | JGI IMG/M metagenome (GOLD analysis project Ga0129297, IMG submission 94708) | Lake sediment bacterial and archeal communities from Gulf of Boni, Indonesia to study Microbial Dark Matter (Phase II) - ​I18A1 metaG | ecosystem: Environmental > Aquatic > Freshwater > Lake >... | reverse complement strand
TGCACGGGGAACAGGCTCTATCTTTAAGTTCAGACTGGAGGAACATCCGGGAGGAACACGCAAAGGAAAGGAATGCTCGCGGGAATGGCGATCATCGCATTGTTCGTGATGATAAGCCCGTGCACTGCCGGGGATACGCGCGCGGATGACGGCGCCGTCAAGTGCGCCGTCGTCCAGGTTGGGGAGAGCCTGGAGCGCTACGCAGGGACCTGTATCGAAGTGACGGGGACCGTTATGAACACGAAGTATCCGTCACTGGGCAACTACTGGATCACGGCGTTCGAGCTCGAAGATTACAGGGGGAAAACCGTCACCGTGACGGGAATCGTCCGGAAGCGGACAGAATCGACCGGCGGCACCTTCACCCAGGGGCGCGACGGAACATACTATCATCTGGAAATACTGACGATTACCCCGGCGGGCGCTCCCGTTGATCGATAGACGGGCCCGCTCCCTGCAGGGGCTTCCGGGGTTCCGGCTTGACACGCGTCATCGATAGCTGTAAATTAAGCCAATGAAAACCATCGGCACAAAAAAACAGAGAACCCCGGAGGAAAACCTGTTTCTGCTGGAAGAGCTCGTGCGCGAGGCGGAATCGCTCAGGCCCCGGGCAAAGGAAAAGGGCCGGGTGATGCGATTCAGGACCTGGGATGAACTCTATGCGTTTTGCGTTACAAGGGCGGCCCGCGACTTATGATCGATCAGGGCCGCCTGGCGAGGATCTGCGGCATTTTGAACCGCCGTGGAGTGGTCTACGTCGTAGCGGGGGGATACGCGTGCGCGCTCAACGGCCATGTGCGCATGACGGAGGATATCGACATACTCCTGCGGGACGAAACGGAAAACCTTGAAAAAACCGTCCTCTGCATCCGGGAAATGTTTCCTTCCATTACGGAAGAAATAACCATAGCCGACATTCGCGACAACGTAGTGCTGAAAATCGCCCAGGACATCGAGGTCGACTTCAGCATTCAAGCCTGGACCCTTGATTATTCCGGGGCGCAGCCGGATATCCAGCATCGTGAAATAGACGGAGTCGTTATTCCTTTTTTAGGACTGGACTCCCTGATAAAAAGCAAGGATACCCCCAGGGAGATCGACCAGTGGGATATCAGGGTGCTCAGGGAGATTCAAAAGCGCGGACGCTGATCGCGTTGTGCGCTACACGCCGAGCCTGCGCGCGTTCGTGACGAACACGTCCTCGAGGCTCGGCTCCACGCGCTCGATCGAGAATTTTTTCACGCCGGTCTTCTTCATGTACGCCCTGAGCTCCTTCTCCATGGGGAACCCCTTCTCGCCCAGGACATGGATATCACTCCCGAAGATGGCTGCCTCCTTCACGAAAGGCAACCTGGCGACCCCGTCGAAGACGCTTATGAAATCATCCACGCGCAGCGCGAAGACGCCGTAGGCGAGAGAGTCCTTGAGCGCCTGCGGCGAGTCGAGCTCGATGATCTTTCCGGCTATGATGAGCGCGATGCGGTCGCAGTGCTCGGCCTCGTCCATGTAGTGCGTGGTCACGAACACGGTCTTGCCCTCGCCTGAAAATTTATAGATGAGGTCCCAGAAGTTACGCCGCGCCAGCGGGTCCACGCCGCTCGTGGGCTCGTCCAGGAAGAGCATGGGCGGGTCGTGGAGGATCGCGCCCCCCAGTGCGAGCCGCTGCTTCATGCCCGCCGGAAGCTCCCTGACGAGCGTATTTTTCCGTTCGCCGATTTCGGCCATCTCCATGGCGAAGCCCTTGCGTCGCTCCAGGCGCGCTCCCTCCAGCCCGTACACGCTCCCGAAGAAATCCAGGTTCTCCTCGACGGTGAGGTCCTCGTAGAGTGAAAAGCGCTGCGACATGTAGCCGATGCTCTGCTTGATCGCGTCCTGCCCGGTTACGATGTCGTGTCCCCCCACGCGTCCCCTGCCCTCCGTGGGCGCGAGTATGCCGCAGAGCATTTTTATGGTCGTGCTCTTTCCCGCCCCGTTGGGGCCAAGAAATCCGAATATCTCGCCCTTGTTCACCTCGAAGCTCACCGCGTCCACCGCGGTAAAGTCGCCGAACGTTTTCGTGAGCCCGCTGACCTCGACCTCTACCATCAGTCCATCCTCCTTGTGAAGCGACGTACGGCAAAGAAGAACATGATGACGCCGAGCGCCAGGAGCCCCACGAGGTCATGCCACAGGCAGGCGATCCCCACCCCCTTGAGGAACACGCCGCGAATTATCTCGATGAAGTAGCGCAGCGGGTCCGCGAAGGTGATTACCTGGATCACGACCGGCATCGCGTAGATGGGGAACATGAACCCGGAAAACAGGATCGCGGGCAGGAAGAACAGGAACGTGGAAAGCACCGCCTGCTGCTGCGTGCGCGAGATCGTGGAGATGAACAGCCCCACTGCGAGCGAGCACATGATGAAAAAGGCGCTCGAGAAGAGGAGGAACACGTAGCTCCCGTTGAAGGGCACCCCGAAGTAGCCGATCGCGATGATGCTGATCACCACGATGTCGACGAAGGACACGATCGCAAAGGGAAGCATCTTGCCCACGATGAACTCGGCGGGCCGCAGCGGGCTCACGGTGATCTGCTCGATCGTGCCGATCTCGCGCTCCTTCACGACCGCCATGGAGGTGAGCATGATCCCTATGAGCATGATGAGGAGCCCCAGGATTCCCGGCAGGTAGAAGTTGCGGCTCGCGAGGTCAGGGTTGAAGAGCGCGCGCTCCTTGAGCTCTATGGCCTGCTTGAACCTCGTCCCGCCCGCGCCGCGCGCCACCAGCGACGCGCGCACGTCTTTCTGGAGGAAGTCCATGGAATACGTTCCCGCGATCGCGTTCACGTAGGACATGGCCACGGAGGCTCGCACCGAGTCGGAGCCGTCCACGACGATCTGCACCTCGGCGCCCCTGCCCGAGCGGACCCGCTTTTCGAACCCCGCCTCGATCTGCATGAACATGTCGATCCGGCCCGTGTCCATCAGGAGCTCGAGCTCGCGCTCGGACTCGGAATACGCGAAAGGAAGAAAATAGCCGGACGCCGTGAAGAGGCGGATGAACGCCCGGCTTTCGGAGGATTTGTCCCTGTCCATGACCGCCATCCGCACGTCCTTGACGTCGGTGATGACGGCGTAGCCGAAGATGAGCAGCATGAACACCGGCGCCGCGAAGAGCACCATGACCATGCGTTTGTCGCGGAAGAGCTGCTTGAACTCCTTCCGGAGCATGCTTTTCAGGATCGATGCGCGCACGAAGCGTTCCATGTCAGCCCCCCTTCTCCGGCAGCGTGAGCGTGAACTTCCTGATGCTCACGGCCATGACCAGCGCGGTGAAGGCGCACAGGAACGCCACCTGCGTCCACAGGAGGCTCGCGCCCACGCCCTTGAGCGCGATGCCCTTGATGATCGTGATGAGGTACTTCGCGGGGATGATGTAGGTGATCACCCGGATCAGGAGCGGCATGTTGTTGATCGGGAAGATGAAGCCCGAAAGTATGAACGAGGGAAGATAGGTCACCATGATCGCGATCTGCACCGAAAGCACCTGCACGCGCGTGGCCGAGGAGATCATGATGCCCAGTCCCGAGGTGCCGGCGAGAAAGAGGAGCGCGAGCGAGGCAAGCTCAACGAAGCTCCCCTTGAGGGGGATGCCAAAGACGAAGTAGCCTATAGAGAGCGTGACGACGATGTCGAACACGCCCAGCAGCATGTAGGGAATGAGCTTGCCGATGAACACCTCGAACGGACGCACCGGGGTGGTGATGAGCGTCTCCATGGTCCCCCGCTCCCACTCGCGCGAGATGGTGAGCGAGGTGATGAGGGCCGAAATTATCGCCATGATGATCGCGATGAGCCCCGGCACTATGAAGTTCTTGCTCTCGAGCTCGGGATTGTACCAGATGCGGCTGCGCACGTCCACGGGAACGCGAATCTCCGAGAGCCCCGCCCGTCCCAGCTCGGCGATCTTCTGGCCCTGGTTGAAATTGAACACGATCGATTTCACGTAGCCCATGGAAACCATGCTCGAGGTCGAGTCGCTCCCGTCCGCGATGAGCTGCACGTCGGCGCTCTTGCCGGACTGGAAGCGCTTTTCGAATTCAGCGGGCACCACGAGCGCCATGACGATCGCGCCCGAGTCTATGAGCTCGTCGATCTCCTTCTGAGATTCCGCATAACGCAGGATGCTGAGGTACTCCGTGTGCGAGAACTTTTCGATGAGCCTGCGCGAGAGCGCGGTCCGGTCCTGGTCCAGCACCGCCGTCTTCACGAGCTTCACGTCCATGGTGAGCGCGTAGCCAAAGAGCAGCAGCAGTAGCGCCGGGATACCGATGGACAGGAGGAGGCTCCTCGTGTCGCGGCGAATCTGCGTCCATTCCTTTTCCGCGAGCGCGAGTATGCGGAGGATCGATTTCCGTGCGTTCATCATGCGCCTCCCGCGGAGATTATCTCGACGAAGGCGTCCTCGAGCGAGGGGACCGTCTCGCGCAGCGCCGTGAGCTTGATGCCTTCCTTCCTGAGGACCCGGCGTATCCCCCGCTCGGCCCCGCGGGCGTCCCGCACGAAGAGCCTGAGCCTGCGCCCGGCCATCATGACCGACTGGAATTCGTCAATGCGGGAGAGCGCCTCCTCCGCGCGACGGGGATCGTCGGTCAGGATCTCTATGAAGGGCTTGCCGATGGAGTCCTTCACCTCGCGCGGGCTCCCGGACACGACGAAGCGCCCGCCGTACATGAGCGCGATCCTGTTGCAGCGCTCCGCCTCGTCCAGGTAGGCGGTGCTCACGACGATGGTGACGCCCTCGCCCAGGAGGTCGTAGAGTATGCGCCAGAACTCCCGGCGCGAGACCGGGTCCACGCCGTTGGTGGGCTCGTCCAGGAGCACCAGGCCGGGCGCGTGGACCAGGCAGCAGGCGAGGCCCAGCTTCTGCTTCATGCCGCCCGAGAGCTTGCCCGCGAGCCTGTCCCTGAACGGCTCGAGCCTCGAAAAGGAATAGAGCCGCGGCAGGTGCGCGCGTATCTCCCTCCCGCTCATGCCGTAGAGCTTTCCGAAGAAGTATATGTTCTCCTCAACCGTGAGGTCCTCGTAGAGCCCGAACCGCTGCGGCATGTAGGCGAGGCGCTCCTTGATCTCGTAGGGCCGCTCGCGCGTGTCCACGCCGTTGATCGTCACGAGGCCGTCGGTGGGGACGAGGATGGCCGCGATCAAACGAAGCAGCGTGCTCTTCCCCGCGCCGTCCGGCCCCACGATGCCGAATATCTCGCCCTGCGCGAGCCGCACGGTCAATTTATTGACCGCGGCGTTTTCGCCGAAGCGCTTGGTGAGATTGTAGAGCTCGATCACTTCGCTTCCTCCGTGAAGATCACCGCGTCGGCGGGCATGCCGGGCTTGAGGGCAATGTCCGGGTTCTCGACGGCTATCTTCACCTCGAATACCAGCTTCACGCGCTCGTCCTTCGTCTGGATGGTCTTGGGCGTGAACTCGGCCTTGTTGGAGATCGCGGTCACCTTCCCGGTGAAGGGCTTGCCGGGGAAGGAATCCACGAACACGTGCGCCTTCTGTCCCGGCTTCACGAGCCCCAGCCTCGTCTCGTTCACGTAAATCTTCATGTAGACGCTCTTGAGATCGGCGAGCGTGAGGATGGGCGATCCGGGGAAGGCCATTTCGCCCACCTCGAGGTTTCTCTCCAGCACGTGCCCGTCGATGGGCGCGTAGATGACTGCGTTGCCGATGGTGGCTGAAACCAGCTCGTACGCGGCGTGCGCGACCCGGTACGCGGTCTCTGCGTTGTCGAGGTCGCGGTTCGAGGTGGATCCCGATCCAAATAGCTCGCGCACGCGCGCCAGGTTCCGTTCCGCGTTCGCGAGGTTCGCGAGCACCGAAAGCCTCTGCGCGTTCAGCTCGTCATAGTCCAGCTTCGCCAGGAGCGCCCCCTTCTTCGCGCGCGCTCCCTCCTCGAAGGGGAGCTCGATCACGCGGCCCGCGAGCTTCGAGCTTATCTCGATCTCCGTCACCTCGATGGTCCCCGAGCCCTCGATCCTTCCCGCGCCGGAGCCTATGTGCCGGAACACCTCGAAGTAGAGAATTGCGGCGGCCAGCACCGTCACGAGCAGGCCGATCGGAATGATCTTACGATTTTTCATTGCGCGTCCTCCATGATGAGTTTCTCGTCATCGCTGCCGATTTCCCTCTTGAGCTCGGCGAGCGACGAATAATAGCTGTTGACCGAATTGATGTATCCCGTGCGCGCGTTGGTGAGCGCAAGCTCCGCGGACAGGAGCTCCGAGTTCTTGATGACGCCGGCTCGGTAGCTCTCCCTGGCGATGCGCAGGCCCTCCTCGGCCGTTGCCACGTTTTCCTTTTGCGACCGTATCGTTAAGCACGATGTCACGAGCCTCGAGTAGCTCGCGTTCACGGATATGCCTATGAGCTTGCGGATCTTGCCCAGCTCCTCCTCGGCCTCCTTCACCCTGAGCTCCTCTTCGCGCCCGGCCGCCCGCGTGGCGTCCCACGGGATGAGCGCTCCCCAGCGGTAGGTCGCGGCCATGCGCACCTGCCAGGTGTTCTGCCACGCGCTGGTGCCGCTTATCGCGGACAGGTCCGGGGAAAGCGCGCCCATGGGCGTGTCGATGACGACCGAAGGCGGGTTGGGCATGAGCTTGGTCATCCCGTACGAGCCGCCAATCGTGAACGTGGGCCACAGGTAATACGAATCCTGAATGCTCTCCGCGTTCTCCGCCATCTCGCGCTTTTTCTGGACCTGGATGACCTCCGGCCTGTTCCTGAGCCCGGCCTGGATAAGCCGCATCGTTTTCCTCGCGGAGTCCCCATCCGGCAAACGGTACGCGCCCCTCCTGAGAATCGAATCGTCTGCCGTATAACGGTCGTTCTCCGCTCCCAGGTGATAATTGAAGGTGTCGAGCATTATCGCATGGTTGTTCCGGGCCTCAAGGAGCAGCGGCTCCTGTCCCTGGTACTGGACCTGCGCCTGCAGGAGCTCGAACCTGGGGACGCTCCCGGTCCGGTACAGGTTCTCAACGTCCTTCAGATTGGTTTTCAATAAATCCATCGATTCCTTCCTCAAAACTATCGCCTCGCCGGCAAGGAGCAGGTTGAAATAGCTCTTGATGACGTTGTACTCCACCTCGGCCCTGATCCTGCGCGCCTCCTCCTGCGCGACGATGTACGCACTGCGCGAGAGCTGGAGCGAATTGTAGAACATGCCGGGATTGATCCCGAACCTGAGCTGGACGAAGCGTATGTCATACTGCCCGTCCGACAGGCTCATCGCGCCGCTCTCCGCGTACTGCCGCTGGAGCGACGCCTCGGACTCGAGCACGGGGATGAGCTGACCCCACACCCCGCCCACCTTCTCCCCGGCCTCGTGCAGCCGGTGGGTCGCGATGCGGTAGTCCCTGTTGTTCGCGAGCGCGATGGAGCGCGCCTCCTCGAGGGATATCTTTTTCAATTCAATGGTCTCCCCGGCGCGCGCGCCGGACGAGGACAGGCAGAGCGCGAGCATGATCGCCGCGCACGCCGCGGCTGTCTTGTATCGGTCCCTCATGCCGGTTCCTCCTTCTTTTCGATTCCATGTTTCAGTATGCCCATGAAGTTTTCCTTGAACTCCTGGAGATAGTTTTCATGAAAGACGAGGTCGTAGATATCGGACCCCTTCATGGTCGTTTTGATCAGATTGAAAAACACGATCCCGCCCACGACCTGGAGCATCGTATAGTGCGGCACGATGTCGCGGATCTGTCCCGCCTCCTTCGCGCGGCCGACGATCTCGAAGACGAGCTTCATCATGGGCATGACGAGCACCGGGATGCCGATCTTGCGGAAATATTTTCCGCCGCTCGAGATCTCCCGAAGCATGATGCGGATGTAGTTCTGGTCCAGGGCGTTGATGTAATTCATATAATTGTCAAGGATCACGTAGAGCTCGTCCAGCGGGCTTGCGTCTTTTGGAACGATGCTGGCGACGTATGAGTAGATCCCGTCGAGCAGGTCCTTCAGGATGCGCTCATACAGCGCCTCCTTGCTTTTAAAATGGTAATAGATCATCGCCTTGTTGATCTTCGCGCGAGCGGCGATGCGGTCGACGCGCGCCCCGTCGTAGCCGTAGTCGGCGAATTCCTGCAGCGCCGCCGCGAGGACCTTTTCCTCGGTGGGAACCTTTTCCGTCTTTTTCATGCTAACCCCCCATGACCGCCTGCAGCATCCGGACCGCGAGCGTGCCCGCCAGGAGCGAAAGGGCGACGAGGGGAAGATAGGCAACTGCGCCCGCAAGAAACGCGACGGTCAAGCCGCGCCTGTCCACGTACTTTTCCCGCAGCGCCGCGCGGTAGACAAGGGGCGTAAACGGGATGATCAGCAGCACCGCGGTAAACACGCCCGGAGCGGCCGTCCGGAACATGAGAGAGCCGCAAATGTGCGACAGCGCATTCAGGAACACGAGCGACTGAAGGGCGACGGGCACGTACCGCCACACGCCGCGCTCCAGGAAATAGAGCGAGGCATACACGATGGCGAACTCGCCCAGGGTTGCGATTATGAGCGCCGCGTAAAACTGCCCTTCCGTGACAAAATGGATGTCCGGGAGATAGCGCGCCAAAAATCCGACCATGGACGGTGCCTCCTCCAGGTTGTGAAGTCCCGTCAGAAAGGGCATGATCCACAGGAGGCTCTTGTAGGAGGGATTGTAATGTTTCATCATAATATTAACCAACCGGTTATTCTAACTAACTGTTTAGTTAAATAAAGCGGGGCGCGGTGAAATCGTCAATATTTATTTTCTCTTTTTCGCAAATTTTTTTGAAGGTGCGGCGTGGTTTATGAAAGCAAGCCCCCGAATCGTGATGCAAAATCCTCATTAAGCGCGGCATCGAATTCCCTGAGCCATTTCGCAATATACCCGACATCGAGCGAAGGATTTTTAAGGAGCACCAACCGCGCATCCTCGATATCCCGCTCCCTGCCCGCGAACACTTTGTGTATTACAAGGTCCTCCGCCGTCGCGAACCTGACCGTCTTCCCCCCGAGCTCGACGCCACGGGCCCTTCCGATCGCCTGCCGCGCGTACGGCGAATATGAGAATATAAAGTCAATTCTTATTCCACTCGCCGGATGAAGTACGGGCAGGACCATGGTTTTTTTCACGAACGCTTCCGCGTCATCGGGCAGAATCCTGAACCGCAATCCGCTCACCACGCCCAGAATCCGCCCAAGCTCTTCCCCGGAAATTCCCACCGTTATATCTATGTCCCGCGTGAGCCGCGGCTCTCCATGGAGCAGGACCGCCTGGCCCCTTTTGACCATGTAGGGGATGCCCGCATTCTCAAGTTTTAACGCGGTTCGCGCGAGAAGACGTTCAAACACTGTTAATGATCCTTGCAACGCGGATATCGGTTTCAATTCCTTCGAGCGGATCGGAAGGCGGGAACGCCTTAAGCGCAACGGCTTCCCTGTAGAGCCAGTTTGCAATTCTGAAATTATTCAAATAGTCAGGCGGCTCCGCGGCGATCAGGGAGCGCTCGAAATCCAGGAGTGTCTGCCTGTCCTTTACCATTATTGTCCCATTTTCGTCGCCGCACGGGTATCGTACTATTGCGGTCCGTCGACACAACTACTATTTGAGACCGGTGAACCGCCCGTTCATTCGTACCGGGCGAACGGCGTCAAGGGGGCCGAACTGCTTATTCGCGGGGAACCCGGCAGTCATCAACTGGATGCCTGGAACGTCTCCCGTCACGCGGCTTTCCGGGGCATAACAATGCATTCCCGGGGTCAGAACCTCGCCTTGTTTTCCTGGGCGCTCTTCCCGTCCATAACAATGCCTCCAGGGGTCAGAGCCCCGCCCCGTCCGCGGACAAGCCTACTCGCCGAACACCGGCCAGCGGTCGATGATCTTCCCCCCGCGCACCACGAGCAGGTCGCCGAACTCGCGCATGATCACCTCGCTCTGCGTGGGACGCAGGAAAATCGTGTCGTCGGCCTCGAGCGCGGTGCGGTCGGAGCCGTTCACGATCGACTGGTTGGTGCTGAAGCCGTAGATCGAGTTGCCCTGGAGCCCTTCAGGTGACGCATAACGGGCCATCCAGCCGCCGCCGTAAATGAAGTACGTCCGCCGGGCGTTGGGGTCCCACGCGCTCATCAGTCCCGCGAGCCCCTCGAGGAAGGGGATGGTG
>Ga0129297_10002090_pt1 | contig 10168 bp, 8 predicted proteins | sample I18A1metaG_FD_94708 | JGI IMG/M metagenome (GOLD analysis project Ga0129297, IMG submission 94708) | Lake sediment bacterial and archeal communities from Gulf of Boni, Indonesia to study Microbial Dark Matter (Phase II) - ​I18A1 metaG | ecosystem: Environmental > Aquatic > Freshwater > Lake >... | reverse complement strand
GAGGGGGACGGCGACGCAGGAGGGGGGAGGACCCCGTCGGCCGGAACCGACCAGAGCCCGGTGGACGACCACGCGGTCTGGGAGGAGGCGGACAGCACCCCCCTGCGCCTGGCCGAGGAGATGGTCCGGGGGATGGTCCGGGATGCCTGGCAGAAGTGCGACGGCGTCGTGCCGGGAGAGGTCCGTACCCTGGTCGCGGGGATGCTGGCCCCTTCCCCCATCCCCTGGCGCATGGTCCTGCGCCAGTTCGTCGCCACCGCGGGCCGGGTCGGCCGCCGCTCCACCTGGCAACGGGAGAACCGCCGCTTCGCCCACGAAACCCCGGGGACGAGGAAGAGGCACCGCCTCTCCCTCCTGGTGGGGGTGGATGTGAGCGATTCCACCGATATCGCGGAGCTCCGGGAGGCCTTTGCCGCCGAACTGGTCCGGATCGCCCGGGGGCGGGAGACCTTCCTCACCGTGCTCTACGCCAACAGCCGGATCCAGAAGATCCACTCCTTCCGTGGCAGCGCCGTCGAGGTCGAGAGCTACCACGGCGGCGGCTTCACCGACCTGCGGCCGGTTTTCGACCATGCCCGCACCATGCACCCCCGCCCCGCGGCGGTCATCTACCTCACCGACGGCGTCGGCCCTGCCCCGGAAAAGATGGAATTCCCCACCCTCTGGGTCCTGACCCGGGAGGGGGAACAACCGGTCCCCTGGGGTGTGGAACTTCGTCTCGACGTCTGATCTCTCCCCCCCGTCCTGCCCCCAGCCAATCGACCATTCATTAAACATTCAATAATTCATATATTACGTTGACATGCCGGCAGAGATTGATTATCCTTGGGCGATTTCCAGTGGTACCCGAGCCGTTGTCACGACACCATTTCCCCTGATAAGGAGAACAGAAGATGCGCTATCCAACGAGTTTGCCCCTGGTTGCCCTCCCCCTGGCCGTTATCGCCGTCGCTTCCCTCGCCTCGGCCGAGCCGTCCCCTCCCCAGAAGCCGACCATCGCCAAGATCTGCACCACCTGCCACAAGGCTGAAACCGGGGTGCTGCGGGGGTATTTCGACAATGTCTCCCTCAAGTCCAAGGCGATCCAGATCAAGATCGACGACGCCACGGAGGTGCTCCCCTTCGACGACAAGAGCTTCCAGGTGGTGAACGAGAAACGGGAAAACGGCGACGTAGCCCTGCTGAAGGACCACAAGCTGAAGAAGGGGCACGAGGTGAAGGTTGAGTACAGGGAGGAGAACGGCGTCAAGAAAGCCCTGAAGCTGACCGCCAAGCCCCCGGTGGAACTCCCGAAGGAGGCCCTCCTCTCAACCGCAGAGGTGGAGAAGCTGGTGGCCCTGGGGCCGGAAAAGGGGAAGTATTTCCTCTTCGACTCCCGGCCCGCCCTCCGCTTCAACGAGGGGGCCATCCCCACCGCGGTGAACCTGCCGTACCCCGCCTTTGACAAGATGGCGGACAAGCTCCTCCCGGCCGACAAGAAGGCCCTGGTGATCTTCTACTGCGCCGGCGTCACCTGCAACATGAGTCCGGCCTCCATGAAAAAGGCCGTCGCCCTGGGGTACACCAACGTCAGGGTCTACCGGGACGGCATGCCCGCCTGGTCCGAAAAGCATTACGGCGTCCTCTCGGCCCAGGCCCTGAAGGAGAGCTGGCTCGACAAGGAGATGAGCCACGTGCTCCTCGATGCCCGCAGCGCCGCCGCGGCGAAGAAGGGGTTCATCGCCGGTGCCGTCTCCTTCCCGGCAGCAAAGGCGGCGAAGCTTGTCCAGACCCTCGACCTGTCCCAGAAGAAGGCCCCGATCATTGTCTATGATGAAGCGGGGGGCACGGATGGCGTCACGGTTGCCCGGGCACTGCTCAAGGCCGGGTACGGCAACGTGAAGCTGCTCACCGGCGGCCTTGCCGCCTGGCAGAAGGCCGGCTACGCCGTGGCCACCGGGAACATCGCCACGAAGGCGGTGTACGTGGCCAAGCCCAAGCCGGGTGAGATCGATGTGGCGGAGTTCAGGAAATACGCCGCCTCCCTGCCGGACAACGTGCTGATCATCGACGTGCGGACTACCGAGGAGACCAGCGCCGGCATGCTGAAAAATGCCCGGAACGTGCCGCTTCCCCAGTTGCGGGAGCGCCTTGCCGAACTCCCCAAGGACAAGCTGCTCCTCCTCCAGTGCAACACCGGCAACCAGGCCGAGATGGCCTACCATACCCTGAAGGAGCTGGGGTACGGCAACATCAGGTTCCTCAATGCCAAGACCACGTTTGCCAAGGACGGCAGTTTCACCATTACCAAGGATTAACGATGAGCGCAGTGAAGAAGAGCAGTGACTACGTGAACCCGTACCTGGCCGGTTTCTGTCTCGGCCTGGTGCTCCTGTCGGCCTACGTCCTCGCGGGGCAGGGGCTCGGGGCCTCCGGCGCCTTCGCCTCGACACTATCCTGGCTGGTGGGGATGGTGTCGCCGGAGCAGGTTGCGGGCAACGGTTTCTATGAAAAGTACCTCGACCCCGGTCGTGCCCCCCACCCCCTGCTGGACTGGCTGGTGATCGAGGTGGCCGGGGTGATGCTGGGGGGGCTGGTGTCCTCCCTCCTTGCCGGCCGCTGGCGGCTGACCGTGGAACGGGGAGCACGTCTGGGGGCTGCCCCCCGTCTCCTCCTTGCGTTCGCCGGCGGGGTCCTCATGGCGGTCGGCGCCCAGTTCGCCCGAGGGTGCACCAGCGGCCAGGCCCTTTCCGGGGGGGCGCTCCTCAATCTGGGGAGCTGGGTCTTCATGATGTGCGTCTTTGCCGGCGCCTACCTGTTAGCCTACGTCGTCAGGAGGGCCTGGCTGTGAACGCACCGCTTCTGCTCAATGAGGTCATCCCGGGAGAGTACGGACTGCTCTGTGCCCTCCTCATCGGTTTCGGCATGGGCTTTGTCCTGGAGCGGGCCGGTTTCGGCAGCGCCCGCAAGCTGGTGAGCCAGTTCTACCTGTTCGACATGACGGTCTTCAAGGTCATGTTCACCGCCATCGTCACCGCCATGACCGGGGTCTACCTCCTCTCCAGTGCCGGGCAGCTCAACCTGGAACAGCTCTACCTGGCCGGCACCTTCCTCTGGCCCCAGGTGGCCGGCGGCCTGCTCCTGGGGGTCGGCTTCGTCGTGGGCGGCTACTGTCCCGGTACGTCGGCGGTCGCCTGTGCCTCGGGCAAGCTCGATGCCCTGGCCAACATGGGGGGGATCCTGGCCGGCATGCTGCTCTACGGCACCCTCTACCCGCTGCTGGCCGGGTTCGTCACCTCGTCCTCCCTGGGGAAGCAGACCCTGTACGGCTACTTCGGCCTCCCCTACGGTCTGGTGGTCGTGGCGGTGATCCTCATGGCGGCCGGCGGCTTCGTCGGCGCCACCCTGGTTGAGCGGAAGTTCGCTCACCTGAAGCCGGCGGAGGAGCCGACGGCACCGGAGGGCAGCTGAATACTGCCTGCGTTCGTGCTGCGGTGCTCTTTCTGCTGCTGTCACCGGCCAGCTTGATACCCATAATTCGCAACCTCCCCGAAACATTCCCTCCCCCTTGACGGGGGAGGGTCAGGGTGGGGGTGAACGTGCCACTATTTCAACCGTAGAAGCTTCACCCACCCCCTGTCCCCCTCCCGTCGAGGGAGGGGGGAATGCTTTGCTGGCGGAAGATCAGCGCTGATCAACATATCGAAAGCGGAGATGTCATGAAGTTTTCCCGCAGGACCTTTCTGAAAACCGTCGGCGTCGCCTCGGCCGGGGTCACGGCCGCCGCCACCATGCCGGAGAGGTTCCTCTCCTGGGCCGAGGAGAGTGCGGAGGCAGGGGTGAAGCTGGTCCCCACCTTCTGCGAGCTCTGCTTCTGGAACTGCGGCCTGATCGCCCGGGTGGAGAACGGCAAGGTGGTCAAGGTGGAGGGGAACCCCCTGAGTCTGCGGGGAAGGGGACGGCTCTGCGGCCGGGGGAACGCCGCCCTCGGCGCCCTCTACGACCCGGACCGGCTCAAGTACCCGCTGATCAACACGGGCACGCGGGGGGCGCCGGTCTGGAAGCGGGCCTCCTGGGACGAGGCCCTGGGGGTGATCGCCGGCAGGATGGAGAAGATCAGGAAGGAGCACGGTCCCGAGGCCCTGGCCCTCTTTTCCCACGGTACCGGCGGCGCCTTCTGGAAGCACCTCCTCAAGGCCTACGGCAGCAGCAACTACACCGCCCCCTCCTTCGCCCAGTGCCGCGGTCCCCGGGACACCGGCTTCCTCCTCACCTTCGGTGCCGACGTGGGCTCCCCGGAGTACTACGATTTCGACAACAGCCGGCACATCGTCCTCCTCGGCTCCCATCTCGGCGAGAATGCCCATAACAGCCAGGTGCAGGACGTGGTGCAGGGGCTTGCCCGTGGCGCCCGCCTGACCGTGGTCGACCCCCGCCTCTCCAACATCGCCTCCAAGGCCGACGACTGGCTCCCGATCAAGCCGGCCACGGACCTGGCCCTCTTGCTGGCCTGGATCCGGATCGTCATCGTTGAGGAGCTCTACGACCGGGAGTACGTAGGGAAGTACGCCACCGGCCTGGAGGAGCTGGGGGCCGCCGTGGCGGAGTATACCCCCGAATGGGCGGAGAAGGAGACCGACATCCCGGCGGAGACGATCGTCCGGATCGCCCGGGACCTGGGGAAAAGCGCCCCCCACGTCTGCATCGGCGCGGGGCGCTACGCGGTCTGGTACGGTGACGACACCCAGCGCTCCCGGGCCATCGCCATCCTGAACGCCCTCCTCGGCTCCTGGGGGAGGGAAGGGGGGTACTATCTCCCGGTGAGTGGCGGGGTACCGGAATATCCGGGGCTCCCCGAGTATCCCCACAGCGAAGGGGTCCCCAGGCTGGACGAGGCCTACCCCTTCGCCTCCCTCCAGACCACGACCTCAATCCGCCAGGCGTCCATCACCGGCAAGCCCCATCCGGTCAAGGGGTGGTTCGTCTACGGTTGCAACCTGATGAAGACCATGCCGGACCGGGAGGAGACGATCCGGGCCCTGGCGAACCTGGACCTGGTGGTCGCCATCGACGTGCTGCCGGTGGACATGATCGCCCATGCCGACGTGGTCCTCCCCGAGTGCACCTACCTGGAGCGGTACGACAACCTCTCGGTCGGCAAGTTCAAGGAGCTGGAGATCTCCCTGCGCCAGCCGGCGGTGGAGCCCCTCTGGGAGTCCAGGCCCTCCTGGTGGATGACCAGGGAGCTGGGGAGCCGCCTCGGCCTGCAGGCCTACTTCCCCTGGAAAGACGGGGAGGAGTACCTGGCCCGGCGCTGCGAGGCCGGCGGGGTGGAGTTCGCCGAGCTGAAGAAAAAGGGGGTCATCGTCAGGAGCGGCGGTGCCTCCCCCTACATCGTCCCCGGCAGCGAGCCGACCTTCGACACCCCCTCGGGGAAGATCGAGCTTTTTTCGAAGCAGCTCCAGGAGAAGGGATTCGACCCGGTGCCGAAGTACACCCGGCACCCCCAGCCCCCTCAGGGGTATTTCCGCCTCCTCTTCGGTCGCTCCCCCCTGCACACCTTCTCCCGCACGACCAACAATTTCCTCCTGGCCGACCTGCAGAAGGAGAACAGCCTCTGGATCAACAGCAGGAAAGGCCGGGAGCTGGGGCTGAAGGACGGCGACACCGTGCAGCTGGAGACGAGCGCCGGGGTGACATCACCGGGAACGATCCGGGTGAAGCTGACCGAGCGGCTGCGGGAGGACGCGGTCTACCTGTACCACGGCTTCGGTGTCCATGCTGCCGGCATGACCCGGGCGGGCAACCGGGGGGTGGGGGACGACGAACTGATCGCCAAGCCGACCGTGGACCCGATCATGGGGGGGACCGCCATGCGCACCACGTTTGTGAAGCCGGTGAGGAGGGGATGAGATGACACGGTTCGGACTGCTCCTGCCGGAGAAAGAGCGCCTTGCCACCACCTTCCGGGAGATCGTCGCCGGGCGGGGGGGAGTGGCTCTCTACGCCGCCATCGCCGGCATGCTGCTGGGAGGGGCCGGCATCGCCGCCATCGTCTTCCTGGGGCACGGCCGCACGACCAATACCTCCACTCTTGTCCCCTGGGGGATGCAGATCGCCACCTACGTCTACTTCGCCCTGGTGAGCGGCGGGTGCATCTTCACCAATTTCCTGGGCACCCAGTTTTTCCGGCGCACCTACGAGCCCCTGGCAAGTCGGGTGATCTTCCTCGGCCTGGTGAACGCCCTGGCCGGCTTCCTCTCCCTGGCCTCGGAGCTGGGGCACGTAGAGCGCCTCTTCTGGTTCATCCTCTCCCCCAACCCGACCTCACCCATGTTCTGGATGTCGGTCTGGTACACGGCGGACATCGCCATCCTGCTGGTCGAGTACTACAACGTCCGGCGCCACCACCACTCCAAGGGGCTCCTGTACGCCTCCTTCATCATCCCGCTGATCACCTACTGCTCCCTGGGAAGTCTCTTCGGCGCGGTGAGTTCCCTCCCCTACTACTACAGCGCCCTCCTGCCGGTCTACTTCATCTTTGCCGGCTTCCTCGCCGGCAATGCCCTCTGCGCCGCCGTGGTCGCCCTGAGAGCCGCGAAAGACGGCTGCCGGGAACTCCTCCGCCCGTTCATCCGGATGCAGAAGATCGCCCTGGCCAGCGTCTTCGTCCTCGCCTTCTGCCGGACCATCATCGGCCTGGCCGGGAGCGGCAGCGGCTACGAGATCTTCCGGGAGACCATGGTGACGGACCTGGTCTTCGGCATGGTCGTCTCCCTGGTGGTGCCGTTCCTGATCCTGACCTACCGGAAGAGCCCCGGCGGCGTGCTCCTGGCCACCGCTATCGTCCTGGTCACCCAGTTCATCGCCCGTCTCGACCTGGTGGTACGGGGTTTCCGGGTCCCCCTCTTCCGGGTCTACGACATGCCGGAGCGGATCGGCTATACACCATCGGTCGCCGAACTGCTGGTGCTGCTTGCCTCGGCAGGGACGGTGCTGTTCCTGTACCTCGTGGCAGAGCGTTCCGGCCTGTTCGAGGCGCCGGCGAAAGGGGAGTGATGACATGGATATGACCGCGCATATGGACATCATGGCCGTCATGAAGGCCGATCTCGAGCGGGCGCTGGCCAAGCCGCTGGACCAGCGGCGCTGGGCCATGGTCATCGATCTCCGGCGCTGCATAGGCTGCCACGCCTGCACCACCGGCTGCATGTCGGAAAACCTCACCCCCCCCCACATGCAGTACCGGCCGGTGAGGGAAGAGGAGACCGGGCGCTTCCCCGCCACGGGGCTCCGTTTCCTCCCCCGCCCCTGCATGCAGTGCGACAATCCCGGCTGCACCCGGGTCTGCCCGGTGAAGGCGACCTGGAAGCGGGAGGACGGCCTGGTGACCATCGACTACCGCAAGTGCATCGGATGCCGCTACTGCCTGGTCGCCTGCCCCTACGGCGCCCGTTCCACCGACACGGGTGAATACTACACCGGCGAGTTCCACGCCAGGACCTACGAGGTGGAGAACTCGGGGGAGTACGGCAAGACCTTCCGCCGCCGGAGCCACTGGCATTCGCCGGTGGGGAACGCCCGCAAGTGCCACTTCTGCATCCACCGGGTGGAGAAGGGGGAGTTGACCCGCTGCACCACCACCTGCCTCGGCGGTGCCACCTTCTTCGGCGACCTCAACGACCCGAAGGCCCTGGTCACCAAGCTGATTGCCAAAGGGAACGTTTTCACGTACAAGGAGGAGCTGGGGACCAGGCCGATGGTCTTCTACCTGCTGTGATTTGTCGCGGGGGAGGGTGTAACTACCCCCTGTCCCCCTCTTGGACCAAGAGGGGGGACGCGAGCGTCATCGCATTGATAGTCCCGGCACGGAACTGGTGACCGGAGCGTTCCTCCCCTTAGCTAAGGGGAGGACAGGAGGGGTTATTATCCCCGCTACGAAAAACAACGGCACATCATGCCGTACTACCCCCATAAAGGAGATCCCGATGAAAAAGATGATCCTGCTGCTCACCGCCGCCCTGGTGGCACTCTCCCTCACCGTCCCGGCCTTTGCCGAAGAGAAGAAGGCCGAAGGGGAGGCCAAGCCGGCCGCCGAGGCCAAGACGGAGAAGAAGGCCGCCAAGAAAGAGAAGAAGGCTGCCAAGAAGGAGATGAAGAAGGACGAGAAGAAGGCTGAAGGTGAAGCGAAGCCGGCCAAGAAGGGGAAGAAGGAAGCCTCCGGCTGCTGAGATAGGCAATGGTTCATCTCGGCACGGCCGGTCTGAAGAAGGGGGGATGTCTCGGGGCACCCCTCCTTTTTTTCGTGCTGCTCCTCCTCTGCTCCTGCAGGGGGGGGGACGGGGAGCGGTGCGTCTCCTGCCACCGCTCCCTGGAGCAGGCCTCCCCCAGCCACCACGGCTGCACCTCCTGTCACGGCGGCAGCGGCAGTGCCAACGGCAAGGGTGAGGCCCACGGCGGGATGCACGGCGGGAAGAACCCCTCCGCACCCGCCGGGTGGGAACAGGGGTGCGGCGGCTGCCACCCTGCCCAGCTGCAGCGGGTCAGGTCCACGGTCATGCAGACCAACGCCGGGATGATCCGGAACATCAAGCTGACCTGGGAGGGGGAGGACGGACGGGTTCACGGGGCCACCGGCGGGGACCACTACGGCGAGGACGGCCGCCCCTTTCCCCTGGAGCCGGTGGCGAAGCTGGACGGCCTCTCCGGGGAGTTGTACCGCAAGTTCTGCTCCCGCTGCCATGTGGGCACGGAGAACGCCGACTCCTACGGCGCCGTCCACGGGGCCGGCTGCGCCGCCTGCCACTTCCCCTGGAACGACGAAGGGACCTACAGGGGGAAGGACCGGACAATGGCGGGAAAGGCCGGCCGTGCGGCGAGCCACCGGCTGGAACCCCTCCCCGGGACGGAAGTCTGCGCCCGCTGCCACAACCGGAGTGGCCGGATCGCCCTCTCCTTCCAGGGGCTCTACGACGGCAACAACGGGCTGGTCCCCACCCTCCGGGGGGAGCCGGGGCCGGTCATGACCAGCGGCGCCCGCAGCCTCACCCATATCCAGCCGGACGTGCACCACGGTGCGGGGCTGGAGTGCATCGACTGCCACACCTCCCGGGACGTGATGGGGGACGGCTATGCCTATGCCACCATGTACCGGCAGACGGAGATCGCCTGCGAGGACTGCCACGGCAGCGGGGAGAAACCGCCGACCCTGAGGGAGATCGACCGGGAGAACGACCCGGCGCTGCGGGAGTCCCGGCACTACCGCCGCCCCCTGACCATGGGGATGAAGACCGTGCAGACGGCCCGGGGGCGGAGCTATTCGAATGTCTTCGCCTCGGACGGCGGCATCTGGCTCCAGGGGAAGCGGAGCGGCCGGCTCCACCGGGTGAAGACCATCACCGGCACGCCGGAGCACACCCTCCCCGGCCACGGGCGGATGGAGTGCTTCGCCTGCCACTCCCGCACCGTGGTCCAGTGCTACGGCTGCCACACCCGCTACGACCGGGGCCGGCCCGGCATGGACTACGTCACGGGGGAGGAGACCCCCGGCGCCTTCAGCGAGACCGAGGACTACCGCACCCTCTACCCCTTCCCCCTGGCGATCAACCAGCGGGGGAAGGTCTCCCCCGTGACCCCCGGCTGCCAGACCTTCGTCACGGTGGCGGACGAGGAGGGGGTGATCGAGAAGGAGGAGTACGTGGCCCGCTTCCGGGGGAGGCAGCAGCTCCGCTTCGCCCCCTTCTACTCCCACAACACCGGGAAGAAGGCGGTCCCGTGCAAGGAGTGCCACGCCAACCCGGCGTTCCTCGGGTTCGGCCAGGGGGTGCTGGAGGGGGCATCGCTCAAGGCGACGCTCCGGTGCGAGAAGTCGGGCACCAAGCCCCTGGACGGGTTCCTCACCATGGAGAAGGGGGAGGTGCGATCCTTCGGCGCCATTACCCGTGAGCACTCCCGCCCCTTCACCGGGAGCGAGGTGCGGCGGATCCTGGGGGTCAACCTCTGCCTCCCCTGCCACACCGGGGCCCGGGACCCGATCTACCGGAAAGGAGTGGACAGCCGTGCGCTGGATGATCGCCTGCATCGTCGCCTGCTTGATGGCCCTTAGCCTGCCGCGGGAGGCCTGTGCCGGGTACTGCAACGCCTGCCACCTGCCGTCCCCGGGGGATCCCCATGCCTCCCTCCCCTGTAG
>Ga0129297_10002088_pt1 | contig 10177 bp, 10 predicted proteins | sample I18A1metaG_FD_94708 | JGI IMG/M metagenome (GOLD analysis project Ga0129297, IMG submission 94708) | Lake sediment bacterial and archeal communities from Gulf of Boni, Indonesia to study Microbial Dark Matter (Phase II) - ​I18A1 metaG | ecosystem: Environmental > Aquatic > Freshwater > Lake >... | reverse complement strand
GGCGGGCCACGCAGCTCTTCGTCAGGCTCGTCGAAGGTAGTACCTGCTACCTCCTCCTCGCCTTCCTTGATCCGCTCGCCCGGCGCTCCAGCGCGGCCCTTCCCATTACTTGGACACGCTCCTGGGAGTCCGTCCAAGGAATGGGCAGGTCCGTCTCGAGGCTGGACCAAGCGAAACGTCCTTCCGGAGCACGCCGGTATCGGCTCATGGATGCGGGTAGTACTTCCGGTATAGCCTCTGGAGCGTTCCATCCCGCTTCATCGCGTGCAGCGCCTCATCCCATCTCCTGACCACCTCGGCGGGAGTCGCCTTCGAAAATGCGATATAGACCTGGAGCTTTTCGAAAGGGAAGACAGGTCGCACATCCTCGGGTTTGTAGCCCGCTTCCGTCATGATCCTGCCCACCGCGTCGGAGTTGCTCACGAAGGCGTCCACGCGGTGCGACATGAGCTTCTTCGCGATGATGAGGTTGTCGGGCGAGCGGTCCAGGTTCTTGAAGCCCAGCTTGGTCAGGCGTTGCTCTCGGATGTCGTCGCGGTAGACGCCGATCCGATCGAGTTCCTTGGCCTCCTCCAGGCTCGCAATCTTGATTCCGGAGTCGGCCCTCACATAGAACTGGTTCAGGCTTTCCCGGATGGGGCCGACCCACTGGAAGAGCGGATCCCGTTCCTCGGTGCGGGTCATGCCGAACAGAACGACATTGGGCTTGGCGCGCACTTCAGCGTAACCCCGCGCCCATGGCACGAGCTGGATGGGATCCGTGTTCTCCGTTCGCTTCTGGATCTCCCGCACCAAGTCAACCGCAAACCCGGTCAGCGCCCCGTTCGGATCCAAGAACTGCGATGGTGGGGAGATCTCGGTGTAGATTTCCAGGACCTGCGCCAGGCTGAAGCTCCAAGAGAGAGCCCAGATGGCCAGAGTTGCGGCGAGCCGGTGCATGGGGGTGATTCCAGATTCAATTATAGGCGCCGGAACCCCTTTGTCGGGTGCATTCCGCAACTGTGGTGTTGCAAGTGGCAGGCGTTGCGGCCCCTTCCTGAGGGGTCACAGGCTTAGGGCCTTCCCCTCGCGCCGCCAGTCGCTCACGCCAAGAAAGCCCGCCTCGGTGCGGAAGACGCCCTGGACGTCGGCGATGAGCTCCTGCTTGTCCTTCACGTGGTGGCCCAGGGCCGCCAGGGCCTCCAGGAGCTCGGGGCGGTCGAAACCAGGCTCGTGGGACAGCTTGTCGGGCCAGCCCTGGTGGTGCATCCGGCTCGCGCGCACGACGGTCTCGGGTGCCGCGCCGTGGATGAGCGTGGCACACAGGATGTGGGCCAGGGTCGTGGGGATCGTCGGGCCGCCTGGGGTGCCCAGGGCCATCTCCAACCCGCGCCCGGAGGTCACCAGCACCGGCGCCATGTTGCTGGCGGGACGTTTGCCTGGCGCGAAGAGATTGGGCCCGCTGCCGATGACGCCGAAGTAGTTTTCCTTGCCCTCCACGAACGAGAAGGAGTCGATGCTGCCGTTGAGCAGGAAGCCCGCGCCAGCCACGGCCCACTTGGAGCCGTAGCGCAGGTTCATGGTGTAGGAGTTGGAGACCGCGTTGCCCTCGGCGTCCACGATGGCGAAGTGCGTGGTGTTCTTCCCGGAAACCTTCGCATCCGGGCTTCGTCCCACGCGGATCCGCTCGGCCAAGGCATCCGTCGGGGTATCCTTCGCGCCGTTGATGAGACCGAAGAGGTGATCGGCGTAGGCGCGAGTGAACAGGCCCCGATAGACGGCGTTGCCCGCCAGGGGCAGGTCGCCCAGGTAGTCCATGCGGTCGATGAAGGCCATCTTGCAGGCCTGGGCCCAGTGGTGGTGGTACGCCGGACTGTCGAAGGGCAGTGCGCGGAACTCCGGCCGGTCCAGGATGGCGAGGATCTCCAGGAGCATGGCGCCGCCGCCCTCGGGCGGCACGGACCAGACGCGCTTGCCGGCCAGCTCCAGGCCGATGGGCTCCATCTCACGGACTTCGTAGGCCGCGAGGTCTTCGGCGGACACATAGCCGCCGTTAGCCGCGAGATCCGCCACGAGCTGCTCGGCGATGGCGCCGCGGTAGAAGGCCGCCTGCCCTTCCCGGGCCAGCACGTCCAGCGTGCGGGCCAGAGGGGCATTGGGCAGGAGGTCACCCGCCTGGAAGGGGGTGTCCTTCACGTAGATGCGCTTGGCTTCGGGCGAGCAGGCCAGCTTGGGGGCCAGTCGGTTCAGACAGTCGGCCTCGTACTGGGTGACGACCGCGCCCTCCTCCGCCAGCCGGGCCACGGCCAGGAGGAGGTCCTTCGCCTTCCGTTTCCCGTAGCGGGATTGAAGCTCGAAGAAGGCCTTCACGGTGCCGGGCACGCAGACCGAGGAGGGCCCGAAGGCCGTGCGCTCGGGATCGGGCGAACCGTCCGTCAGCAGGAAGTGCTCGCGCCTGGCGCCCCGGGGGGCCTGCTCGCGGTAATTGAAGACCTTGGGTTTGGCGCCTTTCTCCGAGAACAGCAGGTAGCCGCCGCCGCCCAGGTTGCCGGCCTGGGGGTGGCAGATCGCCAGGGCGAAGGCCGTGGTAAACGCCGCGTCGAAGGCGTTGCCGCCGTCCCGGAGCACCGCAATGGCCAGCTCCGAAGCCTGGGCGGAAGCCGTGGCCACCGCGCCCTTGCCGCGGGCCGTGGACACCTGCCCCGCGGCGCCACCGCTCATGGTCACCCGGAAATCGTTGTAGGAATTCGCCACGTCCACGCCTCGTCCGACCAGTCTACTTCAGGGCCTCGTCCACCAGGTGCTTCGCGTGTTCCAGCCACTGCTGGCGCTCCCCACAGGTGCTGTTGGCCACCACGCTGTAGGTGTGATGCACGAACTCCGGCACACCGCAGTAGCGGAAGATACACCGGCCCCAGAGGGTGTCCAGCGGATCACCGAAGGCGGCCAGCTCCCGCTCCATGGGCGTGTCCGACGTGTTCAACACAATGGCTTTCCGGGCCTTCAAGAGCCCGCGGGGAATGCCCGTGCCCGCATCTCCTTCGCTGAAGCGGTAGGCCACGTCGGCCCGCAGGACCCGGTCCACCCACCCCTTCAGGATCGCCGGCGGCTGGCCCCACCAGTTGGGGTGGACGACGATGAAGGCGTCCGCGTCCGCGGCCTCCTGGCAGTGGGACTCCACCACCGGATCGTCCGACTTCCGCCGCAGCAGCTCCAGCTCGTCCATCACCGGCTCGAAGGCCTCCAGGTAGAGGTCGTGGAAGCGGACCTCGTGGCCGAGATTCCTAGCGGTGCTTGCCGCCGCCATGGCCAGGGCATGGCAGAAGCTCCGGGGCTTGGGGTTGGCGACGATGAGGGAGATCAGCATGGGCACCTTCCTTGGGCTTCCGGTTCACCACCATGATGCCCGAGATGATCAAGGCGGCACCGGTGACGAGCTGCCAGGAGAGATGCTCGCCCAGGAAGACCACCCCAAGGACCACGCCGCCCAGGGGGAAGAGGTAGGTGACCATGCTGCTACGGGTGGGCCCGATCTCGTGGATCAGGTAGTAGAACAGGATCATGGCGAGGCCCGAGCCGAAGACGCCCAGCCAGAGGATGGCGACCCACGTGAGCGGCAGGACAGGCATGCGGATGGGGTTCTCGACCGCGGGGACGGCGACCCACATGACCAGGGAAGCCGTGACCAGAGGGCCCGCCCCCCGGATCCAGCCTCCCACATGCTGGGTCGCCTTCCGCGCGTAGACGGCGCTGCCCGCATAGAAGAGCGCCGCCAGGATCACCGCCGCCTGTCCCAGCAGGGAAGCCCGGGAGGCGCCCAGCAGGCCTTCGCTGAGCAGGATCGCCACGCCCACGAAGCCCGTCAGAAGGCCGAGCACCTTCCACAGGGTCATCCGGTCATCCCCCAGGGAGAAGTGGGCGATGACGAGGGTGAACAGCGGCACGGTGGCATTCAGGATGGAAGCCACCGCCGAGTCGATGGAGCGTTCGCCCCAGGAGATCAGGAAGATGGGGATCGCGAGGCTCGTGGGACCGAGGATGGCAAAGGCCCGCCAGGTGCGGCCGTCCCGGGGCCAAGCCACCTTGCGCTGCATCGCGATGGCCACCGCCGTGAGCGCACCGAAGAGCATGCGGAAGGCCACGAGCATGGTGGGGCTGAGCTCCTGGATCCCGATCTTGATCCAGAGGAAGGAGGAGCTCCAGATGGCGCCCAGGAGGATGAAGACGATCCAGTGCTTGGGTTTCATGGGGTGCGCTTTCTAGCCCGAAGGGCAACGGTCATGCATGGGATGCTGCGGATCGCTTCCTCGCCTCGAGAAAATCAACAGCGAAGGTGGCGGCCGCGCAGGTGAGTTCCTCGCAGCGGTGCGGCGGAACGTGGGGGCCGAAGCCTTCGGGCCTCAGCACGCGACACTGCAGGGAACCGAAGCGGGCTTCGAAGGCCTCGGCGTAGGCGCGGCAGGCCTGGATGATCTCTTTGCGGCTCCAGCCCTGCGTCTTCCCCGAGAGCCCCAGGAACAGCAGCGGGCCTTCCACCAGACCGCACTGGGCGCCGTACCCACCGGCCCCGTGCAGGCCGAGGGCCGCGTCCAGGACCTGGTCGCCCAGCACGGGCCCCTCCCGCTCCGCCAGGATCCTGAGCAGCGTCGTCGCGCAGTTGAGGTCGTGCTCCCAGTAGAGGCGATGCACGCGCTCGCGAAGGGCATCGGTCGTCCCCATGCTCACCTCCCCAGACCTCTCGAGTCGAGGCCCTTCGACATGGGGCACTGCGATCGGCAGGCGTGGCACTGGTAGAGGAAGTAGCCCTTTGCATTCACACCGGCGCGGCTGCGGCAGCGCTTCTGCAGGACGGTGTCCTCCTGGATCGCCTGGGTCGGGCAGCCGGTGCGGCATATCTCGCACCGGGGCGGGCACCGGGGTGCCTCATCGATGGGGTCCGCGTCCAGAAGGGCGTCCGTGAGGATGGCGCCCAGCTTGAGCCGGTTCCCGAAGCGCCGGTTCGTCAGGAGGTGGTTGCGCGTGATCGCACCCAGGCCCGCCAGGTGGGCCACGTGCTTGAGGGAGAGGATCCCCCGCCCCGTCTGGGTTTCGGCGTCCCAGTATTCGTAGGGCTCGCTGGGGACGGCCACCGCGAGGTGCCCGGCCTCCTCCAGGTCCCGCACCAGGGCCAAGGCGAGTCGCTCCACCTCCGTCAGCACGACCCCGTCCGCATGGGTATACGGCACCTTGGTCCCGAGGCGGAAGACCGTATCCGGCACGCGACGGGCGAAGGCGATGACGGAGCGGGTCTCCGGAAGGATGTCCCTGGGGTGGAACCCCTCCGGTGCGGCATCGAAGCGATCCAGGGAGGCGATCCCGCAGAGGTCCGCCCCGGCCCGGGCCGCCCGATCCTTGAGGATCTGTCCGTCGATCATGGCACCCTCCTGTGTCGATCCTGCGCTGGCGGAATATTTCATGTCCAATTAAACTATTTGAATGAAACCGTTCAGTATTGACTTCACAATCGATCTCCGTCGCCTGCGGGTGCTGCGGGAGCTGAGGGAGCGGGGCACCGTGGGCGCCACCGCAGAGGCCCTCAACCTGACGCCCTCCGCGGTGTCCCAGCAGATCGCCAACCTGAGCCGCGAGACGGGCATTCCGCTGCTCACGCCCCAGGGCCGGGGCGTGAGGCTGACCCCGCAAGCCAACCTGCTCCTGGAACACGCGGCCCTGGTGGATGCCCAGATGGAACGGGCCCGGGCGGACCTGGCCGCCTTCCAGGAAGGTCAGGTGGGGCGCGTCACCCTCGGGGCCTTCGCGACAGCCATCTCGTGCCTGATCGCTCCGGCGCTCATGAGGCTGCGGAAGTCCCATCCCCGGCTCGCCGTGACCGTGCTCGAAGTGGAGGCACCGGACTGTTTCACGCGCCTGGACACCGGCGACCTGGATCTGGTCATCGCCGTGGACTACCCCAGCGGTCCCCTTCGCCAGGACCCGCGCTACAGCCGTCGGGACCTGCTCCACGACCCCTTCCAGGTGGCCCTGCCCGCCGGGCATCCCCTGGCGACACGGAACACCATCGACCTCATGGAGCTGGCGGACCAGCCCTGGATCATGGGCGGCGCCATGGGTCCCTGCCAGGCCACCAGCCTCGCCGCCTGCACCGGGGCTGGCTTCAGCCCGGACGTGCGGCACCGCACCGGCGACTGGCTGGCCACCTTCGCCCTCGTGGCGGCGGGTTGCGGTGTGGCGCTGATCCCCCGGCTGGCCGTCCCGGCCGTCCTCCCCGAGGGCATCGTCCTCAAGTCCCTGGGGGGAGCCCAGCGCCCGAGCCGCCACCTCTATGCGGCCATCCGCGCCGGCTCGGACGCGCTCCCCAGTCTCGTGCCGGTGCTGGAAGCGATCGAGGAGACGGCACGAGCCCGCGCGTCCCGCTGACGCGGCCGTTCAGGCTGGAATGCCCCAGGCTTCGCACACGAGCCGGCTCCAGTGGTGGTCCCAAGCCCGCTTCCAGACGAAGGAGCCTTCCTGGAGCTTGGAGTCCGCCAGCCGCTGCCGAAGGTCGGCGGCCACCTGCTCGGTGCACGGCCCCAGGGCGGTTTCCGCCAGCTTGATCAGCTCGGCGAGGGCCTTCCGTTCCGCATCGAAGTGATCCAGGAAACCCGGCGAATCCGGCAAGGGCGCAGCGGCCTGGAGGCGGCGCCAGCCCTCGAAGGCGGCGCGGGCGCGCGGATCGGAGCGCAGCGGTTCCTTCACGGCCTCCCAGCCTTCCAGGGAGGGCATCTCCGCCTCAGCGCGACGCAGGGCCTCCCGCAGCTTCAGGACCTTGGCCAGGTCCTTGTCGAGGTGGGCGAGGGCCACGTAGGTTCGTGGCTTGGGCCGCTTGGCGCGGCGCTCGAAGTAGGTCTCCATGGCGCTGACGATGGCATCCGCAGGGATGCCTTCCCCGTTCCAGGTCATGAGCTGCGTGAAGTCCTCCCGGCTCAGGAAGGCGGACCGTCCGTGCAGGTGATAGGCCCACTCGGCCTCGATCCAGTCCAGTTCCTCGCGGGTGTAGCTCATCGGCTCCAGTCTAGCGTGTAGACTGGGAGCCTATGCGTGAGCAGATCCGATACAAGAGCCGCCGGGAGATCGAGAAGCTCCGCGAAGCGGGGCGCCTAGCAGCCAACGCCCTGCGGGTGGCCGCAAGGGCGGCCAAGCCCGGCACGACCCTCCTGGAGCTGGACAAGCTGGCGGAGATGTACATCCGCAAGAACGGCGGTACGCCCAACTTCAAGGGCTACCACGGCTTCCCCGGCACCCTCTGCACCTCCGTCAACGACCGGGTCGTGCACGGCATCCCCTCCAACTACGTCCTGAAGGACGGCGACATCCTCGCCATCGACTGCGGCGCCAAGCTGGACGGCTACCACGGCGACACCTGCCTGACCGTGGGCGTGGGCACCATCCGTGAAGAAGCGAAGAACCTGCTGACCACCTGCCAGCTGGCCATGTTCGTGGGCATCGAGTACTGCCGTGTGGGCTACCGTCTGGGGGACATGTCCACGGCGGTCCAGAGGTTCGCCGAGGAGCGCGGCTACTCCGTCGTGCGGGAATACATCGGGCACGGCCTGGGCCGGGACCTCCACGAGGACCCCCAGGTGGTCTTCGCCGATCAGCGCCCCGGCACGGGCTTCCGCATGGAGGTGGGCATGACCATCACCATCGAGCCCATCCTCAACATCGGCAGCCAGAAGTGCCTGGTGGAACCCGACGGCTGGACCGTGCGCACCGCCGACGGCCAGCTCAGCGCCCAGTTCGAGCACGCCGTCGCCATCACCAAGGACGGCCCCGACATCCTCAGCTATCCGGATCCCGAGTTCGAACTGGAAGATGGGCTATAGGCCCGGCTTCCAGCCGGGTCGCGAGTGCAAGCTGCGCTGGGACCGTGTTTTGAGCACGCAGCACCGCAATGGTCGCAGTCGAGGCATGCTATTGGTCAACGCAGGTCGGTGCATATTGACGATCCATGCCTGTGGACGTAGGTTGACCAGGACCATCCTTGATCGATCGCCTCCTACGCCCGGCGTCTCCTGACCAGGAGCGACCCTCATATGAACCTAACGGGTCGAACCATCTCCCACTACCAGCTATGTGAAAGGCTGGGCGTGGGCGGTATGGGAGAGGTCTACCGGGCGGAGGACACACGGCTTCACCGAATCGTAGCGCTGAAATTCCTCCCTTTGGAATGGAACCGGGATCCTGAGGCCCGCCGCCGCTTCACCCTGGAGGCCCAGTCCGCCTCGGCTCTGGATCATCCGAACATCTGCACGGTCTACGACATCGACGAGACACCTGAGGGTCAGCTCTTCATCGTCATGGCTTACTGTGAAGGGGAGTCCTTGAAGCAGCGCCTGGAGCGCGGCCCCATGGCGCTCAAGGAGGTCCTCCGCCTCGGGATCCAGGTGGCCGATGGTCTTGCCCGCGCCCACGAGAGGGGCATCATCCACCGCGACATCAAGCCCGCCAACCTCATGCTCAACACACGCGGAGACGTGAAGATCGTGGACTTCGGTCTCGCCAAGCTCGCGGGGTCCGGAGGCATCACCGCCACTGGCGTTGTCCTGGGCACGGCCCACTACCTCTCGCCGGAACAGGCTCTGGGAAAGCCTGTCGATGGGCGCACGGATCTTTGGTCGCTAGGGATGGTGCTCTATGAAGCCATCTGCGGTCAGAGACCTTTCGGCGGCGAGAGCCTGGAGGCCGCCATCTCGGCCATCCTCCACGCTCCACCTCCTTTTCCCAGCTCACTGCGTCCGGAGCTGCCTCCTCAGCTGGATGGCATCCTGATGAAAACCCTGGAGAAGGACCTGGACCGCCGCTATACCAGTGCCGAACTCCTCCGCGCCGACCTGGAGGCGGTCCTCCTGGCGCTGCCTGGTTCCCAGCCAAAGCTGTCGGGTATCGAACCCACGGCCGCTCTGCCTCGCACGAAGCGTCCAAAGAGTAAGTTCCATGCAACTTGGATCGCTGTGGCGGCTCTTGCCATCCTCACGGGGCTCGGTTGGCGTTATTGGCCATCGATACGAACCGCCTGGAGACCCATACATGTTGTGGAGGAGCCAGTACCGGGGTTTGTCCTCGTGCGCGCAGGCCAGTTCATGATGGGATCACCGGTTACCGAGATGGCCAGAAACACCGATGAAACGCAACACCTGGTGACCCTGTCTCGCGATTTCCTGATGGCGAAGTACGCCGTCACGGTGGATGAGTTCCGTGCGTTCGTGGAAGCTGCGGCCTACCTTACGGACGCGGAGCGGGAGAAGAACGCACGTGTCTTTATCGGAGGCGCCGAAGTCCTCAAGCCGGACGCGGACTGGGATAACCCTTTCTTCCCCCAATCCGGCTCCCATCCGGTCGTGTTGGTGTCCTGGCATGATGCGGTGTCGTACTGCAATTGGCGCTCGAAAAAGGAAGGACTCAAACCCGCTTATGACATCCAGGGCCAGGATGTGGCGTGGGATCGGGCTGCCAACGGCTACCGCCTGCCCACCGAAGCGGAGTGGGAGTATGCGGCTCGGGGCGGAAGCGATGGAAGCCGAACCTATCACGTCTATTCGGGTTCCGACAACGTGGATGAGGTGGCGTGGTACGCGAACAATGCCGAGGGCAGGACTCATCCCGTGGGCCAGAAGAAGCCCAACATGCTGGGTCTATTCGATATGTGTGGCAACGCATCCCAATGGTGCTGGGATCTAAGGGATGCTTACCCCAGCACGCCACAAACCGATCCCACGGGTGGTACCCGTGGCCTTAACCGCATACACCGCGGCGGGGATTGGACATCAAGTGCGAATAGGGTTAGGACAGCGTGGAGATACGCTTACAAACTCGACAACAGTCCAACCCTAGGTTTCCGTCTCGTGCGCTTCCCATGACGAAACGAAGGTTTGGCATATGATCGGCAGCGGTCGAACCATCTCCCACTACCAGCTAGGTGAAAGGCTGGGCGGAGGCGGTATGGGTGAGGTGTACCGGGCGGAAGACACCAAGCTCCACCGGACCGTGGCCTTGAAGTTCCTGCCCCTGGAGTGGAGCTGGGATGGTGAGGCCCGCCGCCGCTTCACCCTGGAGGCCCAGTCCGCCTCGGCTCTGGATCATCCGAACATCTGCACGGTCTATGACATCGACGAAACGCCCGAGGGGCAGCTCTACATCGTCATGGCCTACTGTGAGGGGG
>Ga0129297_10002086_pt1 | contig 10181 bp, 8 predicted proteins | sample I18A1metaG_FD_94708 | JGI IMG/M metagenome (GOLD analysis project Ga0129297, IMG submission 94708) | Lake sediment bacterial and archeal communities from Gulf of Boni, Indonesia to study Microbial Dark Matter (Phase II) - ​I18A1 metaG | ecosystem: Environmental > Aquatic > Freshwater > Lake >... | reverse complement strand
TGAGTGTTCTGAGAATAGAGGCATTTGACCTAGCTGAGTGGGTCATACACTATGCGGGCAGAATCCAGCACAACCTGACAAGCAGCTCGATCAAGACACCCATGCTTAGCGAAATGGGAATAACCGTCGATTATGACGAATTCCAACGGAGAAAAGAATCCTTCCATGGAGCACTGAAGCGAACTATCGCACAAACCTACGAGGTTCCGGAGGAAAACATTCTAACGACTTGCAGCGGCTCCGAAGCACTCTTCCTCACGATAGGTTCTACGGTCGGACCCGGGGACGAGGTCTTGGCAACTACTCCGAACTACGCCCCCACTTTTCAGGTTCCCCGTTTCCTGGGCGCTCAGGTGAAGCTTCTCCCCTGCCTTGACGAAGAAAACTTTCAACCTGATGTTACGCGATTGGCAGAAGCACTATCGGCGCGAACCAGGCTCTTGATCTTAACCAACTCTAACAACCCCACAGGATGCTCGATTGGTGAGAAGCTGTTGCGGGAAATCCTAGATTTAGCGAAGAGCTCTACCATCATCGTGGACGAAGCATTCAGAGAGTTCGGGTTTGAGAAAGCTGCGCCCATCGGGGCCACGCTAAAGGAGAACTGCATGAGCGTTGGCACACTGTCGAAGTTCTATGGAGTTGACGACCTCAGAATTGGGTGGATAATCGCCAATAAGGACCAGATAGAGCGCGCGAGCAAGCTGAAACGATGGGTTACCATCGAGAACTCCATTTTCTCTGAGATGTTGGCCTGCAGGATCATCGAGGAACGAGAGCGGTTTGTGGCAAGAGCGAAACGATTCTATCAAGAGAATGTCGCTCTCGTTGAGGGCTGGATGCGAACAAGGGAGGAGCTGGAATGGGTCAAACCGGACGCAGGCCTAATCTGTTTTCCCAAATTCAACATACAGATGGCCTCCGTAGACCTGGCAAGGACATTGGCAGAACAGTACGGAGTGGCCATCGGCCCGGGTGCCTTCTTCAATTGCGAAGGCCACTTCAGGCTATGCTTCACGCGCACGAGAGAGGAAGTCAACCAAGCATTGTGGGCGCTCGGGCGCGGGCTCGATGCGATCTCGAGGCTGCGATAATCAATATGCCCGAATAGGACGACCTGACCTCGAAACACTTTCGAGGCGCAGGGGACCTCCGGCACCTCACTCTCTTTATCCAAATCAGCTAGGGGCATCGCAGGCTGGTCATCCTTTGAAAGGCCGACCTAAGGTAGATAAGCTACGGTGCCCTGTGGCTGGCGCCCAGACCATCGGAGATTAGGCCTTGCCCGCCAAACCAGAAAAGGCAATCGTCGTCTCTGACCTACATAGGGCATACCATACTACTAAGGGGTTCCTGAGGAAGAAACGCGAGACTGTGGAGGCGGTGAAGGGCATCTCCTTCGATGTCGATTTCGGAGAACTCTTCGGCCTAGTCGGCCCAAACGGCGCCGGGAAAACCACTACGATCAAGATGCTCACAACCCTGCTGACCCCAACTTCCGGGACTGCCAAAGTGCTGGGGTTCGACATCGTGAGGGAGGTCATGGAGATAAGGAGAAGAATTGGAATAATCTTCGGTGGAGAGAGGGGGCTGTACTACCGTGTAACGGGGCGCGAGAACCTGCGCTATTTCGCTGACCTGTACGGAGTCCCACTCTCGAAAAGGGAGAAACGAATCACCGACCTCCTGAACATGGTAGGCTTAGCAGACCGAGCGGACGACAGAGTAGAAGGTTACTCTCGAGGCATGAAACAGCGCCTTCACGTCGCGAAGGGTCTGATAAACGATCCGCAACTGATGTTCATGGATGAGCCGACGATAGGCCTTGACCCTGAAGCGGCTCGTGAGACCCGAGCGATGATCAAGGGTTTGGTCGAGAAGGGCAAGACGATTCTGCTCACAACTCACTATATGTTTGAGGCGGATGAGCTCTGTCACAGAATTGGTGTCATAAGTAACGGGCAGATCGTTGCCTTGGACTCGCCTTCCGCATTGAAGCGTTTTGTGAAGGACATCACGGTAATCGAGGTTGAAGGATTCGGAGTGGCGGATGCAGATCTAGCAGCGTTGCGTCGCCAGCCAGACGTGACCTCTGTTAGCGCCGTTCTTGAAGGAGAGAGGCAGACTGTGCGAATTCAGACACCAAGGGGTTCCGAGTTCATCCCCGAGGTTACGAAACTGCTGAGCAAAGCTAAGATCGTTGATGTTAGAACGAAGGAGCCGACGCTTGAGGACGCTTACCTGAAACTGGTGACTTGAATCATGACGAGGCTACAGACCTTCTGGGGTTCGTTCAGGATGAGCATGCTGAGTTTCTTTGCCGACCCCCAGTGGATCATACCGAACATCATCGCGCCCTTCATGTTTACAGCAGTTGCACTGATCTTCTTCCGAAATGTCTCAGGATCCGTGGCTTTGTACGCTGTTCTTGGGGGCGGAATGATGGGAATGTGGGGGAACACTCTGTACGGGTCTGGGTTCGCGTTGTCGTTCGACCGATGGAACGGGACTCTTGAATATGTGCTTGCAACACCCTCCAGGCTTGTTTGGATAATAGCAGGCCGTTCGGCTTCCAACGCCCTGTTAGGGCTAATCAATGCGCTCGCCATTCTCGCGGTCGCTGTTCTTGGTTTCAGGGCAGAGCTTGGTATCGCAGACCCAATCATGTTCCTATTAGCACTATTTCTGACGTTGACATCGCTTTCAGCCTTGGGCATCGTCTTTTGCTCGGCCTTCGTTCTATCGCGGTCAGCCCAAGTTTTGACCAATGGTTTGGAGATGCCGATCTATGTTGCCTCAGGCTCAATGTTCCCGATTGGACTGTTGCCATTCTGGTCGCACCCACTCTCACTCTCGTTGGGCCCGACGTGGGGAATAGATGCTATGCGGTACGCGGCTGACGCGGCCTACAGAGGCCTCGGCTTCGGCTACTGGTTGGACATATTAGTGGTCATTGCGTCAACAGCTGTTTACTTGGCGGTGGGGTTCTGGCTTTTCATAGTGGTAGAGAACAAGGCCCGCCGCGACGCAACCTTAGAGGAGTACTAGGCTATGGCTTCACAGATTGGAGAATGGCCGCCACTCCGAATCTTCGTGAGCAGTGCGGTCTTTGCTTTCAAGGCCCTGTTTTCTTGGCTTCGGCCGGAGATGTGGCTCACACAGCTACTCGTTCTACCACTCTTTCAGATGGCTTTCTTCGTCTACCTCGCGCGTTTCGTCAACCCTGCGATCACTAACGTGGCTTTCATCGCTGTCGGGAACGCCATGCAGGTTGCATCGTTCAGTTCGATCTTCGCGGTCTGCAACCTCACTTCTGAGGAGAAATGGCAGGGAACCCTCATACCATTGATTGCCACGCCCGCGAACCGTTTTGCACTCTTCTTGGGCCGCGCCATATTCCAGATATTCAATGGAATGGCGACGATAGCTGTAGGCTTCTTCTACGCCAACAGCCTATTCGGGGTCGACATGTCCCGAACCGACTTCGTGGCCCTCGCCGTTGTCATTTTGATAACCTCGCTCACAATGACTGGGTTCGGCCTAATGCTAGGAAGCGTCGGCCTATTCTTACGAACCGCAATGATAATCGCGAACATATTCCTCTTCGTCGGGCTCTTGATCTGCGGAGTCAACTTCCCCGTCAGCGACCTCCCTGTTTGGCTCCAACCGTTTTCATACGCTATCCCAATGACATACGGGACCATGGGCGCCAGAGCAGCGGTTCAGGGGACAAGCGTTCTAGACCTCACCCCCGTCTTGCTGCAGGAGATTGGTGCCGGGATCGGTAGCATTGTTGTAGGCTACATGCTCTTCATCGGGTTCGAGGTTCTCGCCAGAAGAAGAGGCACCCTAGAAGAATACTAGAACGGGGCGAATCCTCGGTCTCCGCTGGCACGATTCCGGGTGGCCGACAGCCTATTCTAGAGGAACATCAATCTGATTGGCCGGGCTGCCGGGGTAGCCAAGAGATCACCCGCCATGATCGGGCAACCTGGTATGGCGTCGGCTTGCTATACCCGCACACGCGAGTGCCGTAAGCCGATGACTCTCTGAGTCTCGTGGGTTCAAATCCCGCCGTCGGGTGCTTCGGATACGCCCACGGGGGGTGAAAGTCCCACCCCCGGCGCCAACCCGGTTACAGTGAAGCCTTTGCAACCAGCCGACCTCGGTCAAAGAGCCTCATTCCACTCGCATCCTCCATCCACTGCAATCCATTCTGAGAGATAATATATCTGATAGGCGGGGAGTGTACGCGAATTAGCGTGACCTCCGAAGGAGCCTCGCTCACCTCTGTGCGGCCGAAGGTTTCAACTGGTTATGGTAGATTGGACGAGGCTCTGCACGGGGGTTTCGTTGCCGGTTCTATGGTTGTATTGAACGCTCCAGCAGGTGACGAGGCGCCAATTCTTCTCTGCAACTTTTTGAAGGCCGAACAGCCTAGCTTACTGATATGTCGTAACCTCTCCTTTGCGCAAGCGATCGTGCCAGGTGTGGCTGAAGGCGTGGCATGTCTGATTTGCAGCGACAAACCCGTGCTGCCGGCAAAGGGCATCCTGCCCGGTAAAGGGATCGAGAACCTCACCGACTTGAACCTTCAAATCAATGAAGCATTAGGTTCTGTTCACCCGAAACGCGTCGCGCTAGATGTCCTATCGGACATATTGTTAAGGCATAAGGCGCTTCAAACAAGGAAATGGCTCAACGAACTCTTGGAACGACTCCGGGAGAGAGGTGTCACAACCCTCGCGGTCCTCAACCCTTACATGCACACGGCTGAAGAGACGCAGGCGTTAGAGGACGTGTTCGATGCGAGCATAGAAGTCTTCGAGAGAGACGTCGAGGGACGACAAAGGAAGTTCCTACGTATCAAGTGGGCTCATGGAGTAGAAGTGTCCCAGAGAGAATTCCCGCTGGAGGAACTTGTAGCTGAAAAGAGAAGCGAGAAAAAGTCAGAGCTTGAGAAGACTAGAATCGCAGTCCTGCCATTCGCTAACATGAGCCCAGACCCAAACGACCAATATTTCGCGGATGGCATAACCGAGGAAATCATCTCAATCGTCTCAGGGATTAGCGGTCTTAGCGTGATCTCAAGAACCTCGGTGATGGGTTACAAGGGGACGACCAAGAAACTTGGGGAGATTGGGAGAGACCTCGATGTGGGTTCCGCTCTCGAAGGTAGTATCAAAGAGGCTGGGAACAGGATACGAATCACTGCCCAGCTCATCGATGTGATAGGCGACAAGCATCTGTGGGCTCAGAACTACGATAGGAACCTGGACGACATCTTCGCCGTTCAAAGCGAGATTGCTGAGAAGGTGGCTGGGGAGCTGAGGATTCGCCTCGTGGGCTCGGAGAAGCGAACTTTGGAGAAGAAGCCCACCGAGAACACGGAGGCGTATACATTCTTCCTGCGGGGCAGGGAGCTGTTAAGGGAGGAGACTGAGGCCTCACTTAGGCAGGCAATAGGCCTCTTCGAAAAGGCCATCCAGCTTGATCCCAGCTTTGCCAGGGCGTACGTGGGCATGGCTGAATGTCACCTAGCGCTGGCGGAGTCCGGCCAGGATGCCTATGGCGACTCCCTCTCAAATGCCAAGGCGCCGCTAGATCGTGCTCTCGCTCTCGACCCTGACCTGCCAGAGGCGCACTCATGTCTCTCGGGGCTGCTCTTCGACATGGACGACGTGCCAGGGTCGGAGGCGGAGGCGAGAAAGGCGTTGGAGCTTAACCCGAGTCTCACGGAATCATACCGTTGCCTGTTCGAAGTGGCGGCGCTCAGGGGAGACGAAGAGGAGATGGTTAAGCAGATAGAAACAGCCTACCGCCTAGACCCGCTGACGCCGCACTACATCTGGCTGATGGGGGGCGCATACCTCTATACTGGACGAGGGCAGGAGGCGCTAGAGTTCTGGAAGAAGAACGAACAGCTAGCCCCCGCACACACGTGCAGGGGCATGACGGAGTACTACCTGCTCAAGGGTGACCTCGAGAGGGCTAAGGAGTTCCATGCGAAGTTCGAGAAGCTTGAGCCGACCCACCCTTGGGCTATGTGGATGGGCGGAGTCCTCGCCGCTTACGAAGGTGACGGGGAGAAGGCGAGGCTCACAATAAAGAAGATCGAGGAAGCGAAAATGGGTCCGATCGCCTTCAACTTCATCGCGTACGTCTACCATGCCCTCGGAGACCTCGACTCATACTTCGAGTACATGAACAGGGTCCTCGAAACCCACGCAGCAATACCCATGTTTCTAATGCACTCGCCCCTCCTCGCCAAGGCAAGGACCGACCCTCGATACTCGGAACTGGCTGAGAATCTCAGAAAGCGGCTGGGCCTAACGAAATAGCCGCGTCGAATCGGATGACGCGTACAAGAGTTCGAACTCAATATTCTCGATGTTGACCTAAGCATTTAGAGCAAGATATGCGATCAGTGAATGCGACATGAGTTCAGTTGTCTGATCAGAGAGACTCCTCGAAGGATGAATTTCGCGGGTTCATCCAGTCAAGCACGGGAAAACACGGGGGTTCAAATCCCACCCCCGGCGCTTCTTGATGAACTCAGTACACTCCTTTCCTCTGGAGAATACTCTCTGTGCGGTCTGTGGATGCACATGCAAGGGAATGTGTGACTAATACGAGTCTGTTCTATTGCACCGGCAATTTATGGGCCTCAAGCACGCAGTGCAGAGGAATCATCTGGATCCATGGCTGGTTGCTCTCCTTCAGGAACTCGTCTGTTGGTTCTGGCTCCTCCAGAGCAGTAACAACAAAACCCGAGTCACGAAGAACGCGGAAATACCACGAGAGAGGCCGATGGTACCATTTAGTCTTCCACCGCTGAATCTCGTCAATCCGCCATTCCACCGTGTCTTCGAAGATAGTACGATAATGGTCGTCGACTTTCCTCCATACAGTCGTGTCGAGACCGATCCTTTCGATGAGCCATCCCGAGTGTCTGCCCATGTCAAAGCATGGATGGCTTATGCTCACAACCAGTCTTCCTTCTAGGCGCAAGACGCGGGCGCACTCACGTATTGCGCCCTCGGCGTTCTCAACATCGTCAAGAGCCATATTCGACAGAACAATATCGAATGAGTGATCAGCTAACATAGCTAGGTGCGCGGCTTCGGCTACATAGTAGGCGACACCGAGGGAAGTACGACTCTCTTTCTCTCGAGCTTTTTCGACGATTGGGGCGGAGGAGTCAACACCAGTTACTCGCGCTCCCATGCGTACCAATTTACGGGAAAAGTACCCGTTGCCACAACCAAGGTCAAGAACGTCTTTTCCGGAAACGTCACCTAAAACTCGCGAAACGGTGGGGTCGATTAGGGTTCTGTGCCAGAGGTCACCATCATCACCCTGCTTGTTATCCCACCATTCGGCCAGATCTTCCCACTTTTTCATCGGAAATCTTTGCTCCAGAACGCGGCGCTAGTACGCTTTCGGGATCTGAAGTATAAGTTCCGTTCCCGGTCAAGAAATAGGTCACCCGCCTTCAGTAGCGGCGTACTTTCAACCCGGCGTAATCGGTTGTCGACCTAGGAGTTTAGTGTGAGACGCGCATTATGCATGAACGAGAGCAAATTGCCCGACGCAGGAAACCCCTCTGCGAATCAATTTCGAGGGTTCATCCAGTCGAGCACGGAAAAGCACGGGGGTTCAAACCCCACCCCCGGCGCTCTCAAATTCACTCTCTACATCTAGCCTTGAAGTTTGTTTGACTCTTCATCACGTCGAGTACTTTTTCCGCTTATCGTGCCGGGCGAAAGCCTCTATACCAACTGGTTTTGTTATTTTGGTGAGACGCGCTATCAAAAGTGAAGGCCCTTGGAACCATCCGACCGTGCTCGGTCGAAGAGTTTCGTTCCCCCCGCATTCTCCATAACACAGCCGACACTTGACACGCACAGAATCGCCATTCTGCCGTTTGCCAACTTCAGCCCCGACCCTAACGACGAGTATTTCGCAGATGGCATAACCGAGGAGATCATCTCCACCGTCTCAGGGATCAGCGATCTCAGCGTCATCTCGAGAACCTCGGTGATGGGCTACAAGGGAACGACGAAGAAGGTAAAGGAGATCGGAAGAGAACTCGACGTCGGGTCAGTTCTCGAAGGCAGTTTCAGAAAGGCAGGGAACAGGATACGAATCACCACCCAACTAATCGATGTAGTGAGTGACAGACATCTGTGGGCGCAGAGCTACGACCGCGAACTCGATGACGTATTCGCCGTTCAGAGTGATATTGCCAGGCAGGTGGCAAACGCCCTTCGAGTCAGAATCCTACCACGAGATCAGACTCACATCGAAAAAACGCCCACACGAAGCCCTGAGGCACATGCCCTATGCCTCAAAGGGAGATACTATTGGAACCAGAGAAGCAAGGAGAGCCTGCTCAAAGCCATTGAGGAGTACCAAGCCGCGATCAAACTCGACCCAGACTATGCGTTAGCATACTCTGGGATAGCCGATTGCTACGCGGTCCTTGGCAGCCACGGGCACATGCCCTACGCTGAGGCATTTCCGAAATCCAAGGAATTCGCGTTAAAGGCCGTTGAGCGGGACGAGGCCTCCCCAGAGGCACACACATCGCTGGCGACTGCAATGCGCCAGGCCAAGGACGGTACTGCGGAGGCCGAATTCGAAAAGGCGATAGAGCTCAACCCTAGCTATGCGACGGCACACCATTATCACGGAATACTTCTGCTTGATACTGGGCGAAGGGAAGCAGCGCTTCAGGAGGCTTTGACGGCACAGAAGCTTGATCCTCTTTCCCCTCAGATTGCAACGTTTGCCGGCATCACTTATGATGCACTCGGAAATTACGACCGGGCAGAAAGCCAGCACCTCAGAGCTCTTGAGCTGCAACAGGACTTTCTCCCTGCGATTGCAAACCTCGCGTGGACATACTGGCACGAAAGGAAGTTCGATGACGCGGAGAGGCTATGTCAGACTTACCTGAGGGCCAGCAGAGATGAGCTCGCCTCGAAACTCGCGCTCGCAACAAATTACGCATTAGCAGGAAAAGAGGTGGAGGCGAGGAGAATGATGGCAGAAGCCGAAACGATACGGGACCGGACGGCCCCGCATAATGAGCTCCGAATAATATACCACATAGCTCTTGGAGAACTAGAGAAAGCCGTCGATCTGATAGAGGACGACTACGCGAGGGGCGCAGATTGGCTGGGCGAAATCGCATACGACCCAATGTATGCAGCGGTTCGCAATAATCCAAGAGTTGAATCGATCTTAAGGAAAGTCGGGGCTTCCCCTTAGGCGTCTCGTGTAATTGCATGTTGACCTAAGAGCTTAGTGTGGGACATGCATTATGCGTGAGCGGGAACAGATTGCCCGCCCGAACAGATGTAAAAGGTGATCTAACTCCGCCCCCAGCATTATGAAATTGCTTCAGTCGGACATGTCCCGATGCCTTAACTCAACTCTTTTTAGCTTCGATGCTTGTTTGGACATCAGGGTGATAAGGACATATGACCGAAACCATCAAGGTCGAGGTTGACGAGGCGCTTGCTAGGAAGTTCAGGAAGAAGGCCATGGAGAAGTATGGGTACAAGAAAGGGACGATCAAGAAGGCAGTGGAAGACGTGATAACGAAATTCACCATGAGTGGACCAGTAGATTGGGCATCATTGAGGGGCACGTTGAAGGTCGCTAAGAAGGTTTCCTCCGTCCAGTTGCAGCACAAGCTTTGGTCGAATCAAGATTGATCTTGCTGGATACCAATATTTTCCTTGAATTGATGATGGGACAGAGCAAGGCAGCCGACTGTGAGGCCTTACTCGGCGCAGTCTCGAAGGGAACGATTGAAGCCGTTGTCACCCATTTCAGTGTACATGCAGTCGAAGCGGTCCTTGGCGCGGGAGAACCACTGCTGAAGTTCCTTAGAAACCTAGAGAATTCCCTTGCACTCACAGTCTTTGAGACTGGAGTTGCTGAGGAGATATCGGCAGCGATGCTGACCAAGAGAAAGTCTCTTGATTTTGACGACGCCCTACAATACTACGTCGCAAAGAGATTAGGAGTAGAAGCCATTGTAAGCTACGACATGCATTTCGATAAACTCGACATCCCAAGAACCGAGCCGTCCCAGCTAATCAAGACGGCACGTACCTCAGCACGGCGCGGCCAGTGAGAACAATGTCCGGCGAGAAGAACTCCGGGCC
>Ga0129297_10002082_pt1 | contig 10197 bp, 12 predicted proteins | sample I18A1metaG_FD_94708 | JGI IMG/M metagenome (GOLD analysis project Ga0129297, IMG submission 94708) | Lake sediment bacterial and archeal communities from Gulf of Boni, Indonesia to study Microbial Dark Matter (Phase II) - ​I18A1 metaG | ecosystem: Environmental > Aquatic > Freshwater > Lake >... | reverse complement strand
GGGCAGAGCAAGTCGATGACCTTGATGCCCGTTTCCAGCATCTCGGTGGCCGGCTTGACGTCGGCGACCTCCGGAGCCTGACGGTGAATGGGCAGGCGTGCCTTCGCCTGGACCGGACCGGCCTCGTCCACGGGCTCGCCCAGGACGTTGAAGATGCGGCCGAGGACCTCGCGGCCCACAGGAACGGTGATGGGGGCGCCGGTATCGCGCACGGGCGTGCCCCGCACCAGGCCGTCGGTGGAGCCCATGGCGACCGTGCGGACGAAGTTGTTGCCACGGTGCGTGGCGGTCTCCAGAACCAGACGGGTCTGGCGGCCGTCCTCGCCCTTCAGTTCGACTTCGAGGGCGTTGTAGATTGCAGGCAGGTGCCCGTCCTCGAACTCCACGTCGACGACGGCGCCCATGACCTGCAGAACCTTCCCGATGTGCTCACTCACAGGCAGTGTGCCTCCTGTCCGTTGAAGTGCGGCTGGCAGGCCCGGGGCTTAGCCGCCCAGGGCCTCGGCGCCGCCGACGATTTCGGAAATCTCGCGGGTGATGCCCGCCTGGCGGGCCTGGTTATAGGCCAGGGTGAGCCTGGCGATCATGTCTGCGGCGTTGTCGGTAGCGGACCCCATGGCGGTCATGCGGGCGCCATGTTCGGAGGCCTTGGCCTCCAGGATGGTCCGGTAGACCTGCACCTCCACGAACTTGGGCAAGAGGCTGCTGAGAACGGCCTCTGCCGAGGGCTCGTAGATGTATTCCACCGGGGCAGTGGGCTGCCCGCCGCCCTCCGCCTCTTGCGGCGGGGCGCCTGCACCCCGCAAGTCGTTTTTGCCTCTCACCGGGGTGATGGGCAGCAACTGAACATCCGCCGGCCGCTGCTGCAGGGCGCTGATGAACTCGGTGTAGATGAGGCGGACCTCGTCTACCTCCTGGTTCAGGAACATGGTCATCAGGGTCTGCGCCAGCTGTTTGGCCTGGCCGAAGCCCGGTTCCTCGCCGAGGCCCACAATCTCATGGGCGAAGGCGTAGCCGCGGCGGCGGAAGAAGTCCCGCCCCTTGCGGCCGACAGGGATGAGCACAGTGTCGTTCTCTGCTTGGCGCAAGGCCGCGCTGGCCAGGCGGATGACGTTGACGTTGTAGCTCCCGGCCATGCCGCGGTCGCCGGTGATTACCACGTAGGCGGTGCGTTTGACCGGGCGAAGCTCGGCCAGCGGGTGCTTCAGGTTGGCGTCCGTCCCCACCAGGCGGAGCAGCATGTCCTGCAGGCTCCGGGCGTAGGGCCGGGCGGCGATGACCTTAGCCTGGGAACGCCGCAGGGAAGCGGCGGCGATCATCTTCATCGCCTTGGTCATCTGCTGAATGCTGCGGACGGCGCGAATGCGCCGGACGATATCACGCTTTCCGGCCACGGACCTTCACCACCTTTCCTCAGGATGAGCCGGCTGGGACTAGGCCGTGGCCTTCGCCTGGGTCTGCTTGCCGGCGCCGAGGAAACCGGTCTTGAAGGCCTTGATGGCGTCGCTCAGCGCTGCCTTCAGGGCATCGTCCAGGGCCTTCTTCTCACGCAGGTCCTTGAGCGCCGAAGTCTGCTGCTCCAGGTAGTTCAGGAACTCGCGCTCGAAGGGCCGGACCTGGTCGATGTCCACGTCGTCCAGGAAGCCGTTGGTGGCGGCGTAAATGATGACCACCTGCTTCTCGACGGCGAGGGGCTCGTACTGGCCCTGCTTCAGAATCTCCATCGTCCGCTGGCCGCGAATGAGCCGGGCCTGGGTCGCCTTGTCCAGGTCGGAGCCGAACTGGGCAAAGGCCGCCAGCTCGCGGTACTGGGCCAGGTCGAGCCGCAGCGAGCCGGCCACCTGCTTCATGGCCTTGATCTGAGCGGCGCCGCCCACGCGGGAGACCGAGACGCCCGCGTTCATGGCCGGACGCTGACCGGCGTAGAACAGGTCGGACTCGAGGAAGATCTGGCCGTCAGTGATGGAGATGACGTTGGTCGGGATGTAGGCCGAGATGTCGCCGGCCTGGGTCTCGATGATCGGCAGGGCGGTGATGGACCCGCCGCCGTACTTCTCATCCAACTTGGCGGCCCGCTCCAGCAGGCGGCTGTGGAGGTAGAAGACGTCGCCGGGATAGGCTTCGCGGCCCGGCGGGCGGCGCAGCAGCAGGGACATCTCGCGGTAGGCCACGGCGTGCTTGGAGAGGTCGTCATAGACGATCAGCACGTCCTTGCCCTGGTCCATGAACTCCTCGGCCATGGTGACGCCGGCGTAGGGCGCCAGGTAGAGCAGAGGCGCCGGGTCGGAGGCCGTGGCCGAGACGATGATGGAGTACTCCATGGCGCCGACCTCCTGCAGGCGGCTGATGACGCCCGCCACCGTGGAGGCCTTCTGGCCGATGGCCACGTAGATGCAGATGACGTTCTGGCCCTTCTGGTTGATGATCGTGTCCACCGCGAGGGCTGTCTTGCCGGTGCCGCGGTCGCCGATAATCAGCTCGCGCTGGCCGCGCCCGATGGGGGTCATGGCGTCAATGGCCTTGATGCCCGTCTGCAGCGGGGTGTTCACCGACTTGCGCTTGATGACGCCCGGCGCCACGCGCTCGATGGGGCGGGTCTTGGTGGTGTGGATGGGGCCGCGCTCGTCCAGGGGCTGGCCCAGGGAGTTGACGACACGGCCGATCATGGCGTCGCCGACGGGCACCTCGGCGATGCGGCCGGTGCGCCGCACCTCGTCGCCTTCCTTGATCTGGGTGTAGGGGCCCATGATCACGGCGGCGACGTTGTCCTCCTCCAGGTTGAGGGCGATGCCGTAAACCGGCTCGCCTTCCTTCTCGCCGGGGAACTCCAGCAGTTCCGACGACATGCAGGACTCCAGGCCGTAGACGCGGGCCACGCCGTCACCCACCTGGATGACGCGGCCGACGTTGGCCACCTCGATGTCGGCATCATAGCTCTCGATCTGCTGCTTGAGGATCGAGCTGATTTCTTCGGGGCGAATGCTCACGCCTGTGTCACTCCTCCGCCATGCGCTTCTTCAACCTCAGCAAGCGGCTCTTCAGGCTCGCGTCCAGCAACTGGTCGCCGACGCGGACCACGACGCCGCCGATCAAGTCCTTTTGCACGACCGACTCAAGGCGCACCGTCTTGTTCAGCCTGCCCGCCAGGCCGGTGCGAATCTGGTCCACCACGGGCTGGGGCAGTTCCACCGCGCTCCGCAGCTCCACTTCCACCACGCCCCTGGCCTCGTCAGCCAGCTCGTGGTAGCGCTGCGCGATGCCGGCGAGGTGCGTCTCCCGGTGCTTATCCACCAGGAGGAAGACAAAGTTGCGCAGATAGCGCGACGGAATCTGCTGCAGGGCCACGTTCAGGGCGTCCTTCTTGCGGCGGGCCGGCAGGGTCTCATTGGCCAGAATCGCCCGCAGTTCGGGGCTGGCCTTGACCAGCTGCTGCAGGCGGTCCAGATCGGATCCCACCGACTCGACCTCGCCCTTGCTCTGGGCCAGTTCAAAAAGGGCCAGGGCGTAGCGCCTGGCGATGGACCCCTCGATCACTGGACTTCCCCTGCCTCTTGCACGAACCGGCGAGCCAGCTCGCCGTGCTCTTCCATGGTAAGGGTCTTCTCCAGGACCTTGCCGGCGGCCATGACCGCAAGGCTGGCCACCTCCTGGCGAAGGGCGGCGATGGCCTGCTCCTTCTCCACGCGGATGCTCTCCTGGGCGCGCTGAATGAGGCGCTCGGCCTCTTCCCGCGCCTCGTTCGTGATCTGTTCCTTGGCGGACTGGGCGGCACGATTGGCCGTGGCGACAATGTCCTGAGCCTCGGTACGAGCCTGGCCGATCTGCGCCTGATACTGACGGCGCAGGTCGTCGGCCTCGCGCTGGGCGGCCTCCGCCCGGGCGAGCCCGCCTTCGATGGCATTCTTGCGATCGTCCAGCATCTTCAGCACCGGCTTGTAGAACAGGAAGCTCATCAAGCCGAGAAAGACGAGGAAGTTGATGATGGCCCAGATCAGTTCGTGAAGGCTGAACTCCAAATGGGCTCCCCCCTCTCAAAGCTTCGCGGACCTGGATTGGGACGGCTTTGGACGGGTCCGGTCAGGGGCCCGGGGTGACCGCTGCCGGCCACCCCCGCCCCTGGTACATGGGCCTGCTAGCGAATGACGGCCGGGAGGCCGAAGGCAACGGCCAGAACGAACAGCGTCAGGGCTTCCATGAAGGCCAGGGCCAACATCATAGCGGTCTGAATCCGGCCGGCGGCCTCGGGCTGACGCCAGAGGGCGTCCATCGCGGCAGAAGCCGTGCGGCCCTGAGCGGTGGCAGAGGCAAAGGCGGCGATGGCCAGCGCGATAACGGCGGCCACACCAAACCAAACCATATTCTCCAATCCGTTCCCCTCCTTTCCCCTGATGGGGATCTACAAGTGGGTTTCGCAACTCCTCCGTCCTCAGGCGCCGTCCCAAGGCCGACCCGCTGCTTTGAGCGGGCCTCACAATGAGGGGAGGAAATTGATGACGGGTTAGTGGCTGAGAGCGTCCGCCTCGGTGGTGCCGAGGCCGTGCGGCCCTTCAGCGTGGTGCTCGGCGTGCAGGCCGTGGTCCTCTGTGGCCGCGGCGATGTAGACCGCGGACAGAAGCGTAAAGATGAAGGCCTGAATGGCGCCGAAGATGACTTCAAGAGCCAGGGGCAGCACCGGGAGGAAGTAGGGGATGGCCGACAGCATCGCCACCACCACCATCTCGCCGCCGAAGATGTTGGCGTAAAGACGGATGGACAGCGTGAAAGGCCGGGTGAACTCCTCCAGGAGGCCCAGGGGCAGCATCAGAGGTGACAGGAACCAGGGTTCCACCATGTGCTTGTACACCTTGATGCCGTTCTTCTTCAGTCCGTAAATCTGGACGCTGAAGAAGATAATGATGGCCAGGCCGGCGGTCACGCCCCACCCGCTGGTGGGAGCGGCCAGGCCCGGCAGATGGCCGAATCCGGGCAGGAGGCCGGAGTAGTTGGAGGCCAGGATGAAGACGAAGATAGATGTAAGCAGCGGCGTGAACTGCCGCGTGCGCTCCTGATCCATCACCTGACCGATGATGCCCTGAACCGCCTCGATGAGCATCTCCATCACATTCTGGACGCCGGACGGGAGGCGCTTCACGTTGCGGCCGGCGAGCCAGCCGAGGATCAGAAGCACAGCCATGACGCCCCACATGGTGGTGACGCGGCTGGTGATCTCAAGGCCCTCCGGCAGGAGGCCGGGAATGTGAATGGGGATGACCGCCAGGGGCCCCGGCCCATGAGTCGCTTCCTTGGCGCCTTCCTCAGCCATGGCCCACAAGAGTGGATTCACTTCTCGCCCTCCCTCCTTTCCGAAGTGGTGTAGAGAATAAGGAAGATCTGAAACGCTGTCAGGGCGAACAGGCTGGACAATAGAGCCGGCGTGTGCTCACGAAGGAAGAAGAGGACGATGCCGGCTGAAAAGAGTCGCAGAAAGTAGCTTCCCATGATGGCGCCCTGGTTGGCGAAGGGGTCCTTGGTCTCCGTCCGCCGAACCGTGGCCAGCGACATCCAGTGATTGATCACGGATACGGCGCCGCCAACAAGAAGCCCCAGGGCGATCCATCGCCAGGTCAAGGGCGGGCGTCACTCCCCCGAGTTGGCCAGAATCCGGCGGATGAATCGGTAGAAGGAGCCGCCGATGGCCAGAATGGGCAGGATGACGGACAGCCAGGGGTCCGTCCCCCAGCGCCCGTCCAGATACTTCCCCAGGTAGAAAGCACCTATGCTGGAGAGCGCCAGGGTGGCTCCGAAGGCCAAGGCTTCTCCCATCAGGGAGCCGACCGGGCTCTCGCGGTCAAAGAACTTCACGGCGAGACCTCCCCATGGGGAGCCGGCTGTACCTGTGGGACTTTTTGCAAAGTACAGTTTTCACACAAGGCGCTATCCTGCTGCACGAGTCGTTCATATTCGATTTGGATGGTCCTTTATCCTTCTGTGCCGGGAACATTTTTTTCGGATTATGTCCCAGTTTCAGGAAATGGGCCGTTGGAGGCCCAAAATCGCGTATTGGCTCGGATTTTCTCCACCTGCTTAGCTCGGGCGTGGGCTTACACCCACCCCGTCAGGCCCTGGCGGAAGCCGGGGAGAATGGCCGGGGCGGTTCGGCCCGCCAGCCAAAATAGTATTCGAGCGCGTCGGCGATGCGCTCCGAGGCCAGGCCGTCGCCGTAGGGATTGCCGGCCTCGCGCATGGCGCGGTAGGCGGTGTCGTCCGTCAAAAGCTGCCGCGCCGCGGCGAAGATGGCATCCGGGTCGGTGCCCACCATGCGGACGGTCCCGGCCTCGATGGCCTCCGGCCGCTCCGTGGTCTCGCGCAGCAGAAGCACGGGTGAGCCCAGGGACGGGGCCTCCTCCTGCACGCCGCCCGAGTCTGAGATGACGAAGTAAGCGCGGTGGATGAGATTGATGAAGTCGGGGTAGTCCAGGGGGTCCAGCAGGGTGATGCCGGTGAGGCCCGCCAGGACCGGGGCGGCAGCATCCCGGACGGCGGGGTTCTTGTGCATCAGTACCACCAGATGGGCCTCGGGGCTGGCCTCGGCGAGGCGGCGGATGGCCCCGTAGATGCCGCCCATCCGCTCCAGATTCTCGCGCCGGTGCAGGGTATCCACCACGATGACACGGCGCGATGCGAAGTCCAGCGAGCGCAGCCCTGGCTCGGCGAACCGGTGGTTGCTGCGGCGGGTCAGGAACAGGGCATCAATGGCAGTATTCCCTGTGACGAAGAGGTACTTCCTGTCCACCCGCTCCGCCAGAAGGTTGGCCTGGGCCCAGGGGGTGGGGGCGAAGTGCAGGTCGGCGACCTGGCCGGTCAGCCGGCGGTTCATCTCTTCCGGGAACGGGTCATACTTGTTGTCTGTCCGCAGGCCGGCCTCCACGTGCCCGACCGGGATTTGCCTGTAGAAGGCGGCCAGAGAACCAATGAAGGTGGTGGCCGTATCGCCATGGACCAGCACCAGGTCCGGGCGGCTCTCCTCCAGCACCCGGTCCAGCCCTTCCAGGGCCCGCGTGGCGATGCCCGCCAGGGTCTGCCTCGGCTGCATGATGTTGAGGTCATGGTCGGGCCTGAGGTCAAAGTGGCGAAGAGTCTGGTCCAGCATCTCCCGGTGCTGGGCGGTCACGGCCACCTTCACGACGAAGCGCTCCGGCCGGGCCGCAAGAGCCTTGACCACGGGCGCCATCTTCACGGCTTCCGGCCGGGTGCCGAAGATGGTCATAACGGTGCGGCGGGAATCTGTTCCTGAACTCAAACGGGGAACCTCCACTCTTTCAGAGGGTTCGCGGCCCGGGTCGCCGCCGCGCCGCAAGCGCCTGGCCCGACGGGCACGGCAAGAGGGTTGGGGAATCCCAACCCTCCAGGCATCGTCTTGTCCTCATTCGCCGCCACTAGTGCGACACGTGGTGGCGCTTGGCGCCGAAGTCCAGAACGCCGACTCGTCGGGCCGCCACCACCATGGCCAGCGATACCGCGAGCATGACCACCAGGGCCGGGAAGAAGCTCATCTCGCTGATGGCCACGGCGGAGACGCCCAGCCAGGCGGAGACGGCGTACATCACCAGCACCGTGTCGCGGTGGGACAGGCCCAACTGCATGAGGCGGTGGTGCAGGTGCCCGCGGTCCGCCTCGTAGAACTTCCGGCCGTTGCCCGTCCGCCTGACGATGGCAAAGGCCGTGTCAAAGATGGGCAAGCCCAGAGCCAGCACGGGAATGCCCAGGGCCAGACCGGTGGCGCTCTTCAGGGTGCCCTGAATGGAGACGGCCGCCAGAGCGTAGCCCAGGAACATGGCCCCGGCGTCGCCCATGAAGATCTTGGCCGGGTTGAAGTTGTGGGGCAGGAAGCCCAGGGCCGCCCCCGCCAGAGCCGCTGTCATGAGCAGGATCGGCAGGGGGCTCTCCTGGAACATGCCGACGAAGAGCAGCGTGAGCGAGGCGATGCTGGAGATGCCCGCGGCCAGGCCGTCCAGGCCGTCGGCCAGGTTGACCACGTTCACCACCGCCACGACCCAGAAAACCGACAGCGGAATGGCCCAATCATGCAGATAGAACATGCCGCCGAAGGGGTTGGTCAGGAAGTCCACGCGCACGCCGTAGGTGACGACCAGCAGCAGGGCCGCCAGGATCTGGCCCAGCAGCTTCACCTTCGCCGACAGGTGGAGGAAGTCGTCAATGGCGCCGAAGATGACAATCAGGCCGCCGCCCAGAACCACGCCCCGCACCAGCGGCATCTGCCAGCCGATGAAGGCCATGGCTGCAATGGAGAAGGCCAGGTAAATGGCGATGCCGCCCAGGTAAGGCTTCGGCTCCGTATGGACGCTGCGCTCGACGGGCTTGTCCAGGGCTCCCACTCTGATCGCCAGTATGCGAACCAGCGGGGTGAGAGCGTAGGCCACCAGCAGAGCATAACTGAAGGCCTTGATGTAGGTCAGCACGGGTTCACCTCATTTGGTGCGGCCGGCGTCTCGCGGGTTGCAACAAACAACAGCAAGACCCATGAGAGGTTGTCGCATCGCGATAAAACGCCATTCGGCCACACAGCCGCATCCATTGTAGGTCACCTGCCAGGGGCTGTCAACCGACGGAATGTAAGCGTATTGGCTCAATGTGCCGCAGGAGGACCGGCCTGTCGCAACTGTCGCTACTCCAGGACGTAACCGGACCCAGCCGGGTGCGCCCGCAGCAATTTGACCCCCGCCTTGCGCAAGACCTGCGCCGAATTGTCATCCGGGTACTCCGCCAGGTAAATCACCTGTTGCACTCTCGCTTGCGCCATGGATTTGGCGCAGTCGACGCAGGGGAAGTCCGTGCAGTACATGGTGGTGTCCACGCTGGAGACACCGGTGATGGCACATTGCAGCAAGGCGTTGAGTTCAGCGTGCAGGGTGCGCCGGCAATGGCCGTCCACCATCATACAGCCCACGTCGTCGCAGTGGTCGTCTCCCCTGACGGAGCCGTTATAGCCTGTAGCAATGACGCGGTGATCGCGGACCAGGACCGCTCCCACATGGCGCCGGGGGCAGGTGGACCGCGTCGCCGCCAGCTTCGCCATCTCCAGGAAATAGTCGTGCCACCCGGGGCGGCCTTCGCGTTCCTCCATCGCTACTTGGTGCCGAAGAGGCGGTCGCCCGCGTCGCCCAGGCCGGGCACAATGTAGGCGTGCTCGTTGAGGTGGCTGTCCACCGCGGCAACGAAGATCTCCACGTCCGGGTGCTTTTCGTTGACCGCCCGGACACCCTCCGGAGCGGCAATGAGGCACATCAGCTTGATGTTCTTGACGCCGCGCTCCTTGATGAAGTTGATGGCCATGTTGGCTGAACCGCCGGTGGCCAGCATGGGGTCGCAGACGATGATCTGCCGCTCCGGAGCATCGGCGGGCAGCTTACAATAATACTCCACCGGCTTCAGGGTATCGTGGTCGCGGTAGACGCCGATGTGGCCCACCTTGGCATTGGGCACCAGACGCAGCATGCCGGCGACCATGCCCAGACCGGCGCGCAGGATCGGCACGATGCCCAGGGCCTTGCCGGAGGTCACCTTGCAGTTCGCCATCTCCAGCGGGGTCTGCACCTTGACGTCCTCCAGAGGCAGGTCGCGGGTGACCTCGTAGGCCATCAGCATCGAGACCTCTTCCACCAGTTCGCGGAACTCCTTGGGCGTGGTGTTGACGTCGCGGATAAAGGCCAGTTTGTGCTGAATCAGCGGGTGGTCCATGACGCGAACTTTCATGTTAGTCATTGGTTCTCCTCCCCATGAACTTCGAGCGGAGAGCGGCCAGTTTGACCGCTCCCGCCCTGCTATTTTCTGGCGCCCCATGGGGGGCCTGTTGTACCGCTAACGGTTGGCGTCCGGATAGACAGCGCGCGCGCCGCCCACCAGTTTGGGCCGGGTGCGGGCGGCGATGAGCGGGGCATCGCCGATCTGACGGATGGCCAGACGAACGGGCACGGCCACCGGACGCAGGTGCATGCCGATGAGCACGGCGCCCACGTCCAGGCCGGCGTGCGCCTGGATGGACTCCACCACCACCGGCCGCTCCAGGCGTTCCACGGCGGCGGTGGCCAGAGCGCCGCCCGCCTTGGGCACGGGGACGACGGTCACCGGCTCCAGCCCGTAGCGCTCCTGGCATTCCTCGGAGACCACCAGGCAGCGGTTCAGGTGCTCGCAGCACTG
>Ga0129297_10002079_pt1 | contig 10215 bp, 8 predicted proteins | sample I18A1metaG_FD_94708 | JGI IMG/M metagenome (GOLD analysis project Ga0129297, IMG submission 94708) | Lake sediment bacterial and archeal communities from Gulf of Boni, Indonesia to study Microbial Dark Matter (Phase II) - ​I18A1 metaG | ecosystem: Environmental > Aquatic > Freshwater > Lake >... | reverse complement strand
GGCTTCTACGTTGCTTCTCACTCCACCTCCCGTGAGGTTAGAAGAGCCGAGAATGATGCGTGTCCTCTTCTTGGGAAATTCAAAGAGGAATAGTTTCGGATGAAAGCCTTCGTTGTTGTAGTATTTGACGCTTAGGTTGCCGTGCCTTTCTTTCAACTCATAGAGGTCATTCAACGCCTCGTAGTCCGTGATTCCGTAGCTGGATATTCCGACGACAAGCTCAGCTGGATTGCCGCGTCTGAGCAGATCGACCAGACCTCTTCTTATCTCACCATATCCACTTTTCTTCAGAAATGCAACAGCAAGTTTGAGCGAGCGAGAACCACGCAAACCATCTTTCAGCTCTGCAAGTACTTCTGAACTTTGCAGAAACCGAACTTCAACCATGATTTACTCTTCCTTCTGCGGGTTGAGATGCGCAAAATGGCTCTGGACATCGAACTTGTCGAGTTCAGAGTCGCGGACTAGGTTTGCTTCGATCTCCTCAACAAACTCGCGTGTAAATGCGCGAGGTAGCCCCACATTCTGGTCAATCATGTCAAGCGGGAGTGGAAGCCCAGTCGCTGGGTTGTGCGTCGCGACTAGATATGCAAGAATCTTGCTCACATCTGTGCCAGCTCTCACTTCGATGCACATAGGCGGCGCCGGATAGTCAGAACGCAGATACACCCGCTCGGTAGCTAACACAACCTCTGGGGCGCAGCCAAGGTTCCCCCTGATTCCCGCCTCTATCTCGCTCCTGACATTCCTAAGGATCACGTCGATGTCTCTCACGCTCAATCGTTCAACATATCTACGGTAGGCCGAGGCCAGCCTACTAAGCACGTTGAAGGCATATGCTTCGCCGAATGTCTTAGTGTACGAAAAGACCTGCCCCACCGCCATCAATGACGAAAGTATGCGTTTGTCATTGGCGCACAACACATTCCTGTCATCGCCCTCTTGCTTGATGACCCAGCCGTCAATCGCAGCCGTCGTAACCCGCTTAACCACAGCGACCGCCTTACCGCTCCCAAGTACCCTCGAGGTCGAGCCCACAAGTTGATCCACAAGGTCGGATCCGTACTCGAATTCCCCCTGCCCAATCCTTCTGTAACGGACAAGACGTGAGCGGATGCCGAAACCATAGAAACTCCCGTCTACTACAACTAGATCGGGACTTTCCTGTTCTAGGCATTCGAGTGCAACATTACGTTCCAACCCCGCGGCCAGCAAGTCCAATATCTTCTTAGTGACTTCGGCGTCGCCAGTTTCGAAGTCAACCATCTTGCCAGAGAAGTACTTCTCACTCTTGAGTTCGTCGCCGTGGTAGAGGTTCCAGCCTGCTGCGTATGTGCCGAACCTCGCTCCGAGACGTTCACTTATGGCTGGAGAGTCTGAGCCATCTACGTAGGCGATTCTCCAGTTCTTCCATTCATCAGATTCCTGAACTCTTTCGAATTTAAGTGATGCCCGTAGTTGTTCCAGACGCTTTTTCTGCTCAAGAAGTCGCGACTTGGTCTTCTGTGCCTCTTTTGCTGCAAGCTCAAAGAACTGATGCTGCATACTGACAGGGATTTTGACCCAATCTGGAAACTGGATCTGCTCCACCCTCTTCAGCAATAGTCTCACTCTCCCTATGGTATGTCGAAGTGTATCAGCAGCGGTATGGGGCTGGGGTTCATCTTGCCCAGGAAGTAGAAGTATCCGTCTCCTAATGTGACAAGAAACTTTGGGTCTATGTCCAGCTGGCTGAGAAGCTTGCCTGCCTCGTCCATGTCAAGAGGATGGATCTTTCCGATGAACTGTGTGTTCAGGTTTCTCCTCACGGCAGCGTTGATCCCGATCTCCCCGGCGATTCCCTGCGAAAGAAGTATCACAGACAGGCAGTACGTCCTGCCCAACGCGCAAAGGTCCGTTATCATCTCTGTCGTGTCGGACTGAATTCCTCTTGGCTCCCAGGGGCAGTACTGGGGGCCTTCGTCCACTAACAAACCCAGTTTGAGCTTCTCCTTCTTCTCCATCAACCCTTTCAGGTAGCCCGCAAACGATAGAAATATCGCGAGCTTCTCATCCTTACTGCCCTCGCTGACATCCATAATTACTGTATGCTTCTCCCTTACGAGCTTGAGAATGTCCTCATGCGTCTTCTTGCCGAGTATATTCTCGAAGTCTCTATCACCCAGCTTCTTGATTCCACGCCTGAACTTGCGGACGTACATCTTGCCATAAGCAGAAAGGCCTCCACTCCTGTCTCTCTGTCCCTCCTCAATAATCGGGACGACCTTCGCTTCCAGGAACCGCTTCATCTCGCTCGGGGCCTTGTCACGCCACTCGCTTTCGGAGATGACTTCCTCGAGGGCTTCAGCAGCATCGTTTTTGTATTTCCTTTCGCCTGTGAAACCGAAGTAGTCCATCCTCGAGAGCAGGTACGAGTAGACTACGTCCTCGTCCAAGTGGACATCCTTGAGCTTTACAACCTGGTCGCAGGGATAGAATGGCGCATAATCCGATCCCTTCCAGTCGAATCCGATCACATCGATGCCGGATCCGCCTAGTATTGGTATGAGCTGGTATCTGGCGAGGAAGGACTTGCCTGAGCCAGTCACTCCGAAAACGCCGATGTGATATGGGATGTACTCGGGGTTGTAGGGAACCTTCCAGGGCTTCGTATCCTTATAGTAGCCGATTGTGTGCTTTCCCTTCTCTCCTTTCGGACCAGTCTCGAGATAGGACATGGGGTTGTCCGATTCCTCAAAGATCTCCACATCCGAAGAGGGCGCGATAACGTATTTGCTCTGCTCTAGCTCCTTCGTCACGTCGCCGATTATGCTTAGTCCGAACGCGTAAAACTCCTTGGCGTTAGACGGGTGACGACCCATTCTTGCATACGCGACGCCCGGAGAGTAGGCAGCCGTTCTGAGATTCTCATTAGAGCCCAAGCCACCCCTACATACTGCAAGGACTAGGTTGCCATTCCTGTTCCTGATCAGAACAAGATCTTCAGCCTTGACATTCTTCTCTTCACCCTCGTTGAGAATGACGGCAGCGGCCATCTCGGTCGAGTTGCTCGCGACGATGCCGATCTTTCTCAAATATATCCCCTACAAGAGTGATTTCGCACGAGAGCCTTATGTGGTTTCTGAGGTTGAGGGCATGCTAGAGAGGAACCTCCACTTTTACCTATCTCGATGGCTCGAGAAAGAATCCACTGTGGCATAGTGTGGATGGTGAACATGCCTCGAAAGCAACTTCTGTAGTTCCACTTTGGCATCTTCGGGGAAGGATTCGCTGTATCCCGCTACAACGAATGGCTCAAAGGATTCTCTAAGCCAGCCTAACCCCATTATCACGAGCGGAGGAGACGGCTTCTCCAATCGCCGCAGAGCAATGCCCACCCAACCCATGTCCTCTGAAGGGTCGAACTGTTTGCTCTGTATGCCGATGTTATAGGCGAACCCGTAGAAGTAATCAACTCTTGCTCTCTGAAACCATTCTCTATCCGGATCATTGGATGTTATCTCTTTCCAGACTATCTCCCCTCTCTTTCTTCTATGTCTGAACGGTACTATTCTGACACCTTTCGACTCTGTAAAACCGGACACGCCTTCGAAATAGTTCCGCAGCAACATCGGGGTACTTGCATGCCAATCTTCCCTTTGTATCTTGCTCTCAATCAGAAAAAGTCTTATGCGATCATTCCGCGGGTCAAGATATTGAAAGGCAATATCGGGCCGCCTCATTTTCTTGACCCCTCTCTTGGGACCAACCTGTCTATACTCATAGTCTCTCTTAAGTAGAGTCAGCGATTTCCACGAGCCATGAGGGGGATTATAGTAGACCAGGTGCCACTTATTGGATTGTGTAAGAATGCTGAGAATCAGGTTGTCAAGATGGTCCTCGCCAAAGTTGTCTGGCTGCCATCTGAGCAAGTCTTCAATGCGCACTGTCATAACACTAGACCCGAGCCTGATATGTCTACTATAACACACGTAGCGAATCGGACAAGTTCACGCCAAAGATTATTGGTGAGTGTAGAATAGTTAGTTTTGTCCTCCTCTTTCGCTTCGAGAAGCTGCTCTTTCCAATCCTTCGGGACCAGTGGGCTGTATAACAGAGCTATTCGCGTTTTGAAGGGACCCGTGCTTGCGAACACTGCCCTCATCAAACCAACCAGACCCTTGTCTGGTCTTGAAAAAGCTGGACCGCCCGTGTCCATCACATATCCGGCTATTGGCAAGAACAGAATTGGGCCATCTGAGCTTTGCAAATGACTTACGACTTCTGGTTCTAGAGATGGATATGCCCCCCCTAGGATACGTTCAAAACCTCGAGAATTGAAGATGAACGCAATTTCATTTGCTCCTCTCTTATAGGACAGGGGAATAGATCTACAGAGATTGTTTGATTTTATGTGGTCCAGTATTGATCCCTTGGCATAGGTGCTTGTGTTGATTCTCCATTCTGAGGCAAATCTCATCCCTCTGCGTGTCTCAGCAGGACAACTAAGTGCCGGATTGACGACTCTCTCATAGGTCGATTGTGTGCTTGTGATCTTTTTGAAGGGTATGCATTTTCCTAAGATCTGGGCGCTACTCCAATCGTAGAACCGATATTCCTTAGGTAGGTCAGCGTTATCTGCTAACATATTCCACCAGGTTTGAATAGCAGCATCTACGTCTGTGAAAGCCGGATTGTCCTCTAGGATCGTGAAATCCTGAGAGAGAAAGTGCCTGATCTGGCTCAGCATAACCTTCATTGCTCTCACAAACAGCGTGTGCATGTGGCTACTTACTTTGAATGCGGACTTCTTGCTAGCTGCAGCAATCATCAATGCACTAGCGAGTTGTGCGAGTTCCTTTTCTCCCTCAACTCGAGTTGTCTGAGGGGAGACTAATCCTTTCGAAAGCCCTGCCATATGCCATGCTCCCTCGACAAATAGAGTCAATGAAAGCGTTCTGTATCGGGCCATTAGAATAAGTTGTGCGAGTTGGATTATGACGTTCGGATGTCTAATGCTTCGAAGTTCACCATCCTTGATCTCCGCATCGCAAGTTGGAATTACGTAAATGAATGGAACATGCCTTTCGGCGGCTTGCACAATTCGGGGGACCCGTTGCCAAGCGTTATTGCCGGCTTCTATCGCGTCGTTGAACTCGACGCCCAATATTGGCTTTCCTACCTTATCCTTTTCTGACGCGAAGCACAATACGATATCTGGATCTTCGTATCCGACTCTTGGTCTTCTATTTGTAGCCCAATCTGCATATCGCCCGCAGGGAAGCATGCCCAACCTAACAGTGCCATCATAACTCTCCTCACACTCGAACGTATAGACCGGTCTGTCTACATTTCCAGAAGTTTCGAGATATCTGAGTCCGCCTTCGTGGCCAAACTGCAGCAAGAGTCTGCAGAATTTTTGGCATTCATGCAAGTTGTCGCCGTATACATGAAAAGCGTGCAATTTCTCAGTTGACTTCATATCCTTCACTCTTTAGCACTCTTTTCTGTCGACACCGGCCCGAAATCGTTCAAGCAAAGAAGAAGTTGCTTTCCTTCCTTCAGAAGAAAGTAGGTCACAGTCCTAGTCGTAGATTTCGTTCGTCCTATGAGTCCCTCCCTCTCCATCGACCTCAGGATACGACTCGCAGAAGCTCTGCTAAGTCGGAGAACTGATGCCACTTCGCTGGGAAGCATAGGTCTCTTCTGAAGTAATTGTAGAATCGTTGCTCGATATTTGCCGCCCCTGACCCAGTTCACCTTCTCAAGATTCATTTAGCCAAAGCAAGGTTCACAAAGCATATATAGATAGTTATCACATGATTAGCGATAAGTTAACATGCAGAAGAATCAGACCAGATGTTTGAACATTGTGCGGGAGGAGTTAGATATTTGTATGTGTATGCAACAACTAGTTCAGGCGATAGATTGGCCGGGCAGAGAACATCAACGCATTCTGAGGGTTCTATTCAGAGTACCTTGTCGGAAACACCGTCCCCCACCTTTTCATTCACGCAGATATCTGACGAATCAAACCTTGAGATCCTAATCAATAGTGATCTCTCAGAGAGGTCGTTAGGACCACTTCCATCAGTCTTTGATGACAGGGAAAGAATGAAAGACAAGGTGTATCTGATGTTGGGGTATCCAAGCAAGATCTTTTACAAATCCATATTGGCTCTGGTGAAGGCTCACACAAAAGAAGGCGACTTGGTTGTTGACCCTATGTGTGGCTCTGGCTCTACAGCAATAGCATGCCTACTGACTCGACGGAAGTGTCTTGCTTCTGATGGTAGCGCTGCCGCGTCATTCATAGCTCACAACTATATCGCGCCTGTGGATGTTCCTCGGGCCATCGCCACGTTTGAGCAACTGAGAGAAAAAGTTGAGCCGACAATAGATCAGCTGTATTCAATCCCTTGCCGTTGTGAATATGACAACGAAAGAAAGTGCGAGGAGTTCGGCATCATAAGCTACGTAATCTCAAGTGATGTTCATTCATGCAAGTACTGCGGGTCAGAGATGATTCTAGCACATGCGAAAAGGAAGGCCATGTCAACATATGCTTGCCCAAATTGTGGAAGAACAACTAACCTCGCGGGTCAAAATGGAACAATCTCTCTGCTGGAAAGAAGGAGACCCACACTCGTCCGCTATCTCTGTCGTGAGTGCAAGTGTGGCACCAGCATACACAAGCGTGAGATGACCGCATCTGATAGAGCATTCTTGGATGACTCACTGCGGAATTTCGAAAGACGAACAGATCGACTATGGTACCCTGAAACAGCAATAGTATACAACCGAGCTTATCCACGACCTGGAGGGTGGCCCGGCATTGGGCCTAACGGAAAGATATCCGACCTATTCTCGCGAAGAAATCTCCTAGCATTGGCGATTCTATTCAGAGAAATAGAAGCAATACATCACGAAGACATTCGGGAGTTTTTCAAGTTTTGCTTCATAGGATCCTTAATCAGATCCAGTAGACGGGTGCTGTCCACATCCGTATTTAAAGAACACTATAGAGTTCCTCCTGTCGGTAAGGAAGCCAACGCATGGCACGTTTTTCAACGTAAGTTTAGATACGTTCTACAGACCAAACAAGAGATAGCCGAAAGAGTAGGTCAGATCAACTACGGTCGGCACGTTCGCGTTCTACAAAGACCCGCTGAGACCATGTCGCTACCTGATAACTCTGTGGACTACGTTTTTCTTGACCCACCCTACGGAGGGTACATTCCGTTTTACGAGCTGAATCTGTTCTATTCCGCGTGGCTTGGAGAGAAGGAAGACTTCGAACATGAGATCATCATTCCCATGGACTACGAAAAGAAGCCGGGCTATGTAGCAAAGTGGGGGGGAATGATGCTTGGGCCTCTAAGAGAAATCAGGCGTACTCTTAAGCCGGGCAGGTATGTTACTCTAGCTTTTCATAGTAACTTTGCCTCCATGTGGAACGAGTTAAGGAAGCTCATGGTGGATGAGCTGGGATTCCGCTTCATCAGATTTATTCCAGTAGTTCGCGGAACGACCTTTCACATGAATCGCGAAGACGATACGATACCTACTAGTGCATATATCACCTATCAAAAGCCAATCTTGGTCCGAAAAGAAAACATGTTCAGGCCCTCGGGGGAAATCAATGATATTCTTCAGGAAATTCTCAAGAGGCGGCCATCAGGTATACCTTTCCGGGAAATCCAAGGGGATGTGATCCGTATTGTGCACGAGAGGGGTTTACGGAGAATACCATCTGAGGCGGAAATTCACAGATGCCTTTCGCAGGGTAGATTTGTCTACGACCCCGAGAGAAGAGTGTGGAAACCCGAGTTACGGAGACGATGCAACTAACATGGCATAGGGAACTCATAGGGCGACACAAAAGCTAAGAATGGTAAAGTGCTCACTTAGAGTACGTGTTTCTTGGCATGAGACGCGGAAGGACCGTGAAAATCGCAGATTTGGCATATGAAGTTGTCAAAAAGGCTAACAGGCCTATGCACTATCGTGAAATCACGAAAGAAGTTTCGAAGACCAAGAAGCTTACAGGGCGAAGTCCAGATCTTACAGTGCTGGGTTCTATGCTCAAAGATAAGGATCGTCGATTCAGGAGAGTGGGTGTCGGAACCTACGCGATAAGGCACTAGGTACGAATGTTAAGCAGTTGTTGTCCTTCTCAAACAATGACTGGCAAATGTGTTGTTCCTTAGGGCGATTGGCCGGCCCAAATCTCTCTGTCTGAAAGTTTATGCTTTCGCGTGCTGTGTGGGTTTATTCCACTAAGATGGGAACATGACAGCTCTACCTTGGAGACACATGGGATCCTGGAGCTGTTTGAAATGTAGCAACTGCTGTAAAGGACTTGAAGTAGGCCTTACACCATACGAATATGCGGAAATTCAAGCGATCGCGCTAGCTGCTATCGAACTCAGTAGGTATGGCGGAATCTCCCTGAAGAAAATCGGTGCAAGATACGTCTTCCTCAATGAACATAGACTATGCGATCTCCAACCGCTCGATCTGAAGCCATCAGCATGCAAGCTACGGCCTTTCGTAGTCTTGAGAGAACCAAAATCCGGTATGCGCGAAGATGCGAGATTCAGCTACAGGGACGAAGAGTACTACGTCTACCTAAACCGATACGCAGGTCTAAGATGTCGTGGGCTTGGAAGAGGAAGGCCGGAAGAACTACTGCGCATCATATCGGAAGTCATAGAAATCGATCAAGATCCAACTAGACACCAAAGATATTCCACAGCCAGATTAGTCTATCCAACCATCACCAGTCACTAGTTCAAAGAGGAATCAACACGGTTCCATAGGCGCAACCTGAACAATCGTCGTCCGATTCGTCAGAATCATAGTACTCTTCTTGTGTTCACCAGAACAGCGGTCCCATGCTGAACTCTCCATACATCTTCGTGGCATCATAGGCTATCAAAGCGTAGACGAAAGCATGAAGTGCGTCGTCCTCCATGCCCTCTGGGTGCCTATATCGGAAGTACTGCCTGCCGCTGGGCATTTCAGCGGTTTCCCGTTCGATGCAGCAGAATTGGTCTATGATCCATTCGATTCTTGCTGGCTCTGCCCAAGGCAGTTGAAGTAGTGGGAAAGGTTTGTTTTCTTTGCCGATGAATTTGATCAAGCTGATGGCTTTCTCAACGTAGAAGGATCTGTCTGCTAACACATGAAATTGGACTATGCGCTCACCGAACTGCTCCCGATCCTTGCGTTCAAGCGGCTTATCGGGTCGCTGCACGTAGGTGCATCCAAGGACCGTGCCAGCATGCTTCTTTCGAAGTTCTGAGACTTGGACTGCGCCATAGCCTAAGTCTGTCACGCATTGTTTCACGTTGAATAGCGGGATCAGATTTGAGACTACTTCGGCTTGGCGCATCAGATCCTTCTCTTCAAAGCGGTGCGCATAGAGCAGACGCCAGCGATCCCACTCGTCCTGAGCCATGATCCAGACTACGGTGCGCCCGATGCCTCCACCCCAATCCACGCCCATGTAGCTTCGATAAGGTGGATCAAGTCGGGGCCACATGGAGAGCTCGAAGGCTCTGCAGCGAAGCATGTCCTCGGGTAGAAGTGGCTTAGCCATGCCTGCGTAGAAACGCCCAAGCACTTCGTTGAGGAATCTGCGCTCCGAGTAGGCGATGCGCTTGGCTTCTATGCTGTTCGGATGGTCAGGAGGCAGCGTGATGATCCACGGAGCCATTTCTTGGCTGATATGATAGCCCGAGTACAGCTTGTTCTCGGGCTTAGTGGGCACCCATTCTTTTGCTTCCCGGTTCCACTCCTTCATGTCTGAGGTTTCCCATAGGCGATGAAACTCGCTCCCGACCTCGCTGGCAGTGCCCACAAGCACAAGCCTTCGATGTTCGCTGTGGCTCATAGCCTCCATAATGACCGGCAGAGCTTCGGATTGCACGTCCTGCATCTCGTCTACCGCCGCGAAGTCTGCAGGGATGTTGCGTATAGCGGAGAAGTCACTCCACGCTGACACTAAGTAGAGCAGCGAATCGTTGGCAAACGGTATGCGAGATATGGCTTCCTTGCCTTCTCCCTTTCGGGCTACTTCGAGATTACGGCGCAGGCTCGGGCTATCCTTGATCGCCCTACGTATGCGGTCCCTACTGAAACGGCTCACCTGATCAGCTCTAGGCGCCGTGTAAAGAGCTGTCGTATTCGAGTATTTTGAAAGGTTGAAAAGAAGCCAGTTCACCAGCATTT
>Ga0129297_10002078_pt1 | contig 10220 bp, 9 predicted proteins | sample I18A1metaG_FD_94708 | JGI IMG/M metagenome (GOLD analysis project Ga0129297, IMG submission 94708) | Lake sediment bacterial and archeal communities from Gulf of Boni, Indonesia to study Microbial Dark Matter (Phase II) - ​I18A1 metaG | ecosystem: Environmental > Aquatic > Freshwater > Lake >... | reverse complement strand
GGATAGGACTTCAACGAAGGCGAAGCCCTTCCTCACCAACGCCTTCTTCATTGAAGCAACAAGTCTGGCGACGTGGTAGGTGGTCCACCGTGCGACATAGGTGCCTCCCGCGGCTATGACGAGTTTGGAGAGGTCGAACGGCCTCTCTAGGTTCCCAAATGGGGTGGTCGTCGTCCTTATTCCTCGTGGCGTGGTGGGTGCTACCTCTCCACCTGTCATCCCGTAGATCATGTTGTTCACGCAGATCACCTTCACCCCGATGTTTCTGCGGGCCGCGTGTATGAGGTGATTGCCGCCGATCGCGGAGGCGTCTCCGTCGCCAGTGAAAACTACAACCTCTAGATCTGGCTTGCCAAGCTTCACGCCTGTAGCGAACGCGATCGGTCTTCCGTGTGTCACGTGAATGGTATCAACATCGAAGAATGGGCTAGGGATCCAACCGCTGCATCCGATTCCCGCTACACACACGATTTTCTTCCTATCGATTCCAATCTCGTGGAGGGTTCTCAGAAAGGACTGAGCAATGATTCCGTTGCCACAGCCCGAACAGTGCGTGTGCGGTTGGGCGCCTTTTCGTATGTAACTCGATAATGGGTGCGCCATCTGAACGGACAAAGCTAACTCGCCTCTGTCATCACATGTCCCAGGACGTAGTCCGGCCTGGGCAAGGTTCCGAGGGTTTGCGGAGGCAGGAACATTGTTTCCGCGCTCTCGGGCACTATTCTCTCAACCTCTGGAAAGAGTTGGCCTAGATTGTTCTCTAACACAATTACTCGGCGAGCCCGTTTGAGCGCTTCCTGCATTGCTTCTGCCGGAAACGGCCAAAGGCCGATTGGCCTCAGGAGACCGACCCTCACTCCTCTGCCACGCGCCTCTTTCACAACATGCTCCGCAGTCCTAGCGCAGCTTCCATACGCGACAACTACGATGTCGGCGTCGTCCAACATCACTTTCTCTATTGTTGAAATCTCTTTAGTGTGTGGTCTTATCTTCTCGTTGATTGTTCGTACGATCTTGTCTATTGCCTCAGGCGCGCTTGCCTGCCGCTTTCCGTATTCATCGTGCGACGAGCCGGTCACGTGAGCTGCGAATCCCATCCCGAAGATCGGCATTGGGGCAACTGAGGGGCTAAGGAATCCTCGAGACGCTTCCTCGGTGCTCGACGGGATCTTTCTGTTGATGATTGTGAGAGAGCCTTCCTCGGGGATCACAACTTCTTCACGCATGTGAGCGACAGTCTCGTCCGCGAGGACGATCACAGGCGTCCTGTACTCTTCTGCGAGATTGAATGCGCGAATGGTGATGTCGAACATTTCCTGAGCTGAGGACGGTGCAAGAGCGATGATGTCATACTCGCCGTGGCTGCCATGCCTCGCCTGGACCACGTCGCCTTGCATGGGAGCGGAGACAATTCCGGTGCTCGGACCCGCCCGCTGAACATCTACGATCACGCATGGTGCCTCAGTCATCACTGCGTATCCGATGTTCTCCTGCATGAGGCTGAATCCGGGGCCTGAAGTCGCGGTCATTGCCTTCAAGCCCGTCCATGAGGCCCCGATTATGCTCCCGATTGCCGCGATTTCATCCTCCATCTGAATGTACACACCGCGTGCCTTTGGAAGGACCCGCGCCATCTTCTCAGCAATCTCGCCGGCAGGAGTGATCGGGTAGAAGGCGAAGAATCTGCAGCCTGCCGCAACTGCGCCTAGCGCGCATGCCTCGTTTCCTTGCATGAAGTACGTTCCGGGTCTTACGAGCGGGAAACCTTAGACCCCCCGACGACGAATATGGCAAGATCTGGACAATAGTACTGACAGATCCGGCAAGCTGTGCACTTTGACGGATCAATGACCTCCGGAGCAAAGACGCCTTTCTTCGTCATACGGCTGCCGACCTTGAGTATCTTGGCTGGGCAGAATTCAATGCAGATCCCGCAGCCCTTGCAGAGATCCTCCACTATGACAATCTTTGGCGTCTCGATGGCGGAGGTCATTGTTTCTACTCGGCGATGAAGGTACAGATGAACCTCTCATAACGTTGCCGTATAGAGAGTTCATGTTGAGCTGGCGATCATCACTCACTCTTCCGAATCCTTGCGATGACACAAGTACAAGGTGCGCAACGTGTCTTTGAAGCAAGCAGATTCATTGCGGATTCATTCGTGTGCGGTGAACCTATATCGAGTCTCGACAGGCTCTATTGAAGCTCGTCGAGATCGAGTCGCAGAAGGGGTGGCTGTAGGTTGGAAGACGAAACTGGCAAGAGGCTGCAGCTACTGGTGATAGGTTCCGCTGCAGATCACTGCACGGAAGAAGCTCGCAAAATAGGCTACCAAGTTGGCGCAGAGGCGGCGAAGCGAGGGGCAGTAGTCTTGACCGGCGGGTTGGGCGGAGTAATGGAGGCAGCGTGCAAAGGAGCAAAAGAGAATCACGGAACCACCGTCGGCATAATTCCTCAGGACCAGGTGCAGTACGCGAATCGCTACTGCGACGTAGTCATCGCTACCGGGATGGGTTGGGCCAGAGACTTCATCACCGCACATAGTGCTGATGCCGTGGTGATCATTGCGGGCGGGGCGGGAGCTCTCATCGAGGCATGCGCTGCATACTTGAAGGCAAAGCCAATCGTCGCAATTGAGGGAAGCGGAGGCGTGGCTGACCGGATAAAGGGAACGTTCCTAGATGAGCGCCAGAGCGTTCGGATTCTAACAGAAAGCGATCCGGCAAGGGCGGTGGAGAAAGCTCTCGAGCTTGCAAGCCAGACCTTGAAGGGGCTACGACCTTAGGTCAACCAGCTAGCGGGCGTGTTCCAGAGAACTGCGAGGTGGATCAAAAGCGCACTGCACCCCAGAGTTCGAGGGCTTGCTGCAGCTCCTTACTTCGCTTGGCTGCTTCTTCAGGACCGATCCCCGCCGCAGCGGCCTCGACTGCAGCTCTGACGGCACTTGCGCCGGCGTAGCTGCCACCGGGGTGTCCGTGACAACCTCCTCCGAATAGAAAGAATGCATCTTTCCCGTAGCTTTCGTAGACTTTCCAGACGTGCCCCGGGTGTAGGCCTCCCGAGGCCACAGGCACTACGGTCTTGATGTTTCCCCACGGTTGATCGAAATACAAGCCGCCCTCCTTCGGGGTGTAGCTCTTGCGGAGCAGGTTGCATCTGTCCTTGATATCTTGAAACTCGCCCTCGAGCTTCCCAACGCCTGTTCCTGTGTGGATATGGTCTACCCCCACCAGACGGGCCCATTTAGCTAGAACTTTGAACTCCACGCCATGATTCGGTTGGCGATCCATGACTGCATGCATCGCCCTGTGGCAGTGCAGGGCCAAGCCCAGCTCTCCAGTGCATTTCCTCAGTGATGCCGTAGCCGCGAACCCAACGGTCAGGTAGTCAACCATAACGAATTTTCCGCCGTTCTTTGCGATGTATTCGCAGCGCTTCAGCATCTCCTCGGTATTGCCCGCGGTGACGTTCGCCCACCATCCTTTGCTCTCGCCCGTCTCCTTCTCAGCCCTTTCGACAGCTTTGAGCGTCTCGTCAGCTCGCTCGTAGAAGTTGCTCCAACTTTGACTGTTCAGATTCTCGTCATCCTTGACTGTGTCGATCCCCCCGCGGAGCGTGTTATACGCGATGTAGGCATGCTCCCTTGGACTATTGCCTAGCTTCGGTTTCATTGTGGAGCCAGTCATCGGACGATCCCTTACTCCTAGGATTTTTCGAACTCCTTCAATGCCAAACGCGGGACCCGGGAAGGTGTTCGCTAGTGCCAGCGGGATGCGCATGTCCTCGATTCGGAGGGCACTCACGGCTTTGAAGCCGAATACATTGCCCACTACACTACTGAGTATGTTTGGTATGCTATCGTCTTCGAAGAGGATGACCGGGTAGGAAATGTAGGCAACATCACCCTCGATCCGGTAGACCCTTGCCTTGAACTTGTTGTACTTCTCCTCGTTTCCAAGTTCTACCTCAGTCCACGTTCCCACAGACGACTCAGCAGCAACAGCTGACGCGACCTCCTCCATCGATGTACCAGGCCGTGGCGTCACTCTAAATGCGATCAAGAGCTCGGTCTCTTCTGGTTCATATCCGAGCTCTAGGTAGCGCTTCGAATACGGACTGACTCCTGCCTGGAACTTCTGCAATTATCAGCAGACTCGAGAAGTACGGGTGACCTGGCTGAGAAAAACCTTCTCTAAACGCAACGAGCCAAGACGGCCTCCAGGCTGCGCGTGTGGCTAGAGTTTCCTGATTGCATCAGCGATCAGTGGAGCGACGGAAACGTAGCTGATGGAGCTTGGAACTGTATCTGTTCCCACCACGATCTCTGCTCCTGATTCGTAGATTTTTGCAAGAGCGTCTTGAGCGAGGATGGGGTGGGTGCATGCGACAACCAGCCGTTGAGCACCTTGGCTCTTCAGAATCTTGCTTGCCTCCACGATTGTCCCTCCTGTGCTTATGATGTCATCCATGATCAGCACGTCCCTGCCCTGAACGTCGAGCGATCTTGTCCTTATCTCAACTTTGTCGGCTCCGAGTCTCCTCTTCTGCAAGACATCGTGGTCTGTACCGATAACCTTGGCCGCTGCCTGTGCCCATTGCTCTGATTCCTCGTCAGGTCCTATCACCGTTGGTCTCTGAAGTGGTACGTTCGCCTTGACGTACTCGGCCAAGAGCGGAGCGGCCGTCAGATTGTGAACGGGAATTCTGAACAGGTCACCTGCCCGCTCGACCCTGTGCTGATGCATGTCAATCGAAAACAATTCCGCAGTGCCGACATCCTCGATGAGTTTAGTCACCGTTCTGAAACTCACAGCCTCTCCAGGGTTGAATCGACTGTCCTGTCTGGCATAGGCAAAGTACGGAAACACACCCACTACCTTCTTGGCCCCCAAGTCTTTGACTGTGTCGCACAGGAGAAGGTATTCAAACAGAAAGTTGTCAGGCTCATGGTGAATTGATTGAACTAGGACGACATCCTGCCCTGCGAGATCGTCATCGATGCGAATGTACTTCTCTCCGTCGGGGAACCTCCTAATCTCCACTCTCGAGGTTTTCAAACTGAGCTGGTGGGCGACAAGAGTCGCAAGGAGCTGCCCACCACTTCCTCCGATGATCTTCAATCTAGGCACTCTCCTCGAAGCTTTACCAAGGCACGAATAAGCTTTGGGCGTGACATAAGCTAGGTCACCGAGTTGGCAATCATCCAACTAGTCGACTTCGGCGAGTGTGAACGTCTTATACTCTTCGAGTTCTTCAGGGGTGATGGCACCCATTACTTCTTGCAAGATCAGAATGGCACCCTGCGGTGGGGTTATGCCTCTCTCTGTGATTATGAGATCAATATATTCCGGCGGCGTCACATCGAATGACGGGTTCTTCACGTCCATGCCCGGCAATTTCACGAGCTCGGCTTTTCCTATGACCTCATCTGTGCTACGCCGCTCGATCGCGACAACTTCCCCGATCATCGTCTCGGGACTGAACTTGTAGGTCTCCGCAGCAACAAATGTGCGCACATTGGATTCTTTCGCGGCCAAGGCAATCATTGAAGTGCCGATCTTGTTGACGACGGCTCCGTTGGCTGTGACCGCGTCCGCCCCTATGATGAATTTGTCGATTTCTTTCATGAAGTACCTTGCCGCGTCGTCAATGATCATGGTCACCGGGATTCCGTCTTCCAGTAAAGCGGCTGCGGTCAGTCTACCCTGAAATCTGGGGCGCGTCTCGGTCACATAGACGTGTATCCGCTTACCCGTCTTCCAAGCAGTCTTGATGATGGAGATGGCTGCGGAGCTATTGCAGTGAGTCAACAACACGTCGCCATCCTTGATCCGACGGGCCCCTATTTCCCCGATCCGCTCGATCGCGGTGTTTGAGTTCGCGATGAATTCTTCTGCAGACTTAACGCCGGCTAGACGCAGCTGTTCAACGTCTTGAGTCCGCTGACCAGCCTGCCTTAATCTGTGCACCACGTAACGAATCCCGTTGGGCAGAGAGACTGCCGTCGGCCTTGTTTCGAGCAAAGCCATAGCGGCTGTTCGAATGTCAGCAAGGAAGGCCTGGGCGTTCTTTGCGGACGATTTTTCACACGCGATCTTAAGGGCTTTTACAGCCGATCTTGCCAATTCTCCAGCGCCTCTGACCTTCATTTCCCGGATATCTTCCGCGATCTGCCTAACTTCGGCCGGAATCAGCACGGTGGACATCTTCTCAACCCAGCTGAATTCCTTCCCTAGATGCTGGGGACGCTTGAGCCAAGAGAAACGGCCTCATGTTGACGCAGAATCATAATGGCTCCCTGCGGAGGGATGACGCCTCTCTCGGTTAAGATCAAGTCAATATGCTCTGGGGGAGTAACGTCAAACGCTGGATTGCGTATCTGCATCCCTTTGAACTGTGACGTCATCTCCTTGGGGATCAGAAGGGAGGGGTCCAGCTCTTCTATCTCGACGAGCTCGCCCAATATCGTCTCTGGACTGAACTTGTAGATGCTCGCCGCGACAAACACATTGACCCGCGAGTAATGAGCAATCGCTGCTATTGTGGAGGTGCCTATCTTGTTGATTACGGCCCCGTTCGCAGTTACGGCGTCCGCTCCGGTGAGAACTCGGTCCACGTCCTTCATGAAGTAAGATACGGCCGAGTCAATGATCATGGTCGTCGGCACATTAAGTTTCAGAAACTCCCTCGCCATCAGGCGGCCTTCGAGCTCCGGCCGTGCCTCACTGACCACGACTTTCGGGTTCTTTCCCTGCTCCTGTGCCTTGGCAACGATCGAAAGAACGGAAGTGCTGTAGCCGTAGCAAAGGACTGTGTCTCCGCTGCGTAACCTTCTGGCTCCGATCTCGCCAATTTGGTCGACGGATTGTTGCATCTCAGCAAGAAATGAGTCTACTGTCTCGGATACGATGTCTTGAAGCGCGGGCACGTTCAATCCCTGACCTGCGCCTTTCTTGATCGCGTCGACGACTAGCCGAGCCCCGTTCGCGAGAAGAATCGCTGTTGGGCGCGTCTTAAGGAGTAGATCACCGAAAGCTGATTGCTCTTCTAGGAATTCCTTCGGAGAGCCACTGCCGGACTCTCGAGAGGCCTCGCTTAGAGCTCTGAGCGCTGCCTGCGTGACACGTGTTGGGCCTCTAAACTCCTTACTTTTGATTCGATCTAGAACCTCGATGATCACCTGCTTTGACGACAAAGAAGTGGACTTCCGTTCACTCACTCAGCAAGTAGGCAATATTAGTCGATCGGAAGCCGATTGCGAAATTCGAGTGGTCTAGGAGAGTATCTGCACAAGCCCCAGTTCCCACAACTTCGCTTTTTCCGGCACCCCAGACTCATTCCAGCCACGGTATCTATAGTATTCGTCGAGCATTGCCTCAAATGGTGGCAGGTTATCAGCGGCCCCGCCCTCTTGTCGTTTCTCTCCAAGCATCCTCGCTGGCACGATGTCGTCTTTTCTCGTGATACCGCATCTGATGTTGTACATTCGCTTGAGGTTGTAGATCCTCTCGCCGGCTTTCATCAACTCTGCTTGACCTATTTCCAAACCTGTTACGCCATTGAACCATTCCAGGACATGTGTCAGTTTCACGCCGCCATAGAGCATGAACTTGCAGAGCTTGAGAGAGTCGAAGAGCGACATCAGATCCTGAGCCCTTGCAACCAGTTCCCCCTTGTTCATGACCCCGAACCTATCCTGAACTTCGTATATACCAAGCTCTGGCATCGTCACTGACCGCTCAAATGCGTAGGACATCCCTTGGACATGACAGGCGCCGCGGTTTGCGGTCGCATATCCGACCGCCAGACTGTTGTAAGCGCGGGAGTCATGTGCCGGTGGCTCAAGGCCCTTCACATGGAGCGCAAACACTTCGCTGCCTCTCCCGAGTCTTGCCGCGGTTCGCATGACACCCTCGCCGAGTTGGTATCCAAGACCTTCACGACGACCGATCTTCTCAACCAGCTTCACGATCGATTTTCCATTCCCCCAAGTGAGATCCAGCTCCTCTGTCTGGTCATCCGTTAGGATGACGTGTTCTGCCGCTTCCAGAGCGAAGCCGATGACAGCTCCGGTGGATATCACATCCAGGCCGTATCTATTGCAGAGTTCGTGAGCCTTTGCAATGGCCTCAAGGTTGTCGAGTAAGGTGTTTGCTCCAAGCACTGCGACCACTTCATATTCGGGGCCGGCTCCATTGACGCCGGCGTATTCTCTCTGAACCACAGAGTCATTACAATTCTCGAAAGCGGTGATGCAGGATCAACCTAGCTATGCTTCGGCTTCAATCTTCTTCAGCTGCCTATGATATGTCTCCAAAGCCTCCTTGGTAGTCGTCGCGTCCTCTGGTGACCTGTCGTCCCGATATTTCCCTGTGAATCTAGGAAACCTTAGCGCCAACCCGCTGCCGCGCCGGACGGCATTCAGCGCGCATGTGTGAAGAGGTGAGAGAGTGATCTCGTCCGCTGATACCTCTAGGACCCGCTGGGGTGTGAACCAAACGTCCGCTTTCATCTCAGAAGTGACTCTCGGATGCCTGTGGGGAAGCACGTCTTGCCCTAGGATCTTGGGTAGCTTCGCGAGGTCCTCATCTGTGAACCCGCTCCCTAGTTTGGATATTGTCTCGAACTGGTCGCTCTCCGTGTTGTACACCGCCATCAGTAGCGCGCCATATGTACCTGCTCTCTTTCCCCTTCCGTAGAAAGCTCCCACGGGAACCAGATCGAAAGTATCAGCCACCTCCGCCTTGTAGGATCTCTTATACTTGATCCAGAGCCAACCGCGCGCACCTGCTTGGTAGACCGATTCTGCACCAATGCTCTTGACAACAAGCCCCTCGCAGCCCAGAGACACAGCCTTGTCGAAGTACCGTTCAAGCTCGGTTGAGTCTTCAGTCAGCAATTGCTCGGCGATCCGTACCTGTTCTGACTCTTTGACGATCTTGATGAGCTCCTTTCTCCGGTCCAAGTAGGGTGTCAGGGTGAAGTCGTGTCCTTCGGCACACAGAACATCGAACAGGAAGACTGTTACAGGGACTTCCTCCGCCATTGTTTCTATCTCGTATTTTCGGCCTCTGCGTTGCGAAACGACTTGGAAGGGCAACATGTCGCCTGTGTTCGGATCGACTGCAACGCATTCTCCCTCAAGAATCGCCCGCTCGGCGACTGCTGCGTTTCTCAGACTTTCGGCGACATCTGGGAACTGACTCGTTATGTTTTCTAGCCGTCTTGAGAAGAGCTGAACCCGCTCCTTGGAGAGATGCGCTTGGATGCGTAGGCCATCGTACTTGTATTCGGCCGACGCTTTGCCTTCGAGCTTTGCAAGGATCTCCTGAGCTGAGGAGAGGCGCTCGCACAACATGGGTCTTATAGGACGCCCAACGGATATCTTGAAGTCCTTCACCCCGTCGACACCGCGAGAAGCCACAATCTTTGCGACGTATCCCAAATCAGACGACAGGTTGTAGGCTCTCTCAAATGGCTCCCTGAACTCCTTTCCTCCAGCATAGGCTATTGCGAGTGCATCAAGGATCGTCATGTCGGCGATTCCCACTCTCAGCTTGCCTAGAGCCATTCGGGCTACGAATTTTGCTTCTTCAGGATTCGCGTCGCTCAGAAGGCTCGAGAGAAGTTTGATCTTCGCGTCGACGGAGCCGTCGCCAATTGCCCGAGCGATCTTGTCGAAGGTCTCATACACGGCCTCAACGGTCAGCTGCTTCTTCATCAAGGTGGATTGGGTTCTCTTCTTGAGCATCTGCTGAGCGGTTAGTCCCAAGTCTCCGCTCCGTTTGTACGCCGATTCAACTTCGGCTTCAGAGCGACCGGATGCAAATGATATCGCTTTCTCGACCAGCTTCTCTGCCATTCCAAGCTCGATGCCCACGTAGTCCGGATACAGCTTGCCTTGAGTTAGATACACGACTTTGTCCACGATCTCCTCTGGAGTTTCCTTGAGCAACTTGACTAGGAGATCCGTCATCTCAAGCCTCTTTGAGGTTGCCTCGATCCCCTCGAGGACCTCTGCAAGTTGCTCATATCTCACGTGAGATCGCCAGTCCTGGCACATTTGAGAGAAGCTGCCACCGACGTCCTTTAAGCGTTGCCCGAAATCCGCAAAAGGCAGGGACGACAATCAACGCGAGAACACAATAGGGGTCGAAGCGCTTCTTGAATGAAGCCACGCGGTCAATTGCACCCATTCGACTGGGATGCGCCGGCTGGTC
>Ga0129297_10002077_pt1 | contig 10221 bp, 9 predicted proteins | sample I18A1metaG_FD_94708 | JGI IMG/M metagenome (GOLD analysis project Ga0129297, IMG submission 94708) | Lake sediment bacterial and archeal communities from Gulf of Boni, Indonesia to study Microbial Dark Matter (Phase II) - ​I18A1 metaG | ecosystem: Environmental > Aquatic > Freshwater > Lake >... | reverse complement strand
GATCTGGTCGAACGCCGTGAACTGCGCCCACCCCTTGTTCGACAACACCTTGGTGATCGCTGCCGTCAGGGTCGTCTTGCCGTGGTCAACGTGCCCGATCGTCCCGATGTTTACGTGCGGCTTCGTCCGCTCAAATTTCGCCTTCGCCATCGCTGTCTCTCCTTATCTGTTTGATTAAGTTGATACGTACCTGAAAATTTGTATGCGCTGTTCAGTCTTTTGTTTATGTCCGCCGACTTGGTCGGGATTCCGGGAACACGGCATCCGCACCTATGTCGATTCAACCGAAACTGGAGCCCACATCCGGACTCGAACCGGAGACCTCTTCCTTACCAAGGAAGTGCTCTACCTCCTGAGCTATGTGGGCTTGTCGGCAAATCGTTACGGTACGGTAAAAGTGGAGCGGGAAACGGGACTCGAACCCGCGACCCTCAGCTTGGAAGGCTGATGCTCTAGCCAACTGAGCTACTCCCGCTCAAGCAATCTTTTTCGTGTGCTCCTTCGTCCTCTGCAGCCTGGTGGATTTCGGCGCCGCCACCTTCGCAGTCAACTCGGCGCATAACCTCCTGCGTCGGGCGACCGGCACTTCCTCCGGCAAGTAATGTCTGGTGGAGGGGGGAGGATTCGAACCTCCGAAGTCTACGACGGCAGATTTACAGTCTGCTCCCTTTGGCCGCTCGGGAACCCCTCCAGGGGGTCTGCTGCTATATCGTGCGTGGGGAGACACTCCCCGGTAGCCCGATGGAGCTGGCGACAGGAATCGAACCCGCGACCTGCTGATTACAAATCAGCTGCTCTACCGATTGAGCTACGCCAGCACAGGAGGCGGTATATACAACACGACCAACTGAAATGCAAGGAGAAATTTTCCTCCGGCCGCAGGCGTTGACAAACCTGACCAATTTTGCTATATATAAACATGCCACAGAAACCCGTTGCGGGGTGGGATTCACCCTCCTGGTCCCACCCCATTTTTTTGTCCTGCGCTGCCAAAATCGGGCGCTCGCGGCGTTGGCCGCGTCGTCGATTCCTCGACGTACCTCACGGTACGCCTGCGTCATCTCCTCCTTGCCGTCTTGCGATCATCCCGATTCTGTCACCGCACGGTATTCTGCAATAAACCGAACGCCTTTCACCTGGACCCTTTTGCCCCGCCTCCAGCTCAGTCCCGGTAACGTTTCAACAGATCCTGATAGGCGTCGATGCGGCGGTCGCGCAGAAACGGCCAGATGCGCCGGACCGCTTCGCTGCGGGCGAGATCGACCGGAACGACCAGCACCTCCTCCCGCTCGCTGCCGGCACGCGCCAGCCACTCGCCCTGCGGGCCGGCGACGAAACTGTTCCCCCAGAAGAGCGCGCCATCCGATTGTCCGCTCGGGTCCGGTTCGCTGCCGACCCGGTTGACGCTGACCACCGGCAGGCCGTTGGCCACGGCGTGGCCGCGCTGCACCGTAAGCCAGGCTTCAAGCTGGCGGCTTTGTTCGGCAGACTCATCGCGCGGATCCCAGCCGATGGCCGTCGGATAGATGAGCAGGTCGGCCCCGGCCAGCGCCATCAGGCGTGCGGCCTCCGGGTACCATTGATCCCAGCAGACCAGGACACCCAGCCTGCCAACCGAGGTGGCAATCGGTTCGAAGCCGAGATCCCCGGGGGTAAAGTAGAACTTCTCGTAGTAGCCGGGATCGTCGGGGATGTGCATCTTGCGGTAGCAGCCGGCCATGCTGCCGTCTCTTTCGAGGACCACGGCGGTATTGTGGTACAGGCCGGTCGCCCGTTTCTCGAAGAGCGAGATAACGATCACCACGCCCAGTTCCCTGGCCAGTTCGCCGAACGCTGCGGTCGCCGGCCCGGGGATCGGCTCGGCCAGATCGAAGTTGGCGGTTTCCTCGACCTGGCAGAAGTAGGGCCCCAGGTGCAACTCCTGCAGAACGATCAACTGCGCACCCTGAGCGGCGGCGGCACGGATGCCGGCCATATTGCGCATCAGGTTGCCGGAGCGATCGGCGCCGCATTGCTGCTGGACCAGACCGACCTTGAGAACGCTCATACCAGAACTCCTTTCGGCAACTGCATGGTCACGCAGTGCAGCGAACCGTGCTGATAAATCAAAGCCGAGCAATCGATGCCGACGACCTCCCGGTCCGGGAAGGCGAGGCCGATCACGGCAAGGGCCTGCTCATCAGCCGGGTCATTGTAGGTCGGCACCAGCACCGCGCCGTTGATCACCAGGTAATTGGCGTAGGTTGCAGGGAGGCGATCCCCGTTTGCGTCGAACCTGGCCTGCGGCCACGGCAGGGGCAGGAGACGGTAGGGCTGTCCGGCCAGGGTGCGGAACGCCTGCAGTTCGGCAGCCATCTTCTGCAGTTCCGGATAGTGCTCGTCGGCAGGGTCGTCGCAGGCCACGTACACGATGGTATCGTCAGGGCAAAGCCGCGCCAGCGTGTCGACATGGGCATCGGTATCATCACCGGCCAGGTAGCCGTGCTCCAGCCAAAGAAGCCGTTTGGCACCAAAAATCCGCAGCAACTCGGCTTCCAGGGTCTGGCGGTCGAGGTGGGGGTTGCGGTTGGGGCCAAGCAGGCATTCGGCGGTGGTCAGCAGCGTACCGTTACCGTCGCTCTCGATGCTCCCCCCTTCAAACACCAACCCGACCGAGCGGCAGGGGCAGGTGCCCCATAGCCCCTGCCCGGCCAGCCGCCGTGTGACCTGATTGTCCTGGTCGCAGGCGAACTTCAACCCCCACCCGTTGAAACCGAAGTCGAGAAGAACCGGCCGGTCCCCTTCGAAAACGGTCAACGGGCCGAAATCCCGGCTCCAGGTATCGTTGGTGGGGAGTTCGACCAGAGTGACCCGGGCAAGGTCCACCCCGGCCAAGGCCAGCGCGGCACGAACCGGCTCGACCTGAGGCGCGACGACCAGCACCCGCTCGCGGCGACCGATCTCCAGAGCCAGCCGTGCAAAGACCGGCTCGACCTCGGCAAGAAGTGGTGCCCAGTCGGTGGCGGCATGGGGCCAGGCCAGCAGGACACCATCCTGTGCCTCCCATTCGGCCGGGAGACGGGGCGCCATATCAGGAGCCCCCACTTGCCAGGCGTTGCCGCACCACCTCAAAGAGGGCCACGGCACTGGCCGAAGCGGCGTTGAGCGAGGCGACCTGTCCGGCCATCGGGATAGCCAGCAGACCGTCACAGAGTTTTCTGGTCAGCGGCCGCAGCCCCTCCCCCTCGGCACCGACGACCAGGGCGACATGACCGGTCAACGCCTCCCGGTACAGCGGCTTGTCCGTGACCTCGCCGCTCAGGCCGTAGACCCAAATGCCGGCGTCCTTGAGTTGTTCGATCGCTCGGCCGAGATTGGTCACCTGGCAAACCGGCAGATGCTCTGCGGCTCCCGCCGAAGTCTTGTCGACCACAGCAGTGACCGGGCAGCTGCGGTCTTTGGCAACGATCACGCCAAGACAGCCGGCAGCGTCGGCGTTGCGCAGGATCGCCCCGAAATTATGCGGATCGGTGACCCCGTCGAGGAGGAGAAAGAAAGCTGAACGGCCGGAGTTGCGCCAGGAGGAGAGCAGATCGTCGAGATCGGCATAGGCGAACGGTTCGATGCTGAGTACCACCCCTTGATGATACGGCTGCCCCGCCAAGCGGTCGAGATCGGCCTTGCGCCGGCGATGCACCGGCACGCCATGTTCCTCGGCCAGCTTGAGCAGCTTGTGCAGTCGCTCGTTGAGCGGGCCTTCGACAACAAACAGTTCGTGGGGTTTCCGGCGACCCTGCAGACCTTCGCGCACCGGATGGACGCCATAAAGGAAATCAGATTTCACTGCCTTCTTCCTCGAGATTCGTTTCCGCTTCAGACTCCGTCTGGATATCCAGAACGTGCCGCATCACGTAATGTGCCACCGGCACGCCCAGAAGCATTCCCCAGACGCCGAAGGCCCGGTGCCCGACATAGAGAATGAACAGGACCAGCACCGGGTTGAGCTGGAGGTGTCGCCCATAGATGAGGGGGTTGAGACCATAGGCCTCGATGGCATGGATGACGATGATGAGAAGCACCACCCAGACCGCCATCAGCAACTCTCCGGTCCCGAGCGCGACGATGACCATCGGGGTGGTCGAAATAAAGACGCCGAGAACCGGGATAAACGAGCAAAAAAAGACGATGACCGCCAGCACCGTCACCGCCGGAAGGCCAAGGAACAGCAAACCGAGGGTGGTGAGGAAAGTATTGAGGCAGGCGATCAGAAACTGGGCCTGCAGTGCACGGCCAACGGTGTTGGTGAAGTTGACGATGGCCGTTGCCGTCTCCTCATGAAAATGTCTCAGGCGCGAACGCTTCAGCCCGGCCACTTCCGCGCGCAGGCGCGCGGTGTCGAGGGAGATGAGATAGGCGAAGAGCAGCGACAGAGACAAGGTGCTGACCACTTGCCAGGAAAACACCATGATCTGTGGAATGAACTGTCGCAGCTTGTCGATGAAAACCCCCATATAGAGGCGCAGCAGTACCTCGGTCGGCACCTTCATGCTCTCCGGGTGTTCCTTCAGCCAGAGAGACTCGACTTCATCGGGCACGGCGTCACGCAGATACGAAATGACGGCCTTGGTCACCACCGGGTAACTCTCGGCCATGTTGCGCTGCAGCGTCATGATGCCCTCTTCCAGTTTGCCGGCATTGTTCACAACCGCCTCCGCTTCCTTCACAACCCGCGGCGTCACGTAGCGGAACAGCCCGCCCAGGGCAAAGAGCACGACGAGAAAAACCAGGGTCGTGGTTATGTAGTGAGGAAGGCGCAGCGTTTTCTGAAGGGATTTGGAGAGGGGCCCGGTCAGAAAGCAGAGGACGAACACCATGAAGAGGATGGCCATGTAGTCGCGCATCAACCACAGGCACCCGAAAAAGCAAAGCCAGATCAGAACCCGTTTGTTCTGGTCGTAAAACCTTTCGAATGAAAAATCCAAAGTGCCTCCGCAGGGGTGTTGCCCTGTCAGCGCAGATCGAGCTAAAGCGCAGCGCGCATCTCTGCAAGGATCGCCGCGGCCGCGGCCGCAGGATCAGGGGCGGCCGAGATCGGCCGGCCGATCACCAGGTAGTCGGCACCGGCCCGCAGCGCCTCACCGGGGGTCATGACCCGCTGCTGATCGTCGAGACTGGCTGTCGCCGGGCGCACACCGGGGGTGACGATGGCGAAGTCTGCTCCGCAGGCCTCGCGGATCAGGCCGACCTCCTGGGGAGAGGCGACCACCCCGTCCATCCCCGCATCCCTGGCCAGCCTGGCCAGGCGCGGCACCATCTCGGTGACCGGGCGATCAATGCCGACCGCCTTGAGGGTGGCATCGGTGGAGGAGGTCAGGATCGTCACCGCCAGCAGCAGCGGACGCCCCGGCGTCCCCCTGGGTGCGTGTTTGTCAACCTCCGCCACCAGACGCGCCATCATCTCCGCACCCCCCAGGGCATGAACATTGAAGATGCGCACCCCAAGGCGCAGCGCCTCGACGCCGGCCATCGCCACGGTATTGGGGATGTCGTGGTATTTGAGGTCGAGAAACACCTCGCCGCCACGCGCCCGAATCATGTGCACCACCTCCGGCCCGCAGCGGGTGAAGAGCTGCTTGCCGACCTTGAATACGCCCACCTGGTCATGGAGCCGTTCAACCCAGGCGCAGGCCTCATCGAGACTGTCCACGTCCAGGGCAAAAATCAACCGGTCCTTTGCATTAGCCACCATCGCGTCTCCCGATCAGCGCCTGCACCCGCTGCGACACGTCCTGTACCCGCTTGATCATCTCGGACGAATCGGCTGCCCCCAGCTCGCGGCGTGCGGCGATACACTCCATGTAGACCAGCTCACTGAGGGCATCGGTGAGCAGGCGAATCTTGTCTCCTTCCTCCAGCCCGGCCAGGTTGGCCAGGATGCGCCCGCCGTCGACGGAGCCATCCTCACGCAGGCCGGCCTGACGGAAGACATACGAGAACGGCTGCGGCAGGTCGCGCAGGAAGCGGCCGACCTCGTCGCGAAACTGCGGATTTTTGGCCGAAACCACCCGGCACATCGCCGTCAGGACACCGTTGAAGATGGTGACGATTTCGCCGAGATCCCCTTCCACGGCCACCCGCGGAGTCTCCTCCATCGCCACCACACCACGATCGACCAGCTGGCTGAGCAGACGCAGGGCATCGAAATCGCCGGCACCGCTGCGGCGCAGAAGTTCATGGCCGTCACACACCCCCGCCTGGATCAGGGCCAGCATCTTCTGCGAGGTACTGTCCAGATCGTTCGGCACCTTGCCGGTCGCCACCGGCACCGAATCGAGGGATTTGATTTTCTGCATGTAAAGGGCGCGTTCATCGACTCGCCGCAACCCCTCCATGATCAGGTTCTGGGTGCTCATCGACAAACGCACGATCAGCTCCTCTGCCAGCGGCCGTGCGACGAAAACAAACGACCCTTGGGAAAACGCAAAGAGGTTGTAGATGATCGTTTCGATCTGGTTGCGGGTTGCCGCCCAGAGATCCTTGGCGCTGATGAGCCCCTGATCGACCAGAATCCTGCCGAGAGAGATGTCTTTCCCGGCAAACTGCCGCGCGCCGTGCAGGACCTCGCGGTCGAACTTCCCCAGGCCGTAGAGCACTTCACCGATCTCCTCGTCGGGGAACGTGCTGGTGGCGTAGACAATCTCCCCGTTCTGGAAGAACAGGGTCTTGTCGCCGCCCCCCAGAGAGAAGTGCAGCAGACCGTTTTTGCGGAACATGTTGCAGAAGGAGAGAAGGTCGACGATCCCGACCTCCCCGATGGTCCCGGCCAGAAGCACCTGCTCGCCGTCGTCACCGGTTTCAAACAGCAGGTGATGGCAAGAGCAGCCGGCCAGCTGCAGCGCGCGTTCGCCGACGGTCTTCACGACTGACGGTGGCAGTTGCAGACGCCCGCCCTTCTCCAGCACGATTTCGCTCATACAAACACCCTAGCCGGCCGCTGCCAGTTCGCTGCGCACCCGTTCGACGATGTGCTGCGCGGCCCCGGCAACGGGAAGCATGCTGCGTTCGCCACTGCGTCGTTCGTTGAGCTCGAGAGAACCCTCCTGCAGGCCGCGGGCGCCGACCGTAACGCGCAGCGGGATGCCGAGCAGTTCGGCATCGGCAAATTTGCTCCCCGGGCGGTCGTCGCGATCGTCGAGGAGCACGTCGATCCCCAGCGACTGCAAGTCGGCATAGAGAGCTTCGCCGGCGGCACTGACGGCGGCGTCCTTGGGATTGAGCAGGGTAATGATCACCTGGAACGGGGCAATCGGCATCGGCCAGATGATCCCCTTCTCGTCATGGTTCTGCTCGATGGCCGACGCCGCGGTGCGGCCGACGCCGATCCCGTAGCAACCCATGACCAGAACGCGTTCCTGCCCCTGGTCGTCGAGAACCGTAGCCTTCATCGCCGCCGAGTACTTGGTGCCGAGTTTGAAGACGTGGCCGACCTCGATGCCGCGCCAGATCTCCATGGTGCCATCCTGGCAGCGCGGGCAGGGATCGCCGGGGGCAACATTGCGGATGTCGGCGAAGCGCTCTACGCTGAAATCGCGGCCCAGCACGGTGTTGCGGTAGTGGGCGTCCTCGATGTTGGCGCCGGTGATCCACGGCCCGCCGGCCTGGATGGACAGGTCGGCCAACACGCGAATTTTCATCCCCACCGGGCCGAGGTAGCCGACCGGGGCGCCGGTCAGCTTCTCGACCTGCTCATCGGTCGCCAGCTCCAGCTCACTGCAGCCGATCACATTTTTGAGCTTGATCGGGTTGAGTTCGTGGTCGCCGCGCAACAGCGCCATGACCGGCTCGCCGCCGTCGGTGATCAATACCAGCGCCTTGGCGGTCGCGGAAGGGGGCACCTCGAGAAATTCGGCGACGTCGACGATCGCCTTGCGCCCCGGCGTTACCACCCGCTCCAGCGGCGCGGCATCGTCGCAGCAGACCTGCTCCGGCACCCGGCATTCGGCCTTTTCGACGTTGGCTGCGTATTCGCAGCTGTTGCAGGAAACGATGTCGTCCTCGCCGGTATCGGCCAGCACCATGAATTCATGGGAGGATGAACCGCCGATGTTGCCGGTATCGGCTTCGACGGCCCGGAAGTTCAGCCCGCAGCGGGTGAAAATCCGCCGGTAGGCCTGGTACATCTTGTCGTAGGCCGTGTCGGCACCGGCATCGTCGAGATCGAAGGAGTAGGCGTCCTTCATGATGAATTCGCGGCCGCGCATCAACCCGAAGCGCGGGCGGATTTCATCACGGAACTTCCCCTGGATCTGGTAGAGATTGATCGGAAGCTGCCGGTAGGAACGCACCGTGCCGCGCACAATCTCGGTGATGACCTCCTCATGGGTCGGTCCGAGGCAGAATTCGGCTTCCTTGCGATCCTTGAAGCGCAGCAGCTCTTTGCCGTACTTCTGCCAACGCCCGGTCTCCTGCCACAGTTCCGCCGGCACCACCATCGGCATCAAAACCTCCAGGGCACCGGCCCGGTTCATCTCCTCGCGGATGATGGCTTCAACCTTGCGAATGGTGCGCAGCCCCAAAGGGAGATAGTCGTAGATGCCGGCGGCAACCTTGCGGATCATGCCGGCGCGCAGCATCAGCTGGTGGCTGACCACCTCGGCATCGCCGGGCGTTTCCTTGAGGGTCGGCAGCAGGTACTGGCTGTAGCGCATGAAAGCCTCGAAAGCTAAAGGGGATGGACGCCCGGCGGACGCGGGCGGAGCTTGAACTTAGCCGATTTCGGGGGGGATTGCAACGGGCGCGAGCGGTCAGGAAGGGCTTTCTTCCGCCATCCTCTTCGCCTCCTCGACCAGCACGTCGGCCAATTGGTCGGCGGGGACCTTGCGGACGATCTCGCCCTTGCGAAAGAGCAGCCCCTCCCCTTTGCCGCCGGCGATGCCGATATCGGCCTCGCGGGCCTCGCCGGGGCCGTTGACCGCGCAGCCCATGACCGCCACGACGAGTTTTTTCGGCAGATCGTGCAAACGGCGCTCGACCTCCTCGGCCACCGGGATCAGGTCGATCTGGCAGCGCCCGCAGGTCGGACAGGAAACGAAGACCGGGCCGCGCTCGCGCAACTCCAGGGATTTGAGGATCTCCCAGCCGACGCGGACTTCCTCGACCGGATCGCCGGTCAGCGAGACGCGCAGGGTATCCCCGATGCCGTCGAGGAGCAGGGCGCCAAGGCCGACCGCACTCTTGATGGTGCCGGCCCAGGTGGTACCGGCTTCGGTGATGCCGATGTGCAGAGGGTAGTCGACCCGGGCGGCAAGCAGGCGGTAGGCGGAGACGGTGCGGCGCACGTCCGAGGCCTTGAGACTGACCTTGATCTCGCGGTAGTCGAGCTCCTCGAGGATACGGATGTGTCCCAGGGCGCTTTCGGCCATGGCCTCGGCCGTCGGATGCCCGTACTTCTCCAGGAGGTCCTTCTCCAGCGAACCGGCATTGACGCCGATGCGTATCGGCACCGCCCGGTCAAGACAGGCGCGCACCACCTCCTCGACCTTCCAGCGTGCACCGATATTGCCGGGGTTGAGGCGCAAGCCGTCGATGCCGCCGTCAAGGACCGCCAGGGCCAGCTGATAATCGAAATGGATGTCGGCAATGAGCGGGACCGGGCTGTCGCGCCGGATCAGGGCCAGAGCTTCGGCCGCCTCCCGGTCGGGGACGGCACAGCGCACGATCTCGCAGCCAGCCTCGGCCAGAGCACGGATCTGGGCGAGGGTCGCGGCCGTATCGCGGGTATCGGTATTGGTCATCGACTGCACCGAAACCGGTGCGCCTCCGCCGACGGCGACATTGCCGATACGGATTGGTCTGGTTGCTCTGGACATGCGGCCTCGCAGGAGGAGAGTAAACGAAGTGTATGAACGGACCGGCCGCCAAGTCAAGGCATGCGCCTTGCCTGGCCACCGCCTTTGCCCGTATAGTTACGGGGACTTTCGCTTTGGGAGAGACCCATGACCTTGATCGACTGCCGCGGCCAGCAGTGCCCGCAACCCGTCATTCAGGTGCGCCGCCAGTTGCTGGCCGAACCGGGCGTGCCGCTGCAGGCCCTGGTCGATGATGCCGCAGCCCGGGACAATATCGGCAAGCTGGCGGCCGGTCTGGGGTATGTCGTCAGCGTGGCGGAGGAAAATTCCGCCTTCCGGCTCACCCTCACCCCCGGGGAACCCCTTGCCGCCCCGGCCTCCCCCGCCGCCGGTC
>Ga0129297_10002076_pt1 | contig 10225 bp, 9 predicted proteins | sample I18A1metaG_FD_94708 | JGI IMG/M metagenome (GOLD analysis project Ga0129297, IMG submission 94708) | Lake sediment bacterial and archeal communities from Gulf of Boni, Indonesia to study Microbial Dark Matter (Phase II) - ​I18A1 metaG | ecosystem: Environmental > Aquatic > Freshwater > Lake >... | reverse complement strand
TTTATTATTATTCGGTTTTTATTTATGGTTTATCCTCTTATAGGATACAAATTTGTATACGAACTATGGATTAAAAGCTTGTTTTTCCATGCTAATTTCTTTTGATACCATTTATCCTTTGTAGGATGCCAAGGTGTTAAGGTTGTTATGGTTTCGGTTTCTTCTAGTTTCAATACCGTAAATGATTTATCATCTCGGCGATACGTTACCGCTCGGTGAATTACGTGCAAGTATGGGAGACAAAAAGCTTATGCCCAGTGTGCCTTGGCGTAATTCCTGCGAAAAAGGTAGTTGAAGGAGACAACATTTACTTAGAAAAAACTTGTTCAGAGCACGGCGATTATAAGGTTCTCCTGTGGCATGATGTGCAATCATATAAGGACAGATACGGGTTTGATGTGGGGAGGGTTAAGCCCAAAAAACTCTTAACCAAGTCCAAGAAGGGTTGCCCCTACGACTGTGGACTTTGCCCCGACCATAAACAGCATACCTGTGTTGTCGTCATGGAGGTCACCAATCAATGCAATCTCAAATGCCCCATCTGCTTCGCGAGCGCCAGGGAGATGTATGAGTACGAGCCTGATATTGACGTAGTCAAGGAAATGTACAAGACCGTAGTTGATTATACGGAGAAACCTATATGCGTTCAAATCAGCGGAGGAGAGCCTACTATTCGAAATGACTTGCCCGATATTGTTAGTCTGGGCAAGGAAATGGGAATTGACTACATTGAAGTGAATACGAATGGAATTAGGTTAGCCAAGGACATGGAGTATTTTCATAGGCTAAAGGAAAGCGGTGTTGACGCACTCTACTTCTCGTTTGATGGTCTAACAAGCGAGGTTTATCGTAAGAAATGCGGCGTAGACCTCCTTAACCTTAAGCTAAAGACCATAGAGAATTGCGCTAAACTTGAGGTGGGAGTGGTTCTCGTGCCAGTATTGGTTCAGGGAGTTAATTACGATCAGATTGGAGATATTATTCAATTTGCTAAGGAGCGAGTACCTGTTGTAAACTCTGTTCACTTCCAACCCATAAGCCACTTTGGTCGATATCCACATACACCAACTGATGAGGATAGAATAACAATACCAGATGTTCTTCGCGCAATCCAAGACCAAACAAAAGGGGAGCTCAAAGTAGAAAACTTCACCTCTACGTCTTGCCCAAACGTGCACTGTGATGCTAGAAGCTACTCTTTGCTCATGGAAGATGGCAAGCTACTTCCCCTCACCCAATCCTCCATAGGAGCCTCAGGTAAGGTGAGAGACATCGCAAAGAAGACGCGAGAGGCGATCAGCGACCTCTGGAGATATCCCATCTCAAGTGAGGGCTGTGAGTGTGTTCCAGGAACATGGATGGATTTAATTGAACGTGCGAGTAAATATTACTTGACCGTATCGGTTATGGCATTTCAAGACGTTTGGAATATTGAGTTGGAAAGGGTTCAAGAGTGTTGCATTCACGTAGTGACCCCGGACAGGAGGTTGATACCTTTCTGCCTGTTTAACGTATCAGGCATTAATGGTAAAACACTTTACAGACACAACATTTTATCAAAATTTGCTACGCCGACTGCGTAATTCTTCTCCACAATAGGGCTGTGAGCAATCCACTAGATTTCATGAAGTTGAGGCTTTCACGTTAAGCCATGAAAAATTTTAAAGCCGTGCTGAATGCTTAGGGCGTGAGGGTGCTGTTGCGGCTAACTTTATTCTGGAAACTCCTTTTTGAGAAACTCCTCATTCAGAAACTCGCTGATTTTCTGTAGCTCTTCTTTGAAGAGCACAACTTTGTCTGGACTTAAACTTCGCCTGTCTTCGCCGCGAATTATCCTGTAGAGGATGTCTGTCTTCCCTCCTCTGCCTATCTTTTCGATCCTAACCTTTAAGCTATCTCCTACCTTACTTTCAATCGTATACGTCTTCATCTCTACTGGTATACCCATTTCAAAAACCCACGTTTCATATAGGTTCATGCATTTAAAACTTTTTTCTTTGAGCTGGTCGTCTGATACAAAAAAATTAGAAAAAAATAGAAAAAATCTAAATATCAAAAAATTGAATGACATTTAGTAAAATTTAAAAGTGCAGTTATTCCAGTTTATTCCATTGTCAAGTAGGAGATAGTTGAATTGAGCCAAGAAGAGAAAATTTTCGAGAGGCTTATTCAATCAGTAATTGTAGGCGACTCCGAAGAAGCTAAAAAAGCAGCTCAAGACGCTATCAATGCTGGAATCGAGCCCTGGAAGGCGATCACTGATGGATTGGCTGCTGGGATGAAGGTAGTCGGTGACAAATATGAGCACAAAGAATACTTCCTTCCCGAGGTAATGGTTGCCGCTGATGCCATGTATACTGGGTTGAATCTCCTCCTCCCATTATTGAAGAAAGAGATAACTGGGGAGAGGGAAAAGGTCGTTATCGGCGTAGTCGAAGGGGACATCCATGACATAGGAAAAAATATAGTGAAAGCAATGCTCACAGCCGCTGGATATGAAGTTATTGACGTGGGTAGAGATGTGCCAACCCCACAGTTCGTCGAAACAGCCACAGGCCAGAAAGCAAGGGTCATAGCAATGTCAACCATGATGACCCCAACGCTCCTGTCCATGAAGGACGTTGAGCAGGAACTGGAAAAAAAGGGATTGAAGGGAGAAGTTAGAACTATCATTGGCGGTGGCACAGTTACCGATGATTGGAGAGCGAAAATAGGCTCAGACGCATATGGCAAAGACGCTGTGGAGGCTGTCGACAAGGTTAAAATACTGTTCGAAGAAATCAAAGTCGCGCTAGAGCTTGCGAAACAAAAGAGAGAAGGATAGGAAGGCAACCCGAAATAGCATCTCACCGCCTCTCTAGAAGCGTATTTCAATAAATTTACGATAGCGTTTAAGCGTGTGCGATAGCTATGGCGACAAGAGAGGAGCTCGAGAGACCCGGACAAGTAAAAATTATTTTTTTTCCATACGGGAAGAGAGAATGGTTTGCTAAAGGCGAAGTAACAGTACTTGAAGCAGCTCAGGCACAAGGTATAGACCTATCTTCCCTCTGTGGGGGAAAGGGCACTTGCGGAAAATGCAAAGTCAAAATCGAGAAAGGCATAGAAGCGCTTGGACCCCTCACGTTACAGGAGCTCAAGCACGTTACAGAGGAGGAGATGAAAGCAGGTTATAGACTTGCATGTGAGATCAAGCCGACCACTTCGATTGTAGTTTATGTTCCGGAGAGAAGCAGGGTTGGAAAGCAGAGGTTGCAGACAGAGGGTCTCGAAGTCCCAGTGAAGAGCCTCAATCCACTCGTTAAAAAGTACTTTGTAGAGTTGCCCAAACCAACCCTCCACGATCACAGATCAGATGAAGACAGGCTTCTGGACGCATTGTATAAGACGCATGTTATTCCCACTAATCAAGACATCGACTTTGATGTGGCTATAGACCTTGCCAGTACGCTTAGGAATGCGAATTGGAAGGTCACAACAGTCACATGGAAAGATAAGATCATAGACATTGAGCCGGGAGACACCACTAATAGATGCTTTGGCTTCGCCGTTGATATCGGGACTACAAAGCTTGCAGGTTTCTTGATGGATCTTAACACTGGCAAGGTTGTTTCTGTGGCTGCGAGGATGAACCCTCAGATCCCGCTGGGCGAAGAAGTCATGTCAAGGTTAACTCATCAGATGATGAAAGGTTGGGAAGGCGTTCAGGAACTCCAAAAAGCGGTTGTGTCAGGAATCAATGAAATGATTGAGGAATGCTGCCAAAAGGCTAAGGTGAAGACAGATGAAATCTACGAGCTCTGCTTTGTTGGCAACACGGCAATGCAACTTTGCTTCCTCGGTATTTACGGACGGCATGTCGCCTTTTCACCGTACCCGCCAGTGCTGCGGAGGGGGACCGACATCAGAGCTAGCAGGTTAGGGTTGAAGTCTCATCCAAGGGCGAATGCCCATTACGTCCCGGTTATCGGAGGCTTCGTCGGTGCGGATAGCGTTGCTGACCTTATGGCCGTGAGAATGCTGGAATCAAATGAAATCATAATGGATATTGACATTGGCACAAACACAGAAATCGCCGTAGGAAACAAAGACTTAGTATTGATGGACTCATGCGCATCTGGACCGGCATTTGAAGGAATGCAGATCAAACATGGAATGAGAGCTGCAACTGGATCTATTGAGAGAATAAGCATTGACCCCGAAACGTTGGAGGTTCATTACCGAACTATAGAAGATAAGCCACCTGTGGGCCTCTGCGGATCAGCTCTCGTCGACGCCCCCGCTGAGCTACTCAAATCTGGCATAATAGATTTAAACGGCAGATTTGTTGCTGAGATGGCGGAGAAGACCAATCGCGTGAGGAAGGGGCCCGATGGGTGGGAGTTCGTGGTAGCATGGCAAAAAGAAACGGCTACCGATACCGATATTGTAATTACACAAGGTGACGTAAGAGAACTGCAGAAGGCAAAGGCTGCGATGCGCACCGGCTCCGAAATTCTAATGAAAAGAATGGGCGTAACGGAAAAAGACATAACTAAACTGTACATGGCGGGAGCCTTCGGCAACTACATTGACCCTGAGAACGCTAGGACCATTGGTATGTATCCTGAAGTGCCATTAGAAAAAGTTGTGTTCGTCGGAAACACTGCAGGCACCGGCTCCAGAATGTGTCTCATATCAAAGGAGGAAAGGGACTACGCCCAAGAATTAAGCACAAAGGTGAAATACCTTGAGCTGGCTGCGGATCCTGACTTTCAGACAGAATACCTCAACGCGCTCTACTTCCCCCACAAGAACTTGGACAAGTATCCAGACACGGTAGAACTACTTCGAAGGCTTGGCCGAATTAAGTGAGCATTTCGCACTTTCACCTTCATTTTTTAATGGCTTTGATTTAAAGTATATCTCTACTATTTCCTCCATTCTTTCTGGGAGAAGAGCATGACAAAATCTGTGAAAGTAGCATTTGTAGGAGGATTCTTAGGTAGTGGTAAAACCACCCTATTAATCGAGGTTGGAAAAAAGCTCGTCTCAGAGTATGGTAAACGAGTAGCCGTAATAACGAATGACCAAGGCGAAGTGCTCGTTGACACTAAGACGGCTAGGGACACTGGATTGACCGCTACAGAGGTAGTGCGTGGATGCTTCTGTTGCAGGTTCCCAAATTTCATAGAGGCAGCAAGTAAAATGCTCAAGGAGGCTAACCCAGACATCATACTTGCTGAGCCCGTGGGAAGCTGTATGGACATATCTGCAACAGTGATAGGCCCCCTACAAACGTACTATCGTGACAGGTTCACTCTGGCTCCTTTGCTCGTGCTTGTCGATGCATCCGTCATCCTCGATATTTCTCGCGAGCTGAACTTATCCTCCCCCACAGAGCCAGCAGGATATCTCATTTCAGGCCAGATACATGAAGCAGAAGTGTTAGGCATAAATAAGATAGACCTGAAATCTCACCGCGAGCTAGAGGAGATTACTAACCTTGTAAAGAAAATCAACAGTAGGGCGAGGATACTGAAGTTTTCAGCTAAAACTAGTACTGGCCTTGATAGGGTGATAGACCTGATACTGCAAGAGGAGCATCAGCCATACTCGTTCCCTAAAGTTGACTATGACGCATATACTAAAGCTGAGACTGAACTAGGATGGTTTAATGGCTCGTGGACCATTATCGCCAAACGAGGATTCAAACCGAGAGAGTTAATTAAGAACTTGCTGACCGAAATCGCCACAGAAGTGGAGAAGAGAGGAGGGAAAATAGCGCATCTTAAGCTTCACTTCGTAACTGAGAAGGGCAGAGGCAAAGCAAGCCTAGTCTTGCCAGATCTAGGTGTAGACTTCCTTGAACTGACCAGGATTCCTGGAGCAGCGAGGAGGGGATATTTCACCTTTAATGCCAGGGTCAAGATAAATCCGAAGGGTCTGGAGGAAAGCATACGCAAATCCCTTGAAGCAGTCACCTCGGAGTATGCTGCGAAGTACGGCAATTGGGAGGCACGATGCTTTGTACCTGCTCCCCCAAGACCGTTTTACCGTGTGCCTTGGGGGTAATCGTCCAATGAGATAGGAAGTAGGTTCTAGGCTTGTGGCGGAATACGTTGGTTCCATGCTACTGGTAGTATCCATTCTTAGATCGACCATTCTCGCTCATGAAATATTTGAAGCCAGCGTGCCATTATCAGTCTTTATTGCAGCGTTTACAACTGGAGGTTGGCTCTTTGCATTGGTAGAGGTTCTGGGTCCTATAAGCGGTTGTCGCCGGAGGTTATTTTGCCACCTCATCCACAATGTTCGTAAATCCGCAAGTAGTTATTGCGAGGATGTTCACCTATGCTATTGCAGGCATACGGCCCCTTGACGCAGGTCCCTTCATAATAGCAGAAGTCCTCGGCGGCTTGACCGCATGTGAACTCCGGTTATCTCTACCCAAAGAAGCCAATAAGGAAATAAGCCCAATTTATCGAAAAGAGAGCGCTTGGAAAAGCGCGCGTTCTTTTATTCAATTAACACCAGACCGCTACAAACTACCTTTTCTTTGGTCGACCACGGAAACTCTAACCCAACATTTTTTGCGGTCCTATACACATCGATCCCAACGGCTTCCATGCTTGGCCTTGCTGCAAAGGGATGCTTACAAGGCTGTTCAGGATCACAGACATCGCAAAGCGGACATGTGCCTGCGGAGAGGCCGAGTGATAAGTAGTAGCCACGCTTAAACGCTTCCCCTTCTACCCTTGAAATTACATTGAGCAACTTTTTCCAGATTGGAAAGAAGCGCGTTAGTCGTTCTTTGACGGCTTTGCGAACACTCTGGTTCACCATTAATTTTGAAAGTTTAGCATCTGGGCGTTGGATATGTGCTCTAACTTCGTTTGTGATAGGAGCTTCTATTTGGATTAGAATGCCATAGTGATACTTTGAAAGACACTCCCTAAACTCCTTCGCTGTTGGCGTGAAGGGGGGACACATGCGGTTTCGACCGTAGAAGTCGCAAGGGGGATATCTACACTTCAGCTGAACTCTCTCGTCCACGACGATCTTGTCGGCTTCGATAGTCGTCGCCTTTGTTGCCCCGCTTTCGATAGCCAAATTGCAAAGGTCCTTTAAGTCAGCTTGAATGCCCATATTCACCTTCCTCTAAGTAGCTATAATTCTGAAGATCTCTTAGATAACTCTAGGAGCTGCTTCTTTGATCTCTGTTGTCAAATTCATGCCTATTTCAACGCTTTTCGGCTCCAACGCCAACAATCACGATCTTTTGTGTGCGTGCTGTCCTCACTTCTGCCATAACCACCTACCCCTGAGGGCTCCCACCGTACAAGCTTGTATGCATGTGAAGCAACGGACGCATTTGAGGTCCTTGAACCTTTTGTCCAGCACATCGCATCCCATGGGGCATTCCCTCATGCATGCGTTCTTGATTGGGCACATTGTAGGGGTGCATTTTTCTATATCTCTATGTAGTTTGATAAGACTGATCTTGTTGAACGGAGAGAGGATGAGTCCAACGGGGCAGAGAAAACTGCAGAATGTCTTCCCGTACTTACTTTTCTTGTTTGCTCTAATCCTCGAGCCGAACGGACAAATCCAACCGCAAAAAAATCTGCCCAAGGCAACAGTCAATATAAAACATGGTATCAAGAAAAAGGTGATCAGCAAGGCGATTACCCAGTTAGCTGCTAGCCACTGAAACACGACGAAAGATAACAAAGCCAGTAGCACCATTAAGGCTATGTGTTTTCTATAGACAACAACTTTGTCACTTTTCATGGGTGACTTTTTCTCCTCCATTTCCCTCTTATACGGAGAAATCGTTATCGCGTCTACGGGGCATTGAATGGTGCAAACAGCGCAGCCAACGCATGTGTCCTCTTGAACAACAGGCTTCCCTTCAATCATCTTAATTGCGATTTTCCCTTCCTTGACTAATGGGCAGGTGTTAATGCACTTCGAGCATCCTCCGACGGTCCAATCTAGGCACTTCGTCTCGTCGATGACTGCTATGCCTATCTTGATTTGGTTTCGGTTTATTTTCTGAAGCGCCCCAGAAGCACATGTTTTTACACAGTTTAGGCATCTGATGCAGTATCCACCAGAGTTGACTTTTATGGCTGGAGTCCATGCGACCCAAAGGCCCTTCATAAGTGATAGAGGACGAATAGATTTTGTCGGACAAACTCCTACGCATCTTTGGCATCTCAAACAAACATTCACGAAGTCTCGCTCATTCATGGCTCCCGGAGGCCTAAAGTAACCTGGATTGCTCGAAGGCTTTTGAGATGAATGTGTCATTCTTTGCCCCTCCATATTTGAGACGAACGATGTGGATCATCTAGATGAGATGCTCCTCTCTTCAACTTCTTAACTGGCTTCCTCTTGTTGGCCTTCATCAAGTGAACCGAGCAAGCCATGCAGGGATCGAATGATCGAATGCCCATCATGAGAAGCGTGACGTTGTATCCCTCCCAGTAGTTCAAATCGCAGAGCCCCAGTCCTTTGAGTCTCTCAGCGAGCGGATGCCCAAGCTCGACGAGAAAACCATTTGTGTCCACTTTCGGGACAAGTGTTCCAGCAAGGGTCGTCTCCATAGGTCCTGACTGGTCTTGGTCATCTCTTGGAGAAGCGTTCCAGTTGGTCGGCATCAAGACTTGATACCTCTGAATCCCATCGGGCACATTCGGCATAATTGGATAAGTTATTCTCGCGATATCATAACTATTAACTATTTTTCTTTTTGGGCATGTTAACTATCATTTATAAGACTTAATTTTCCGCAATTGCAATCGAAAGTTATAAAAGCTGTTAATAAATAGGAAAATCGAGGCGTGATTATGACATACAAAACTGCACCTCAAGATAGAATGTCACCCTACGAAAGGTTAATGGCTGTCCTCTCCTGGGCGAGGACGCAAGGACGAAAGGAAGACATTGACAGACTTCCAGCCTACAATTGTATAACCACCTACACGCTAGATGGTATGAAAATCTTCGATGCATATTGGCCGGAAGCTCACAAAGACCCCGAAAAGATGGCTAACTTAGGCGCAGCACTTCATGAGCTTGCTGGCTTAGAGAACGTGGAGGTGCCATTTGAACTAACTCTTGAGGCCGAGGCACTTGGTATTGAATTAGAATTTTTTGAGGGTAAGATCAAGTGGCCTTCAGTTAAACGGTATTTCGTTAAGAGTGTAGACGATCTTAAGATCCCTGAAAGACCAGAGCAGATGAGAGAAAGAGGAAGAGTTCCCGTGGTTTGTGAAGCAATCAAAATTCTAAAGAAAAGATACGAGGGAAAAGTTCCAGTACTTGCCAATATAGACTTCCCGTTCCAAGGTATTGGCGGTTATATAGTTGATACCGCCGAATGGTACAAGATGCTTAGTAGCAAACCTGAGGAAGCTCATAAATTTATGCAAGTGCTCACACCACTGTTCACTGAGGTTGGCATTGCATACCTAGAGGCGGGTGCCGATGTACTCACCTACAGAGAGGAAGCCTCTTCACTTGCCAATATTCACCCGAAGACTTTCCGTTCAATGGTTATGCCTTATCTCAAAGATTCAATAGATCGTACGAAGAAGTACGGCCGCGTGATTCTTCATTGTTGTGGTGAGTTGTGGTCGCCGACCGTAGAGAATGTAAGCGGACTTATCGAATGCGATGCTGATGCCGTCACGGTTGAGGAGGCGACGCCGATGGATAAAGCAAGGGAGATCGCCAATAGGCTAAAGGGACCATGGTATCCGCTAGGTGGGAATTTAAGCGCTTACGAGGTTCTGCACAAGGGACCTATTGATAAAATAAGGGACAGGATCAAGAAAGTCATAGAAGACGGCTGCGATATGCCAATGGCTGGTTGCGATATCTGGCTGGAGACCCCAACTGAACACATCAAAGCGTTCGTGAATGCCGTTATCGAATTCGGAACTCCGCCTTTGTGGAAGAGGGCTTGATCAAAACCTCATAACGATCTTTGTAGATGCTATATTGAAACCCTCCCTCTATTTTTTAGTAAGTCCGTAAAAATTTATGCGCGCCTAGTCTTATGAGAAGTCAATGACAGAAAAATCATTGTTTACGCTTGCCCACATTTCCAACACAGACTCACGACGAACCACGAATTGAAAACAGATTCAAAATCCCATGGCAATCACATGCCGTCCCTATGGCTAGACTATACGGCGCTTTAAGCCGTTCAATATCTGATAAAAATGATGTCAAT
>Ga0129297_10002074_pt1 | contig 10229 bp, 12 predicted proteins | sample I18A1metaG_FD_94708 | JGI IMG/M metagenome (GOLD analysis project Ga0129297, IMG submission 94708) | Lake sediment bacterial and archeal communities from Gulf of Boni, Indonesia to study Microbial Dark Matter (Phase II) - ​I18A1 metaG | ecosystem: Environmental > Aquatic > Freshwater > Lake >... | reverse complement strand
TCCCAAACCCGAGCCTTGCCGGGGGTGAACCGAGACAGGACCCGCCCCATTGACGGAAATAGAGATGCAATTGGTTTGCGGAAGCATCTCTGAATATGTGATCTTTATTATGGGTGCAAGAGGCTGCCCGGAAGCCCCCGTAGCGGAGGGGGGACCCGTCGGGACTGGTTCCCCGGGGTGCGGGGGTCAAGGGCAGCCTCCTGCACCCGATTGAATCACATAAAAAGAGAGGCTTCCGGCTTTATTTGATATTCTCTCTTTTTTTGGTTATAATTCTCCCCTCTTTAGACCCCTCAACAAAAAGACTGAGGCAATAAAGATGAAGATTAATGTCTGGAATACTATCTTGCAGCTCAGCAAAGAGAGAGGGGTGGGACCTTCTGTCATTGTCAATGCCATTGAAGAGTCACTCCGAGTCGCTTCTTCCAAATATTTCACCCACAATGAGGAGATCTACATCTCTTTCCGGCCGGAAAGAGGAGAACTAAGGGTTTACACCATCAAACAGGTGACTGATCAGCCGAAAAATATGGCCAAAGAGATTTCTCTTGAAGAAGCAAAAAAAATAAAGCCCTCCTCTGCAGTCGGTGAATCCGTGGAAATCGATCTTCCCTCAGATACACTGGGTCGGATTGCCGCTCAGGCAGCCAAGCAGGTCATTTTCCAAAAAGTAAGAGATGCAGAACAAGAAAAAATTTTTGATGAGTTTGCTCCGCGCCTGGGTGAAATAGTCACAGGCATTGTCCGAAGATTTGAAAATAATAACATAATTCTGGAGGTAAATAAAATCGACGTCCTTTTTCCTTACCGAGAAAAATTACAAAATGAAGAATTCCAGAGAGGAGACAGGGTTAAAGCAGTCATCATCCAGGTTCTCAAGGGAAATAAGGGCCCTCAGGTTATTGTCTCCAGGACTAATCCGAAATTTCTGGCTAAGCTTCTAGAATTGGAGATTCCTGAAATTGCCAATGGAAATATTGAAATCAGGGATATCGTCCGCCAGCCCGGAGAGAGAGCAAAGGTTGCTGTCCTGACCAATGAGAAAGACATCGACCCCATCGGAGCTTGCATAGGCGTCAAGGGAAACAGGATACTCTCCATCAGCAAGGAACTCAACGGAGAAAAAATCGATATCATCGAGTGGTCCTCCAACCCAATCTCTTATGCCAAAGCAGCATTGAGCCCGGCGAAAGTGGGAAAAATTACGATCCTCAATAAAAATGAAAAGACGATGGAGGCGATTGCCTCCAAAGACCAGCTCTCTCTGGCCATCGGAAAAAAGGGAACAAATGTCAAACTCGCTTCAAAACTCGTCGGCTGGAGAATCGCCATAAAACAGGAATAGAAAATTCATTGAATTTGAAAGGAGAATCTATTATAGATACAGAAGGCAAAAAAATAGCCAAGATGACCAAGGGCCAAAAGATTCGGCAGAAAATCATGGTCAGGGAAGGGACAAGTCTGAGAGAATTGGCTGAAAAAATAAAAATGAAACCCAAGGATTTTCTGGAGCGGCTTACGGCAAAAAAAATCAATGCAGCTGCCAATGATCCTGTGGATGAACCGATGGCTACCTTGCTCTTCAAAGAAATGGGCCTCGAGATAGAACTCATCTCCTTTGAAAAGGAAATGAAACTCCTAGCTGAAAGCAACACCAAAGACCTCGTCTCCAGGCCTCCTGTTGTCACCATCATGGGCCATGTCGACCATGGGAAGACAACGCTCCTCGACGCCCTTCGAGCCTCGAATCTAGTAGAAAAAGAATCAGGAGGAATCACCCAGCATATCGGCGCCTACAGAGTTTTTTCCAACAACCGCTCAATCACTTTCATTGATACACCAGGCCATGAGGCATTTACTCAACTCAGAGCCCGAGGGGCTAAGATCACAGATATTGTCATCCTGGTGATCGCGGCTGATGAAGGGATTATGCCCCAGACAAAAGAGGCTATCAATCATGCCAAAGCGGCCGGAGTTCCGATTATTGTCGCCATCAATAAAATCGACAAGCCTGAAGCAAATCTGGATAGAGTCAAACAGCAGCTCAAAAAGGAAGGACTCCTCATCGAAGATTGGGGCGGAGATATCATCAGTGTGGAAATCTCGGCCAAAGAAAAAACAAACCTGAATGAGCTTCTAGAAATGATTCTCCTCCTTGCTGATGTCATTGAAATTAAAGCCAACCCCAAATTCAAGGCCCAGGGCGTCATCCTGGAAGCCCGCCTGGATGCCAAAAAAGGACCTGTGGCGACCGTCATCATCCAGCATGGAACCCTCAACCAGGGAGAAGCTTTCGTTTCCGGAGTCTGTTATGGAAAGGTCAGGGCCATCTTCGATGAAAATGGCAAGACACTCAAAAATGCAGGACCTTCCATGCCAGTTGAAATTCTTGGCTTTTCCGATGTGCCCCAGGCTGGAGATTTTTTTCATGTAGTCGAAGACCTGGAAACTGCCAAAAGCCTTGCCCAGTACCATCTCTCCAAGCAAAAAAAAGTAGAGCCGGCTCGACCTGTCCATATCAGTCTGGAGGATCTCTTCAAAAAAATTGAGGAAGGCGAAATCAAAGAACTTCCCATTATCGCCAAAGCCGATGTTCAGGGCTCCGTGGAAGTTCTCATGGATACCCTTCCGGCTTTGAGTACAGACAAAGTCAAAATCAAAATCATCCATTCCGCCACAGGAACTATCACGGAATCCGATGTCCTCCTCGCCTCTGCTTCAAATGCCATAATCCTTGGCTACAACATCAAGCCAAGTCCAAAAATTTTGGAATTTGCCAGAAATGAAGATGTCGAAATTCGCTTCTATAATGTTATTTATCAGTTAACCGAAGACATCAAGAAGGCCATGATCGGCCTGCTGGAGCCTGTGGTCAAGGAGATCTACCTGGGGAGGGCGGAGATCAGGCGCATCTTCAACATCCCCAGAGTTGGCATCATCGCTGGCTGTTTTGTGATAGATGGCAAAATCGTTCGCAATGCAGAAGTCCGGGTGATCCGGAATAAAGGAATTATTCATCAAGGCCGGATCTCCTCCCTGAGACATTTCAAGGATAATGTTCCTGAAGTCAAGAAAGATTCCGAATGCGGAATTGGGCTTGAAAAATTCAAGGATATCCAAGAAGGCGATATCATCGAGGCTTTTGTGACCGAGAAGGTGAAGCCCGAGTAGTTCTTTGGATTGTGGTTTTTCGATGATGATCGGGTTTCTGTCTTTAGAAATTCATTTCCCTTACACCCAATCTCTTAAAGAAAAAAGGAAGATATTGAATAGCTTCAGGGACAGAATCAAACAGAAATACAATGTTGCCTTTGCCGAACTCGATTATCAGAACAAATGGCAGAGGACAAAAATCGGGATTGTGACCCTGAACAGCCAGAAAAGCATTGTCGAACATGTGCTGAACAGGATCCTGGCTGATGCTGAGGAAAATGTCAATGGTGAGATCCTCAATATCTCTATTGATTACCTTTGAAGGACTCAGTGACCATGGACCGCAGCCGAAGACAAAAAAAGGTAAGCAGCTTAATCAAAGAAAAATTGAGCCGCCTGCTCATTCAAGAAATCCAGGATTCTGCTTCAGGCTTGATCACCATCACCCGGGTAGAGATGAGCCCTGACCTCCGTGAAGCCCGCATCTACCTCAGCTTTTATGGCGCGCAGAGAAAAGAGGCGATTCTTGCCCATTTAGAAAAAAGAAAGGGATATCTCAGAAAACTTCTTGCCTCAGAGGTCAAATTAAAGTATAATCCGATGCTAATTTTTTTCCTTGATCCATCCCCTGAATATGAAGATAAAATTGACAGACTCATCAGCATTACAAAACAAAATGAAAAATGATCCTGTCAACCTCGTTAAAAAGAAGATTCTCGAGAGCAAACGCATTGTCATCACTTCCCACTTGAGACCTGACGGGGATTCGATTTGCACAAGTTTAGCCCTGGCCCTCATGGGGGAACTTTTGGGAAAGGAAATGGCCATCATCAACAAGGACAATACGCCTTTCCCCTTCAATAATTTCCCGGATATCGAAAGAATCAAAATTGGACAAATCCACCCCCAAAGATATGATGTTGTCATCCTTCTCGAATGTGCCGATGTCTCCCGTTCTGGCCAGGAAAATCTTGAAGACTTTTTCAAAATCAACATCGATCACCACTATTCCAACGATTACTATGCAGACATCAACTGGGTAGACCCCAAGGCCTCTGCTGTCGGAGAGATGGCCTATGCTCTCGGGGAAAAATTGTCCGTCTCTTTCACTCCCCAAATCGCTAATCATCTCTATTGCGCTGTCCTCTCTGATACGGGGTCTTTCCAGTTTTCCAATACATCGGCGAGTGCCTTTGAAGTCTGTGCAAAGCTTGTCATTCACGGGGCTGATCCCATTAAGGTCTCTGAGCACCTCTTCAACAACAACCTTCCAGAAAAAATCAAGCTCCTGGGGAAAGTTCTCTCCACACTGGAGATGAATAAAAAAGGGAATATTGCTATTATCACCATGTTCAAAGAATATCTCCTGTCCCTCAACCTCCGTGAGATCGACACAGAAGATATCACGACTCTGGCCCGTACCATCAAAGGCGTTGAGATGGTCCTCTTTTTCAAAGAGATGGAAAAGGATGTATTTCGGGTCAGCCTCAGATCCAAAGGAACTGCCAATGCAGCAGCCATTGCTGAGCACTTTGGCGGAGGCGGTCATGTCCATGCTGCTGGATTTACTGCCTGCGGCGATTACCAACAACTGGTCAAAGAAATTCCTGAAAAAGTGGACGAACTCCTGAGGAGAAATAAGAAAAGGCCATCTCGAGAAGACAAATCCATGGATCAGAGATGATTGATGGATGGCCTTATCCTCGTTGATAAACCACAGGACCTCACTTCCCATGACATCATCCTCCGAATCAGAAAATCGTTAAATTTTAAAAAAATTGGCCATTTCGGAACTTTAGATCCTCTGGCCACTGGCCTCCTCCTGGTGGCAGTGGGAAAAGCCACCAGACTCTTCCCCTTCTTCTCCAAACAAGACAAAGGCTATGAAGGCCGGATAAGGCTCGGATTTTCTACAGATACTTACGATTGCCTGGGAAAGCCAAGCTCTGCCGAGAACAGGGATTACCCTGATAGAAAAAAAATTTTAAAGTTTCTCAAGCAATTCAAAGGCGAAATCCAGCAGATTCCACCGCCTTTCTCGGCAAAAAAGTATAGGGGAAAACCACTCTACAAACTGGCCAGGGAGAAAAAGGAAATCCCCCTGAAGCCTTCCCAAGTTATCATTCATTCTTTTCAATTAACAAGATACGATCCCCCCTTCCTTGATTTTAAAGTCAAATGCTCTTCTGGAACTTATATTCGCTCTATTGCCCATGATCTGGGTCAGAGCCTGGGATGCGGGGCTCATCTTCAGCAATTAATCCGCACAGAAGTAGGAAAATTCAGACTGAAGGAAGGTCTTTCCCTGAAAAATATAGAAGAATTGGTTGAAAAAGGAGAAATCTCAAGCTTTCTCATTCCCCTCGAGTCCCTCCTATCTGAATTCCCCAAAATCATTCTCAGCGACAAAGGCACTCTCCTTGCCAGAAATGGCCGTAAGATTCCCCTCGAATCTGTCCTCAAAATCCTCCCTGGCGAGCTTTCTCTAATCCCTCTTCCAGAGGAAAAAGAGACTATTTTCAGGCTTTTCAGCCTTGAGGGAAAACTTCTTGCTCTGGCCAAGAGAGACCCCTCCAAAATGCACTTCTCTCCTTTCCTAGTCATCAATTAATTCTTGAATTTTAGCACAACATATTGTATTTTAAGGGGGAAATGAGGTTGAATAAAAACCAAATTGACCATATGGCCTTTGTTATTGTCCGGAATCTGACTAAAGACGGAAAAGTCCTCTTCGAGGACAAAAGCAAACTCCTCGAGGAAATCACAAGTCTGATCACCGAAGAGTTTCAGAAAGAAGACCAGCTTGACCAGGAAGTCAGGGAAATCCTCAGCAAGCATATGGAAAAAATCCGAAAAGAGAATATTGAATATCAGACGATGTTCAGAATGATCAAGACAAAGTTGGCCAAAGAAAGGAATATCGTGCTTTGAGCAGCCGACTTTCAAGGGAAAAAATAAGCTTTTTGGCGCGGAAAATCCTCAATGCCCTCTATAACAATGATCAGGTGGAATTCCTTGACGATCCCAATGAGATCAGGCTAACCATAGTCAGATCCATCGAAGATGAGATGAAACTTTATGATACGCTTGATAAAAAAGCCATAGAAAAAATTCAATCTCAGAAGAAGTCTGTTGAAGAAGGAAGCAGAGAGTGGGAAATTCTCTACCGAAAGTATTATAATGAAGAGCTTTCGAAACTCGGCAAACTCTCAGGATAAGACTCCTTCAAAGACAAGTCTAAAAAATTTTATCGAACTCGAGGAAAGGGTTCGCTATTCAGAAACCGATCAGATGGGGGTTGCCCACAATAAGAATTATTTCGAGTGGTTTGAGATCGGCCGGACTGAATATTGCCGGCAGAGAAATATTCCCTACAAAGAAATTGAAGCGCAAGGATATTATTTTGTTGTTGTTGAAGCTTTCTGCCGATACAAAAAGCCGCTCAGATATGACGAGGTCTTTCTCATCCGGGTGCATCTTGAGGAATTGACACCCAAAAAGGCAGTTTTCGCCTATGAGTTGCTGACCAAGGAAGAGAAAAAATTAATTGCCTCTGGCTATACAGTCCACATTGTTACCAATTCCAGGGCAGAGGTCACAACCCTCCCTGAGGATCTCTTGAACAAGATGAGAGAGCAGAAAGCCTTAATCAAATAAGCCCTTTTTTTATCAAATAATCCTTGAGGGCCACTTTCCAGTGAGAAAAATTCGTCAAACCTATCTCTTTTGCTCTTTTATTTTCCAGAACAGAATAGGAAGGCCTCAGGGCAGGTGCCCCATAAGTCTGGGAATCGATCGGCTCAAGATGAGGTTTTTTTCCGGTTAGGGAAAATATCTCCTGGGCAAATTCATACCAGGTGCATTCGCCTTCATTGGTCAGATGATAAAGACCGTAGTGGTCAGTATGGATTAATTCATTTATCCTCTGGGCAAGCTCAGCAGAAGAAGTTGGTGTCACCCACTGGTCATTAACAACTCTCAGGGTCTTTCCTTTCTCTGCCAGAGAGATCATGGTATCGACGAAATTGGCGCCTTTCTCCAGACAGCCAGCTTCACCGTAAAGGCCACAACTTCGGATAATGAAGTGCCTTTCCAGAATATTGCGGACAAAATACTCGCCAGCCAGCTTGGAAACTCCATAGACGTTCAATGGATGAGGAGCATCCTCTTCCACATAGGGCTTTCCTTTTTTACCATCAAAGACATAATCCGTGCTAAAATGAATGAGGACACACTCCAATTCTTTACAGATTAAGGATAAATGCCGGACAGCAAGAGAATTGACAAGAAAGGATATCTCCGGCTTATCTTCACACTCATCTACTCTGTGAAAGGCCGCAGTGTTGATCACCAAGTCCATTTGAAGCCGGGAAAGGACTTCTCTTGTCTTTTCAGGTTGAGTGATATCAAAATCAGGATAATAGAGAGGGGCAACATCCTCCCCTTTGATGGTTTTCATCAAATCTGAGCCAAGTTGACCATCAGCACCGATGAGAGCAATCTTCATTTTTGCTTTCTTAAAGAAAAGGCCAAGGAAAATCCTTGGCCCAATTTTGAAAAAGAGCTCTCTTCGAAATTAAAAGAGAAGCCTGAAGCCGAGCGCGAGCTTGTGATTCTTTGAGAAAGAACGGCCCTCTCCGATAGCTCCTCGACCCTCAAAGAAGACAGATCCCATGCTTGTGTATTTTTTGAAGACATCAAAGCCCAGATTGGCAATAAGTTCTGCATTTGACTTTTTCCCCTCTCTGGCTTTTGTCGAAAATCCGGCGCCAGCGCCAAAAAAGGCCGGGCCCGAATGCGCATTGAGGAGCAAGTTTGCGCTGAAGAAAGACTTCCACGGCTCTCCTTTAAGAGCCAAGTCGCCTCCTCCAGAAATGATAAAGTCGAGCTTGTCAGGGACGATTTTGTAGAGAAAGCCTAATCGGCCAAAGAAATAAGGGCCTCTGCTTCCCTTGGCAACGAGTGGGCCTCCCTCGACTAAAAAGAAAGATCTCTTCTGGGTCACTTCAAACTCAATCTTGCAGGGCTCGGAGACCGCTCCAAAATCATCAGTGACCACAACAGTCACAGCATAAACGCCGGGTTTGAGAAAGATTTTTTCCCAGCTAAAGGGCTTTTCAGAATCTGCAAATTTATCGACAGAAGCTCCTGCGGCATCTGTAATCTCGAAAGAGGCCTTGGCCACTTCGCCATCGGGGTCAGAAGAACCAGAGGCATCAAAGGTGATGGGCTTACCGACATAATCTTTGCAGGGCAGACAAGAAGTCGACAGCTTGCAGATGGGAGGGAAATTGATGTATGTCTTTGCTTCGCAGGGATTGGTCGAGGCCTTTCCTTCCAGATTAAAGGCTCTAGCCTTAAAAACATATTCTCCAGGCTTATCAAAGTTTGTTTGCCATTTGGGCGAATCTGGTGTCAATGATTTGGTCGCGATTTTCGCTCCCTCAGGATTGAAAACATCCACTTCCATCGACTTGGCATTTTGAGAACCACTCATATCGACGGTAATAGGATCATTGACATTGGCCTTGGGGGGCTTAACGGCAAGATTACAAACAGCTTCCGGAATAATCTCTTCAATCCTCCGCAAGGAAATGTTCCCACAGGGCTTGGGCATGATGAATTCGTAGTTTTTATACCCCTTTTTGACGGTAAAGGAAAAGACTTCAAGAGGCGCTTTGCCTGCCCATTCGATATCCTGAACAACTTTGACCTTTCCCCGGACTCGGAAGAGCATCCAGATCATTTTGTCACCGATCTGCAGTGCTTTTTCCTCAAAGGTTGCTGTCTTCATCAGCTCTAGAAAGGGAAGGTACAGATCACCGTTTCCGGCTAAGTCAAAACCATACTTAATGTCCCCGGCATATCGTTCAACGAGTCTTTTCATGACTTCCTGGGTAGGAATTTTTCCCCTGACTTGAGCAAAAGTATAGAGGCCTATTCTTTCCAGCTTTTTCGTCTCAGCAAAAGAACTTAGAGTCATGAGGATGAGAACGCCGGTGACCAAAGCGATAAGCTTTCTGCTTTTCATATGTACCTCCTTTTTTTAAGAAATGACCTCACTGAAAGGTCAACTCATACGGATTTGATATTATAATAAAAGTATAAAAATATTCATTTGTCAAGAAGAAAAGTATTTCTCGGGGTCAGACATTATCATAGGGGTGAGCGTGAATCAAGGGCGTGTCCTATTCTCTTCTCTATGGCAATGTCTGACCCCAATCTCGACCCGCCATGAGGAAGGTTTTGACAATGCGGTGGATGAGTCCTTCGTCCCTTGGAATGGACCTCAAAGCCTTCTCAAAATATGGCCCTGTTCTAAGATTTAAACGAATAAGATTTCTCAAAAGTCTTCGGGCTGAGGGGATATCTATTTCTGGATGAATCTGGAGGCCCCAGACAGGCTTTCCCTCAACCTGGAAAGCCTGAATCTCACAGAATTCTGAAGAGGCCAGAATATGGTAGGAATGATCAAGATTCACAACTTCGTCAAAATGAATGGAGAAGGAATAGGCAGTCCTCCTTTTTCCTAAAAGCTTGCTATCCATCTTAATCTCTACAGGAATCCAGCCCACCTCAGGCTCTGCGCACCTTCTCACATGGGTGGGACCAGCCAGAGCCAAGGCCAGAAGCTGATGGCCGTAACAAGAACCAAGGATGGGAATTCTTTTCTCGATGGCTTCTTTCACAATTTCCACTTCTTCCCAGGTCCAGTTTTCCCTCTCCACAATAGAAGCCTCAGATCCGGTCAGGAGAAGATGGCTGTAGCCATCGCCAAGATGCGGAAAATGGCTTTCCTTCGCTTTGAATGAGACACAGGGAACTTTCAAATAGGTTTCCCAGTGAGCAACGGGATTGTAGACTGAGGAATCAATGGAATTGTCCAGGATGGCGACTTTTACTTTTTATATTTTCACTCTCTTTTCCTTGAACTCTAAAAACAGATTATAAGCATTGGAAAATAAAAAACAAATTTTTTTGTCTTTAAAATGCAGGTTCTGGTATAATCTATGCCTATAAAGGAGGAGTGAAAGTGCATAATGTCAATGAAGAGAGTGAACTACATGTCATTACTC
>Ga0129297_10002073_pt1 | contig 10229 bp, 4 predicted proteins | sample I18A1metaG_FD_94708 | JGI IMG/M metagenome (GOLD analysis project Ga0129297, IMG submission 94708) | Lake sediment bacterial and archeal communities from Gulf of Boni, Indonesia to study Microbial Dark Matter (Phase II) - ​I18A1 metaG | ecosystem: Environmental > Aquatic > Freshwater > Lake >... | reverse complement strand
GCTCCCCCTTGACATAAACTTCTGGGGTTCTTGGATGGTCATTGTCTTGGAAAAAACGATTTCCTGGGTACCTGGTAGCGGAGCAGCACAATTTCCGCAAAAGCGGGTATCAGCGGGATTTTCAAACTGACATTTGGGGCACTTGACGGCCATTGTTGATCCCTCCTCTTAAGATGATCAAAGATTAACAAGGAAGGGCACGGCGAGTCAAGCGGGGAAGCAGTCTTGAAATTGGCGGCAGATATGAGCTGAGTGAAACAGGCTCACTTTTTCGTCCTGGAGAATATTAAGTCCTTTGCGTCTGTCAATGCCGCCCCGGCGGATCCTAATTGCATGGCGATTGTAGCACAAGAGGAAGCAGCGAAAGTATGGCGCATCGCAAGGCGACAGCCGGTGTGAGCAAGTTGTCGGGCACATGCCCGTCTGGTTCCTACTCTTTTTTTCCTCTTCGGTCCCTATAAAGGAGCATGATCGCTGCGACCAGGCCCGCCACGACAAGACCCATGTCTTCGACGACACCCAGGAAGACGGGGACAATACCGCTGAGTGAGTGCAGGAATGGAATAATAAGGACATACTTTGGCAGTCTCCGAACACTCCACAAAAGCATCCCCAATGTGAAGACGTTCGTAGGGCAGGGCACAAGGCCAAACGGAAGCAATTGAGGATACCCTCGTCCCAGGAGGTACTCTATGGCGGGATATCCGACCATTCCGTAGAGTATTAAAAGACCCCCAACTAAACCACACACATCCGCCTTTACTCTGAATGACAGGTCTTTCTTCAAAACACCGGCCACTGCAAAGATGATACCTTGGATAACGAACAGGACAGCGAACGTGATGGCCGCGGGAAAGAGCTTGCTGAAGTACATCCAATTGAAGACAATTCCCACCCATAGCCAGAAGAAGGTTAAAATCCCTGAGACTATCCTACTTGAGCCGTTTGTACTCCTGACGGCAAATATCAATGCCGCAATGGCAAGAGCATACGCGACAAGCTGCATCGGCCAGAAGGTAGCGTTGTAGCTCGCCAACATTTCCAGAAAATCTTTGAGAGTGAATGGAATAGACATTTTATCCCCTCCTCATCCCATCTTGGGGGATGATAAGATATGATTAGCGGAAATGTCAACTCGATCCCAGAATAGCAGCAGGCGGGTTCAGAACACGAATGAAAGTATTAAGGCACTTGGATAAACTTTTTATTGCCCCAGAAGTATATATCAATAAGGAAGACTATTATATAAAATTCCAGCGGAGTGAAATCAATGAAAGGAGAAACGAATTGAAAGAAAATGTGATGAAAAAGATGGGGATTGTCTTAGCTATTTTCCTGTGGGCGGGAGTCAGCCAGGGCCTTGTTGCGGAAGATATTCCTCTGAAAACGGATATCGGGAAACAGGCTCTCGTTGCCGAACTCGAGAAGGTTGTCCCGGACTTGATGCAGAAGGCCGGAATCCCCGGGATGTCCATCGCCGTCATCAAGGAGGGAGAAATCATTTGGTCCCGCGGGTTTGGGATCAAGAACACGAAAACCGGCGAGCCAGTCTCTGACAACACCGTTTTCGAGGCGGCATCTCTCACCAAGCCGTTCTTCGCCTATTTCGTCATGAAAATGGCCGAAAACGGCGAGCTCAACCTGGATACTCCGCTCGTCAAGTATGCCCCGGAAGATTATATCGAGAAGAACTATGTCGGGCATCCTCTGAACCTAGAAGGATTCCGGCGCGATTGGTTCAACAAGATCACGGCGCGCATGGTTCTGAGTCACTCTTCAGGCCTTCCTCATGGAGAAGCCCGCAAGCCTCTTCCCATCTTTTTTGAGCCCGGGACCAAATACAAGTACTCCGCTGATGGCTATGAGTATCTTCAGAGAATCGTAGAGCATCTTAAGGGAGAGCCTCTCCACGAGCTCATGAGAAAAATGGTGATCGAGCCCTTGAAGATGAAAGACAGTTCAATGGTCTGGCAGGAGGTCTACGAAACTCAGTCTGCGGTGGGGCATGACACTTTCAGCGAGACTTCCGGCAAATTCCGGAAGAGAACGCAAGCCCATGCCGCTGCCAGCCTTTACACAACGGCCGCGGATTATGCCCGATTTGTGGCCGGCATGCTGAACGATACGGGTCTAAAAAAAGAGACGATTGCGGAAATGCTCACTCCCCAGATCGATGTCGCGGAGAGTGTTTTTTGGGGCTTGGGTTTTGGCCTGGAACGGATAGCCAACGGCGACGCCTTCTGGCAGTGGGGAGATTACGGGATTTTCCGGAATTACGCCGTTGCCTACAAAAAACAAAAAATGGGCGTTGTTTATTTGACGAACAGCCAGAACGGCCTGAGCATCGGCCAGGAAATTCTGGACCACTCGATCGGAGGAGGCCAAGACCTCGGGCTCGCCTACCTGAAATATGACAGGTACGATTCCCCGTCGATGACGCTTGCTAGGACGATCCAATCCAAGGGAATTAAAGAAGCCGTCCGCTATCTGCGTGAGATGATGGAAAAATCCCCGGGTGCCATCACCGAACAAAGCGTCAACAGCATAGGATATCTGCTGCTTCGTTCGGGGAAAACCGACGAAGCCATCGAAATCCTGAAACTGAACGTGGAGTCCTTCCCCGGTTCGGCCAATGTCTATGACAGCCTTGCCGAGGCCTATATGAAGAGAGGAGACGATGAGCTGGCCATAGAATTCTATAAGAAAGCGGTAGAAATGGTCTCCAAAGATCAAAAGGCCGACAAGACATTTTTAGCTAGCCTAGAGAAGGGGGCCCGGGCAAAGCTAGAGCAACTTGAAAAGAGGATGAAACGGAGGATGAGCCAGGAAGACGCCGAAAAGACGTATTCCCAATTTCTTGGAGTCTGGGAATTTGAAGTCAAAGGATTTGGATTGCTGGCTATAAAAGTTTTTGCTGATAACGGGCTGCTCTGGGGAACATCAGAGAGCGGTGTGTTCGATGAGAGAATAGAATTCATCCCTGTTGAGGGGAAAGCACTCGAGTTCAAAATCGATTCTCCGGAAATTGGGCAGTTCGATTGGGTGTTTTCAAAAGATGACGAGGGAAAAATAAGCAAGTGCAGAATTTACGTTGATAGCATGAGCATAGAGGCGTCTGGGAACAAGAAAAAAAACAAATCAGGAAATTGATATTGTGTCCCCAATTGGATGTCCCCAATTGGAGAAGCAAACTCGGCTTGACATCATCTTTCACGGTGAGTTACTATTTTTTACGACCGGAGGAGGGCAGAATTATTATTAAAATGCGTGCTCTATATGCTCTCCGACAATAAGAGTCTTTTGAGGAGGGTGAATGACAATAGAATATGAAAACTTTGGACACCAAAGGTCGTGGTAGATCCATAGTGGGTTTACCACGGGGAGAGAGGCAAGAAATGCTAAAAAAATGGAGTCAAAGCGAATGACAAAAAGGCTATTATTTCTTTTATTCATCATTTGTTTTTTAGCCGTTGGAACGGGCTTCGCTCAGATCACGCCCGAAGGGAAAATCATCGGAAAAGTTGCCGATAACCAGGGGGTGCCTCTTCCCGGCGTAGCAGTCGAGGCGACCAGCCCCAAGCTCATCGGGAAGGCTTCCACGGTCACCGACGTCAACGGAACTTACCGATTGATGGCCCTGCCGACCGGCTATTATGAATTGACTTTTGCGCTCCCGGGATTCAAGAAACTAGTCAGAAAGGGAATCTTTTTGGAGGCGTCCCAGACATTGGTCCTGAATGCAGCGCTGGAACCCAGTGCCATCGCTGAGGAGGTCACGGTCGTCGGCCAGTCGCCCCTGATCGACATCAAGAGCACGGTCAAGGGCCAGATCATGACCAAGGATATCTTCATGACGCTTCCCCGGGGGAGGGACTTCGATTCTCTCGTGAGCACTATCCCGGGCGTTCAGAACGAGGACATCACCGCTGGAATTTCGGTGGACGGCGCCACGGGTGGGGAGAATGCCTTCTTCGTTGACGGCGCGGACGTGACATGCTTCCATTTAGGAATCAAAGCCCAGAGCATTGCCCTTGAGCTCCTGGACGAGGTCAAGGTTGTGGCTTCCGGCTACAATGCTGAGTTCGGCGGCTCGATGGGCGGTGTCATCAACGTCATCACGAGGTCTGGTAGCAACACGTTCCACGGCGACATTATAGGATACTACGAGAACAACGGTCAGTTGATGCGGGGGAAGGCCAGGGACTTCCTCAGACAGGATCCGTTCAATGATTATATCTGGGAATATGTGAATTACGATGACCTCTATTTCAACGGAGGCAAGGATAGAGACAGTTACTATCGGCTTGAAGGAGTCTTCAGCCTTGGCGGCTACATCCTCAAGGACAAGCTGTGGTTCTTCGGGTCCCTAAACCCCGTCTATTACCAGACAAAGGCCTTGAGGGACTTCAATTTAAGGGAAGGACCTTTCCAGACATTTACGGAAAAAAACACTGGTTATAACGGGTCAATACGGATTACGGCTGCCCCCCTCTCCGGCCTTCGCTTGTCGGCCAGCTACGTCAACAATTTCACCAGGTATCGGGGGGCTATCCCGAGTATCATCGGCGACGATACGGAGGACTATGAATGGGGGAAGGAAGGGCTGGATTATCCAAATGCCACTGCCGCGCTGACCGCGGACTATTCCATCGGCAACAACCTGCTCATCAGCTACAGGGGCGGCTGGCACCAGGACAACGAGACCAATCAGCAGATTCCGCCGCCCAACAACTCGACCTACTATTTCCCCTATTCCAACTCGAGGTATGCCAGCGACCCGTTCTATGTGGCCAATCCGGACCTGATCCAGTTGGCTGGCTGGTCGGACAACTGGAACTATTTCGAGACTAAGAAATACCTGCTCAGGAAGATCACCAACAATATCGATGTCTCCTACTATCTCAACTGGATGGGCGAGCACGCCTTAAAAGCCGGAATCGGCTATATCTACCTTCACGAAGACGTCTTCGATGCCTCTACGCATCCCAGGGTTTGGCTATACTGGGGGCGAACATATACTGGATTGGGATTTCCTGTCGGCGTCGGCGCCCCCACGAGCAGCCCATATTACGGTAAATACGGGTACTATTACGTCCGGGGCTCTTTCACCTCCCCTTACGGAGGCGTCTGGAATATCAGCAGCAACAACTATTCGCTGTACCTGCAAGATTCCTGGACGATTAAAAATAGGGTGACTCTCAATTTGGGCATCCGGGCCGAGGGTCAGTACATCCCGTCGATGACCACCGATACGTCCTACGAGGGCTACACGGAAAAACCCATCAAGTTCAATTTGGGGCAAACCCTGGCTCCGCGGCTGGGTGTAGTTTACGACGTGTTCGGAAATTCCGACCTGAAGATTTTCGCCAGCTACGGGATCTATTATGATGTCATGAAGCTCTACATGGCCGAGCTCACCTTCGGCGGCTGGAAGCGCAGGCAGGATTATTACCCCCTCCAGGACCCGGATTGGACCAAAATCGCCGCAAGCGGTGAGCTTGATGACGCGGCCAGCCAGGCAGCCTGCGGTCCGTATGCCGGCACCGTGGATTTCCTGCCGCCCTCGTTCGGCCGCGTCGACCCGGACTTGAAACCAACCGCACAAAGAGAGATTTCCTTGGGCCTAGAGAAGAAGCTGCTAGAGGACCTTTCCTTCTCCGTCCGGTTCGTCAACAAGCATCTTCTCCGGACGATTGAGGACGTCGGCGTGTATGTAAAAACAATCGACCCGGATACGGGGGCGACGCTGCTTTCACAGGATTACTGGATCGCCAACCCTGGCTTTGGTGTCTCCAGGCCGGTCTCCCAGGGCGGACAATTCTCCGACGATTACTGGTCCTGCCCGAAAGCGACAAGGGAATATTATGGCCTGAACCTTTCGCTGGAAAAGAGGTTCAGCCATAACTGGCAGGGTGGCATCAATTATACCCTGAGCCGTGTCTCCGGAACTTATTCCGGCCTGGCCAGCACCGACGAGGCGGGGTATTACGTTGCTGGAGTCGCCCGCGTCGGCCCGAACGTTGAACAGGACTATGACCGTTGGTTTATGACTCATGATGCCCTGGGCAACGTGCTCAAGGGCCCCTTGCCCCAGGATAGAGCACACTACTTCAAGGCCTACGGCTCCTATACGTTCCCGTTCGGTCTGACTGTGGGCATGACCGCCTACGGCCGGAGCGGCCTGCCTAAGACGACCAAGATCTACTACGACGGCAAGTATTTCTACCCGTACAACCGTGGCGACCTGGGCCGGCTCCCGTTCACCTTCTGGGCCGACCTCTACCTCGACTACACCATTAAGCTCGGCGGGAGATACCAGGCCTCTATTAACCTCCAGATCAACAACTTCACTAGCACAAGCACAGTCCAGAGGTGGCAGTACTATGCCGACCTGGAGACCTTCTCGGGCTACGACGATGAGATCCTCAGCGGAACGTTCGGCCGAGACTTAATGGCAATTCTCGACGATGAGGATAATTTGCACCCCGCCTATAACCAATGGTCATCCCGGTTCGGTCCCTGGACGGCACGTTTGGGGTTCAGGTTCTCGTTCTGATCCACGTTCTCGAGCAGAAGCTAGCAAGAAAAGGCCCGTCCTTCCCGAGAGGGACGGGCCTTTTTCTTGAGCATAGAAGTGAAACGGGCTCGATGAGGAGTTCCGCGAAGCGGACTTGATGAGCTACAAAAATAGGACAAAAAACCCAAAGAAAAGCAGCGTTTCCGGGAAGCCTCAGACCCGGAAAATTGGCCGGCGGTCAGGGCTCATCTGGGCTGTCGCTGGGACAGTCGCGGCGCTGAGCTGCCTGGTTTATTTTTTTGTCATCGCGCCGAGGAGAAGCAGGATAAATCTGTCGGATGCGTCCACATTTAATATCCTGCTCATAACACTCGACACGACCCGAGCCGACCATCTGGGTTGTTACGGATATCGGCCGGCGAAGACTACTCATCTCGACGGCCTGGCGCGGGAGGGAATCCGGTTTGCCCGGGTTTATTGTCCGGCACCCCTCACCTTGCCTTCTCATGTGTCAATCTTGTCCGGCCTCTATCCCCTGACGCACGGAGTGCGCAATAACGGCCACGATCTGCGGCCCGGAATAAAGACGTTGGCCGAAATCTTGAAGGGTCGTGGGTATGCGACGGCCGCTTTTGTATCTTCATTTTCAGTCGATTCGCGATTCGGCATCGACCGGGGCTTCGATGTTTACGACGACACATTTCAAGCGCAGGCGGCGCTCAAGAGCACGAACGCGGAGCGGCGGGCCGAGGAGACTTTTGACCGTTTTTCGCGATGGCTGGAGAACAACTGCGGGAAACGGTTTTTCGCCTGGGTTCATTACTATGACCCGCATCTGCCGTATGACCCGCCTCCACCTTATAGAGAAGAATTCAGCGAGCGTCTCTATGACGGCGAAATCGCTTACATGGACCGTTATGTGGGCTCCATCTTGGAACGGCTTGAAACAAAGGGAATCTTGGAAAAGACTATTATTGTCGTCGCCGGGGACCACGGCGAAGGTCTTGGCGACAAGGTGGAGGCCGGCCACGGGATCTTCCTCTATGATGAAGCGCTCCTGGTACCTCTCATTTTCCATAATCCCAGTATCTTCGCGCGTCCTCGAGTCATCGAAAGCCAGGTCCGGCTGGTCGATGTGGCTGCGACCATCCTGGAGCTCATCGGCCTCGAAGACGACGCTGCAGGCATGCAGGGAATGAGCGTGCTCCCGTGGATCAAGGAGAAGGCCAGGAAAGACCTCGACAGCTTGGTCGAAACATTTTATCCCCGGGAAAACTTCGGCTGGTCGGAACTCGTCGGAATCATCTCCGGCCCCTGGAAATTCATCCGGGCCCCGCGGCCGGAGCTCTATGACCTGAAGAGCGATCCCGAAGAAAAGAAGAATCTGTATGATTTAGAGGTGAACAAGTCCACCGCGCTCAAGATGAAGCTAGAAGGTGAACTTCTCAGGCTGAGTTCCGGCAGCAAGGCCTCGGGCAAACCGGCGAGAGCCAGGGACGAAGACCTGGAGAAACTCAGGTCCCTGGGTTACGTGAATTTCGCTCCGGCCAAGCCTGGCTCAGTTTTTCCTGATCCGAAAGACAAAATAGACATCCTCAAGCTGATCCAGCAGGCGCAGGCCTATGAGTATGAACAACAATATCCCGAGGCCGAGGGGCTCTACCGCCAGATCCTTGAAGACATCCCGGATTCTCCGGCCAGCTATGTCAGTCTGGCGATTATCCAGGCCATGCAGAAAAAATTCGACCGAGCGATCGAGACGCTGAACCAGGGCATCGCCCGCGTCCCGGATCCCAGGGTTCTTCTGATCCGGCTGGGGCACACGTACCTAGTCATGGGGAAACCCAGGGAAGCCTTGGAGACAATGCAAAAGGTCCTGGCTTTGCACCCGCAGAATATGGATGCTCTGACTGTCTGTGCCAGCATCCTAGATGAGGCGGGCCGGAAGGAAGAGGCCCGGACGTATTATGAGCGCGGTCTGGCTGTTGAACCGGAAAGCAGGTACCTGAGGACAAACTATGCGGCGAACCTGGCTTCAAGCGGCAAATTGAGAGAAGCGATCAAAGTCTACGAGACATTGATCGCTGATTTTCCCGAAGAGCAGGCCTTCTATCAATTGGCCGGTATCGCACATTCTTACCTTGCCGAATTCGACCGGGCGATATCCCTCCTCCAGCAGGCCGTGGCCATCAGGCCGACGCCAGTCGGCTATTTCAACCTGGCCGTGGCTTACGAAAAAAGAAGCGATCTCCAGCAAGCGATTAAGTATTTCAAGCTTTACCTGGAGAACTCGAGCGGCGAAAACAAAGTTAATATCCAAAGGGCCAAGGCCGAGCTCGAGATGCTGGAAAAGAAGCTGAGGTATTGACATCGTTCGACAGCCGGGAATACGTTTTTTTCTAAGAAGGGCCGGCATGACCAGAAAATGGATTGCAGCGGCTTGCCTGGCGTTTTTGTTTCCTGGACTAGTTTTCTCGCAAGAGGCCAAAAGCTTAACTGACCGATCGTACAAGGACGCGGTGCTCCAAGAAGTTGCCGGCCTGGTCGAAAGCAAATATGTTCTCGCAGACAGGGCCAAGGAATTCGCAGACGAATTCAGGGCAAAGTGCGCGTCTGGAACCTACGAAGCCTACACGGACCCTAAGGAATTCGCGGCCAAGGTCACCAGCGATCTCATCGCCATCACCCACGATAAGCATCTTAATTTCCGGGTGATCGAACCGACCGCGGCCGGCGAAGCCCCGGTCAGCCCGCTTCATCATCCCGTCCGTTATTACCTCTTGCGGAACAAGGAAAACACGGGATTCTACAAATTGGAATGGATCGAGCCGAAAATCGGCTATCTCGACATCCGGCGGTTCAACCACTTCGGCGAGGCCAAGAACATGATCCTGGCCGCCATGACGTTTCTCACCGCCGCCAATGCGATCATCATCGATGTGCGCGAAAACGGAGGCGGCTCGGGAGACTATCTCAGCAGCTACTTCCTGCCGCATCCGACGCAATTGACCGGCTGGTATTCGCGCGAAGACGATTCGTTGACCGAATTCTGGACCCGCAAGGATATTGGAATGGAGCCGCGAACCGATGTCCCTTTGTTTATTCTGACAGGACCCCGGACTTTTTCCGCTGCCGAATCGTTCGCCTATGACCTGAAATCAAGAAAACGCGCGACGGTCGTAGGGGAGCCGACAAAAGGCGGTGCTCATTCAGTCGACGTTTTTCGAGTCGAGGATCAATTCGAATTCTACATTTCGACCGAGCAAGCGATCAGCCCGGTCACGGGCGGGAATTGGGAGGGAACCGGCGTCCTTCCGGATGTGGCCGCCTCCGGGGAAACCGCGCTGGAAAAGGCTCTTATCTTAGCCCGAGAGGCCGGCGAAGCCTACGGCCGGGCGAAGGAAGCACGGCTTAAAAAGTCCGTCGAAGAGATGCAATCCCATCTGGACCGGGCGGAAAAGCTCTATCGGGAAAACCGGAGTGAGGAAGCAAAAGCTGCTTTAGATGAGTTGTTCCGGACCGCCTCTGCGGCCGGACTTATCAGCGAATTTTTCATGGACGTCTTCGCTTATAATTATCGATCCGGCGAAAACGATCAGATGCTATTGGCAATACTGAACAAAAATATCGAATTTTTCCCCCAATCAACTACAGCCTTCGCGCGGCTGGGTTCATACTATGCTTCCAAGGGGGACAAAGAACTGGCCCTGCG
>Ga0129297_10002072_pt1 | contig 10230 bp, 3 predicted proteins | sample I18A1metaG_FD_94708 | JGI IMG/M metagenome (GOLD analysis project Ga0129297, IMG submission 94708) | Lake sediment bacterial and archeal communities from Gulf of Boni, Indonesia to study Microbial Dark Matter (Phase II) - ​I18A1 metaG | ecosystem: Environmental > Aquatic > Freshwater > Lake >... | reverse complement strand
TTTTTTATAACCTGCTCACGCGGCTGAACCCCTCTCCATCCATCGGGACGATTTATTTTTACCGCTTTATCGATCTTGATTGCCAACCCAAGTCTAGGATCACCATATTCGCTCTTCTCTTCTGCGACCCCTTTCCCCGGTTTTCGGGCTTTCATTGTAAGGTTATTGTATAGTGCACGAAGTGCCGGGCTCTTCTTGAGCGGTTCCGGGGTATCGTCAGCATGACCTGCCTGTACGGCCTTGGCAATCTCGGCGATCCGCTTAAGATATTCCTCGTACTCGATGGCCTTCGCCTTGCGTGACGCGATGATCTCGTTGAGCAGCGCGGACATCTTCTCAAAATATGCCGGATCGTTAAGTTGCTCCTTGATGATCTTTTTCCGCACGTTATTCTCGATCGTCTCCGCGATGGCATTCCTGTTTCCCGTTAATCCTCCGAGGTGAGAATTTATGGTATTAGCGATGCCGGTCTGCACGATCAGCTCGAGAAGGCTAAGGTTGTCGAAAGGCGAAATCTTCCTCGGCTCTTCGGCCTCTATGTAGGTGTCGATAAGATGGCGCATATCGGCCTCATATGCCTTGAGGTCGATGCTCTCTCCGCTGGCCTTGCGTATGATCTCCCGCAGATTAAGGTAATAATCAATGTCCTTTTTAATGCGGACGATATCCTTTTGATCGTATCCCGCACTATCAAGCTCGTCGGCAATTGCCGCATAAGCGCGTACAAGGGCGACGCATCCCTTATACAGGGCTTCGCGCTGCGGTTCATGTTTTTTCAGATCCTCTGGTATCTCCGTGTTTCCGCAAAAGTAGTGGATGTGTTCCAGCTCTTCCCCGGGAGGCTCAACTGGTTCGTATAAAAGCGCCAGTGTTTCAAGGGCGCTATCGAGCCGCTCCCTGCCTTTCCTGAGACGGTCCTGGATCATGACCTCCGGCTCGACACCGCCGGAACTGTGATCAAGCTCGGAGGTGTAAACGGAAATGGCGTCTTCGACTTTGCTGAACAGGTCCTTGTAGTCCACGATATAGCCAAACTCCTTGTCCTCCCCGTCCAGGCGGTTTACCCGGCAGATCGCCTGGAAGAGTCCATGGTCCTGCATTGATTTATCAATATACAGATAGGTGCAGGGCGGCGCATCGAAGCCTGTCAGGAGCTTGTCGACTACGACGAGAAGCTTCATGTTCGCAGGCTGGTTAATGAAGAGGTCCTTTGCCCAGTCCTCATAGACTTCGGTTTTCGTCTTTCCGCCCTTTGGAACTACATCTTTCAGAAGCTCGGTATATATGCCGTAGATAAATTCCTTGTCCGTTTCGGTATTCGCCCCGGTGTCTTCCTTCGTGATGTCATGGGCGCTGGGATTGTATGACGTCACGATGGCGCACTTGCCTCCGAACGGCGTCTTCTGGAACATGCTGAAATACTTGCAGGCCTCATAGATGCTCGATGCCACCAGGAGGGCATTGCCGCGGTCGTTGTTCAGTCTGGGCTTAACGCTGAAGTCGAAGACGATATCGCTCACCACGCGCTCCATGCGGGATTTCGAACTGAGCACGATCTGCATAGTCCCCCACTTCTTTTTCAGCTCCTCCTTCTGCCAGTCGTTGAGCCCTTTGGTCTTCGCCTCGAACCAGGCGTCGATCTTGTCCTTTGAACCCAGCTTCTGGTCGATGTCCCGCGCCTCGTAAAGGAGGTTGAGGACCACGCCGTCCTCCACTCCCTCGCTGAACTTGTAGGTGTGGATGTAGCCGCCAAACACCTCCAGGCTGGTCGCCCGGTCCTTCTTGAGAAGGGGCGTCCCTGTGAAGCCAATGAAGACTGCGTTGGGCATGATCGCCTTCATGGCGCGATGAAGCTTCCCGCTCTGGGTACGATGGCACTCGTCCACGAAGACGAACACTTCTCCCACTGTCTTGCTCGGCTGCGACTCCAGATCCTTTATGAAGGCCTCGAAGTCATCAACGTCTTTCTTGCCAAACTTATGGATCAGGGAGCACATCAGGCGCGGGCTGGCCTGCGCCAGCTGGCTCATGAGGTCGCGGCCGCTCGATGAGCGCTTTATTTCCTCGCCCGCATCCTTGAATACGCCCTCTATCTGCTTGTCCAGCTCGTCACGGTCGGTGATAATGGCCACTCGCGCGTTGTGATTGTTTTCGAGTATCCATTTCGCCAGGAGGACCATCACGATGCTCTTGCCGCTGCCCTGTGTGTGCCAGATGATGCCGCTTTTACGCTCCCGCACATGCCGCTGGGCCTCCTTGATCCCAAAGTACTGGTGCACGCGCGGCAGCTTCTTGATGCCCCCGTCGAAGAGCACGAAGTCGTGTATGAGCTCGATGATGCGGTCCTTCGCGCACATCTTGATCAGGTATTTGTCGAGCTTATAGAGGCTGTCATCCTCCGCATCCTCTTTCCAGGTGAGGAAATACTTCTCCGGTGTGCCTATGGAACCATAGCGAAGCCCCTCCGAGTCGTTGCCGGCAAAGACGAACTGTATAGTGCTGTAGAACCACTCATTGAAGTCCGGCTGATGGTTGGAGATGCTTTGGCGGATGCCTTCTCCTATGGAGACGCTGCTGCGCTTGAGCTCAAGGACGGCAATAGCGATGCCATTCACATACAGTACAATGTCGGGACGCCTTTCTTGGTTCCCTCTTAGGGTCACCTCCTCGGCAATGGCGAAGTCGTTTTTCTCCGGCTTCTCCCAATTTATTAGATGCACTGTTTCAGTAACCTTGCCTGCCTCAACCTTAACCGGCACACCGTAGCGCAGGAGGGTATAAACAGCCTTGTTGTTGCCGTAGAGGCCTCTCCCGTGGTTGTCCGCTTCTGTGTGTAGCACATGGAGCGCCCTGCTGATTTGATCTTTTAAATAGCCGTTTTTCTTAAGCCATGAAGTCAGCAGTTCTTCCTCGATATTGCTGTTTGTATCCCGGTATTCCCAATTTCCTTCAAAGCTGTAATCAAGCTCGTCCTGAAAGAGGGCGACGACGCGTTCCTGGGTAATGCGTTCCGGTTTGCTGATGTTAGACATCAGTGCCTCTGTGAAAGTCGGTATTCAAGTAGCTTTCGAGCAAATCAATCATTTCCCGTTCATGCGAAAAGGCTATATCATCATTCCATATTTCATTTTTATAAACTAATTCCATTTTCAGAGAATCAAGTTCTTTGATGTTTTTATTCAAGAAACGTCTACGTTTTTCATTGAAGGGTTTGTTTCCATATTCCGAATTGATACTTCGAGAAATCAATGCCAAGTTGCCAAACCTGTTCAGCATGTAACTAACTGTGTTAGTGTCCGTCTTCTGTGGAAGCTGCGGTGAAATGTGTTCTACGGAATTCTTCGCGGTAAGCCTGAAAGAATACCATCGCAAATCACCCATTTCCTTTCGTTTCATATCCCAAAGTACAAACTCCAACTTGTAGAACCAGTAGTGGGCGAATTCAATCCCAGAATCGCTGCCGAGTATCGAGCAATCAAGCTGGCATTCTCGCCAGGGGGTTTCCATGAACTTCCTCGTGCGTATAATCAGGTCTTCGCTTTCAGTGCTGCTAAACAAGTGATTGTCTAAGTGGCGAAGGAAAGTGAAGTATGTATCCTGTGCTCCAGGACTAGAGTGCATGTATGCCAGAAGAGGAGTCAGCCAGTAATGTGTCGTGATTTGCTGAGAGTGATACAGCATGCTCTGCAGAAGGGCGAAACCACCAGGAGTTTCGAGTCTTTCACGGTACAAATTGACGTATTCGCTCTGATACCTCCTGGTGCGTTTCACCCGCAATTTGTTGATTAAATGAACTTCTTCTTCTCCGGTGTTTACCCACTTGATAATGTGTTTGTCGAACAGATATCGTATTTCCCACAGAAGCCCAATAAAAGAGGTTACATCCTTTTCCGTGATATCCATGTTCAGGAAGTGATTCTCAAAGAGATAAAGCAACTCGCGATCCAGGATCTTCGGAAGATCCGGCAATGCATCCCTTTCAAGACCGGCACTCTTGGGCTTGCACAGCCATATCCGCAGGACGTGCTGGAGCAGCATGGGAAACGTAATTATGCTGCGTACTTCATCTGCTTCATAGTCTTCCGCGTCCCCTTCATCCTCGCCGGGCTTGATGCCACTGAAGTCCTCCGAGAGTATGGATTCAAGCGACATTTCTGTTTCGCCGCCGGCACCTGATTGGCATTTCGCCAACTCCTGAAGCACTTCATTAACATTTGCCAGCCTCTCATTGTCGCCGGCGCTGCCTGTATCATCAAACAGCTGAGCTATCTTGAACTTCTTGACGATTCCCTTGAGGTTCTTCTCCACGAATCCGCCCATATATGAACACGCGTCCCACAGATGGGAATAGAGCTCGCGTTTTCCGCTATCATTGATATAATGCAACAGCCTTGCCTTAAGTATCTCATGGTGCTGCAATTGCACACCCCGATTGTTTATCACCTCGAAGAGTTTATTCAGATCCATATTCGAAGGGACGTGGGTGAACACCATCTTGACATTCTCGTAGATGAATGTGGTGAACTTTTTCATATCTATTTCGCGTACATCTTCATTGGGAAATCCACTGATCCTTGCAAACGCGTCTATGATCTGCGCGTTCTCAATGGTTGTAGACTCTCCTTTGATCCGCTTATGAAAGTACTCATCCACTTTCTCGCGAATGGGAAAGCTGATGCGAGGCCTGCACTCATTGCCATGAAGAAACGGCTGTAGTGCGTTCCCCCATTCAAACCCCATCATCCACAGCGTTGTAAACCTTTGCTGTCCATCTATTAGATCAAAGCAAATACTGCCGTCTTCTCTCTTCTTCTCGACGACCAGTGCCCCTCCGAGGTAGTAGATATCCTTGTTTTCGCGAAATGCGGTAAGAAGGTCCGCGAGTAACGTCTTGACCTCGTCGTCGCCCCAGACATACAAACGCTGGTATATGGGTACTTGAAAGTAGTAGTTCGATTCTACTATCTCTTTCAAAGTCATCAGTTTGGAATGGATGCTCATGACAGCTTCTCCTCAATCCATTTCCTTTTATTCCTAATACTCTCAGTTTTGCCGTAATAGTTCATGACCTTCTTCATGTAAACACCCTGGACGCCTACTCCAGGTTCGACAGGTTTACGGGTTTCATCGCGGTACACTGAGTCTGCCCATGAATCCGCTTTCAGGAACTCAATGACCTCTTCGGTCGTAAATGCTCCCGCAATTACATCCAGGAAATTCCTGGAAGAGTCCCTTAGGTAAATCATTGGGGCCTGCCTGAATATGTATTGTTTATACAGTCGAATGGCCCCAAGGACATGGTCCAGCCATAATGCGAAACTTAAAAGGTGTCGGGTGCTGAACTGGTCAACATACATCAGAATTGCCAGCAGATACAACTCGCGAAGGTAGTGCGAGAGGCTCGATATCACCTGATCGTAGAAAGACTTGAAATCCCGGATATTAGGATCCTCAGTTTCTTCGTTTATGATCTTTTGCAGCAATGTAGCATATTGAGCTGTGTACAGGAAGAAGCCCACGCCCTTGCTTATCGGCTGCCGTATGGTGAACAGCTCCCCTCGATGCTGCTTATCTGGAGTAGGCTGCTTTATCAAACTCAAATTGGAATCTGGATTCACTACAAGGCTTGCGGCGTGAATATTGCGGTGTGTCGGATAGAGCGGAACGGTATTGTCTGCAGGGGCCAGAATGGGTCTTTCCTGGAACTCATGCATAATTGAACCATATGTTTCTTGGGCCAGATTTTTCTGTCCCGTCCAGCATCGTGCCCTCCACAGGAAGCGGTTAAACAATGCAGGAGCGAAATCGACTCTATTGCCAATGATCTGCTTATAATGCTGCATACTTTCCCACATGGTGGCGCACTTTGTTTGAAGGGCTACATCACTGCTTCCCCGGATTGCCCGCAGGTGATATGCCTTTAGTAGGTCTGTTGCGTCAAGAGGTACGCCACGATGGTTCTGGGTATCGAAAAAGGTGAACGCGAGGTCTTCAGAGTCAACCGTGATGACCGTAAAGCATATACGTTCAAACAACCTGTTCCTCTTGAACTTGTGTTTGGCATCGTCAATAAATGCCTGTGCAGCCTTTATATTTCCAGCAGACTCAAGTGAACGGTAGATGAAATCCTGTCTTTCCGGTATTCCTCCAATCAACGCCGCCTGTAATACAAGTAGTGAAGTAAGCCGCTGCTGGCCGTCTATAACGAACCGTTTTCCCTTCTCCCTGTTCTTGTGAAGGAGCAGTGTGCCCATATAGTAATCTGGAGAGTCTGCGGACAGCCCGGTAAATTCAGCCAGGTCCTCGATCATCTGCTCGATTTTATCCTTCCCCCACACGAAGGGACGCTGGTACGTGTCGAGCGCAAGGGGAAAAAGGGAAATGTCGAACAACTCGGGATAAGATACTACATCAACCTGAACATCATCGCCACTACATGGATGCGTTCTTCTGTGCTTCTTTGCATTTCTATTGATCTTATTTCTTGTAGAATGCCTGCTATAGCTTATCTTCTTGAGTGTCTGGTATGATACGGTGCATGTACTCTCTTTTTCTGCTGCCACTTGGTTAACGTCAGTACTTTCGGATCTGTCTGGAATCACAATCTTCCGTCCTAGCAGTGTTTCGATTTCAACGGCATGCTGTGTCAGGTTTGAGGTGGTTCCAATCGAACTGGCTGAGCTGCGCAAGGATTGAGACATGGCTGTGCGGTTTATGTTTGCATCCAGCCACTGTACAGGTCTGCGATGAGGGAGGATTTCACCCGGCCGGTAATAATAATCACCGGTAATCTCACCGACCAGATATTTACCTGTCCCATCCGGGCAGAGTACCATGTCCCCGCTTGCCAGATGCTTAACAATGGTCCATAACATTCCGCATGCCAGGCCAGCAGCGACAGTACTTTTACCTGGGTTAGCGGCAAGGAACTTAGGGATGAATGCGTTATTGAAAATATGCCAATCATCAGGCAGCTTGCCAGTCAGGTCTTCATTGATATTAAAATCGGCACCAATGAAATTGCCGGCAAAGCATTCTTGCGCATGCCTGCTTCCTCGACCGAGCATTAGACGAAGATAGGTCTTCATACCAGCCTTTTCCTCCCCGTCAGCAGCTCCTGCATCATTCCCTGCTTCACCAGCCGCGCCTTGGCGAGCTTCTCCTCCAGCGCGGCGATCTCCGCGTCCATGTCGCTCAGGACGGATGCGATAGCGCTCTGTTCGTTAATACTTGGGAGCGGATGAATAATATCCTCAATATCTCCATGTGATAGATGTTTTACAGTAGTGCTTGAAGTAACGGTTTCAATTTCCTGTAACGGCTTGATGAGATAATAGTAAGCAAACAAACGATCAAGCCCCGGTAAGGTTAAAATCCTCCCCACTCGCTGATTCAACAATGCCATTCCCTTTCCCCACAGACAGGGAATGAATTCCCCATCCATACCCACTAAAACATCGCCATTGTTCACTACATACTCATTATTATAGCTGCCAGAATAATAAAACACTTGATCATCACTTTTTAGATCGCGATTCTTAACCAGTCTTACACCTTGATCTTCTTCGTTAAAATACAAAGAACTGAATGGGAAACCTACTTGGAATTTTAGATACGCCCCCAGCCGCTTCTCCTCCCACTCCCCACTAAACCCCGGCAGCCGCCTCTTCCCGGTAAGCAGCTCCTGCATGGCGCCCTGCTTGACGAGGCGCTTCTTGGCGATGAGCTGTTCCAGTGATTCGATGAGGGCATCCGCATCGCTCAAGGCCCCGGCGATGGCTTCCTGTTCGGCGAGGGGTGGTACAGGTACGTATATCTTTGTCCTCAGATTGTCATTGTATAGCCTCGCAACTGTGCCTCCGTGTGAAACCGCCCATTTTGTGACTTGATAACGGTGCCAGAGATATGCATTTGTTGTCCTTGATTCATCGTTTTCGATCCACACGATGTTACTGTCTTGGAAGTAAGCGGGCTCTCCATCGTAAACCACCGCTCTTCCGATCGTTCCTGCTGCTGATATCAACACGTCGCCTTTCTTTGGGAACGAGTATTTCCGTTTGAATTCGTCAAACAAAGCACGACTGATGAAAGCGTCCGCAACACTATCGAAGGTTCCGATCTTGTAGAAGGGCACGTCGCCATGTTCTCGCGTCTGGTGCTTCAAAACCCGCTTGCACATGCGGACGCCACCGATCTCCCCGAGCGTCTTTACCTCCCAATCCTCCGGGATGACACCCACCTCTGTCTGCTTAAACCCTAGTTTCACTTCCATGGGAACCCCATCCTATCCAAGTGCCCCTTGACTTTCTCCTCAAGCTCGGCAACGCGGTCCACCATCTGCGGCATCGGCGTCTCGTAGCGTTCGGCAAGCTCCTTCACGCGTCGGGTAAGCGCCTGGCTCACGCGGTCCATCTCGCCGTGGATGGCGGCATCGAGGGCGGCGAGCCATTTATCATCCGCCACGAGCGTCTTCACCTCGTCCTCGGAGAGCGTGGGGTATTTGTCATACGCCTTTGCGTCGAGGTCGGCCTCCGCCTCTTTTAGTTGCTTCTTGAGCGCGGCTTCCTCATCGGCAAGCTTCAGCCATTCATTGAGGACGGCCGCTTCGTCCGCGGCATCCTTGTCGCCCTTGATCTCCTTCAGCCGCGCGGCGACGTTCGCCCTGTTCACCTTGTCAAGCTCGGAGAAACCGCCTTCCTCGCCGCCATGCTCCTCCTCCATCTCCTCGATCTTCGCCTTGATGCTATCAAGCTCCGTGGCAAGCGCATCTATAGCCGCCTGCTCTTTGGCGAAGTAGCGGGCAACGATAAGTCCTTTAGGTAGCAGGTCGCACGCCCAGCCCTTGTCCACCTGCTTGCCCGGTTTGTCGTCCTTTCCTTTCTTTGTTTCAATTTTGCGGTACGTCTCGGCCTTCCAGCCGTCGTCGGAAATAAGATAGCAGTCGTCCTGCATGGTCGCTGCCCAGTAATCCATGAGGTGCTGATAGACGTCGTAGCTGTCGATGAGCGGCTTCCCGGCGTAGTGGGCCAGCAGGTCCTCGGCGAGCGCGGCGATGACGTCCCTGGGATGGAAGCCCTTCGCGAGGGCCCTGAGCGACTTCGCGCTCTTTTTCCGCCAGGCGGCGAAGTGCGCGTTCATGCCGGCAATGAATGCGGCGAACTCCGGGTGTTCATAGATCGCGGCCTTGATGGCCGTCTTTTCCACGGCGAGGTCGAGGTAGCCCGGCCGGTTGTCCCTGAACAGGGTCGCGCGAAGCGCAGGACAGACCTCCCAGTAGCGCTGGAGAGCGTCCACGTCGGCCGCGGGGATGCCGCCTTTCAGGTGGCCCTCGATATCCTGGAGGTCCTCCGGCTGGGTGCTGTCGATGTAGCGCGGCAGGTTCAGGTTGTACTCGTTCTTCTCGATCTCCGCGAAGCTCACCATGCGCGCGTATTTGGGCGCCTCGAGCTTCCGGTTGAAGGTGTCGACGATCCTGTGGATGTCCTGTGCGCGCAGGCGGTTCTTGGGGCCGTCCTTCATGAAGCCCGCGCTCGCGTCGACCATGAAGACGCCCTTACGCGCCGCTGCCTCTTCCTTGTCGATGACCACGATGCAGGCCGGTATTCCCGTGCCGTAAAAAAGGTTCGACGGCAGGCCGATGATGCCCTTGAGGTAGCCCTTGCGGACGAGGTTCCGTCGGATCTCCGCCTCGGCGCCGCCCCGGAAGAGCACGCCGTGGGGAAGGATGCACGCGCCTTTCCCCGCGCTCCTCAGCGAGCGGACGATGTGCAGCAGATACGCGTAGTCGCCCTGCTTCGCCGGCGGCACCCCGAAGCTGGTGAAACGCCCGTGCGGATCGTTCATGGGATCGAGTCCCGTGCCCCATCGCTTGTCGCTGAACGGCGGATTCGCCACCACGTAGTCGAACGTCTTGAGCGCGTCGCCGTCCCTGAACTTGGGGTCCGCCAGGGTGTTCCCCTGTACGATGAGCGCCTCGGGATTGTTATGCAGGATCATGTTCATCCGCGCAAGGCCCGACGTCGCGGCATCCTTCTCCTGCCCGTAGATCGTCACCTTCGTCCTGGCCTCGTCGGCCACCTTGAGGAGGAGCGAGCCCGAGCCGCAGGTGGGGTCGTAAACCGTGGTGGCGGCGCTCGTCTTCGCCTCGCGTATGCCCAGGATCTGCGCCATGATGCGGCTCACCTCGGCCGGCGTGTAGAACTGCCCCTTGCTCTTGCCGCTCTCGGTGGC
>Ga0129297_10002071_pt1 | contig 10232 bp, 10 predicted proteins | sample I18A1metaG_FD_94708 | JGI IMG/M metagenome (GOLD analysis project Ga0129297, IMG submission 94708) | Lake sediment bacterial and archeal communities from Gulf of Boni, Indonesia to study Microbial Dark Matter (Phase II) - ​I18A1 metaG | ecosystem: Environmental > Aquatic > Freshwater > Lake >... | reverse complement strand
TCTCTCTATCTCTCCCCCAGAGGGGGAGAGCATGCCTTGCCCTCTCCCTCTGGGAGAGGGATTGGGTGAGGGTTGCAGCGCTACGCCGCACACGGCGGCTTTCGAGGACGGCGGCGAGATGGCTGTTTTTCAACAACCTCCCAGGTTCGCTTACAGGAGATGCTCCCGGGCGACGTCCGCAAGGACCGATTCGGCGGATGACTTGATCAGGTCGATCTTCTCCGTGTCGTCGGCGCTGATCTTGGAGACGTGGTCGGTGATGGCGGAAAAGGCCTCGGCGGTCCGTACCGGGATCCGGATGAAGGGGACGCCGCTCTCCCGCAGGATCTGGCCGGTGATCTCCGAGACCGGGGCGTTGCCGGGGATCACCAGGCCGGCGATCTTCTCCCGGTAGGCGGGGATGTGGTACAGGGAGGAGACCGTGACGATCAGCTCGTCCCGGGAGCTGGTGGTGACCAGGAGGGTGGAGGGGAGGAGGCCGTCGATGACCTTCTGGGAGGAGGCCGCCCCCAGCTGGATATGGTGGACGATCCGGTTGCGCTGGGACAGGTCCCCCTGGAGCGGCTGGGCGAGGAGCCGGGAGATATGGGCCAGGGTGGGATTGGCCAGAACCGGCGAGTAGTCGAAGGCGCCGGCCACCCCCAGTCCCCGGGGGGCGAAGGCGCGCTGCAGGTACCCCAGGGCTTCCCCCCTCTTTTCCGGCAGGAGCTTGTTGATCAGCAGGAGGCGCAGGTCGACCCCCTCCCGCTCGTAGAGGGGGAGGTTCAGTTCCACCGAGTCGATGACGCTGCCGATCCCCCCCCCGGCGACCATGACCGCCGGCGCGTCCAGGAGGGCGGCGATGCGGGCGTTGTTCAGGCCGATGACCGAGCCGACCCCCCCGTGACCCGACCCCTCGATGACCAGGAAATCGCACTTCTTCTCCAGCTCCCGGCAGGCGGAGGCGATACACTCCTCAGCCTCCTCCCTCGACCTGACCCCGTCAAGGAACTCCTTGGTGGAGCCCCGGCTCAGCACCAGGGGGGACATGAGGGCGATATCCTCTTCGAGGCCGAAAATGCGGGCCAGCAGGGCCGCATCCTTGTCGACGACGATGTTGTTGAAGGTCTGGCATTTGGGGCCGATCGGCTTGATGAAGCCGACCCGGGCGTACTTCTGCCGGGCGAGGTGGACGAGAGAGAGGCTGATGGTGGTCTTGCCCGTATGCTGACCGGTGGCGGCGATAAAGATCTTGCGGCACATGCATCACCCCGTTCGAGGAGATTTTATCTTTTGGTAAGGGATGTTACGAGAGTATAGTAAGCGGGATGCCCAGGGCAAACATGTATACCAATTCAGATGTATACGTTTTTTGGGGGGCTGGTATCTGCAGGATCAACGGGAGAGAGGCATGAACGGAGCATTGAACGGCTGCCTGGCCAGGGCAGAGGAACTGGCGCGGCAGGCCGGGGCGCTGCAGCGGGAACGGGTCTGGAGCCCCTTCGACATCCAGTACAAGGGGGAGATCGACCTGGTGACCGAGGTCGACAAGGCGTGCGAGGAGATGCTGGTGGGAGGGCTTGCGGCGTCGTTTCCCGGCCACGACTTCCTCGCCGAGGAGAATCTCTACGAAAACCGGGGCTCCAGCCACAAGTGGATCATCGACCCCCTGGACGGCACCACCAATTTTGCCCACGGCTTCCCCTGGTTCGCCGTCTCGATCGCCCTGGAGATCGACGGAGAGATCGCCCTGGGGGTGGTCTACCACACCATGATGGACGAGATGTTCACGGCGCTGAAGGGGGAGGGGGCGTACCTGAACGGCCGGCGGCTCGGCGTGTCGTCCCGCCGGCCGCTGCGCGGGTCGCTCCTGGCCAGCGGCTTCCCTTACGACAGCGCCACGGACCGGGAGAACAACTTCGCCCACTTCGTCAATTTCCAGATGGGGGCCCGGGGGATCCGGCGGGCCGGTGCCGCTGCCCTCGACCTGGCCTACGTGGCCGCCGGCCGGCTGGACGGCTACTGGGAGGCCAAGCTCAAGCCGTGGGACGTGGCGGCCGGCCAGCTCCTGGTGCGGGAAGCGGGGGGGATGGTGACGAGCTTCGACGGGGGGGAGTACTCGGTCTACGATCACCGGATCCTGGCGAGCAACGGCCTGATCCACGGGGAGATGGTGGAGATGCTGGCCCGGCCGGCACCGCTCCACGCCCTGTGAGCAAGGCCGTCCCCCTGCTACCCTCTCCCCCGGGGGATGCCGCCCTCGCACGGCACCCGCGTCTGGCAGAGGCCGCAGCCGGTGTAGGGGACGCCGTACGCTTTCCCCACCGCCTCCGGCACCGTACCGTAGACATAGGCGCAGCAGCGGGCCTTGTCGTGCCCGGCAAAGGAGATCGCCCCCACCGGGCAGCGGCCGATGCAGGCGCCGCAGCTCCCCTCGCGGAGGTAGAGGCAGTTGTCGCCGTGGCCGCAGCCGTCCCGTGGGGTCGGCTCCAGCACCAGGTCCGTGATGACGCTGCCGCAGCGGTGGGCGATCCCCTTGGCCGTGATCAGGGCGTCGTTCAGGCTGAAGGTGCCGAGCCCGGCGGCGTAGGCGGCGTGGCGCTCGGACCAGGTGGAGGCCCTCCCCACGGGGGTGTCGGCCAGCTCCTTCCAGAGGGGGGAGTACTGGGGGGCGAGGGCCTGGTACCCCTCCTGCGCCAGCAGGGAGACGAGGTACCGGCGCACCTCGCCGTTGAGCGCCTCCCCGTGGGTGCGGGTGAGGGACCACTGCCGCGACGGGAACTCGTTTTCCAGTCTGTTGCTCCGCCGCACCTCCCCGGTGATGGGGAGGATCCAGCTGATGACCGTGCCGGCGCGGGGAGGGGCACCGAACGCCGCGGCACACAGCTCGGCAGGGGTGAGGTGGAAGTCGCCGATGATCCGCTTGTAGTCGGCAAAGAGGGGGTCATCCATGGCGGCGAACCCGACGAGGGGCTCGTCGAAGTACGGCCCGGTGGGGTAACGGGCAACATCAGCCTGGGCGCTTGCCACGAACTCCCTGATCTCCGTGATGATCCTCTCTTTCATCGCGTTACCCTCCGCTTTTGACACAGGTGACGAACTTGAGATAGCGACCTTCGGGAAAGGTCACGGGGTAGGGGAAATCCTCCGGCTGACCGGCGAGGGAGACCACCTGCAGCCCGCACCCCGCCTGGAGGGCGCCGCGGCGCAGTTCCTTGAGATAGTCGGCGATGTCCACCTTCTGGTGGTTGGAGGAGCAAAGCAGCAGCCCCCCCTCGTCCAAGAGCGGCAGGGCGGCGGCCACCAGGTCGGAGGTTCCCCCCCGGGTGGTGAAACGGCTCTTCGCCGTGGTGGAGAAGGAGGGGGGGTCCATGATGATGATGTCGAAGCGCCCCTTGGAGCGCTTCAGGTCGGCCAGGGTGTCGAGGCAGTCGCCGACGATGAAGTCGTGGCGGGCCGGATTGAGCCGGTTCGCGGCAAAGTTTTCTTTCGCCCAGTCGGTGTAGGCGGGGGAGACGTCCACGCTGGTCACCCGGGCCGCACCGGCAACAGCGGCGGCAACGGAGAAGGCCCCGGTGTAGGAGAAGAGGTTCAGCACCCGCTTCCCCGCCGCCCGCGCCATCAGGTCGCGGCGGTTCCGGCGCTGGTCGGGGAACAGGCCGGTATCCAGCCCCTTCTCCAGGCTGACGAGGAACGCGAGACCGTTCTCCCGTACCCGGAGCCGCCCCTGCACCGGCGTGCCGTGGAGCAGCCTGCCGTAGCTCTTCCCCTCACCCTTCGCCTCCAGTTCCCGCGTCTTCTGGGGCCGGCTCTTTTCGTAGATCCCCGTGGGGGAGAGGAGCTCAGCCAGCCCCCGGGTCACCAGGGGGAGGTGGGGCCGCCAGGCGCTCCCGTAGAGCTGCACCATGAGGTACTCGCCGTAGCGGTCCACGGTGAGTCCCGGCATCCCGTCCCCCTCGCCGTTGACCAGGCGGTACGCGTCCGTATCCCCCAGGGTGCCGTGGTCCCTGCGCAGGGCGACGGCCGCTGCCAGGCGCCCCTTCACCCACCCCAGGTCCAGGCGCATCGTGTGCCGGGAGAGTATCCGGGCCACGATCCGCTCGGAAGGGTCGAGCAGCGCCGTGGCGAGGAACCGCCCCCCCGGGTCCTCAAGCTCCACCAGGTCGCCGGCAGTGCCGGCCGACCACTTTTTCGTGTAGGCGTCGGCAATGATCCATGGGTGGCCCAGTTCCACCATCCGCGCCGACTCCGGGCCGACTTTCCGCCGTGCAGTGCCCATGCAGGCTCCTTGTTCCGGTCGTTTTCCGCCATCTTCCACGTTTTCCGCCGGTTAGTCAACCGCGGCGGAAAGATTCTTGCCGTAGCCGGTCAAACACGCTATCCTCTGCCATCCTGCTGTCATCCCACCTACCACGAAGAGGTCTAGCGATGCTGAACACCTGCCGCATCATGACGTTAGCAGCCGCCCTGCTGCTCTGCACCATGCCGGTACCTGCCCCGGCGGAAACCGCGCCGGCCCCCGCCACCCCTGCCGTTGCCGCACCGGCAGGTCCCGGCGAGAAGAAGAGCGAGGCACCGCCGGCCCCCTCCCTGAAGGTGGGGTATGCGGACATGGCGAAGATCGCCGAGAAATCGGACCTGGGCAAGGCCGCCAAGGCCCGCTTCGAGGCCAAGGCGGACAAGCTCAAGGCGCAGATAGACACCAAGCAGAAACTGCTGGAAAAGCAGAAGGCGACCCTCGAAGCCAAGCTCCCCGGCTACACCCCGGAGCAGCGGGCGGCCAAGATCAGGGAGTACGAGAAAAAAGTCGACGAACTCCGCAAGCTGCTGGCCAAGGCCGACAAGGAGCTGAAGCCGCTGCAGGAGGAGCTGCTGAAGGAGATCTCAGGGAAGATAGAAAAGGCGGCCGCCGAATACGGGGCCGCCAACGGGTTCTCGGTTATCGTGACGAAAAACGAACTGCTCTACCTGGGGAACAACGTCGATGTGCAGGATGTTACCGAGGCGCTGATAGCGCACCTGGCAAAGTGACCACGCTCCCCCGGTGGAGTTCGGCCGCCTCCTCGGCGGCGATGTTGTCGGCGATGAACTCCTCTATCTCCCGGCGGTACTCCGGGGCGAGGTCGATAAAACTGACGCCGATGTGATGTTTCCCCTCGGGCTGGCGGACGACGCGGGCCACTTCACCGTCGGCGACGATGTGGGACCCCCCGGGGAGATAGAACGAGCAGCTGAGCCCATCCCCCTGCTTGAGCTCCCGCTCCGTTTCGATGAGGATGCCGGAAACGCTCAGGTTCTGGGAGGTGCAGAAAAACACCCCGTCCTCCATCGCCCCCTTGACCTTGGCCCGGAGGAGCACCCGGTAGCCGCGCCTGATGCAGATCGCCAGAAGCTTCTCCACCTGGTCCAGGAGGGTCTTGGGGGCGAACGGCTTTTTCAGGCAGACATTGGCCCCGCTCCGGGCGGCCCGGTCCAGGTCGTCCGGCACGTCGTGGCAGATGAGGATGATGGAGACCCCTCTCACGTCGGTCTCCTGGCGGACACGGCTGCAGAGAACGTCGCCCCCCATCTCGGGGAGGTGCAGGTCGGTGACGATCAGGTTGACCCGCTCCTGGCGGTGAATCTGCAGGGCCTGCATGACCGACGACGCCATGAAGACCTGGAAATCCTTCCTGTCGAGAAGGCTCTTCCCTTCGGCAATGAAGTAGCGGGACGCATTAACAAGAAGTATTTTTTTCATAACCCTCCCGGAACATTTTACAATCCATGTCGGATATCTTGAAGGAGTGATGCATGCTGAACAGTATCGGCGCTGACGTCTACAAGACCTGGAGCGAAGAACAGAAACGGATCGAAATCGATCGCCTGGTGCAGGCCTACCGGAGCGGCCTGCCGATCTCCATCGTCTGCATGACGGCCGAAGCCATCGCCGGCAGCCGCGGGGACGCCAAAAGACACCTCACGTCGCTAATGAGCTTGGCCGACCGGCTCGACGCCATCTCGTCGGCCGAGGGGGAACACAAGGATATTCGCCGGCTTGTCCGCGCCGTCCTCGCCTGACCCGTACCGCTCTCCTCCCCGCTTCCGTTCGCAGTGCAAAAAAAGTTCCACTGCTGTCGGGAACGGCCGGGAGGACCCGTTGCCTGAGGGCCATCGAGCTCAGGGGACGACCACCCCGCCGGAGACCACGAACTTGACCGCCTCTTCCACGCTCATCCCGCACTCCGACACCTCCTCCTCCCGGAAGAAGAGGGCAAACCCGGAGGTGGGGTTGGGCATGGTGGGGACATAGACGACCACGAACCGCTCCCCGTCACGCTCCACTTCTGCGGCGACGAAACCGACCGCCTTCACCCCCGGCCGGGGCCACTCGACGAACACGGCCCGCCGGTACGAGCTCTTCCCCTCCTGGAACACCTTGGTCAGCTGCTTGCTCGAGGTGTAGATGGACTTCACCAGGGGGATCCGCGCCAGGAGCCCGTCCCCCCACTGCAGGAAACGGTTCCCCAGGACATTGGTGGCCAGCACCCCGGCCAGGTAGATGATGATCGCGCCGGTGAGCATCCCCAGACCGGGGAGATGGCTCTCCCGGCCCGTGACCGCGGTCAGGAGGCCGTCGAGCCAGGAGCCAAGGATGCCGTCGGCGAAGTTGAAGAGAAACTTGAGAATGAAGATGGTGATCCCGAAGGGGACCACCACGAAGAGGCCGGCGATGAACCGCCGGCGCAGATGACTGAACACCCCTCCCATCACTCCCTACCCGCCGTTACCGGCTTGACCGGGATCCGATCCAGCTTCCAGATGTCGGCGTTGTACTCCCCGATGGTCCTGTCGGTGGAAAAGCGGCCGCTCCGCGCGCTGTTGACGATGCTCATCCGGGTCCAACGCTCCTGGTCCCGGTAGGCCTCGGCCACCCTCTGCTGGGTTGCGACGTAGGAGGGGAAATCGGCTGCGGTCAGCCAGGGGTCGTGGGGACTGAGGATGGACGCGATGATGGGATCGAACAGCCCGGGCTCGAAGAGGTTGAAGTGGCCGCTCCGGAGCAGGTTCATCACCCGCCCGAGGTTTTCATCGCGGGCGACGATCCCCGAGGGGTCATAGCGATGCCGGGTCGCCTCGACCTCCTCCGCGGTCAGGCCGAACATGAAGAAGTTGTCGTCCCCGACCTCCTCGCGAATCTCGATGTTCGCCCCGTCCAGGGTGCCGATGGTAATGGCGCCGTTCATCATGAACTTCATGTTCCCCGTGCCCGAGGCCTCCTTGCCGGCAGTGGAGATCTGCTCGGACAGATCGGTGCCGGGGCAGATGATCTCCATGGCCGTTACCCGGTAGTTGGGGAGGAAGACCACCTTGAGGCGCTCCCCGACCGAGGGGTCCCCATTGACCACCTGGGCCACGTTGTTGACCAGCTTGATGATCAGCTTGGCCATCTGGTAGCCGGGGGCGGCCTTGCCGCCGATCAGGACGCAGCGGTCCGTCCACCCCTCCGTATCACCCCGCTTGATCCGGTCGTAGAGATGAATGACATGGAGGATGTTGAGCAGCTGGCGCTTGTACTCGTGGATCCGCTTTACCTGCACGTCGAAAAGGGCCGCGGGATTGAAGACGACGCCGCACTCCTCGTGGACCAGCTCCGCGACCCGCTCCTTGTTCTCCAGCTTCACCTGCCGCCACCGCTCGCGGAACGCCGGGTCGTCGGCACGGGGGATGATGGCGGCAATCTGCTGGAGGTCCGACACCCACCCCTCCCCGACAGCCTCGTTCAGCAGGTTGCGCAGCCCCGGATTGCACCAGGAGAGCCAGCGCCGGGGGGTGACCCCATTGGTCTTGTTGTTGAACTTGCGGGGCCAGAGTTCATAAAAGTCGCGGAAGAGCCCCTCCACCAGGAGCCGCGAGTGGAGCGCGGCCACGCCGTTGACGGAGAAGCTCGCCACGATGGCCAGGTAGGCCATCCGCACCTGCTGGACCTCCCCCTCCTCGATGATGGACATCCGCCGCTGCCGCTCCATGTCGCCGGGCCAGTGGGCCGCCACTTCCGCGAGGAAGCGGGCGTTGATCTCCATGATGATGTCGAGGATGCGGGGGAGGAGACGGCGAAAGAGGTGCACCGGCCACTTTTCCAGCGCCTCCGGCAGGAGGGTATGGTTGGTGTACGCCATGGTGCGGCAGGTGATATCCCATGCCTCCTCCCAGGTCATCTTCTCCTCGTCCAGCAGGATCCGCATCAGTTCGGGGACGGCGCAGCTCGGGTGGGTATCGTTCAGCTGGAAGCAGTTTTTCTCCGCAAAATCCGAGAAATCCCCCTTGCGCACGATCCGCCAGCGGGCGGCCACGTCCTGGAGGCTGGCGGAGGCGAGGAAGTACTGCTGGCGCAGGCGGAGCTCCTTGCCGTTTTCGCTGGCGTCGTTGGGGTAGAGCACCATGGTGATGTTTTCCGCGGCGGTCTTGGCCGCCACGGACTCCGGGTAACTCCCGGAGTTGAACTCCCTCAGGTCGAACTCGTCGGTTGCCGCCGCCTTCCAGAGCCGGAGAGTGTTGACCGTGCCGTTCCGGTACCCCGGCACCGGGATGTCGTAGGGGATTGCCATCACATCCTGGGTATCCACCAGCCGGCAGCGCAGGGTACCGTAATCGTCCCGGAAGTACTCGCTCCGGCCGCCGTACTTGATCCGATGGGCCTGCTCGTTCCGGAAGAACTCGCTCCGGCCGCCGTACATCATCCGCTGGGCGTACTCGGGGCGCTCGATCTCCCACGGATTCCCCCCCCGCAACCAGCGGTCGGGCTCCTCCACCTGGTACCCCCCCTCGATTTTCTGGCGGAACATGCCGTATTCGTAGCGGATGCCGTACCCCATGACCGGCAGCTGCAGGGTGGCGCAACTGTCGAGGAAACAGGCCGCCAGCCGCCCCAGGCCGCCGTTCCCCAGCCCCGCGTCATGCTCGGCCTCGGCCAGGTCTTCCAGTTCCAGGCCGAGCTCATGCAGCGCCTCGGTGGCCTTGTCCGTCACCCCCAGGCTCAGCATGGCGTTCCCCAGGGTACGCCCCATGAGGAACTCCAGGGAGAGGTAGTACCCCCTCTTGCAGTCTGACTCCTCGTAGGCGTAGCGGGTATTCTTCCAGCGCTCCATGAGCCGGTCGCGGACCGTCAGCGCCAGCGCCGTGTACTGGTAGTGCACCGAGCGGCAATAGCGGTCCCGCCCCAGGTTGTGGGTGTAGTAACGGCGAAAATCCTCCGTCAGCGCGGGGGCATCCATGGAGAGGGGAGGAAGCTCGGTGATCGCCGGGTTGTAGACTTTCTTGCGTTGTTTTCTGGTCGTTGACATTGGCGTGTACCCTCGAACCCTGATTTCACCCGGCAGGCGCCCGGTGAACGGCAGGGATGATCATACATGGTTTCCCCCTCGAAGCGGAAGGGGGTTCGGTTTTAATTTTACATTTTATGATCCCATCGACTCCTGCTACAATATCACGTTGCGTCTGAACGACAATCCGGGACAAGGAAAAAATGATGACGAACCTGATCACGGCCGACGGGTTGAAACGTCTGCAGGACGAATACGACCACCTCTGGCGGGTGGAGCGCCCCAAGGTGGTGCAGGGGGTTGCCGACGCCGCGGCGGAGGGGGACCGCTCGGAGAATGCCGAGTACATCTACGGCAAGAAGCGGCTCCGGGAGATCGACCGCAAGCTGAAACACCTGGGGGGACGGCTCAAGGTCCTCAAGGTCGCGACCCCGCCGGCGAACCCCGGCGCCGTCTCCTTCGGCTGCTGGGTGACCTACGAGGACGAGGATGGCAACGAGCGCTGCTACCAGCTGGTGGGGGCCGACGAGTTCGACGTCAACCAGGGACGGATCAGCATCGACTCCCCCGTCGGACAGGCGCTGCTCCAGAAGAGGATCGACGACGAAGTGACCATCCGCCGCCCCTCGGGGGAGCTGACCGTGTACATCACCGGCATCAGCAGTGCCAGACCCTGAGACCTGCAGCGTCGTTCCCGTTCCGGCATCCTTGGCACCGGGAATTTCTCCCTGCCGGATCGCTGCCAACTGGTATACTTCCCTGAAGGTTCGAAGGAAGGAGATCGCATGACCGACGTGGGGGACACGGACAGCAGACGGGTGGAAACGGACAGCATGGGAGGGGTGGAGGTACCTGCCACTGCCTACTGGGGAGCCCAGACCCAGCGGGCACTGGTCCACTTCCCCATAGGCGGGGAGAGGATGCCGCCGGAGGTGATCCGGGGGTTGGGGG
>Ga0129297_10002070_pt1 | contig 10235 bp, 12 predicted proteins | sample I18A1metaG_FD_94708 | JGI IMG/M metagenome (GOLD analysis project Ga0129297, IMG submission 94708) | Lake sediment bacterial and archeal communities from Gulf of Boni, Indonesia to study Microbial Dark Matter (Phase II) - ​I18A1 metaG | ecosystem: Environmental > Aquatic > Freshwater > Lake >... | reverse complement strand
GTGGAAGAAGTTGCGCGCGAGTGGCGGAACGGCAGACGCGCTGGCTTCAGGTGCCAGTGTCCGAAAGGGCGTGGGGGTTCAAATCCCCCCTCGCGCACGCAATCGAAAGAACCCCGGTCTTGGACCGGGGTTCTTTTGTTTAACCCACGCGGAGGCAGCCTGCGTCGGGGTTTCCGGGTTTCCCCACATTCGAAGGCTCAGGCCGGCGTGTTGCGCCGACCCGCCGGTGTTTGGCGGCGTCGGTCCGTCAAAAGTAGGAAACTCCGCGGCGGACCTACCCCACAGACACCCCCGCTAGGCTGCGCGCAGCGCCCCGAGCCCGGCGAGGAGTGCCTCAAGTCCCAGCCTGAAGGCGACATCGGCCGGTTTCTCATGGCCTTCCTCGGCAAGGCGCTGGACGGCGGCGGTGAAATACGGTGTCGACGCGGCCATGGTGCCGGAATCGAAGATGTCCGCCGGCGCCGTGACGTCGTAGGCGGAGCCAAAGATGAAGGATTCGATCGCGACGATGGCCGGGACAATGCGTTCCTGCGGAAAGCCTGCGCGGCTGAAACCGGCGCTGACGGCCTCATACATGGCCAGTGTCTTGGGCGCGTCAGCCACGGGCAGTACGGCAATAACGGGGATCAGCGGGGTGTGCTTGGAAAATACATCGCGGTAGCTCCAGGCCCAATCCCTCACGGCCTGTTCCCAGTCCCCGGCCTCGAAGGCGGTGACGTCCACGAACGAGGTCAAGTGGTCTTGGACGAGGACCAGCACGTCCCGTTTGGACGAGACATGGTTGTACAGCGCTGAGGGCGCCACGTTGAGGGTCCTCGCCAGGGCAGCCATGGTGAACCCGTCGTAGCCGCTCTTGCCAATCAGCTGCAGGGCCGCCGAAGTGATGCCGTTCTGGTCCAGCACGGCCGCGGCGGGCCGTCCCGCGCGGCGGCGGGGCTTGGCGGCGGGGCCGTGCGGATCGGCGGGGGCGCTGGTTGCTGCCGTCATTCCGGGCCTTTCTTCTCTGCTTGTCTACTCTGCCTGGCTGGCGGTGTCGGGGTGAGCCCGTTCTGCCCCTACTTTACGGGCGAAATTCATTAGGCGGAGGGTCTTCCCCGAAGCGCGCCGAAGGTCTATCATTCTAAATGAACGCCATTCATTTAGTGGTCCGCATCACTCTAGCGGCCACGGGGAGGAACATCATGCTGGAACTTGACCGCGACGTCGTCATCGTAGGAGCCGGTCCGTCAGGCTTGACCGCCGCCCGCGAGCTGAAGAAGGCCGGGCTCAGTGTGGCGGTGCTCGAGGCGCGGGACCGCGTGGGCGGCCGGACCTGGACCGACACGGTTGACGGGGCCATGCTCGAGATCGGCGGCCAGTGGGTCTCGCCGGACCAGACGGGGCTCCTGGGGCTCCTGGATGAGCTCGGGCTGCAGACCTATTCCCGCTACCGCGACGGCGAATCCGTCTACATTGGCGCGGACGGCAAGCGGACCCTGTACACCGGTGACACCTTCCCGGTCAGCGAAACCACCGCCGTCGAAATGGACAAGCTCACGGCCCTGCTGGACTCCCTGGCCGCGGAGATGGACCCCGAGGAGCCGTGGGCACACCCCAAGGCCCGCGAGCTGGACACCATCTCCTTCCACCACTGGCTGCGGCAGAACTCAACGGATGAGGAAGCCTGCAACAACATCGGCCTGTTCATCGCCGGCGGCATGCTGACCAAACCGGCCCACGCCTTCTCCGCCCTGCAGGCCGTCCTCATGGCTGCCTCGGCGGGGTCCTTCACCAACCTCACGGATGAGGACTTCATCCTGGACAAGCGGGTTGTCGGCGGGATGCAGCAGGTTTCGCTGCTGCAGGCCGCTGAACTGGGCGACGACGTCGTCCTCGGCAGCCCGGTCCGCACCATCAACTGGGCCGAGGACGGGAGCGGAGGCTACCGTGTCACGGCCGTCTCCGACCGGGCCACGGTGAACGCCCGTTTCGTCATTATGGCCGTGCCGCCGAACCTCTACACCCGGGTGTCCTTTAACCCGCCGTTGCCCCGCCGCCAGCACCAGATGCACCAGCACCAGTCACTTGGCCTGGTCATCAAGGTCCACGCCGTCTACAGCAGCCCGTTCTGGCGCGAAGACGGCCTGTCCGGAACCGCCTTCGGCGCCGGCGCCATTGTGCAGGAGGTCTACGACAACACGAACCACGAGGACCCGCGCGGCACGCTGGTGGGCTTTGTCTCGGATGAGAAGGCCGACGCCATGTTCGAGCTCAGCGCGGAGGACCGCCGCCGCACCATCCTTGAATCGATTGCGTCCTTCCTCGGCGAAAAGGCCCTGGATCCCGAGGTCTACTACGAGTCCGACTGGGGTTCGGAGGAATGGACCAGGGGAGCCTACGCCGCCAGCTACGACCTGGGCGGACTGCACCGCTACGGCAAGGACCAGTTGACGCCGGTCGGGCCGATCTACTGGTCCTGCTCGGACCTTGCGGCCGAGGGCTACCAGCATGTTGACGGCGCCGTCCGGATGGGGCAGCTCACGGCGGCCAGGATCGTTGCAGCTGCGGACCGTGCGTCCGTCGCCTCGTAGAAAATCCCAACAATTCAGTTGAATGCAGTCCAGAACAGACAGGAGAGCGGCCAGATGCGTTACGTAGTGGGGTATTCAGCCAATGCCAGAGGCCATGATGCGGTCAATCTGGCCGTCTCCCTAGCGCTCGGGCGGGGGGCGAGCCTGGACCTTGTGCTGGTGGTGCCCGAAGTGCAGCACTCCGGGCATGCCATCGCACCGAAGGCTGGCTTCGAAAATCTGCTCAATGAGCAGGCCCAAGAGTGGCTCGACCAGGCCCTGGCGCTGGTTCCATCCAGTGTCCCGGCGCAGGCCCACATCCGCAGCCATGATTCCGACGCGCACGCACTGATCGAGGCGGCCGAGGAACTGGGCGCGGACATGCTCATCATCGGAGCCACCAGCACCGGGATCTTCAAACGGTTCACGATCGGGTCGGTGGCCAGCGCACTGCTCCACGCCTCGACCGTTCCGGTGGCCCTGGCACCGCACGGCTACTACCGCAAGGAGGCCCTGACCCGGATCAGCTGCGGGCTCGGAACCCGGGCCGGCGCGGAGAAACTGCTCGATTTCGCCCTAGGCATGGCGTCGAACCGGGACGTGCCGCTGCGCGTGGTGTCGCTTCTGGCCCTCGACGGCGCCGATGCGGCCGATTCAGCCGACGCTGCCCGGGAGTATGCGGCCAAGTGCCTTGCCGACGCACTGTCTGCTGGCGGGCCGGAAGTTTCAGGGGAGGCGAAGGCGGAGGCCCAGGTGGAGGCGAAGACGGAAATCGTCGTGGCCCACGGACGCAGCATCGAGGAAGCCGTGGACAGCCTGGACTGGGAAGACGGCGAGGTCCTGTTGATCGGATCCAGCCGGCTTGCCAAGGGCCGGTCCATCTTCCTCGGCAGCACAGCGGGCCGCATTCTGCGCGCCCTGCCGGTGCCGATGATCGTGGTCCCCAGCGGCTATGAACTCAAGCAACTCAATCATTCAGCGTCGAGTGACACCCCCCGAGAGGCACAACAATGAGCGCAGACCATGCGACGCCCAATCCGTCGCACACGGGACAGCACACAGGACAGAACACAGGACAGCACACCGAACAGCAGCACGGACTGAGTGAAAAGGGCCTGAAAGCCGGATCGGTGGGGCTCATTGGCGCCGTCGTCATCGGCATTTCCTGTATCGCCCCGGCGTACACCCTCACGGCGGCCCTGGGTCCCACCGTGGCCGAGGTCGGCGTGCAACTGCCGGCGATCTTCCTGGTGGGCTTTGTCCCCATGCTGCTGGTGGCCTTCGGGTACCGGGAGCTGAACAACGCCATGCCCGACGCCGGGACCTCCTTCACCTGGGCCTCGCGGGCGTTCGGCCCCTGGATTGGCTGGATGGGCGGCTGGGGGCTCATCGCCGCGACCATCATCGTGCTCTCGAACCTGGCCGCCGTCGCTGTGGACTTCTTCTACCTCATGCTGGCGCAGATCTTCGGCAATCCCGAACTCGCCGACCTCACCACGAACCTGCCGCTGAATATCGCGACCACGCTGGTGTTCATCGCCCTCGCGTGCTGGATCTCCTACCGCGGCATGGAAACCACCAAGTCCGTCCAGTACGTGCTCGTGGGATTTCAGCTGCTGGTCCTCGCCTGGTTCTCGATCGCAGCGTTCGGCCACGTCGCCAACGGAACCGCCTTTGACGCCACGGCCATCTCCCCGGACTGGTTTAACCCCTTCGCCGTGGGATCCTTCTCCGCCTTCGCCGCCGGCGTTTCGCTGTCCATCTTCATCTACTGGGGCTGGGACGTCACGCTGACCATGAACGAGGAGACCAAGAACCCGGAGAAGACCCCGGGCCGTGCCGCCACGATCACCGTGCTGGTCATCGTGATCATCTACATGACGGTTGCGCTGGCCACGCTGAGCTACGCCGGCATCGGCGACACGGGGCTGGGCGCCGGAAACCCGGAGAACCAGGGCAGCATCTTCGCCGTCCTGGCGGGACCGGTGATGGGCCCGTTCGCCATCCTGATGTCCCTGGCCATCCTGAGCAGCTCCGCCGCGTCCCTGCAGTCCACATTTGTCTCGCCGGCGCGCACCCTGCTGTCCATGGGCCATTACCAGGCGCTGCCGCAGAAGTTCGGCAGGATCAGCCCCACATACAAGTCGCCGAGCTATGCCACGATCGCCTCGGCCGTTGCGGCCGCCGCGTTCTATGTCATCACCCGGACCACGTCGGAAAATGCACTGTGGGACACCATCACGGCCCTGGGCATGATGATCTGCTTCTACTACGGCATCACCGCGCTGGCTTGTGTCTGGTTCTTCCGCGCCGAGGCGTTCAGCGGAGCGAGGGCCTTCTTCTTCAAGTTCCTCGCGCCACTCCTCGGCGGTGTCATCCTGCTGGTCATGTTCTTCAAGACCGCCTACGACTCCATGGATCCCGCGTACGGATCAGGCTCGTCGATTGGCGGTGTGGGGCTGGTCTTCATCCTGGGCATGGGCGTTATCCTGCTGGGCGTGGTGCTCATGCTGGTCATGGCCAAGCTCCGCCCCGAGTTCTTCAGGGGCAAGGTCCTGACCCGCGGGCACTGAGCCCACTGCCGGTTCAGGGAGGGTCCCGGGAAGGTCTCCGTCCGGCAGCCATTGGAAAGTAAGCACACTTACCAATAGGCTGTCCGGAGGGGGACCTTCCTCCGTTGGAACCAGAACGAGGTGAGAGCATGTCGGATGCCGAAAGCATCAGCAAGGTCACGGACATCATCAACGATTCGCACATCGGAATGTTCACCACCATCAACGAAACGGGCGCCCTCGTCAGCCGGCCGCTGGCCGTCCAGGAGGTCAAGGACGACGGCGACATGTGGTTTTTCACGTCGGCGACCACCTCTCAGGTGGCCCACATCCGCGCCAACCCGGCGGTGAACGTCTCCTTCGGCAAGCGCACCGAGTGGGTTTCGGTGGCTGGGACCGCTGAAGTGGTGACTGACCGGCAGCTGATCCACGACATGTGGAATCAGGTGGTGGAGGCCTGGTTCCCGGACGGACCGGACACCCCGGAGGTTGTCCTGCTCCACGTCGACTCTGACTCCGCCGAGTACTGGACCAGCCCGGGCGGCACGGCGGCCACCGTGCTGCAGTGGATCAAGTCCAAGGTGACCAACAGCCGGATGAGCGTCGGCGACAGCGGAACGGTCGAGCTGTAGCGGGCTGAACCTGGCCCGTCGCGCTGAGCAGGGCCGGCGGGGGCGGCTGACTGCCTAGTCGGTGATTTTCAGGCCGGTGCCCCAGTTGAAGGTTGGATACGCGGGGTTAGCCTGCAGCGCCATGACCAGCAGCTGGAAGCCCTCGAGTTCGCGGGCGTGGCGCAGTCCGCCCACGTGGAGCGGACGCAGCCCGGCGGCTTCGGCGAAGACCGCAACCTGGTTGCGGGCCTCTTCGGAGTCCGAGGCGATGAAGACATCCATCGGCTGGCCACCGGCCGCACCGGACCCGAGCGGGCCCGCGAAGGTGGTGTTGAAGGCTTTCACCACCCGCGCGCCGGGGAGCAGTGCGGCGATTTCTTCGGCCGCCGACGTTCCCGGGGCAACCACCAGCGAGTCGAAGGTTTCGGTGTCGATCGGATTGCAGACGTCCACCACCGTCTTGCCGCTGAGCGTGTCGCCGAAATGTGTGGCCACTTCCTTGGCCGGGCCGAAGTACAGCGCGAGGAAGACGATGTCGCCCTCGGGAACCTCGCTCAGGCCGCCGGAGCTGGTGGTGCCGCCAAGTTCAGCAGCGAGCTTGGCGGCATTCTCCGGCGTCCGGTTCAGGATCTGGACGGAACGGCCGGCGGCGACAGCCCGGGTGCCGATGGCCCGTGCCATGTTTCCACTGCCGATGATCGTGATGTCAGTCATGATGGAACCTTTCGAAGGTGGCGGCGAACTGCCGGATCGGCAATCCCGGGAATCAGCCGTGCGCGTGGTCCGGGCCAGGTAGCCCGGCGGCGCTGACACCGGCCGCGCGTTCGGCGGCAGCCAGGGCATGTTCCAGCCGTTCAACGGCCGGGGCGTAGGCGGCATCGGTGCAGGCGCGGTCCGTACGGCCGCCGAGGCCCTCGGCGGCCTTGATCGCCCGGATCAGTGCCGCGGTTTCCGGCTGCCGCGTATCGCTCATCGCGGGATAGTCAATCGAGAACCCCGGATCCAGTTCGTACCGCTGCCACCGGGCGAGGGCGCTCCGGTGCCGTGCGGCGGCCGCCTCGTTCAGGAGCCGGGTCTCGCGGCTGGCTCGGCGGGCTTCCTGCCGGCGGAGCAGCCGGGGTGTCGCTGCCAGGGCCGCCAGGGCAGCCCCCGCGGCCAGCACCCCGAGCGCCAGGCCGGCCCAGGGCCATGTGGAGGAGGCCAGGACGATGGCGGGCACAATGACGGCGAGTCCGGCGAAAGCGTCCCAAAACGCGCCGTCGGCGCCTTCGGAGGGTCCGTCTTTAACGGCCAGATGCTTGACGGCGAAATAGACCGAGGCGAACGCTGCCCCGGCAGCCAGCATGGCGAGGGCCAGGAACTGCCAGGCCGCGAGGGCACCGGATACTGAAAGCGTCATTGCACACCTCCCCGGAACGGTCCCGGGCGGGCGCTGTTCCGCTAGTTCCATTGGAATCCCTGGCGGCGGGGCCGTCAATGCCTGCCGGGCCGGGGCAATGCCGGACGCCAGCGCGGACGCAAACGCAGGCGCCAACGCCCGGTGCGAACGCCGCGTCGCGGTTCCGCCGCCGAGCCTCCCGGCGTAGCCTAGGGGCCATGCGACTGAAAATGTGCAGCATCCACGTCAAGGATCCGGCCTCGGCCCATGAGTTCTACACCGGCACGCTGGGGTTCGAAACCCTGATGGCCATGCCGGAGCACAACCTCTTCATCGTCAAGGACCCCGATGGTGCCGGGGGCGCCGGACTGCTGCTGGAACCCAGTGACAACCCGATCGGTGCGGCCTACATGAACGGCCTGCACGACGCCGGGATACCCGCGATTGTCTTTGGCGTGCCGGACGTGCGCGCCGAATACGAGCGGCTGGCGGCCAAGGGCGTGATGTTCCAGGGGGAACCGTCCGAGGGGCCCGGCGGGACCAGTGTGGTGCTGGATGACGGCTGCGGGAACTTCGTGCAGCTGCACCAGGACTAGGTGCCGGACCACCGCACTCCGGGCGGGGCCTAACGGCTCACCTTGTCCTTGTCCGGGTGCTCGTCGCCGATATGGCCCGGTGCATTGGCGGCCAGGACCCGGGCCACGAAGGAGGCATACTCCTCCATGTAGTGGCGCAGCAGACCGGCCGTGGCCTCGTCCTTGACCTCGCCGTCCGCGAGCGTAGTCCTGCGTCCGCGGGATGAAAAGAGGGGCCGGGAGAAAGCGGGTGCCGCTATTCGGCCTTGGCGCGGGCTTTCTTGGCGTCCTTCTTGGCGGCCTCGTCCTTGACCCGCTGGGCCTCGGCGCGGACGGCGGCGTGGGTGGCGCGCTCGGCGACCAGCCAGGCCGGGGGTGCCTGGAGCAGTGCGGTGATTTCCGCCGTCGTCAGCGCTTCCTCAACACCACCGCGGGCCAGGCCGGCGATGGAGACGTTGAGCTTCTGCGCCACCACGGGGCGCGGGTGCGGGCCGTTGCGGCGAAGTTCCGCGAGCCACTCCGGCGGGTTGGCCTGGAGATCGGCAAAATCAGCGCGAGTGATGGTTGAATCCTGGAACTCCTGGGGTGTCGCCGGCAGGTAGATGCCAAGCTTCTTGGCAACGGTGGCCGGTTTCATGGACTGGGAGTTTGCAGAGGTCATAGTCCAAGGGTATCCGGCCAGAGCACTGCGAGGCACCAAACTAGCACCAAACCAGCACCGGATCAGCACGGTGCCGCCATCGCGGCGGACCCCCGCGCCACCCCGGGCGGTACTGTGAACATGTGTCCGCAGCAGAAGAACCATCCCAGACCCCCGACGAAACCGCCGTCGTCCCAGCCGTCGCAGTTGGGCGGGAGCTGCGCTTCGCGTACGTCGCCGGTGTGACACCGGGCAAATGGATCCGCCGCTGGGAGGAACGGATGCCCGATGTTCCGCTGCACTCCTTTATGTCCGACGACGGCGCGCAACTGTCCGTGCTCCGTGACGGCTCCGCGGACCTGAGTTTCGTCCGGCTCCCGGTGGAACGCGAGGGCCTCAGCGTGATCCCGCTCTACGAGGAGCAGCCCGTGGTGGTGGCACCGAAGGGGCACGAGGTCTCCTTGTTTGAAGAAGTGGACCTGGCGGACCTGTCCGCCGAGACGTTTCTCGATGTGCAGGAGCTCGGCGGCCCGGCGATGGCGCTGCAGGTGGTGGCGTCCGGTGCCGGGCTGGTGATCCTGCCGATGTCCGTGGCCCGGCATTTCAACGTCAAGGACACCGTGGCGCGGAAACTCACGGGGGCGCCCGGCACGGAGATCGCCCTGGCCTGGCCGAGCGACGCCACGGACGAGGTCATCGAGGAATTCATCGGTATTGTCCGCGGACGCACCGCCGCGAGCTCCCGCCAGCCCTCGGCGCAGCAGGAGAAACCCAAACGCGAGCCCAAGCCGGACCGGCGCGGCACCGGAGCCGCGAAGAAGCCCAAGGTGGCGCAGCGCTACGCTCCCAACCCGGACAAGGGCCGCGGCAAGGGATCCCGGAAGAAGGGGAAACGCTAGGCCTTACTACGAGGGGCGCCACGATTGCGGCCTCCCGCAGATGATTCGGACCTATCGTTGGAACACGACCCCGCGATCAAAGGATTTGCCGTGGACACTCAGGTTCCCCAGTTCGATGGCGTGCATCACCTCAAACTCCCGGTCAGTGATCTCGACCGCAGCCGCGAGTGGTACCAGAGCCGGCTTGGTTATGCCGTTGCGATGGAGTTCCGCGAAGATGGCAAAGTCATGGGCCTTGCTCTTAATCACCCGGATGGCGGACCGAGACTGGCCCTGCGGCTGGACCCCGGCAAAGCTGCGGCCTCTTCCGGATTCGATTACTTCTCCATAGGCGTTCCGACCAAGGCGGCAATTGACCAGCTCTCCGCGCGGCTGACGCAGTTGGGGGACGCCCATGCTGGCGTCCAGGTCGCTTCTCTGGGGTGGATTCTGCCCGGTCTCTCGGACCCGGACGGACACGAGATCCGCTTCTACACCACGGAGTCCCACAAAAAAGCGCCCGACGGGGAGGTCTATGTTGTGGAGAATGCCCGGCAGACGACGACGCACCGAAACCAGGAACGGTTGTCTCAGTGACCACTCAAGTTTGAACCCACCGATGACATTCCGGACTATCTACTGCCCGTCGATTGGCAGACGCTGGTGTGGAGTCCTTCCTCGACCGCGCGGAGGAATCGTGCTCAGCGCCTCGCCTCGTACCTGGTCAGGACCACGCCGCCGGGAAACGTCCGCGTCTCCACCAGGTCCAGGTTCACCCAGCTGTCCAGCGCGGTGAAGAACGGCGTGCCGCCGCCCACCAGGACCGGATGGGTGGCCAGCACGTACTCGTCGATCAGCCCGGCCCGCATGGCCGCCCCGGCGAGCGTTGCGCCGCCGACGCTCATCGGGCCGCCGTCCCCGGCCTTGAGCCGGGTGATCTCGGCGATCGCGTCACCGGTGACCAGGCGGGTGTTCCAGTCGACCTCGTCGATCGTCGAGGAGAACACCACCTTCGGTGTGTCCCGCCAGTTTCTTGCGAACTCGATCTCGGC
>Ga0129297_10002068_pt1 | contig 10240 bp, 9 predicted proteins | sample I18A1metaG_FD_94708 | JGI IMG/M metagenome (GOLD analysis project Ga0129297, IMG submission 94708) | Lake sediment bacterial and archeal communities from Gulf of Boni, Indonesia to study Microbial Dark Matter (Phase II) - ​I18A1 metaG | ecosystem: Environmental > Aquatic > Freshwater > Lake >... | reverse complement strand
GTTTCAATGGAGGATCCGTGCAGGCCGTCCAGCACATCCAGGAAGCTCTCCCCGGGGACGCCGTAGACGCGCTGGATACCGGCTCGTTCCAGCTGGGCAACAATCAGGTGCCCGGCGGTGGTTGTGGTGCTCAATGCTTCATTCCCTTTTCTTCGATGCTCAGTGCGGGGAGGAACAGGCCGGACAGCGCGGTCAGCGCGGAGACCACCAGCAAGATGATGGCGCCGGGCCAGAACGAATTGCCGTTGGCGGCCACGAGGGCCGTCGCGATCAGCGGCACGAAACCGGAGATGACGCCCGCGCTGTTGGAGGTGATGGCGACGCCGGTGTACCGGACCTTCGTGGCGAAGAGTGCGGTCAGGGCCGTTCCGGACACCGCGTAGGGGACGGACAAGGTGGACACTCCAACGATCATGGCCAGGATGATCAGGACAGGGTTGGCGGTGTCGATGGCCAGGAAGACGGGTACGGCGATGACGGCGGAGGCGACGCCGCCCCAGAGGATGACCTTGCTGGCACCGAATTTCTCGCCCATGCGTCCGGCCCAGACCAGCGCGAAGATTTCCACGACGGCGGCCAGCAGCGAGCCGAGCAGCAGCGTTTCGTAGGGCATCTTGAGCACCTTGGTGCCGTAGAAGACCACGAAGCTGGTGATGAGATAGAACCCGCCGATGCCGAGCAGCGCGGAGCACATGCCCACCAGGATCTGGCGCCAGCTCTTCGTCAGGACGCCGCGAATGGGGGCGTGCTCGGTCTCGCCGGACTCCATGAGGGCTTCGAACTCCGGGGACTCGCTGAGCTTGCTGCGGATCCACATCGAGACGGCCAGCAGCGGGATCGCCGCGATGAACGGGATGCGCCAGCCCCACGCGTCGAAGTTGGCCTGGCCCACCAGATACAGCATTCCGAAGAACCCGCCGGAGGACAGGATGGTGCCGATCGGCGAGCCGAGCTGCGGGAGGGCGGCGTAGCGGGCGCGTTTGGCGACCGGGGCATTTTCGACGGCGATAATCACCGCGCCGCTCCACTCGCCGCCGACGGCGAGGCCCTGCAGGATGCGCAGGGTGACCAGCAGGATGGGGGCTGCGACGCCGATCGTCATGTAGTTCGGCAGCAGGCCGATGAGACCGGTCACGAGGCCGATGCCCACGATGGTGACCATCAGGATCTTCTTGCGCCCCACCTTGTCGCCCAGGGCGCCGAAGATGAAGCCGCCGATCGGGCGGGCCACGAAGCCCACGGCCAGGGTGGCGAAGGAACTCATGGCCGAGACGAAGGGGTCCTGGGACACGAAGTACTGGGCGTTGAACACGAGCGCCGCGGCGGTGGTGAACAGGAAGAAGTCGTACCACTCCAGTGCGGTGCCGACGAGGGCCGCGAGGGCGACTTTCTTGGCCACGCTCTCATCGACAACCCCGGGCAACTGCGGACTGGCGGTGGTAGTGGCGTTGCTTGCGCTGCTTGCCATGATTACTCCAAAGAAATGTGACTGGTCTTGACGGTGGCCCCTATGCGGTCACCCCCATCCGGGGACAGTTCCGTCCGTGACGATTCGGGAGCCGACGCTTCCGGCGGGTGTGAGTGGGCTCACGCCTAGTGCTTCATTCCATTCTGCCAGTAGCTTTTTCCAAAATAACTAGCAGTGCGCCACGCTTTGCAGACCCTAGAATGTGAGAATGCACAATTTTGGATCGCCGGGCGACGCTTTCCGCTGGAGTGAGCTGGTGGACCAGCTCGAAGGCCGGCTGGACCTCCTGGCCCAGGCGTTCACCGCCCGGGTCCGGCAAATCCCGGAATACGGCGACAGCCAGGTGACTGTCCTGGAAATCCGGGACACTGCGCGGGAAACGTTCCGCCGGCTCATCCATGGGCTCCGGGGCGGCCCGGCGGACACTGCACGGGACGGGCTGCTCGCCTTTGCCTCGGACCTCGGGTCCAAACGGGCGAGGGCCGGGATACCGCCGGAGTCCCTGACGTCGGCGGTGCGGCTGGACTTCAGCATCCTGTGGGCAGACCTCTTGGAGATCGCCGCACCGGAGGATGCCGGGCTGCTGGCCTCCCGGGTGGACCAGGTCTGGCGGGTCGTCGACGAGTTCGCCACGCGCACCCACATGAGCTACCTGACCGAGCGCGTGCGCATGGCCCAGGAAGAGTCCAGCATTCAGCACGAATTCATCGCCCGGCTGTTCAACCAGAGCACGCCCTCGGCCGAGACGTCCGCGCAGGTTGGCTCCGCCCTGGGCATCGGGCCGGATGCCCGCTGCGGCCTCGTGGCTGCCAGCGGCGACGCCGGCGCCCGCCTCCGTGCGGCCGCAACCCAGTTCGGCGCCGCCCAGCGGCGCCAAAAGATCTTCCTGCACGAATCCGGTGGAAACACGTACCTGTTTTGGCCGCTCCTGCTGTGGCCACCGTCGGGGAGGTCCGGGGACACGCGGAGCGCGCCCCAGCTGCCGCCGCTCGTGGCGGATATTCCCTCCGGGTATGTCCCGGAGGTGCACGGGCTGCGCGGCCTGCCCGCCGCTGCCCGGACCGCGGAGAGCCTTGCGGCCCTGTTGCGCCCCAGCGACGCCGGCCCGCTGTCCGCGGATGCCGCATGGGCCCGGTTTGCCCAGCAAAACCTCCAGGACGCCGGGCTCGACCTCGCCGCCCAACTGGAGGAAGCCATGGAGGAATGCCGCGGCGGGGAACGGGAGCGCCTCCGGGAAACGGTGCAGCACTATCTCTCCACCGGCAACATCACGGCCACGGCGGAACAGCTGTTCTGCCACCGGAATACCATCCTGAACCGGCTCAACCGCTTCCAGGAACTGACCGGGATCGACCTGACCATCCCGGCCCAGGCCGCGCGGCTGGTGGTTGCCTGGGCCTGATAGTTGTGTGAACACACACTGCGGGGCCTTTTTTGGTGGGGTTTTCGCCATTGAGCTGTGATCACCAACACAGAATAGTGGGCTACTACCTTGCACTGGACATTCGTCCCCGCACCCCCATCTGGAGATATTGATGGCTCAATCGGTAGAAACCACCTCCCACGCGGCTGCCCGTCTGGACTTGGCCAAGATGCGCAAAATCGCCCTTGCCAGCGTCATCGGCACCACCGTCGAGTGGTACGACCTCTTTGTTTTCGGCACAGCGTCCGCGCTCGTGTTCAATAAGATCTTCTTCCCCAGCTTCGACCCCATCGTGGGCACCATGCTCGCCTTCGGAACCTTCGCCTCGGCGTACATTGCACGCATGGTCGGCGCCATCATCTTCGGCCACTTCGGCGACCGCCTGGGCCGCAAATCCATGCTCCTGATTTCACTGCTGACCATGGGCGCCGCCACGTTCGCCATCGGCCTGCTGCCGGACTACAACAGCATCGGGATCATGGCGCCGCTGCTGCTGCTCTTCCTGCGCGTCATCCAGGGCCTGGCCCTGGGCGGCGAATGGGGCGGAGCGGTCCTGATGACGGTGGAACACGCTCCCGCGTCCAAGCGCGGGTTCTACGGCTCGCTGGTCCAGGTGGGCGTGCCCGCCGGGACCCTGATCGCCAACGTGGCGTTCCTCATTGTCGCCTCGAGCGTCAGCACCGAAGAGCTCCTCGCCTGGGGCTGGCGCATCCCGTTCCTGGCCTCCGCGCTGCTCGTGGCCGTGGGCATCTACATCCGGCTGCACATCGAGGAAACCCCGTCCTTCCAGGCGGTCAAGGACGCCGGCGCCAAGGCCAAGCTGCCGTTCGCGGCCCTCATGGCCAAGTACTGGAAGCAGGTCATCCTCGGCGGCGTTGCCACCCTGTCCACCGGCAGCACCTTCACCCTGCTCGTCGCCTCCGGCGTCTCCTACGGCAAGAAGGAACTGGGCCACTCGGAGGCCCTGATGCTGTGGGTCGTGCTGGCCGCCTGCGCCCTGTGCTTTGTCCTGATCCCCTTCTTCGGCCGGCTCTCTGACAAGCACGGCCGCAAGCCGATCATCTACGCAGGTGTTGCCGCCGAGGCAGCCCTGGCGTTCCCGATGTTCTGGCTCATGGACACCAAGTCCGTGCCGCTGCTCTTCGTCGCGTACCTCGCCATGATGACGGCCTTCGCCGCGAACTACGGCCCGATCGCCACGTTCCTCGCCGAGCTCTTCGGTTCCAAGGTCCGCTACTCGGGACTGTCCGTGGCCTACATGCTCTCCGGGCTCCTCGGCAGCGCCGCCACGCCGTTCATCACCACCTGGCTGCTGGGCATGACCCACCAGAGTTCATCCATCGCGTGGTACATCATGGCTGCCGCCCTCGTCTCGCTCGGTGCCTTGTTCGTCCTGACCGAGACCCGCCACGGCAACATCGACGCCGTCGACTCCGCCCCCACCGACGCGGCTACCGACGCGAGCACGGGCCCGTCCGCCGAAGCGGTGGCCGCCAAATGACAGCGCCGCAGGCTGTGCTCCCCACTGTCGATCCCGCGGGTTATCCCGTAACCGGGACGGTCCGCCGGATCGCGCAGATCCCGGGCGGCGCGGCCGCCGTCGGCCCCTTCTCCCAGGCGGTCGTCGCCAACGGGTTTGTGTTCACCGCCGGCCAGATCCCCGCGATCAGCGGGCTGGATGACCAGCCGGACACGTTTGAGGACCAGGTCCGCCAGACCATCGTCAACCTCCGGTCCGTGCTTGAGGCGGCCGGGTCCGGCCTGGAGCACGTGGTCAAGGTCAACGGCTACCTCACGGATCCCAGCCAGCTCGAGGCTTACAACCGGGTCTACTCGGAGTTCTTTGGCGCGGCCAAGCCGGCGCGGACCACCGTCTGCGTGAGCCTGTGGGGCGTGGCGCTGGAGATCGAGTGCGTGGCCGTGGTTCCCGGCGCCGCGGCGCTGGACGCTCCGTGAACGCGGTGAACGCCGGGCTTGCCGGCGGGCTCCGCGAGCGGCTCGCCGCCGTCAGTTATCCCACGATCGGGCACTTCCTGGAGGACGGATTCGTGGAGCCCGCCATCCGGTCACTGCTCGACGGCGTCAAGGTGGCCGGCCCCGCGGTCACGGTTCGCATCGCGGAGAATGACGCCTACGCCATGAACCGTGCCCTGCTGGAGCTGTACCCCGGCGCGGTGCTGGTGGTGGACATGTCCGGTGACCACCAGCACGCGCCGGTGGGCGCAGTCACCGCCGCAGCGGCCACCGCGCAAGGCGCCGCCGGCGTCGTCGTCGACGGCGTGGCCACCGACATCCTGGAACTCCGCGCGACCGGCCTGCCGGTCTTCGCCCGCGGGACCTCGTGCCTGACCACCAAACGGGTCCGCAGCGCCGGCTCCGCCGTCAATGTTCCGGTGCGGTGCGGCGGCGTCCAGGTCAATCCGGGCGACTGGGTGCTCGGTGATGACAACGGCGTGATCGTCCTGTCCGCGGAGGCGGCAGCCGATGTCCTGGGCCAGGCCCTGGCCTCGGACGCCGCCGAACCGGCGCTGCTGGCACGGATTGCCGCCGGCGAGCCGCTGGAATCGGTGCTGGCGATCTGAGTGACGGCGCGGGGTTCGGGGACGGGATGGGGTAGAACTTAACCATGAATGTGCGCACCCCTGACCCGAATCCCGGCTGGCTCTCCGACGACGACCTGTTCGAAGCGCGGGGCCGGCTGCCGATGGTCTACGTCGAGGCCGTTCCGGTCCGGCTGGACCCCCTCGGGTTCGTGAACGAGGTCGGCACCCTCCTGCAGGCCGACGAGGACGGCACCATGGTCCGGTCCCTGGTGTCCGGGCGCGTGCTCTACCGCGAGACCATCCGCGCCGCGCTGCTCCGCCACATGGAGAAGGACCTGGGCCCGCTCGCCTTCCCGCAGCTTCCGGTCAGCCCGGTGCCGTTCACCGTGGCCGAGTACTTCCCGTCCCCGTCCCATACCGGCTTCACGGACGACCGCCAGCACGCCGTTGCCCTGGCGTACATCATTCCCGTGACCGGCGAATGCTCCCCGCGGCAGGACGCCCTTGAGCTGACCTGGATGACCCCGCAGGAGGTCATGAGCACGGACGTGCAGCTCGAATTCAGCGGCGGCCGGGGGGCCCTGATCCGGCAGGCGCTGGCCTTCGCGGGCGTCGGCAACTAGCCGGCACCCTGGGGTCCCGGGACGTCCGGGGACGCTCGCGGCGTCCCCGGCGTCCCCGACTTCACGCACCCGATTTTGTAGACTGTTGGGCGGACCGCAAGAGAACTTTAAGGACTCCCGATGACCCACCCCCCAGCCTCCCGGAACTACAGTGAACAGCAGGCTGGATCTCTGCGGGCCGGCGACCACCTGATTCTGCCCGACGGAAACCGCTCCGCCGAGATCCATCGCGTGGATGTCGAAACCGACGATTTTGGTACTCCCGCCATGGTCTTGGCGACCCTCAGCGGCGGCGGTGTGCTGCGGATCGCGGCGGGATCACTGGTCCGCGTCACCGACGACGCCGAGCCCGGCACCCCGGCTTCCGACGGCGGCGGGCCCGGCACGCCAACGCCTTCCGCCGCGGACGCCCCCGAACCCACGGCGGCTGGCGCCCCCGAACTTCCGGCGTCCGGCCCGTCCTCCGAACCGGACGAGGCCGCCCCCGACGCAACCGGCTCCGCAAAAACTGAGCCCGCAAAAACTGGGCCCGACAACACAGCGGCCGCCGCCGTCGTCGTCCCTCCCCAGCCTGTTGCGCCGCCCGCGGTGAGTGGACCCAGCGAAGCGGACCTGGCGCTCATCCCGGCCCCCGACGGCACGCCGGAGTCTGTGGTGGAGGCCGCGGCCGAGGCCCATCCGGGCGCCGTCGGGGTGGTCCTGCTCAGTGAACGGCTCGCCAAGGGCATCAACACCAAGTCCGGGAGCTGCCTGAAGGATCTCAGCGACCTCGCCCATGAACTCTTCGTCACCCTCAAGGACCCCGACAACGCCCTGGCGGTCGCGGACCTGCTCAACGTCCTGCCGTTCGATGGCAACCCCGACCGCTGGGCTTCGGTGGAGGCGTCCCTGGCGCTCTCCAGCTATATCTGCCGCCAGTCGGGGCAGGACCAGCGCGCCGGGATCTACGAGAAACTGCTCCGGGCGCCGGAGGCCATGGAAACGGACCCGTTCAAGGCCAGGATCAACGCCAAGGTGCGCCAGCGCTCGCTCAACGAGCCCAACCTGTACGACAAGGAAATCTTCCGCGCGATCGACAACGCGAACCCTGACGCGGAACGCGACTGGCGCCTGCTGCGGCTCGAGGCGCTCCTGTTCCTGCGCGCGCACGGCGGCTCCGAAACGATTGGCACCGCCGAGCTGGAACGCCGGATCGGCAACGAACTCGAATCAGTCCGCGCCTGAGGGCTAGCGTTGGGCCCTACCCGTGGCGGGCACGGAGTTGTAGATTCACCCCATGACGAACAATCTGAGCGTTGTGATCAATTCCGACGCGCAGCAAGTTTGGACCATGCTGCGCGAACCCGCCAAAATCGCCCAATGGCACGGCTGGGTGGCCGATGACCAAGAGGCCGAAATCAACGAAATCTACTTCGGCCCCAATGTGGTCGAAGGCGCCGACCACACCTCCCTGGTGGTCGACGGCGGCGACGTCTTCACCTTGAAACCTGTCCCCACGGGCACCGAGGTCAGCGTCACCCGGGCGGCAATCGACCACAATTCCGAGTGGGCGGCCTGGGACGAGGACATCACCCAGGGCTGGCTGACGTTCCTCCACCAGTTGCGCTTCGCCCTGGAACGGCACCCGCACGGCAAGCGCCGGACCTTCTTCTTCTCCGTGCCCGGCTCCGGCGGGTCCGCGATAGAGAAACTGGGGCTCAGCGATGTCCCGTCGCCGGGGGACCCGTATTCGCTCACCCTGCCCACCGGCGAGGAAATCTCCGGCAAAGTGTGGTTCCGCAGCAACCACCAGGTGGGTCTGACGGTCCACAACTATGCCGAGCACGGGGACGGCCTGCTGATCGTGGCGGACCAGCCCGCCATCGCCGACGTCCGGCCCGACGGCGGATCCCTCGCGATCGTCTCCACCTACGACCTCGGGGCCCACCAACTGGAGGCGGTCCGCAATTACTGGGACAAGTGGCGGGCTGAGAACTACCCCACATCGGATCCCGTCCACTGAGTCTTGGGCAGGGTTAGCTGGCACACTTGAACCGTGCCAGCCAATCCTGACTTCGCGTCTTCGTCCCCCGCGCCTGCCCGGCAGTCCGAGTTCTCCTTCCGCGTGGGCAAACGCCTGAGCGAGGCGTGCCCGCCGTCGGCCGCGCAGATTGCCGCCAACGGCGGTGAGTTCCTGGGCCGGACCGGCACCATCGCCACCCCGCACGGGGAGATCCAGACCCCGGCGTTCATCGCCGTCGGTACCAAGGCCACGGTCAAATCCGTGCTGCCGGAATCCGTCGCCGAACTCGGCGCGCAGGCGGTGCTGGCCAACGCGTACCACCTGTACCTGCAGCCGGGCGCAGACATCCTGGACGAGGCCGGCGGCCTGGGTGCTTTCATGAACTGGCGCGGTCCCACGTTCACCGATTCCGGCGGTTTCCAGGTGATGAGCCTGGGCTCCGGGTTCAAGAAGGTCATCGACATGAAGTCGGTCGACAATTCGGGGCCGGACGACGCCGTCGCCCCCGGCAAGGAACGCCTGGCCCACGTGGACGAGGAAGGCGTGTGGTTCAAGAGCCACCTCAACGGCGACCGGCACCGCTTCAGCCCCGAGATCTCCATGAACGTCCAGCACCAGATCGGCGCGGACATTATGTTTGCGTTCGACGAGCTCACCACGCTGCAGAACTCCCGCGGCTACCAGGAGGAGTCCCTGGAGCGGACCCGGCGCTGGGCCGAACGGTGCATCACCGAGCACTTCCGGCTCACGGACGAGCGCGCCGGCAAGCCCTACCAGGCCCTGTTCGGGGTGATCCAGGGTGCCCAGTACGAGGACCTGCGTCGCAAGGCCTGCCGCGACCTCGGCGCCATGAACTTCGACGGCTTCGGCATCGGCGGAGCGTTGGAGAAAGAGAACCTCGGCACGATCGTGCGCTGGTGCAACGAGGAGCTGCCGGAGAACAAGCCGCGGCACCTGCTGGGCATCTCCGAACCGGACGACATCTTCACGGCCATTGAGAACGGCGCGGACACCTTCGACTGCGTCTCCCCCACCCGGGTGGCCCGGAACTCGGCGTTTTACCACCCCACCGGCCGGTACAACCTCTCCGGCGCCAAGTACAAACGCGACTTCGGCCCGCTGCAGGAAGGCTGCGACTGCTACGCCTGCCTGAACTATTCGCGCGCCTACATCCATCACCTGTTCAAGGCCAAGGAGATGGTCTCGGCCACCCTAATCTCGATCCACAACGAACGCTTCGTGGTGAAGATGGTCGACGACGCCCGGCTCGCCATCGAGGCCGGCAACTTCTTCGAATTCAAGGCCGAAACCCTGGCGAACTACTACTCCTAGGGCGTCCCGGCGTAGGGCGTCCCGGCGTCGAAGCGTCCCGGCGTCGAAGCGTCCCGGCGTCGAAGCGTCCCGGCGTCGAGATCGCCGGAACCGTGCCAGATCGCCGGAAGTTTCCGGCGATCTGGCATTTTTCCGGCGACCTCGAGTTTTCCAGAGTACGACGGCGCAGAAGTCGGTTGCCGGGCCGGCGGGCCGTCAGGTGGTGAGGTGCAGCGACGCCGCGAGTGCCGAATCGGCGTCCCGCAGGACCTTGGCCGCCACCTGGAGGCCCTCGATCCGGCCCAGGGAGACGTCCTCGTGCTCGATGTTGACCAGCATGTCCGGGTCCACCTCGTAGAGCGCGCGCAGGAACTCGGTCCAGTAGGCGGTGTCATGCCCTCGGCCCAGGGCCACAAAGTCCCAGGCGGAGTCCTTGGGCCATTCATTGGCCCACTCGTCGCCGCCGAGGTTCGTGCGGTTTTCGTCCGGGGAGAGCCGCCGGAAGCTGTTGTCGAGGACACCGTAGAGCGCTGCGTTCTCGGTGTTGACGCGGACGTCCTTCGCGGCCGCCTGGAAGACCAGCGGGCCGAGCTCTCGGACCACCGCGACCGGATCCATCTGCTGCCAGAACAGGTGCGATGCGTCCAGCTCGACGCCGACGTGGGTCGCGCCGGTGAGCTCGATGAGCTTACGGACGTCGGCGGTGTTGAACACGATGTTCTGCGGGTGCAGCTCGAGGGCCACCTTCACGCCATGGTCGGCGGCCAGGCGGTCGGTTTCCTTCCAGAAGTCGGCCGCGATGCCCCACTGGTAGTCGAGTACGTCCAGGGCCGCCGAGTTCCAGGCGTTGACGACCCAGTTGACAGTGGT
>Ga0129297_10002067_pt1 | contig 10241 bp, 10 predicted proteins | sample I18A1metaG_FD_94708 | JGI IMG/M metagenome (GOLD analysis project Ga0129297, IMG submission 94708) | Lake sediment bacterial and archeal communities from Gulf of Boni, Indonesia to study Microbial Dark Matter (Phase II) - ​I18A1 metaG | ecosystem: Environmental > Aquatic > Freshwater > Lake >... | reverse complement strand
GCCAAGTTGAGAATAAATGATTCCCATATTGTTAAGAATTATGCTCATTCCTTCTGTGTCCCTGGTGTCCTTAGCTTTTATAAGAGCGGATTGAAGACTAATCAGAGCTTTTTGGTTTTCTTTTAGATGCGAGTTTATCGTGCCGATATTATTAAGGGTTCTAATTTCCGTATATCTGTCTTTATTTTCGCGTGCTATTTTTAATGATTGATTGTAATAATTTAGGGCCGAAATAAAGTCCTTTCTTTCTTCAGATACCATTCCTTTTCTTCTAAATATGCTTCCGATATTGTTTAGATCCTTGGAAATATTAGTGCTATCCTTGACTTTTCTATCAAATTTTAGAGCTTTTTCGAAATATTCTAGGGCTCGATCGTAGTTTCCAATGTCTATAAATATTGCACCTATATTGTTCAAGCAGTTGGCTTGCTCCTGCTCATTTTCACTATTTTGTGCAATTTCCAGAGATTTTTCGTAGGACTTGAGTGCTTCATTGTAATTGTCAATTTTCCAATAATAAAGGCCGATATTGTTTAGACATTTCCCTTCGTCTTTCTTGTGATTAATATCGCGCGCAAACTGGAGAGCCTTGTTATTTAAGGAAAAGAATTCCTCGAAATTGTTTAGATCCCAGTAATTAAGGCTCAGCTGGCGAAGACATTTTAGCTCGTGTTCTTTGCTGCCGATTTTTTTAGCGAGATCAATGGCACTCTTGAAGGTTGCAATCGACTTTTGATAATCCCCGATGGAGCGGAATTCTTTTGCTTTTTGGTAATAACTATGTATCTTAAGCGCATCAAGGCAGGAATTCTCTTTTTCTTTTAGCTGCAACTTTTGAGCGATGTTGCAGGCTTGGGTATATACTTCAGAGGATTCTTTGAGATCGCCAATATTCCAATACAGGAGTCCGAGACCAAACAAAGAATCCAGTTGGGCTTCCATATCGCCAGTTTTCTGGGCGAGAGAGAGGGCTTTTTCATATTGTTTTATAGCTCGATCATAATCTCCGTTTATTCTGAGTTCTTCGCCTGTTTTTAGGAGTGTGGCGAATTTTGTGGCGGGCGGTAGTCTTTCAGCGGTCATTTGGCTATTTGCTTGGGAATGGAGGTTGATGGTTAGAGATGGAAGCAGCACGAAAAAAGCGATATTTCGCAGGTAATCAAAGAAATTAAGCATGAATGTCCTTTTCGACCGGATTTTGTGCCAGACCATGATTCTGGTCAATCGCCTCTGGAGATGAGTAAAGGGGTGATTTTGCCTGTTTAGGTTCACCCCTAAGGGTGAGCTAGGGCTATAAATTTGCCGTTTCTAAACTGAAAGGAATAGAGATGCTTTGGTATAGAGAGAACTATCGCAAAACTACTAACTCAACATTAAATAGAAATTGTTGAAATATATTATCTAAGGAATAGAATACTATAAACGTCCAAACGTTTTCCGGACTAATCCCCGCCGCTAGGCCTTACAGATAGTGAATCACCAAGCGGCCTAATCTTGAGCTTCGACGGGCTCGGCGTTGTTGTTTTGGAGGTCGGGTTTGCGTCTTTGTCGAATATCGGTGTGAACATGCTCCAGGCGGCGGAGATCCAAGCGACGGGCTTCTTAATTAGGAGTCCAAAATCAAATTTCGTAGCTTTCTTTTCCGCGCTTGATAGACCGGGGGCGGAGAGGACAATAAAACCTAAGAGGGCGACAAGGGCGATGATCTTGGGGAATAGCTTCTTGTGCATACATGCCTCCTTTAAAAACTAGGCACGCCTTTTGGAATGAGCAGGGATTAAGGGAGAAATCAATAATCTTTTAAGAAACCCATATAACTCATCCAAGGCGTATTATAAATCTAATGAACAGAAGGGAAAAAGTCAAGCATTTTTTGTGGTTTTTTAATGCAAATAATTTGGCGGAGGCGACAGAAAACAATTGTGGGCTTTTATATTGTGGAGCTGCTTCCCCCCATACCACATATTGCGCTATATAAGTTCATTATTTACCCTATTTTTTATAAAAATAGCCGATTTCCCATTCTGCCGTCGCAGTGCTATCAGAGCCATGGACACAGTTTCTTTCGATAGAGAACCCAAACTCGTGCCGGATCGTGCCGTGCCTGGCCAGGGCAGGATCGGTCGCTCCCATGACCTCTCGCCAGTGCGAGATGGCGCTCTCTCCTTCAAGGATCATGACCACGATTTCTCCAGAAGACATAAAGTCCGTCAGGCTTTCATAGAATTTTTTGTCCTTGTGAACAACATAAAATCCCTGCGCTTCTTTTTTTGAGAGAGAAAGCATTTTCAGACCGATGATTTTAAATCCTTCATCTTCGATCCGTTGGATGATCTTGCCCATCACTTTTTTTTTAATCGCATCAGGCTTTATGATCGTCAGAGTTTTTTCCGTCATGATAACTCCTTCTTCATGCGGGCAGGCGCACACATTTATGCTTTGATATATCCTAATCCTGAGCCGGAGTCAACTTTGGTTGACACCCTAAAACGGCACGGCTAAAATGGGCCCGTGACCAAAGAACAAGAAAATAGGGAGAGCCTTAAGAATCTCACCTCCGAGCTTGGAGTCAGCCTCTTCGGCATTGCCGATATCACTGAAGCCAGGAACGAATTCAATCTTGACCGGAAACTCAGGAACACCTTCGTTCGAGGAATTTCTCTCGGCCAGAGGCTCATCCAGTCTGTGCTTGAGGAAATTATCGACCGGCCCACGCCGCTTTATTTTCATCTCTATCGCCAGGTCAATTATTTTCTTGATAGAGCTGCTTTGCTCCTGTCAGTCCGCATCCAGGACTCGGGATATAACGCCCTGCCAATACCCGCCTCTCAGATCATCGATTGGGAGCGGCAGCAGGGCCATTTGTCCCATAAAAAGATAGGGCATTTGGCGGGATTAGGCTGGATCGGTCGCAACAATCTTCTTGTCAATCCTCAACTGGGATCGCAATTCCGTCTGGTCACTGTCCTCACGGACATGCCGCTCTATCCGGATAAGCCTTTAGACTTGGATTGTGGCGAGTGCATGCTCTGCCTCTCCAGTTGTCCGGCTGCCGCCATCAAAGAGACAAAGGGAGAGTTCGACCATCAAGCGTGCTTCGAGAAGCTCAAAGAGTTCAGACGCTCTGGTATCGTCAGTCAGTTTATTTGCGGAGTCTGCGTCAAAGCCTGCAGGGTTTTTTCGGAACTCTGAACGAAGAGTTTTCTTCTCCTCTGCTTAGCCCGTCCAGCCGAATCTCACGGATGCTTCTTATCAGCTCTCTTTTTTCTTAATGGGAACCCAGATTTCTGTTCTGAGGTCCTCCGGCTTGATCGAGGACGGGTCCATATCCAGATAGCGCTCGAGTATTGGTCCAGCCTGGGCGCAACCGTTGGCCTCCATCCAATCCAGGATGTTCGTAATGGTATCCCCGGTCGTTTCATACGACCCCTTGTGGAGAGCGCTGGCCACCTTGGTGAAACTCCATTCTTTCTTCTCAAGCGGTGCTTGGATAAAAGCCTGCGGCGTTACAGGGAATGCCATTTCCCACTCCAGCGCTTCGGGGCTAACTACTTCGGGGTTGCTGTAATAAATTCCTATAAGCGAACCTTGAGGGGCAACATTCTGCAACCTGACCTCTTCCATCAGCTTGCCGATGGCGTCCTGAATCTGGCTGAACGAGCCCTTATAACGGACACAAATATAGACAAATGGCTCGACCTCCTGAACGGTTACGGTTTGTGTCTGCGTGGTACTTGTTGGATAAGGACTGACCGGAAGCAAGCAGAAAACGATGAGAAAAGAAACTAAGCATAATATCTTTTTTTTCATGGCCCTATCCTCCTTTGCTAGAATTGGCCTGTGAAAAAAATCACTTTGACCACTTTTTGGGATTCACAATTTCCCAATTTTCCAAATTCTTGATTTCAGAAAACTGCGTTTGATCAATAGAGAATGGTGTGATGGATATATATCCCTGGCTCAGCGCCCAGGCATCGCTCTTCGGGTCGCCACCTTCGACGACTTTATAAATCGACCAGTAGCCAGCTTTCCCGTCTGGGCCAACCCTCTTTTCATACCATTCGTCCGAAGGACGAAGGTCCTGTTTGGTGATCAAAACTCCTTTGATCTGGTCCTTGGGCAGGGCCGGGATATTTACGTTCAGGTATGTGCCAGGAGGCAACCCCTTTGCTTTGATCTCTTTGGCCAGGGCGGCCACAAAATCGGCGGCTGCGTCATAATCCATGGTTTTTTCCCTTGGCATGTGTACAGCCACGGCAGGTATGCCTCTGTAGGCGGCCTCGCGGGCGCAGGCCACAGTTCCCGAAGAGAAGGTGATGACTCCGACATTGGCTCCCTTATTGATTCCCGCGACCACCAGATCCGGTTTTTCGCTCAGAAGGGAAGTCAGGGCTAGCCGAACACACGTGGCCGGAAGTGCTTCAATGGAGAACCATTTGACGCCGCCGAGTTCCCAGGACTCGACCGGGATAGGGCCGGGAAAAGTCGTCCCGTGCCCGACTCCGCTCGCATTTTTTGATGGGGCGGCTACCGTAATTTCACCCAGCGGACTGAGCTCGGGAATCAAGACTTTTGTCCCCGGGTGATCTATCCCGTCGTCGTTAGAGACAAGGATCCGATACGGCTGCTGGCCGCAGACAACGTTGCTTAACAGCAGAAAAACGATAAAAAGATATGCCGCTCTATGAATCAGTAGGGGCAGGCCATTCTTACTCATATCGTTCTCCTTCCAAAGCCCATTTAAGCCTATGATCATCTCTATCTTGGCGAATTTCTTTCGCGGACATTTTATACCCTAAAAAGATAATCTCTGCAAATCCTTTAGTCGCGGTCTTCCTGCCTTATTTTTCTTTTGACAGAAGAGAATTTTAAAAATATAATCAAAATCTATGGGGAAGATTGGAGAACAACCCATATGTGTTTGTTTTTTTCCTGCCTTATCTGCGTGTTCTTGTTTTAATGCATTGAAGAAATATTTCGAAGGAAAGAATATGTGATTCTGGGGATGCATGAAAGATGGCAAAAATACTCCTAGTCGAAGACGATGCTATTCAGATTGAACTCATCAGAAAGCATCTCGAGCCCATAGGATATGATGTCATGGTGGCCAAGAACGGGAAAGAAGGAATCAAGATTGCCGAAAAGCACCAGCCCGACTTGATTTTAATGGATATGATTATGCCTGGAATGCATGGCCTGGAGGCCACGATTAAGCTTAAAGAGAACCCGCAAACCAAACATGTGCCCATCATCGCTCTGACCATCATCAGTTCCCCGAAGTTTGTTCAGGAATGCTACCGGGCCGGCATTATCGGTTATATCAAGAAACCCTATGACCCCAAGGCGCTCATCGAGAGCGTGGAGAAGGTTATCGGCAAGCCCCAAAGGAGAATTGCCAGGGTGATGATGATCACGGGGGCGTCCCGACTGTCAACGATGATAGAAATGAGACTCCTCAGGCAGGGATATCAGGTGAATACCTTTGCCGGAGGGAAAGGGGCTTTAGGTCATATCCAGATAGAGAAACCCGACGTGATTTTCCTGGATATTTTTCTGCCCGAGAAGCACGTGTCCATGGTTTTTGAGGAGCTGAGAAAATCTTCGAGCACGCAGGCCATCCCCGTTATCCTCCTCGCGCCTCATTTGAGCAAGGAAGAAAGTGAAGCGGAAGTCTCGCGCTGGGGGGCCCAAAGCCATATTTCCTCGGCTGCGGAGCTGGGGGAGGTCATGCACAAGATAGAGGGGTTGCATATCGGTTAGCGGATAGTTGGATCAAATTTTCACCACCCGGATTCTCCCTGAAATCGCTAGAGTAATCCTGAATCCTCCCCAGGAATTTGAAACCGTGATTGTCGCCAGGTTGGAGACGGTGCCCAAGGGATGGAAAGTCGGTCTGTTGTTCGCTTCGACTGTTACGCCTTCGAATGATCCGCTGGCATCCACTTTCCATCCCTTCAGGACGTCGTCATATTTTTCGATCGTGTAGCCACCGGGCCCGAATGAGACCCGGACGTCCGTTCCTTCGAATATCGCTTTGTAGCGTGCATAGTTCAATCGTGTCTGGATTTCCCAGGTTGCTCTCTTGAGCCTGAATTTTGGCGCGATGTTCGAGAGGGCGTTCGACCCGGCATAAAGAAGAATGGATGCGACCGCAAGCATAAGCAGCGCCTCGAGAAGAGAAAATCCGTTCTTCATTTAATAATATTCCTTCCATTCTAGGAGCCCGAAAGAAGCTAGGAAAAGAACTGGCTGCGCAGTTGCGGGTGCATTGAAGGATGAATCGTGCAAGCTGGCTAGAGGAAAGAGGGGAGTTAATTCAAGTTGGCTTCCTCCCGAGATATAATTACTGGTCTGAAGGCTCCCCAAGATGCGGACGGTCTTCTCCTCTCCCAAGATCTTGAAACCTTCTCCCTGGGCTGTGAGCCCGGCCTGAATCTGAGTGTTCTGAGGAGCATTTGAATCGATTGTGATGCCGCCTTGCTTCATTTGGCCATCCTGGAAGTCTCGGCCGGTAGAGAAAATGAGGAGCTGCGCGTTTTCTTCTTTGACATAAGGAACGCCTTCCTGCCATTTGAGCCCCTGGCGAAGAAGATGCGAGCTGATGTTGACCGCTTCTGAAGCGACAATCATCAGATTGATCCCTTGGAGTATAGAAGCGACTTCTCTATCCTTAACGATACTAATATTGCCCGTAGGGTCCACCGCGCCGCCGCCCAGGGATTCAATTTTGCCGCTGACGATGATGAAGCCCAGAGGAACCAGGTCATAATCTCGCGCTCCGTCCGGAGAATAAAAATATGTCTTGCTTTGCGCCGGGCTGAACTTGATGACCCAAACGCCCGCGCTCATCCGGAAGGAAATGACCTGGAAGTCCTGTTCTATAGCAGTAATCATTTCCTTGACGTCCCCCTGAACATAGATTCCCCCTAATCCCAGGTCATTCTCGATGAGATAAACTCCTTCGGGAACCGGTTCGGTTGAGTTTTCCAGTCCGAGAGCAGTGCGAAGGCGGGCGTTGGTAAGATCCTGCGGCCTAAAGATTTTTATATCGAGCGCTTTTTCCAAGAAGGGAGTGGCGTCTTGCGGAATCAGGCCCTCTTCGACGATACTCGCCTGTGGGACGAGCAGGTTATCAGGCCATCGGAAAAAGCGGATCGGGTTGTTCGCTCCGAAATTCTCTCTCTCTTCTGGGTCCATATCTTTGCTGACAAGAAAAGGAATTATGGGGAGAGGAACGTGCCCGGCCAGAATATCCAGCCGGGTTTCAAGGCTAGACACCCTTTTTGGCAGGAAATTCTCCAGCCCTCCTTCTGAATTTATGAGTAGCTTGAAGCGGGCACGAAAATAGCCTTCTCCTTGGCTGATTTTTTCGAGAGTTCCGCTGGTCTGGCTGTGCCAGATCATCCTCTCTTCTGTTTCCTGAATCTCGACCGGAAGACGAAGGTCCATTATTTCTTCGACGATTCTGAGCTCAGCATTTCTGGCGCTGTCTTCGAGTTGATTATATTTTTCCTCGGAAATGACGATAGGCAGGGAGGCGCTTGATGCGGCTTCCATCAGACGGTCGAATCCCTCTTTGATTCCGTTTTCCGAGGAATAGTCCAATAAAGCGGAATTTTTTCTGTATCCGCCCAGCCGGAGATAGAGTTGGGAGAGAAATATCAGGCTGAGGGCGAGGGCTGAGAAAATGAAAAACGAGAAAATCGTGACGATAAACATGCTGCCTTTCTCTTTGTTCTCAGGGGTTCGTGGAAGCCAAGGCAATATTTTTCGGATAAACGCAGAGCTCATGTTTTTTCTCCTTATCGTTCTTTAGGGCAAAACCCAACTTGGCCAGGTTCGATTCTTTTTCATAAACGAACTCAAAATACAGGGCCTCCTCCAACAAGGGTTGAGCCGGGCTGGCGTTCACTTTCCTCCGGATGGTGTCAGTCTTTTCGTCAAAGAGGAGAGCGGTCTTCTCGAGGAGCACAACCCGGGCTTCGTTCATTGAGTAGGAGGCCTCAAAGGAAGAGTCCAGGAGAATCGATTTTCCATCTATTGAGGAAATAGTTTTGATTTCCGCTTTCGCTTCATCAACGACGGCAACTTCTCTCCCGGGGCTCAAACCGGTTGTTTTTTCGACCAAAAAGCTGGCCTGACCTTCACTTATGTCGGCGAGAAGAGAAAAGTCTCTTTCTCCGCTCGAGATAACGAGAGCGTTATTTACAATAGCAATGCCTTCCAAGGCCTCCAGCTTGATGAGCGACAGCAATCCGGAGCCGGCGTGAAGTAAGTCGATTCTCATTTTATCGAGCGCGGCCATGGCTGCCTGGTTTTCTTCTTCGGCCTTTTTGAACCTGAGGAAAAAATCTCTGGTGATACCGAACGATTCATAGGCAGCGAGAAGGACAATCAGAAACAGGGCCAGACAGAGAGAGGCTTCAATGGCCGAAAAACCTTTTCTCTTCATCAAGCTAGAACTCCAGCTTTCGGTTGATGAGCAGGACAAAGGCCGCTTCCTTCTTCCGGTTGTTTGGGGAGGAGATCCTGAGGACAATCTTTTTCATATCCTCAGCCTGGTCCTGGACCCTCCATTCTCGAGAAAAGACCTGCGCAGACAGGCTGTCCTTGACGGATTCTGTATGAAGACCTTGCTCCAGCTCCGGGCTTTCAAAAGGGAGGGACTTGAGATATTCCAGCTTCGAACAGGCCAGGCTGGCCGCGGTTAGGTGGAGCTCCGCCTTTTTTTTCGCGGCGCAGGAGAGGATGATGAGCTGGGCCATTCCGGTCAGGAGGAAGAAAATCAGAGCCATTGATATAAGCAGCTCAACCAGGCTGAATCCTTTGGTTTTCATCGCCTTCCTCTCTGAGTTAAGGAGGGTAGCCAGAGATGTGCCAGGCTTGAAGCGTCCCGATTCCTGGCGGAAACACAGGGCTTGACCTAGATTGTGTCAACAGGAGTAAGAAAAGTCCCCAATTTTGGCCCTTTTATGGTAAACTTGCGTTCACTTTTCCCCTCCCCGGAGAGGGTCAAAAAATTTTTAGAATTTTTTGAATCCATCTTGACAAGAGCAAAGAATAGCCTTATTATATAATCGCCTTTTGGCTATAACGTCAGAAGTATCCAACAACCTATCCGGTTGAAAATTTTGTTCTTTTATTTATATTTAAGCTTCTTTCTCGGGATAGAAAGAACCTGATCTTTGAAACAAAAGCGGAGCGACTTTGATTGATCCAATTTGCCAACACTTCGGTTTGAAAGGAACTCGCAAGAGTTCTTTTATTAACTGGAGAGTTTGATCCTGGCTCAGAGTGAACGTTGGCGGCGTGCCTAACACATGCAAGTCGAACGCGTCTTGGGGGCAACTCCAAGATGAGTGGCGAACGGGTGAGTAACACGTGGGTAATCTCCCCCCGAGTGAGGAATAAGTCCGCGAAAGCGGGTCTAATACTGCATAACACCCCGGGGCATAAGCTTCCGGGGTCAAAGCCGTAAGGCGCTTGGGGATGAGCCTGCGTCCTATTAGCTAGTTGGTAGGGTAACGGCCTACCAAGGTTATGATGGGTAGCCGGCCTGAGAGGGTGTTCGGCCACACTGGGACTGAGACACGGCCCAGACTCCTACGGGAGGCAGCAGTGAGGAATCTTGCGCAATGGGCGAAAGCCTGACGCAGCGACGCCGCGTGGAGGAAGACGGCCTTCGGGTTGTAAACTCCTGTCAGAGGTGAAGAATCCCCGCAAGGGGTTGACGGTAACCTCAAAGGAAGCCCCGGCTAACTACGTGCCAGCAGCCGCGGTAATACGTAGGGGGCAAACGTTACTCGGAATTACTGGGCGTAAAGGGTGTGTAGGTGGTTGAGTAAGTCAAAGATGAAATTCCGGAGCTCAACTTCGGAATTGTCTTTGAGACTGCTCGGCTTGAGGATAGTGGAGGAGAATGGAATTCCCGGTGGAGCGGTGAAATGCGTAGATATCGGGAGGAACACCCGAGGCGTAAGCGATTCTCTAAGCTATTCCTGACGCTGAAACACGAAAGCTAGGGGAGCGAACGGGATTAGATACCCCGGTAGTCCTAGCCTTAAACGATGGACACTAGATATTCCTGCGTTTATGTAGGAGTGTCGAAGCTAACGCACTAAGTGTCCCGCCTGGGGAGTACGGTCGCAAGGCTGAAACTCAAAGGAATTGACGGGGGCCCGCACAAGCGGTGGAGCATGTGGTTTAATTCGACGCAACGCGAAGAACCTTACCTGGGCTTG
>Ga0129297_10002066_pt1 | contig 10245 bp, 7 predicted proteins | sample I18A1metaG_FD_94708 | JGI IMG/M metagenome (GOLD analysis project Ga0129297, IMG submission 94708) | Lake sediment bacterial and archeal communities from Gulf of Boni, Indonesia to study Microbial Dark Matter (Phase II) - ​I18A1 metaG | ecosystem: Environmental > Aquatic > Freshwater > Lake >... | reverse complement strand
GCGGAGAGTAGGACTTGGACAGCTTCGCTCTGTGCCGTATGACCTCAGGCCTTGATAGCCCGTAGGATCCTAGGTACAGTAGACCTTTCTTCTTTGTTGATGGGCTGTGGTTTTCGATGAATCGGGCGTATTTCCTGAGGGCTCCCAAGGCCTGAAGGAGTGAGGGATGAGACTTTGCTCGAACTTCGACTAGTTCCCACAGTCTTCCCTCGGAAATGGCCTGCTTTATCCGCCTGATTTCTTCGAGGCAAACGAAGAGGTTGTGCTCAGCCAACTTCTTCTCCGTATCAGGCCTTCCTAGTTCTTTCAGCTCGTTAGGTGTATGTCGCTGACATGTCGGGCATGAGCAGGGAAAGTACTCAATCTCTCTCAACCTGAGCGTTCCGGTTTCTGTGAGGTATCGGCCTTGCTTGGCGAATATTGCGTAGGATGCTGAGTCGAAGAGATCGCAGCCCATGGCGGACACTAAGGCGAGCATAAATGGATGGCCGGCACCGAAGAGGTGTAGAGGTTTCGCCAGCGGAATGTTCATCTTAGCTGTCATGATCATATCGACAAGTTTGTCGAACATGTACCGCTCCATTATTGGTGTGGGACTGCCAAGACAGTAAATGGCAAATGGGCGCCGACTCATCTCCTTGGCCGATATGGTCACCAGATCAAGGAAGGTTCCGCCTTGGATCGGGCCCTCCCAGAGCGTATCGGATCTGGTTATGGTCTTTAGGGTGAGGTCGGCTCTTCTGATAGTTTCGTTGACCGTCCATTCTGCTCTTGCTCTATTTACTCCCCAGCCTGTCGGAACATCAAGTATGATCGCAATGTCAGTGCCGATTGCTTCCTGGAATAGGGCTATTTGCTCTGGTTGGAGTTCTACGTTGCCGTATTCTAAGATCTGGTAGGCTCCTGAATCAGTGACTACAACGCCGTCGTAGTCGAGAAGTCTATGTATCCCCTTTGCCACAGCTTCATGTCCCAGATTCCTGTTGACTAAGTAAGCATTCGTGATTATGGCGTTGCATCTGAAGGTTTTGAGCATATTTCTAGGGCTTATCGGTTGGATTAGAGGGTTCACGACCGGCAGAAGGTGTGGTGTCTCTATCTGCCCACCTTTGGTATTTATGGTTCCGATCCTTCCCAGGAGATCCTTGTGGGTAATCTCGAAGTTCAATGGTTCCACGATCTGGAGAACTTGAAACGCTTATTTTGCCCTATCACCATAGAACGCTGGAGAGCGAGATAAGTGTTCAGCAATGTGGTCTTCCTCGAAGAGGGGCCTCGCCTTAGAAAGCCGGTTCTAATCGAGGGTCTTCCAGGGATAGGATTCGTAGCGAATGTCGTTGCGTTGCACTTGATCAGTGAGCTGAAGGCTAAGAAGTTTTATCAGTTTCGTTCTCCTTCCTTCCAAGCTTTCTCGCTGACGTCTCGCGGAGGGGGTTTTCGCCATCCAACCAATGAGCTATACTATTGTTTGGTTGATTCGATGAATAGAGATCTCATAATCCTGTTCGGCAACTCTCAAGCAGGTGATCCTAGGGGACAGTACGATCTCTGCAAGCGAATCTTAGATATTTCCCAAAGTCTGGGATCGGAGTTTGTCCTGACTATGGGGGGGCTGAGAAGGGATTTCAACCCCTCTGAGCCGAAGGTGTTCTGTGCTGCATCTGATAAGGAAACCCTTGATGCGGCAAAGGGGCTTGGGGCAGGGGTCATGCGCGGTCAAATCTATGGGGTTGCAGGGCTTCTCATAGGACTAGCAAGACTAAGAAAAATGAAGGGACTCTGCGTTCTGGCTGAGACTTCCGGACTTTTCGCCGATGTGGCTGCCGCAAGATCGGCGCTGAAATTCACTTGCGAGTTCTTGGGCTTGCGTGTGGACTATTCCCGTCTTGATCAGGCGGTTGAGAGTAACAAGCGATTGTTGGATTCGTTTGCTCAATGGAGGCCTCCGGCAAGGCCTAGCGTCCGCTTTCCAAGCCCTGTCTAGTTACTTTATTTCCTTCATGAACTCGTCGAAAACCTTCCTGACTCTCTCCGCCGCGGGGCCCGAGCCCTCTATCAAACCTTTCTCTGTTAACCTTATCTTGTCCATTACAACTATGACTCCGGCTTCCTGAACAACTCGAACTAGATTCGGAAAGACGCGCTCCAAACGTTCGGCCAATGCCTGAAGATTGAAAGGCTTCTCGATACTCTGTATCTGTTGCACTGACTGCCCACCAAGAAAGAGCCTGTGGATGAGCGTGCCTGTCTCGTCTTTGGCGTCGGCGAGGCAGATGCTAAGTGTGTCCGTATCTATTCCGACCAATATTCCAGAGAAGCTCTTGCCTTGCGTCGTCATAACTGTCACAGGCCTCTGGAGGAGAGAAGCGAGTTCTTCCATGAACCTCCTGTCGGCCACCGAAGACAACTAGCCCACCCCAGCCACAAGTTCCCCCTTTGCATATTAAAGCTGAATCGTCCGTTTGAGATATTCTTGAGAGAAAAGGACTGCGGCTTTTGAAACGCTTAAATTAGTCAAACGTTCTTGGAAGAGAAGTGGCCGCCGTAACGTAGAGAACACAAGGTTCACGGAACTTGGTAGCGTATAGGCCTGAGAGACCTATGGTCTCGGTCAATGGAGCCTAGAAGGCACGAAGGAATTGTCCGCCTGGGCAAAGGCCGGGTTCAAATCCCGGCGGCGGCCCTCATAACAGGCTTCAAAACCTTTCGATTTTTCATTTAAAGATATGATGAAACGCGGTTCGTACAGAATCGACATATGCAATCGTAAACGTAGGTTCGAACTGTCTCTAGGCAACCACTCGCAAGATCCTTTAGTTTGCCAAGAGAATCGGACTCATATTCGCAGGTTCCAGACATTCTGTTGAGCCAAGAATCCATACTGACAAACAGCCAATGTACTTATACAAACTCAGAACATTGGCAAGACGTAGTCTCATCAAAATGCCTAGTGCGGTTGAGACTCGGCCGCCTAAGCCTAGTGCTAACGCGCCTCCCCTATCTTCTCCTTGAGAGGACTCTCATATTCTTTGAAAACTATGTTGATTGCATCGTGAGCGGCGGCCCGGACCCCATTGACAAACAGGTGGTCAAGGACCCTCAAGTCCTTGGCCTATTCCACATACCATAGTCCTATCATTCTTGGCACTATTCGACGCCTCAAATTGTCCAGATTCACATCATTAGGGAGAAAAAAGCTAACTATCCATGGCCATAGAGGCAGCCAAGAACCTCGAAGCATACGATAGTTGTGCCAGAGAATGATCAATGAGAAGCGCTACAACAAGATTACTATTGGAGCTGTTGACTACGCCCTACTAGGTTTTGGTGAAGAACTCAAGCATGCCTTCTATTGTCATTTTAGTAGTAGCTATCAGCTCAAGCGTGAGGATATCCCTCATAGACTTAAGGACTTCCAAGAAGCGTTAAAGGACTCATTGGGCACAGGGGCAAAGATTGTCGAAAGGCTAGTCGCGCAGAACATCTACAGTAGAATTGGATTACCGTTCACAGATCATGACGATTGGAGACTGGTCGACTACGCCAAGAATGCTATTAAGAAAGGTGTAGTTCAAATTGCACCTAGTGCGCGACACACGCGCTTGCCCGGTCATATCGGTCTAATCCTGTGTCTGGAACAGCGATATGCGGTGTGTTACCGACAGCTCTTGGTCATATGCATACTCATTATGACCTCGTATAGTGCCATATTCATGGGCCAGGTCCAAGCAGACGCACCAACGTACTATCCTTCCAGCTCGAATATCCTGACGGGCTCACTTGTTAGCGGCGATATGACCAGTCTCGTCAACGTCGATACAAACTACTACATCGTGAGGAGCGCAAGCTCAGGAACAACCACTGAACCCTACAACCCCAGCGCCTACAACCTTCTGGGAAGCACATCTTTAGTCTCTGGGGCCGTATCCAACTTGGCGAGCAACGACAGCGTCTACATGACCTTTCGCAGCTACGCGAGCCAAATCTCAACAACTTCCACTAGCAAAGCCACTATAGGCTACAGAAGCAACACAGGAACTTACACGCTGAGTTCACCGAAGGCAATGGGCTGGAGTGGCTCAGCATGGGATGGCTCGGAGACCGAATTGGCGACGTCGGGCAGCGCGGTCCGATGGGTTCGCGCTGCCTACTGTCCTCTCATGGCTAGGTATTATGAGAAGATCATGGTCACACTCAGCGGCGACGGTTATTTGGACGCCTACGTGTGGACTGGTAGCAGCTGGTCCGTAACCAACAACATCGGCTTCGTCGGAACAACCGCCAACGCCTACCGCCCCTACGACATAACCTACGAAAAGACAAGCGGAAGAGCCATGCTCGTGTACGGCGTCTCTTCAACGGACCCAGACAAAGACCTGGCGTATCAGGTCTGGAATGGAAGCTCATGGTCCGCAGAGAGCTACATCAACGATACCGGACACACCAGCGACGTTCAGTATTACTGGGTCGACTTGGCCTCTAAGCCGACTAGTGGTGCGAATGAGATTGCTCTCATCGCCATTGAAGGAACCACTTCCACAGCGTCTGTCCGAGCTTGGATCTGGGACGGCAGCAGCTGGATTAACCAATATGGCCTTGAAGACGACACTGTAGAAATACTAGAAGCCATTGGCGTGGCCTATGAGAGCCTGAGCGGCAACGCGATGTTCGTTTGGGCCGACGATTACGTAGGACAGTACCTATCTCGACGTTGGCTCGGCTCAAGCTGGGAAGGCACTGAACGCCTAGTAACGGACCAGATTAGTGGAAGACCGGGCTGGATCAGCCTCAAAGCTGACCCCACTTCAAACAAGATGATGTTTCTTACTGTTGATGATTGGCCCGCTCTTTGGACGGTAGACTGGAATCCGACCACGTGGACTACACATTCCGTACATGACACCAGTGTGGATTATGCAACTACGCGTTGTGCGGACGGGGATTGGGAGCCAACCGGAAGTAAGTACCTTATGGTTCGAGGCACGGATTCAGGCTATGTGAGATGGAAGACTTGGACTCCAGCATCAGGCTGGTCAAGCTCGACCAACACGGCTGCGACTGGCAACCATTATTGGATTCAGCTTAGACGGAATCCGAGAGATGTTACGGGAGATGCAAAGATTCTAGGCGCCATGCTCAACAGCAACAACGACCTGGGTGCGCTAAAGTGGGATGGCACAACATTCACGGTCATTGGAGATTCCACTTTCACAACGGATACAACTGTGACCACGTATGAATGCTTCGACCTCAGATTTCAGGTATTAGGTGATCCCAGCGAGTTCACCAGTGAAGTGGAGTTTACCGGTTCAAGCAATATCCAGAGCTGGACACAGCTTGTTTGGTCGGTTGACAGCGCTTGGACGACGGCAAGTGTCACTGTCACCATTCAACTCTACAACTACACTGGCGCCTCCTACCCATCCTCCGGTGACGGCTGCATCAGCTACACCTCAAGCGCGACACCTGACAGAGATGAGACCAAGACGCAGACGATAGCCACTAACCCTCAGAAGTTCAAGGACACTAGTGGTAACTGGAAGATCAAGATTAAGGGAGTGAAGGCAACCAGCACCCAGTTCAACTTCAAAGCCAACTGGATCGAATACAAACCGACCTATTGCAGTCAATATACAGCCTCGGCTGAATTCCTCTTCACTGGCATAACGGGCTCCGCGCCAACCCTGCTGGTCTTTACAGTTGTCAGCCAATACGACACAGGTTCCGTCAGCGCGACGATCCAAGCTTGGAATTACAACATCGGCCAATATCCCACGAGTGGAGAAGGATATTTGGCTTACATCTCGTCAGCTGAGCCGTCAACCGATGATACGATTACCTTGGCTATTGCCACCAACCCATCCAACTTTCTAAGTTCCGGAAACGCTAAGATCAAAGTCACCGGAGTAAAAGCAACTACCACGCAATTCCAGCAGAAAACAAATCAAGTCAAACTCGGCAAATATTCGCCGGAAACAACGACTCTGACGACTACTGCTACTACGACTAGCAATCAGACAACTACGGTTACGACTACTTTACCGACTACGACTACCCTCCAGATCACTACGACTAGGACTAGCAATCAGACAACTACAGTTCCTACTACAGTTACGACTACTTTGCCGGTAACAACAACTACCACCCTTCCAGTCACTACTACTACGACTGGGAACCAGACAACCACGATTATCTCAACTGCGACTAATAGTCAGACGATAAGCATCACAGTCATAGTAGTCGTTACACTTCCAACAAGCATCACTGTCCCAACTACGGCTACTACCACTGCAACGACTACTCAAACAAGAAATGCCACTATTGCCAAGGAGACAACCACTCAGACAACAAGCATCACTATTCCAACTACGACTACCGTAACCACTCATAACCCAGCGGCCACCGTTACTACGACAACTACTCAATTGACGGCTATCCCAATCACCACTACGGCCACTACCACAAGAACTGCCACTCCTCAAACAACGATTGTTGGAACGATCACTGTGCCGACGACTCTTACCGTAATGGGGCTTGAACACATAACTCACACAGTGATATTGATCTCATCAACAACGACTACGACTAGTACAACGCTCACTTCTTTGGCGATTACCACTGCAACTGTGACAACTTCGGCGACCACGACGAGTTCAAGAACTTCAACAACAACTGCTACCAAGACAACAACATCGGTCATCACCACTACGGAGACTTTTCCAAGCTTTCTGGCGGGTCGGTGTGTAATTGCATCGGCAGCTTACGGATCAGAGTTGGCTCCACAAGTACAGTTCCTCAGGATATTCAGAGACCAATTCATAGAATCAACATTCGCCGGAGGCGCTTTCATGAAGGCGTTCAACGCCTTCTACTACTCATTCAGCCCAGCGGTGGCGTCAGCAGTGGCGCGGAGCCCCCTTCTGTTACAGATGGTTAGGCTGCTCCTCTACCCACTGATGGCGGCTCTTCACATAGCCTCAGCCATCTTCCATGCACTCATCTCTACACCAGAGCTCGCAACAATCGTCTCTGGAACAGTCGCCTCAGCGCTAGTCGGGGTAGCTTACCTGAGCCCATTACCAGCAGTCATGAAGATATCTGCAAAACGACGCAGAAGAAGGAACTCGAAATGGGCAACAATGGCAGAGACACCAATTACGAAGAACCCCAAACTGAGGTTTCGCATGCATATCTAGCCTCTTCATGGTTGCATCAGTAGTCCGGAGCTCCCTGGTGCCTCCAAAAGTTTCAGGCAGCTCACCTTCCGCCAAGACCATTCGTTCCTTGCATTGTGGACATGTGAGCGGATCCTCCCGATGTGGATTCATCTGTTCTTGTCAAAGTGGTCACAGACAGTTCGCGAAATAGGCTTTTCGTGATGCTTCTCATAGAGGACCGAAAGAGCCACGAAGAAAAGGAGGAGAGAGTTGAAAGAAGATATATATGCAACGTGACTGCACGCCTAATTATGAATGGGACGAAGAGAAAGTCCTTTGATGAGGCTTCCGAACTCAGGAAGGCTCTGCTCGACGCTGTCGATGACGGCTTGCTTGCTTTTGGTGAAAGCGTTAGGAGCGTCATGTATCATCATGTTGAGTAGAAGAGGAGAGGCTAATTGCCGAGAAGCTCTGTACCAAGCTTGGCTTGAATCTTATTGAACATGAAAGGTGGACGCCAGCCAACTACGTCGACAATGCAAAGAAGGATAACGAAGGTGGAGGACCATGAATCCTGAGCTACTTGAATATGTTAGGAACCTGCCTGCCTCCAGCCATGTCCTCTTCCTCTATGAGTCTGAAGAAGACAAGAGGACGGTCCTCTTCACCTATGTTCAGGACAGAATTCGGAGAGGTGAACTTGTCTCCTACTGTGTCCACGTAGGCGAAGTGTGGGAAATAGAGCAGGCTATGAGAGATTTTGGTGTAGACGTGGACATGGGGAAGAGAAAAGGACTACTTGAGGTCTTCAAATTTGATCCGAAGATCGTTGAGGCGACCATTAAGATTCCTGCAAGAGAGATACTCAAGAGAATCTATGAAGCTAAGGGCAGGAGAACGATGAGCCTCATATCAGACAATTCTCTACCGGCATGGCCCCCTGAAAAGCTTCTTGAATGCGAGAGATCTCATGGCAGACGGATGGAGGTTCCAGTCACGTTCATCTGCGCCTACCCATCGAGTGAAATGTGCAAGATTTGGAATGGAGAATACATCATGGAAATGCTGAAGACCCATGGTCACGGCATATTCCCCGGCATAGCTCTCCCTCTTGGATAAGGGAAATCAAAGAGACATCAGCATAGCTCCGAAATGGGGCTCACCCTTGTTTAGCGCCAAGCTATCTTGGCACAGCTGTCTACGTGGATTCTCTTGAAGTGGGACCTGAAGCGTTACGTCTGCCTCTTCGCTCTGTAGACTCTAACGCCGCTGTAAACGTGTCTCGAGCGACCTAACTCGACAGACGAAGACATTGTTTCCGAGTAGCTTCTGAACTTAGGTTTGAATCCTGGCGGCGGCCTCAAAACAGGGTTCAAAACGAAAATGCTCGATGTCTATCCGTACATGAACGCAGGCTGTGCAGGTGAGGGGATCCGTCGGCTTCACGGACTTGCAGCTAGTGAGACCGGCGCACCGGACTTACGGTGTGGCTGTGTCCAAGATGCAAAGAACTAGCCACAACAGCCTGTTAGGTCTTTCATCGAAGAGCAGTGGTTCTTTCTACCGATGCGTCAGTGTAGTCACATAGATGTTCATCTCGGCCTCGTTAGTTGTGGTTCGGTAACCTCTCATCTTTATCTCTTGCATCGACAGCCTGAGCCAATTTCCGAAGGATCCCGGATCAGTGTTGTCAGGGTCAATTGGGGCAGTTTCGCTATGACCTTTGCTTCTGGCAACTTGGACAAGTATATGCTTTGCAGCCCAATAGTCAAGGGCGACGGGATCTATGCTCGCCGCAATTACGTTAACCCCTGTCGCAGTATTGTACGACGTCCTTGGGCCCGCTCTTGGAACTGCGTTAACCCATATTGCATCAAGAATATTCAATATAGGAAACCTTGTCTCAACCATCTCGGTTCCGATACCTCCCTTGCCCACAGTATCATGTGACCGCGCTCCTAGTTCTCTTGTCAACTTGTCCGATAGTACGCCCATGTAATTCTTCACACAAGCTGTGACTCCATACGTACTATGTGACTTGAAAACAGGAACGTTGACGACCTTCAGTCTTTCACCGTCATAGCTGTGCGCTTGTGGATCGTATACTCCAAGCTTAAAGCTCACATAGGTCCCAAATCTCGTTCTAAACTTTGGGTACGAAACCATTATGCCGGTCCTAGGATTGATTGTTGAATTGACGACGTAGCCGTCTTCCATATCGTTCCTATCGTACTCGTATACCCGCTTTCCTGTTATAGTGTCCCACAAGTATGTTGAGACCTTGTATGAACCGGAAAACGCATCCACTACCTTCTGGACCGATTGAGAATGATCTTCCGCGTTGCTTCTGCTCCAGTTGAGGCTTCCTCCGGCGCCGGATGACCCGAATTGAGCCTGTCCATTGTCGGCTACAATTATCTCACCGGTGAAGCCGTCTGGATGGTTCGTTATGCTTTCAAGTAAGGCCTTCAGGAGGTCGGTATTTGTCCCTCCTCTCTCGTCCCACTGGCTGTTGACTTTCACAATGATGACATCGTCACTTGCGATCAAACCGGTCGGGCCCCTATTCTTGCTCGCCTTCGATGATTTGTAGAACAGAAGGCCCTCATTTCCCATGAGGTTTATCAGCTCGCTAATTCCACCGTCGTTCCCAGAAGTGTTCCTCACGACAAAAATATCTGAGGCGGATCTGTATGCGGTCAATCTTCCTGTAAGGGTGACCTCCACATTCTTTTCTGGAGCTTTGCTCAGTCCGAGGCTCCACAATACCCCTGCCACAATGATCATCAAGACTAGCACCATGGCTACGAACTTCTTTCGCCTAATAGAGCCTATTTCTTCTCTGTGTATCGGGATAAATGAGAAAACGTATGTTGCAAGCCAAAAATAGCCATTCGCCATGGCGGCACGTTGGCATGGATAAGAAGCTCTAGACGGCTTCAAACCAGTCCGAAATAGAAACCAGACTAGGCTCAACAGGCCTATTAGAAAAGAACTATGGCACAGCCATTGCGGGAACCTCTTCAGAATCTTCAACGCCTGATCAAGAACCTAATGGTCTGGTCTGCGATGAGTTTGACGTCGTCTC
>Ga0129297_10002064_pt1 | contig 10251 bp, 11 predicted proteins | sample I18A1metaG_FD_94708 | JGI IMG/M metagenome (GOLD analysis project Ga0129297, IMG submission 94708) | Lake sediment bacterial and archeal communities from Gulf of Boni, Indonesia to study Microbial Dark Matter (Phase II) - ​I18A1 metaG | ecosystem: Environmental > Aquatic > Freshwater > Lake >... | reverse complement strand
CCTTGAGTCCGTTCCAGGATTTTGGCTATTCCCGGTCTCCTCCCCGAGTCAACAACTCCTGAATTTTATGTTGAAGAGCCCTGACCGTTTGGAAAACCTCTGCTCCGCTGCCGGTGGACTTATTTTGCTCCTGGTCAAGCAAAAAAATCCGCTTGATTCCCGCTTCCCGGCCCGCTTTGACGTCGAAAACAGAATCTCCCACGACGGCCACGTCCTGCTTCTTGAGTCCGAGTTTATTCAAAGCATCAACAAGCGGGGCCCCCGAGGGCTTCCAGAGCCCTCCTTCCCGGGAGATGACGCAGTCAAATTTCAGGTCAAACTTGCGCAGCAGGAACTCTACATTTTCACGGCTGTTGTTAGTGACGAGAGCCTTTTTGATCCCCCTTTGAGATAGAAAATTTAGGAATCTTCTCATTCCTCTCTTGAGCCGGGCCTTTTTTGTGCCTTCGGATTCATATCTCTGCAGGATCTTCTGCTTTCGCGATTTTTCCGGTTCTTTAAGCCCGCTCAAATACGTTAGGATGGGAATTCCTCGAGTCCCCAACTCGGCTTTGATCCGGCTCCAGTCATAGGAGACGTCGACAACGGTCCCGTCCAAGTCAAAGATTATACCCTTAAGGCGCATGAAAAATCTCGGTTTTACACCAAGGCCAGGTCATATTCACTCGGTAGACTTGACCCTTCCAACCTCAAAAAGCGGCTCGCCCGTGTTTGTCGGCGGCGTCTTGACGATATAAAGCATGATTCCGCTGAAGGGAGCCAGCAGCTCTTCCTTTGGATTCCCCAGATAGTCCGTTACAAGGCCGACTTTTTGACCTTTCTGGACATAATAGCCCTTCTTGATTTGAGGGAAAAAGAGCCCATCGCTCTTCGAATAGACCACCTCATACCAGTCAATCCAGACAGGATCAGGAGTGAGGTCGGGCGTCCCCTCAATCATCTTGAAGAGCCGCATGACACTCAAGACTCCAGTGACATTCCGGCCGATGGATTCCTCATCGGTCTTCCCGAGGTATCCTGATTCTGTTGTTATAGCCGGCTTGCCAAGCAAAACCGCCGTATTTCCCAGGTACTTGGAATCGGCCAGGTCCTTTGCCTTGGTTTCGTCAATGATAATATATTTGATGCCGAAGGCGAGACACATGTTCTTTGTGGTTGCATCCATTTCTTGATCACCGCTCACCATCCAGTACGTGTAAGGGATCAGGGCCTCGTTCCCGTCTCCACAGTGCAGGTCGATGAGATAATCGCATCTCTTGATCACTTCCTGCATCAAAACAAAAGCAATGCGTTGGCTGAGTGTTCCCTCCGGGCTTCCGGGAAAGACCCGGTTGAGGTTTTTCCAATCAAACGGGTTGTAATAAATCACCCTCTTTTGGAAAGAAGACAAGTTGGCGATATGCACGAGGACGACCGTTCCGGCCAGGTCTTTCGGGTCGATGGCTTTTTTCAGGCGGTAAAGAGCCAGGATAGGGGGATATTCATAGCCATGAACGCCGGCGACCAGTGCCAAGGTCTTTCCGGGCCTGGCGCCATGAATGATAGTGAATGGAATGGACGTCCCGATTCCGTCCCTTTGGGGCACTTCGAGGTAGCCCGAGGCGGATGCCCCTGGAGCGGCTTTTGTGTCGCCCAGAGAAAACGGCTCTCGTTCGCCAGGTCCCTGAACGCAGAGCCCCGGTCCTCCACACAGAAAAAAGACAAGAAAAAGAACGGCGCTCTGACCAAGCGATGTTCTCATGAGACCTCCTCTTATCATTATCCTCGTTTCAGATTTTATCTGATTCATAAGATTTGGTCCACGAAAAAACAGCTCGTTTGAAGAATAATTGTTGCTTCCCCTTTTGAGTTTTGTTATAATGCCGCTCGACCAAACCAAAAAAAAAGAGGAGGTGTTTTTATGGGCAAGTACTTGGCCATCATCGCGGGCCTGATCGCCATGGCGTTGGGCCTCTGGCTTGTTATCTTTGTCTGGTGGCGTCAGTTCTATGAGCTCGTTTTTGGATGCATCCCCCCTATCCTCTTTTTTGGCGGACTGATCGCCCTAATCGCCGGAATCAGCAGCATCAGGGATGCCGCAAGGACAAAGAAGCTCGAGGAAGAAACTCAGGCAGAAGAGAAAAAAGAAGCGCAATAAGAAAAAATTAAATTAAAGAATAAACCCCGGCGTATTTCCCCTCGAGGATTCCCCTAATTTCTGGAAAAACCTCTTGACAAGCCACGTCTTTTTGTTTATTTTGTAATTTGTAACTAAATTATAATAATTTGCGAGGTGTGATTATGGACAACAACAAAGAAACGTCATCAAGAAAAAAAGAGAAAAACCAAGTTGAGGCGGCCTTTAGCGAAATCGGCGGCCAGGTGGAAAAATTCGCTGTCAAGACTGCAGAATCTATCAAGAAAGCCATTGACAAGGCGCTTTCGTCAAGAAATACGGTGCTCACCATCCGGGTCAATGAGGAAAGCAACAAAAAACTGAACATGCTAGTTGATGCCGGCCTGTTCAAGAGTCGCTCCGAAAGCGCGGCGTTCCTCATCGAAGAAGGGATAAAAAGCCAGGAGGATCTATTTGCCAAGATAAGGGATAAGCTGGAAACCATCGACAAGATCAAAAAGGAGCTTAAAACAATCGTTCACGGCGAGACCCAAGTCAAAGAATAGGACGGCTTGCCTCTGGCAAAAAATATGTGATACCATTCTGATGTGGTTTCTGTCGGCGTTCTCCCGATCCTTCTGAACCTATCGCTGTTTTCCCCGACCGAAAAAAGCATCGAAAGAGCCTTCTTTCAGAACGACGCCAAGCTCCTCTATGCTCTCGTCTCTCCAAGAAATCAGGTCAATATTTCTCTGCCAGAACCGATCTCTTTCTCCGACCAAGTCTCCTCCGAGCAAGCCTTTTTCCTGTTTCGGCAGATCTACTCGACCTTTCTGACATTTGAGTTTTATGCCGACATTGAACTTCCCGTCATAGCGAAAAAAAATGGCCTTATTTTCAAGGCCAGGTGGTCTTTTAAAAACAGGAAAAGCAACAATCAGTATGTCCTCCAAGTCTTCTTTTATCTGGTCAAAGACGCGGGTTGGAAAATCACGGAAATTAAAGCCGAGAAACTGTAATGCGGCGACTTCTCCCATTCCGCAAGAACATACTTCTCTACGGGTTCGCTCTGGGGACTTTCCTCGCACTCCTCTTTCTGGGGCTTTCCTTTCTTTTGCCTTCCCTCTTCACGTCCAACTACTACGCTCGAAGTCTGCACACTTTAAGGGAGCAGACAAAATCCATAAAGAATGAATTTGCTGCTCTCGAAACCGACCTCCAACTCAAGCAAAAGGCGCTCTTCACCTCTCCCCTTCCCCAGGACAAAGACAAGATCTTCGAGCGTCTTAAAACGATGAAATTGAATCCTGAAATCGAGGGTGTGGCTTATTATGACGAAAACGGCGCGCTGGCGGCGTGGCTGGGAAACGTCACTGATTTCAGGCCAGCCTCTCCGGACTTATCCTATCCTGTCCGCAACAAGGCCTCCGTTTATCTTGTGTCTTCCAAGAGAATTCGCCAGTCTGAGGCAGCGGTTTTTTTCAGGCTATTAGCTTTTGCGCCGCAAATTCGAGCGCCCTATCTTGCGGACTATTATTTTCTCGACCGGAAACTCCAGAAGAACTGCGTGATCAATTTTTGGGACTACCGGGAGGAAGTGTCTGGGTTTGAAAAGCTCTTTTCCCAGCACAAGGATGAATATATCGGGCAGCCGCGGGTCCAGAATGAAATCCAGACTGTCTTTTTCCCCCTTCGGAACAAGCAAAAACGGATCGTCGCCACGGTTAACCTGAGCTCTCCTTCGCTCGTCTCTTCTCAATCTCGTCTTCAAGAAAACCTGTTTTTTGTTTTCATCCTCCTCTTCGGTGCCTCCCTGCTTCTTCTCGTTATCTATTTAGCCCGCTCTTTTTTCACGTTTTCTGGGAAAAAAGGATATGTCGTCCTTCCTCTGATCCTGGCCCTCTTCGGATTGAGGCTCCTCTTTTTCCCTTTGAGCCGGCTGGAAAGAATGCGGGCACTTCACCTTTTCTCGCCTTCCTTGGCCAGCTTTTTGTCGCTGGGAGGCTTGACTCAATCGCCGGCTGACATCTTCCTGACCTCTCTTTTTCTTTTTATAATCATTGGGAGCCTGGTTATTTTGGCGCTGCATTCTCTCGAAAAAAGCCAGCCGAAATTGTCCGTGATGGTGGCTTGGCCCGTCAATATCATTCTCAGCAGTGCCGCCTTTGTCTTGCTATTGGCCTTCCAGAAAGTCGTTTCTAGTGTCGTCCTCAACTCAAATATTAACCTGCTTCGCTTTGCGGCGGACCTTCCTTTTATCCTTCTCCATTTGAGCCTGCTTCTCCTCTTTCTCAGCGTCGCGGTCCTCATTTTCTTGGCTTTTCGGACGGTCCATTTGATCTCTCCTCAAGCCGGGGCGGCTTTCATTGTCTTTTTTCTCGCCATTTTCACCTTATTGATATTCTTCGATCAATGGGCAAGTCCCGTTTTGCCCATCCTTCAGACCGCAACGTTGGGCTTCCTATTTTTCCTGGCATGCCGGCCCGCATTACTCAGAAAGAAGGAAATTCTCTTTTCTGGCCTCCTGCTCATAACCGCTCTTAGCTATAATCTTTTGCATCTTGAATCCTCCTTCCATCTGCGTTCCATTGTCCAAACCGTTCTTCACGAAACCATTGTTGCCCAGGAAAACTGGGCCGATTTCCTAGTCCGGCAATCTCTCCCTCAGATTGAAAAGAGAAAAAACGCGGTTCTGTCCTATCTCCTCAGCCCCGGTCAGCCGCAATTCGCCCGATCCCTCTGGGAAAATACGCTGGTCGCAAAATTTAACTGGTATTCGACACTGGAGATTCTCGACCCTGAAGGCGAAATCCTGTCCCGTTTTTCCCTCAATATTCCCCAACTTTTTGGGCCTGAGATGACCCTTCCTCTGAGCCAAACTTGGACGGTTTCCCGGTTGACTGTTCCCTCCCTGGGAAAAGAAAGGGAGTTTATCCTCGGATACAAGGATTGGTTCTCGTCCGGTCAGTATCTTGGCAGGATCGCCTTCTACCTGACAATCGACCCCGAGACGCTTCCCTTCCTTTATTCGGCCAATCCCTACTTCGAACTGCTGAAAATGAGCTCACTTCCTTCGCTCAACCAACAGGATTTCGGGTTTGCCATCTATGACCCGTCCGGCAGACTTGTGTTCAATCCCGAAAAGATATCAGCGGGCCTTGCTCCCGACCTCTTGCGCCGCATCCAGGAGACTCCGGACCCCGTCTGGTCGTCCTTTAGCGACAAGAAAAAAAGATACGCGGCTTTCTATTTTCTTCTGAACAACCGGGTTTATTCTCTCTTCATCCCGCAAAAGAATGTCCAGGGCCTGGCCGTGGAGTTCTTGAAGCTTCTTTTTTTCTATACGGCCCTGTCCTTTCTTTTCCTCCTGTTTCTGCCCGCTCTTGTCGGGAAGATCAAGGTGAAGGACATACTCTGGTCCTTTTCCAGCCGCGTCTATGCCGCCTTTATCGCCATAACCATAACTGCATTGCTCCTCTTTAGTCTGTTTTCACAACGTTTTTTTAATGGAGTTTTTACCCAGAGTTTTGTCGAGAAGGCAACGATTCAGGCCAATTTTGCCCGGAATATCATGCAGGACTATCAAGACTTCCTGCTCCAGCAACAGGAGGAAAGAGGCTCTCCGGTCATCCCCCCAGATGATTTGGTCTTCTGGATCAGCTCGGCCATAGGGAATGACGTCAATCTCTATAAGGAAGGCCGCCTGGTGGCATCGAGCCGCCGGGAATTCTTTGATTGGGGTCTTCTTCCCGAGTTTATAGACGGGGAAGCAGACTATGAAATCCGGTCCAAAAACGTACCCTTTTACACCCAGAGGCAGAAAATCGGGAGCTTCTCGTTCCAGAGCCTGACTATCCCTTACACAATCTCCGAGTCTCATTTTCTGGTCTCGCTCCCCTTCCCGTTCGAAAAACAGGAAATCACCAAGGCCACGCAAGAACTGGTCGAGTTCCTTGTTTTCATCTCGGTCTTCTTCATCGCCCTCGTGCTTATTTTCGCCAGGGCTATGGGCGCGATGATCATCTCCCCGGTCAAGAAACTCCTGGCCGGGACAAAGGAAGTGAGTTTGGGAAACCTGGAAATCTCGATCGAACATGCCTCCCATGACGAGATGAAAACGTTGATCGACGGGTTCAACACCATGATCAAAAACCTGAAAAAACACCAGCAGGAGATCGCCGAGCTGGGCAAAAAGGCAGCCTGGGCGGAGATGGCCCAAAAGGTTGCGCACGAGATTAAAAACCCCCTCACTCCGATCCAGCTCTCGGCGGAGCACCTGCTTCGTGTTTATGAGGACAAAAGAGGAGATTTTGAGGTGGCGCTCCGAGAGTCCACTTCTTATATCATCCGCGAGGTGGAAAATCTCAAGAAAATCGCTCAAGAATTCCTCGAACTCTCCAAGGAAACGAGCCTGACCAAGGAGCAATTCGACCTCAAGGAAGCAGTCGAGGATGTCATTTCGCCATACAAGAAAATGCTTTCCGAGAGAATAAAGTTCCGGGAAATCTATGAAGGCGGGTCATTCCCGGTGAGCGCCGATAAATCTAAAATTAAAATTGCCTTCCGCAACATCTTTATTAACGCAATCGAGGCCATCCGCGGCAAGGGGACTGTAGAAATCAACCTCGCCCCAGAAAAGGAGCATCTGCTTCTTATGATTAAGGATACAGGGACAGGGATGACGAAAGACCTGCTCGACAAAATTTTTGAGCCGTATTTTTCGACTAAGGATGTCGGCACGGGCCTCGGCCTGCCCATCGCCAAGAAGATCATCGAAGACCACGGCGGGTCAATCCGCGTGGACAGTGAGATCGGCAAGGGCACAATAATAATCATCCGCCTGCCCCGTTCAACCTAGACCTGGAATTTTATCAAGATTTATGGAAAAATAGCACCATGCTCAGGATTTTGGTGACCTATTACAGCAGGACCGGGAACACCAAGAAAGTCGCCCAGGCCATCTACGAGGCCTTGCCGGATTTGAAAACCATCAAACCCATAGACGAAGTCCAAGCCGCAGAAGAGTACAATCTAGTTTTTATCGGCTTTCCGGTCCATTCTCACAGCGTCCCCTTCCAAGTCGAGAGATTTTTGAAGAGCCTTCCGAAAGGTAAGAAGATCGCTCTTTTTTCCACGCACGGTTCGCTGACGGGCAGCCGCCTTTCGCGGGAAGCCATAGAGCACGCCGTGGTTGTCGCTTCTCAAGCCAAGGTCGTGGCGACTTTTTCCTGCCGTGGGAAAGTATCACCCGAGGCGGCTGAAGACCTGAGCCGATCGCCTGAGCACGAGGCTTGGGCAGATATGGCGGCGTCGGCACGGGCCCATCCCACTGAACAAGATCTCGAACAGGCGCGGGCTTTTGCCGGATGGGCTCTTACCCTGAGCCGTCAAGATTAGTTTTTCCCGATAATCCTAAGGACCAGGAAGAGCATCAGGCTGAGGACAAGACTCAGAAGGAGGCTTGTCTCAAGAGGGAGATAAAAGGTGAAATTGGCCTTATGAACAACGATATCGCCGGGTAGCTTTCCCAGCCACCTCAGACGGAGCCCCAGCTTGAAAAGAAGGCCGAGAAGAACAAGTGCAACCCCGGCGACGATGAGAAAATTGCCGATGTCTCTCATGCCCTGCGACTGGGTTTGGCCTCCCTCAATTCCATAAGAACACCGTTCAGGCTTCGCGGATGGACGAAGACAATCCGGCTTTCGTTCCCACCTTTTATTGGTTTTTCGGTAGTGAATTCGAGGCCTTCCTTTTTGAGATGTTCCATCACTGCCCCGATATCGTCGACTTCGAGGCAGAAATGATGAATCCCCTCCCCTCGTTCTTCAAGGAACTTGGCCAGCGGAGAATTTTCTCCCCAGGGCGAAATTAACTCCACAACCGGCCCCTTGGAAAAACGCAGCTGAGCGAGTCTGACTCCTCTTTCCTTAATTTCTTCAACCGGACCGCTCCTTGCCCCGAATAGATTCATCCACCTTGATTGGTTCTTTTCCAGATCCCGGACGGCAATTCCGATATGCTCAATCGCTCTTATATTCATGCGGCCGCCTCCCTGATGACTAGAGTTTCTCCTTCAACGAGGCGATGAATTCATCGGCGACCGTATAAGGGTCGGTCCGACGATTGTAAATTTCAGTCACAAGCTTTTCAAAGGACGAGTCAGATATATTCCGATTGATGAGCTCAAATATTTTTTCTTTCATCACGTCTCTTAACATCCAAGACAGGAGCCTTTTTCGCCTCACTTCCTGGGCCTTTCGATTCCGCATGCCCGTCAACTTCAAGACATCAGCCATCAGCGCGTCTACCCCTTGACCTTTCGTCGCCACAGTCTTAGCGATGGGAGGCATGTCTTTTTTCTGAAGGCCCAGCTCAATCATGGCCTTAAGCTGCCTTTCCATCTTTTCCGCGCCGGCAGTATCGGCCTTGTTAAGGACAAAGATATCCGCAATCTCCATGATCCCTGCCTTAAAAGCCTGAATCTCGTCGCCAGCTCCGGGAGTCAAGACAACGAGAATCATGTCGGCCAGCTTCACGACTTCGACTTCGTCCTGACCGACTCCGACGGTCTCGACGAGCACATAGTCCTTGCCCGCCGCCTCAAAAATCGCAATGGCCTCGCCGGTGGCCTTAGCCAGGCCTCCCAGATGCCCGCGCGTGGCCATACTCCGGATAAAAACATCCGCGTCCACACTGTGCCGCATCATCCGGATCCTGTCACCCAAGATGGCTCCGCCACTAAACGGGCTGGATGGGTCCACGGCGACAATGCCAATTGTCTTCCCCTCTCTCCGGAGATAACTAATCATCTGATCGACCAGGGTGCTTTTGCCTGTCCCCGGAGCCCCAGTAACACCCAGCACGACAGCTTCTTTGCGGCAGGAAAATATCTTCTTCATCAGCGGCTGGGCAGCCGGCCCGTCATTTTCGACAAGAGAAATGGCTTTGGCGATCGCCCGCGGGTTGCCCCGTCTTATTTCTTTAATCAGGTCCATCAGTATTCGGAAAGGACTTTCTGGGCAATGATCCAGCGCTGAATCTCAGAAGTGCCTTCGCCAATCGTGGCCAATTTGGAATCGCGGTAGAACTTCTCCACGGGATAATCCTTCGAAAAACCGTACCCGCCCAGGATCTGTACGGCCACAGAGGAAACTCTGACAGCTAGTTCCGAGGCGTAGAGCTTGGCCATGGCCGATTCCTTGGGGATTTTTTTCCCCTGGTCTTCCAGGCAAGCCGCCCGATACGTCAGAAGCCGTGCCGCCTCGAGCTCGGTGAATCCGTCTGCGAGCATCCACTGGATGGCCTGGAAATTGGCAATGGGCTGGTTGAATTGGACTCGCTCTTTGGCGTATTTCAAGCTTGTTTCCAGGGCACCCGCTGCAATTCCCAAAGAAAAACCGGCGATGCTGACCCGGCCCCCGTCAAGTATGGACATGGCCGCTCTGTATCCTTCCCCTTCTTTGCCGAGCAGGTTATCGGCCGGGACTTTCACGTCTTCAAAAATGAGTTCTGAAGTGTCGGCTGCCCGGATTCCGAGTTTGTCCTCCTTTTTTCCTGGCCGAAATCCGTTCATACCTTTTTCCAGAATAAAGGCCGAGATCCCGTTTCTTTTGTTGAGCGGGTCGGTCACGGCCATAATTACGCATATCTCAGCCAAAGAGCCGTTGGTGATAAAGAGCTTTGAGCCGTTGAGTAGCCAATGATCCCCTTTTTTTTCAGCCCGCGTTCTCATCGCTGCCGCATCTGAGCCAGCGCCGGCTTCAGTCAGCCCCCAGGCGCCAAGGGTCTGGCCGGATGCCAGCCGAGAGAGATATTTTTTCTTTTGGGCGTCTGTCCCGAACAGGTTAACATGATTAGAACAAAGGGAGTTGTGGGCAGCGACTACAAGTCCCACCGAGGGATCCACCTTAGACAGCTCTTCCAGGATGAGGACGTAATCCAGGTTGGAATAACCCGCCCCAGAGTATTCGGGCGGGATGATGATGCCCAGGAGCCCCATCTCGGCGAGCTTGTTCGTGAACTCCTGGGGCCATTCCCCTTTTTCGTCCGTCTGCTTGACCAATGGCTTGATCTCTTTTTGAGCAAAATCCCGGACCGAATCTCTCAAAAGCTTCTGGTCGTCAGTCAACAAAAAATCCATGACCTCTCCTTTCCCT
>Ga0129297_10002063_pt1 | contig 10253 bp, 9 predicted proteins | sample I18A1metaG_FD_94708 | JGI IMG/M metagenome (GOLD analysis project Ga0129297, IMG submission 94708) | Lake sediment bacterial and archeal communities from Gulf of Boni, Indonesia to study Microbial Dark Matter (Phase II) - ​I18A1 metaG | ecosystem: Environmental > Aquatic > Freshwater > Lake >... | reverse complement strand
CGTCATTATTCTGCCTATTCTTGCGTTTGATGTGAACAACCAGAAGAGCAACAACCAAGACTATCGGCAAGAGCGCAAGCAACGTTTGGTTCTCGAAGAAGGTCTGACCTCTAGCTTCATTCATTGACTGCTCACTAACCAGTGCTTTTACGTTTTGAAAGCGGGACAGCGCCTGGGGGTAGTCTCCAGCCAGGTACAGGCGAGTTGCCTCATAGAATTCGTGGTTTGCCTCGAGGAATGGTTTCGCCTCAGGCTTCAGAAGATAGTCGAAGTAGCCTTTCAGAGGAAGCGCAACCTCAGATGTTGTCATGCCTAGCTTGGCAGATTCATTTATCGCTTTTCCGTGCAGTCGTTCCAGTCTCCCGCCGAGCTCGACGAAGAGTCTGTCGCTTTTGGTGTGCTCGGGAATGCCAACCTCCAGATCCCCACTGGTCTGCTCATACGTCATTCTCGAATCAGAGCCGCTAGTATCGGTCGCTAAGTATTGGATCTTGATGTCATAGAAGTGGTAGCCAGACCCGGCGTTCGCGGGAACCTTAAATTCAATTGGAATTCGAAGTGGATCGTTCGGACTTGAGATAGTGGTGGGAAGCGGATTAGAAGGATTAACATAATTGTCTACTTCATCCCAGTCGAATCGCAGTTCCAGGCTCTCAAGCCGGATTGCTCCACGGCCGTCGCTAGGTCTGACTGTTAAGAACGCCTTTGTATTGTCGCCCTTTGTTGCGCAGGTTTCGAATTCCACATTCACCTTGAGTGGTTGGTCTAGTGATAGGGCCCAGATGTCGAAGCTGCCGGCCCTGTCTGACTCGAAGGCCACCTTCCTTCCGTCAGGGCTCCATGATGGGTAAACATCCATGTAAGGACTGTTCGTCAGTTGGGTGTTGTTGGTTCCGTCACTGTTGATAAGCCATATGTCGGGGTTGCCTGATGCCAGGGACCAGTAGACTATTCTTTTTCCGTCTGGGGTGATGCGTGGAGCCCTGTCGCCTTTGCCATTCCAGGTTAGTCTTGTCTGGCCTGTCCCGTCCTCATTCATTATCCATAGGCCGTAGTTTGGTGAGCGTAGTGAGATGTAGGCCATCCTGCCGTCTGAGCTGACGCTGCGGACGTTCTCATGCAGCTTCGGTGTGAGGTTGAGTTCCAGGCCAGTATCTACATTTAACGAGAATATTTCCACGAATGCCACGTCTCCAGTGATCTCTGGGACTGTGAGCGGTGGGAGTGGGAAGGTTGTCACCTGGTAGTACAGCCTTACTCCGTCAGGGTGCCAGGTGGTGCGGCTCTCAACCCAGTAGCCAGGATTGTGGCCTGTTGTGAGTTGCTTGGTTCCGGTTCCGTCTGTGTTGATGATGTAGGCTTCCATGTTGCCTGTCTGGTTTGCTGTGTAGGCTACTCTGTCGCCTCTGGGACTCCACATAGGCGGCCCCTTGAAGCTACCATCAGCTGTGAGCCTGACTCTGGAGCTGCCATCGATCTTCACCTTCCAGATGTCGCAGGTCTTTGATGTTAGGTTGTATGACCAGTAGGCTATCTCCTGGCCGTCCGGACTCCACGAAGGCCAACCGCTTATCACGCTACTTGGAGTCAACTGCTGTTTGCCGGTTCCATCATCATCCATAACCCAGACAGTCCAGTTCCCCAGACTGTCTGTGACCCATGCGATCTTGTTCTCCTCAGGACTGTAGACCGCTCCAACATCTCTGCCTAGGCTCTCTGTAAGCCTCTTCAAGCTAGGCTCTCCTCCATAAGCACCAACAGGATACGTTGACGGCCGGGCAGGCATCTCAGGAGGGAGAGGGTATGGTATGTTGTGGCAACCCGCACAGAACGGCCCCTTACCGTACGCATCAAGAGTACGTTGGAGGGGATTCTGCACGACAGAACCATAATCACGTGAAGGGTCTTGAGCTAGTGTGTTAACAGGAAGCGCCAGAAGCAGAAACGCGACTGCTAGAAATGATACCTCCGCTAGCCTGAAAGTGATTCTGTTCGGCTTGTGCATCGACCATCCGCCTCTCGAATATGGCAAGAAGATCTGGTGTATTTAAATATTGACATATAGCTTAATCTCTATCATTTGTCGTTTCCGAGTTGTGAATGTTCATGGATGAAATCAGCACGATCAACTTCAAATCAACAATATTCAAGGCTTTGGCAGATCCCAGCAGACTGAAGATTATAGACTTTCTCAGGATGGGTGAGCAATGTGCTTGCAAGATAGTTCCGACAGTAGGATTCGCTCAACCAACAGTCTCGAGACACTTGAAGGTTTTGAGTGACTGTGGTATTCTGAGGAGACGAAAAGAAAGCAACAGGATATTCTATTCGATCAGTACTCCAAGAATCTATGACCTGATCGACTTGGTGGATGCACAACTTGTTGAGTTACTGAGCCGAAACGTTATCGCCGACATAAAGAGCGGTTACAGGTAGCAAAGAGGTACCATATAGCGCCAGAGGCACCAGAATGCAAAATCAGGATCACTAAGGGGAAGCAGGTTGAGAGATTACCAAGTCATGACTGCATACGAAGCGTCTAGCGCGCCCTCAAGTCAGCCAAGAATCACATAGTCAAGTTCGCTAACCATTAATCTCAGGCGGACTGTGCAATGCAAAATCCCTGGACAGGGAATCTGAAAAAGGTGCGCATGTAAGTCGAGTGGGTGGAGGAGGATCCCCGCTCATGTCGGACGCAATCGAGCCTTCACGTGAATGGCCAGGTTTCTAGATTTGCCAACACAAATAGACCGTGTAGAACTGACAAAGATAATTGTTGCAGCAGGCCTTCTACTATCGATCGTCGCTTTTGGCCTATTTCAGATTCAAATGCAGAATCCACCGAGGAAAGAAAGACTAGTTGTGGTTGCTCTATCTCAGCCCTACGTTGATGAGGAGGCAACTCTCAGGGTGGCAGTTGTGAATTGGGAGGGCACAATCGTGGAGAATAGAAATGACCTCATTGAGGTTTCAATCTTGACCAAAGGGATCTCGGTAATCGGTCCGGAGAGCAGTTCCGGTGTGTCATGGTCCAAGAAGTTTCAGATTAGGCTCAGAAATGGCGCGGCCCAGATATTGTTCAAGAGCCTGGATCAGGAACCGGCCACAATTGTTGCAAGACAGATAGAAGGTGCTACGCTACTCGATGAAACCAGAGTCACATTCATCCCTCATCCAGGGTAGGTCGATCTGCAGCTATAGAGCAGGTAACATTCGTCAGAAGAGTTGAGGAAGACACCAGAGTAGTTCAGAACGTAAAAGGAGCCGCCCTGCTGGAGAACAGGACCCGTGGGGACGGAGGATGAAAGACAAATGAAAGGTGGACGCGGTCATGCCGCACCTAGTGAGAAGCGATCAAATAGGTTAGCTGCACACCTTGGAGCGGCGACTTACCACTTATCCATCTGGCCTTGATGATCGGTACCTCAGGCAAATTCTCTGATACGACGTTAACCTTTGCCTCGCCATTCACCAAGGTGAGTTGCTTGACTTTTGATTTGTCATCGAAGCGAAGACGACACTCGGGGTTTATCGAGAGCTCCACTACATCATCTCTCTGGGGATCTATCTTCCCCTCATCAGTCACAGCGGCCACGGTTATCGTTTTCTCAGCGAACTTTCCTATTGTAGGCAATAGAAGTACAAGTCTCTTGGCCATCGGTTTGTTTGATTCTTCAGCATTTACCGAAGACACACTCATTGAGCTGATCCTCCGAAGTGGTCTCTTACTCTTCTCACATCCCAAATTTAAGAATTCAGGTCCTGTCGTTAGCTGTCGTAGATGCTTGTGAATAGTAACGGAACAGTTCTTTTCGCGAAGATTCTGACCGTGATCATCTGGCCTTCGCAGATACTCTGGTTGAAACTTGGCTCGCTTGCTCGCCCACCGGTTGTGAATAGTCCTAAAGAAGTCGGATGGCGTGGGACATACTTTTCAGTATGCGATGAATTCACGAAAAAAGAAAAAGGGAAAGGGGAGTCGTTCAGACTCCTGCTTGCTTAAGCAGGCCTCTGACGACTGACAGCTTGTACCTGTTCTGGCTGAGGGGTGTTGCCTTGTCCAAGGCTGCTTTGATCGCGTCAGGCGTGCCGTTCGGGATTATTGGAGCTACACCGCCGAGTGCTACTGTGGTACCTTTGCTGGTGGTTGCTGCTGCTACGCTGGCTGTTGCAAAGTCTATTGCGGCTCTTGTTCTGCTCTTGACAAAGACTCCTTTGCTGGGTGACTCTGGGACGACGATGTCGGTTACTATCTCGTCTGGCTTCAGTACGTTTCCCAAGACTATGTAGAATTCCTTGATTGGGACGGTTCTTGATCCTCCGCTGCCCTGGATCATCAGGTTTGCTCCCAAGGCCGTCAATGCCACTGATACGTCGCCCGGCACAACTGCGTTGCACACTTTCTGCTCCATGATGGCGTGGAACTGGTTGCGTCCTGCTGTAGCGAAGCAGACAGGGCCTCCTTTTCGGTAGCAGTACCAGTCTGGCCAGCGGTAGTACCAGCACCAGACGTTCTGGCATATGTTGCCGCCGACTGTTGCTTGGGTTCTCAGGTTGGGTGCTGGACCCTTCTTTGCTGCATCGGCCAGCATGGGGATGGGTGACCCGTCAACGAGCTCTGCCAGCGTGACTAGTGGTCCTATGTGGACGCCGTCGCTCTGGCTTCCCATCTTGTTTAGGCCAGGGATCTTCTTGAGGTTCACCAGTACCTGCGGTGTGGGCATGTATCTTTTCTTCATCCAGTCGATTACGTCAACTCCGCCTGCGTAGACCTTTGCCTTTCCTGCATACTGGCTAAGTACTGAGATTGCGTCTTGGACTGAGGTTGCCTCGTAGTACTTGAATGCACCTAGTGCTTTCATCTCTTGTTCTCCTCCTTTACGCCTTCCCTAGAGCTTTCAGGATCTTCTCCTGTGTGGCTGCTGGAGCGGTGGTGATCCATACGCCGAGAGCGTCGTGGATTGCGTCGACCAGGCATGGAGTGGCTGCGCAGTCGACTCCTTCGCCGATTCCTTTTGCTCCGAATGGTCCGTCGATCCGTGGGTTGTCTCCGAAGTACTCTCCCCATACGGGCACAATCGCGGTGCTAATGTCGTTGTACTTGGGGTAGTCAAGTATCGTTGGTTGCTTCCAGTCTAGGTTGGTCCTGCTCAGGTAGGCTCCGTTGTTATCAATGTAGTTGTCTTCGTACATGCCGTTGGCCATTCCGTGGAAGACCCCTCCGCCGACCATCTGGCCTTCAACCAGTGTTGGGTTGACTGGGATGCAATCGTTTCCTGCAATGAACTTGGTGACTCTAAGCTCGCCTGTCTCCTTGTTTATCATCACTTCGCATGCATTGGCCATGAAGTTCATGTGCATGATCAGTCGGAAGTAAGGTCCTAATGCTTGGCCTGTGTAGTAGTCGTTCTTTCCAGGTCCGTCGTAGTCATTCGGTGCGCCGACTGGGTCGTTGAGTCCTCCTGATATGATCATGTGTGGTCGTGGTGCCATTACGTCTCCCCAGGTGACTGCTTTGTCAGGCTTGCCTTTGACCATGATCTTTCCGTCTTTGGTCTCAAGTTCTTCTGGTTTAGCGCCTAGCATTGGTGCGGCTATTGCGAATAGTTCTTTCTTGGCATTCTTGCAGCAGGTCACTGCGGCTCCTCCGAAGTCTACTGTCGCTGCGCTTGAGAACGAGTCTGAAGTGAACGGCACGTAGGAGGTGTTAACCTCGACCTTCCTCACGTTCTCGATTGGTATGTTTAGTCCTTCAGCGACGAATTGTCTTGTTATGGTGTTCAGGCCTTGTCCGATGTCCATCGAATCGCTTATGATGTCTACTAGGCCGTTTGCTCGCAGTTTAAGGAATAGTAGGTTGTGCACCATGTCTCCTTGGGAGTACTTGTTTGCCCCTGAGAATCCTCTTCCGACGACCCAGGGGTCTGAGACAGAGGGTTTTGGTCCCCAAGCGTTCATCATCTCTTTTACTTTATTGTAGACACCGACTGTGCCGACGCTGCGTATGATCTCGTTCATGGCGCTGCGGTCTCCGTCTTTGGTGACGTTCTTGAGTCTGAGTTCGATCTTGTCCATTCCCAGCTTGTCTGCCAGCATGTTGATCGAGGTCTCGTGTGGGAATTGGGACTCGAGTACGCCGAATCCTCTGTATGACATTGTGCTGGTGAGGTTGGTGTATGTGTCGTAGGCTGTGAACATCACATTGGGTCTATCGTACAGCTCTGGATGTCCCCAGTGGTATGTGCAGGTTAAAGCTTCTCGCGCTCTCTCCATCACTGTCCTTGTGAATCTGACGTATGGAGTGCCAACCCAGAAGGTCACTTCAAGCGCGGTGAATCTGCCGTCTTTCTTGGCTCCAACCTTGATCTTGCAGTGATTCCAGGGCCTTGTCGCGTGCAATAGTCTGGTGTCGTCGAATACTACCTGGACAGGTCTTCCTGTAGCTTTTGCCAGTACTGCTGCGTAGACGCCTGGAACTCCGCAGTTCTTGCCGCCGTATCCTCCTGCGCAGATCTGAGGGCCTATGAGGTTCAGCTTGTCCATGGGTATGTCTGCAGCCCCAGCGGCGGTTGGCCACGGGACTGGGTGGATGTTCTGAACGTCTGCCCATAGAGTCATGGTGCCGTCGCCGTGAGGTTGAGCTACCGCACTGGCGGGAATGATGTACCCGTGTGGGTCAGCTTGCGTATCGAATTCTGATTCAACTACTACATCGGCGTCTGCGAAGCCTTTCTGTACGTCTCCGCTTCTAACGTAGAAGCAGTTGATGACGTTCGGTCTGTCGGCCTCGTATGGCGGGGTGATCAGTCGTGGCGTATGCACGATTACAGGCGGGCTCTTGTCAGCGGCCTTAACTACGTCAAGGACTGGGTCCTGTGCTTCGTATTTCACGTCGATCGCGTCTACTGCATCCTCTGCTTCTTCTATGGACTCTGCTACAACTATTGCAACTATCTGCTGGTTGTATACAACAACGGTGTCAGCTACTAGTGGCTCGTCGCCCAGATTCAGCTTTCCTGCAACCTCGGGGGATTTCCCGGTTATGACCTTTACAACCCCAGGCATATTCTCTGCTTTGCTGGTGTCTATACTGATTATCTTGGCTCGGCTGTAGGGGTTTCTCTTGAATTTGGCGTATAGCATCCCTGCTGGATGTTCGTTCAGGGTGTACTTTACGTTTCCAGTTACTATGGCTCGTGCGTTCGCGTCTGGAACGCGTTGACCAAAGTAGCGGAGACCCGAGTAGCCTTGAGCAGCCATCTTATCTTTGAATTGGTCTAGACTTCCAACATATCTTACCATCAGAAATTCACCTCTAGTTTATGCCTCCAGTATCGCTTTGGTAACCACATCGTATGTACCGCAGCGGCATAGGTTTCCTGAGATCGCTTCCCTAACCTCATCCTCTGTCGGATTTGACTTCTTGCTCAGCAAAGCTTTAGCGCTCATGATGAAGCCTGGTGTACAACCTCCGCACTGGAAAGCTGTGTTCTTTATGAATGACTCCTGTATGGCATCCAGCCTGTCTCCTTGAGCCAGTCCTTCAATTGTTGTAACGTTCCACCCGTCAGTCTCAATGGCAAGTATCTCGCAAGCAAGCATAGGCTTTCCTCCGACTAGCACTGTGCAGGCTCCACATTCGCCATAGGAGCAGCCTTCCATAGTTCCTACGAGCCCGATCTTGTCCCGCAGCAGTTCCAGAAGTGTCCAGCGAGCGCTGACCCACTGAACATATGGTTTAGCGTTTATTGTGAGTGTGACTGTTTTTCCTGCGACAGGTTCAACAGCCGGTTTCTCTGGTGGCTTTGGTCCCATTGTCAGCTGTGTTGCGCCGTATGTTGCGGCAGCACCGACAACAAGCCCCGCAACCGTTCCCGTAATGAAGTTCCTTCGGGAAACTCCGGGTTTCGCTTCTTTCTTCTCTTCACTCATTTTCTTTTTATTCTCCTTTGTTTGCCTTTTCAGGCAGCTAGCAATACCGGCGTACCCGATATAACGCTTGCCGTGGAGGAGTAGCAACATGCAGACCTCCGGAATCCACCTAGCAATGCCTCTGCTTACGAAATCTAGCCAAGTAATCGAGGGGGCTTACCATGAACAGAGTGATCCTAGAGAACAGCGGTAGTACTACCGATGCCTGCAGGGCCGAAAGAGTTCATAAGGCACCTACGCCCAACGGATGACGATCGAATTGTCTGAAAGCGGAATCTCTGAAGGAAGATTCGCAATGGTCAGGTGCAAGAAATGTGGAACAACGTTCGAAATAACTCCACCTGATGACGTACACACTCTAGCAGCCTGGTCTGAAGAGGCTTTCAAAGAAAACGTTAAGATCGAGCACAAGTGTCCCGCCTGCAATAGTAGTACAACGGTGTTTTGGGGATAGAATGAGTTACCCCTTCACATGCTTGCAGGACTGTAACCGTAGACTGGCGCGCGAGCCAGCGAGGCATCGTCACCTCTTAGCCCTGATAATCATCAACAGTGCAGCTCTCGGACATTCGCCGCCTGTGACAACCATCCGTAAGTTTTGACTAGAGGGTGCCTGAAGATATGTCTGGTCGACTTGAACATACTGACTCTCAACTGTGGCAGCTCATCAGTCAAGTATTCGCTCTGGGATATGCGCAAGTTTCAGAAGATCTCAAGCGGCATCGTAGAACGCATCGGACTTGAGGGGGCATTCATAGAACATAGGACTGTGGGTAGCACTCCTGTAAGACTGGAACGGCCTGTAGCTGATCATTCGGAAGCGATCAGTCTTGTACTGGGACTAATCAAGGCGCCTCTTGTTTCCGAAAACCACAGCCGCAAGATCGATGCAGTCGCTCACAGAATAGTCCACGGAGGGGACAAGCTGGTACACTCAACGATCATCGACGAGAAGGTCAAAGCAGAGATCTCAAAGTGGAGTGAACTAGCCCCACTGCATAACCCTCCTAACCTGGTCGGGATAGAATCGGCAATGAAGCTTCTGCCTCAAGTCCCCCATGTAGCCATCTTCGACACAGCTTTTCTTTCGACAATTCCGCCCCAGGCACACATATACGCCATCCCTAGAGAATGGACAGAGCAGTTCAGAATTCGAAGATACGGCTTCCATGGAACCTCACACCTCTACGTCAGCAGGAGAACTGCAGCGCTTCTCGGAAAGAACCCTCGCCAGGTTAGCATGATCAGCCTCCATATCGGGAACGGGGTGAGCGTAACGGCTATCAAAGAAGGCTTGGCATATGACCACAGTATGGGTTTTACCCCGCTTGAAGGAGCTGTGATGGGTACTCGCTGTGGAGATCTCGATCCAGCCATACCACTCTATCTGATGCGAAAGCTCAACCTGACACCGGAACAGATGGAAGAGGCGCTTAACCGCAGAAGCGGACTGTTGGGAATAACATCTCGATACTCGGATCGGAGAGACATCCTTAGAGGTGTTGATTCAGGAGATGAAGACTGTAAACTAGCTTTCGCAACAGAATGCTACAGACTGAAGAAGTACATAGGATCCTACGCGGCAGCTCTCGGCCGACTGGACGCGATCACATTTACGGGCGGCACTGGGGAGAGGTCTCCGCGACATAGGGAGGCCATCTGTTCAGGACTCGAACAGATCAGTGTGAGGATAGAAGAAGAGAGAAACAACAGAGCAACTAGCGATTCAGAGAGTGAGATAAGCTGCAACTCCTCAAGAGTCAAGGTCTACGTCATCCCTACCAATGAGGAGATAGTGTTTGCTGAAGACACGGCTGCCCTCCTAGATGGCCGGTATGCCCCGCACCGGGAGTTCAGATACTCATTCGAGAACGCGACATCCGCAATCAGCATGATTTGATGTGGAGTCGAAGGAACCCTCCATTTGGAACATCGTGTTTCCCGCACAACCCTAAAGGACGAGAAAGCAGACAATAGACGGAGGCGAATCTAACAGCAAAGATCGACTGAACACATAGAAACTGAAGGAAAGAAGGAAAGTGGTCTATCTTTCAGACCACTTCTTGATGGGATAGACCAGTTGCTTGGCGCCTGCGTCCATTGGCCAAACTACGACCTTTTCAGCATTCTGCCATTGGATGACACCCATCTTGTGACCTGTCTGCCATCCTGTGACCGGGTCTACCTTGTATTTTCCATAGAAGGTTGTCATGTCTAAGTCGCCTGCAACCTTCCTCATTGCGTCAGAGTCCAGTGGATTGTCACACAATTCCATGGTTCTCTGCAAGACTAGGCCTTGCTGGTATCCGGTTGCCGCATGG
>Ga0129297_10002062_pt1 | contig 10254 bp, 9 predicted proteins | sample I18A1metaG_FD_94708 | JGI IMG/M metagenome (GOLD analysis project Ga0129297, IMG submission 94708) | Lake sediment bacterial and archeal communities from Gulf of Boni, Indonesia to study Microbial Dark Matter (Phase II) - ​I18A1 metaG | ecosystem: Environmental > Aquatic > Freshwater > Lake >... | reverse complement strand
GGGTGTATACTCCCGGGGGAGCTGACGGGGGCACGATGACCTTCAGGACTGATACGAAGTCGGGCTTCGGTTTGCCCTCCTCCGGGTTGAAGAACGCTGAACAAGTCTTGGGCAAACCCGTTACCGAGAGTTCCACTTCATCCTGAAATTCTGAGACCCCGGTGACTTTGACAGAGTAGGTCGCCGATCTGCTCCTTCCGTTCCTTAGGTTCTGAATCTTATGTTGCGGAGGGTCTACCTTGAGGTAGAAATCACCAACGGCATCCTCTGCGTCTGGCGCACTGGATTCTATCCCTGTAGATGTTTCGGACTTGCTCTTCTTGTCGGCCAGACCAACCTTGCCTTCGGCATACATTGGAGCGGCGATAGCTATGACGGAAACGGACAGCAAGAGTATGGTGATCCACAGCTTGCGCACTTCGAGGCACCTTGTCTCCCGTCCGAGCCGCGGCGGATTTAACTGACTACATGTGTTACACAGCTACAGGAGAATGAGCCGAACATCAGGCCTGGGCTTCACTCTACCGTGAAGTAAGACTCCCTGCCCTTGCGTCTCTTCTTCAGAAGGCCCATTCGCGCCAGTTGGTTCAGGTAGTCGCTTTCCGCAGCCCTTGCCCTGCCAGAACGGGCCGCAACCTCGACAGCGCTCGCCTCACCTAACTGGCATACAATAATGGCGGTCTTCCTAAGATGGTCCGGAAGCGAGAGAAGAGTTGAGGGACTAAGCGCCAGCCCGTTCAGGTACTCTGGCGTCGCCAGTGTGCCTGCCCCTGGAATGAGCGCCTTCTTCCCAATTCTCCTACGCGCGAACACTATGACTGCTATAAGTGCCGCTGCAGCAAGAAGTGCTGGCCATATGTACAGTTGAAGCTGTCCGGGCACCCTTGTCTCCGCTATTATGATCTCGGCGTTGGCCCTGGTCTGTCCTTCTCTTGACGTGCCAATGACGGTGAAGGTGTATGAGCCCGGGGCAGCCTCTTCTGATGTCTCAAGCTTCAATGTTACGACTGAGGGAGCAGTCTGGTTGTTGGAACTCAAGCTGTATAAAACGCTGGCCGGAAGACCAACCACTTGGACATGCACAGGTGAGGAGCTTCGATCTTTGCTTTCCAGCACTATTCTGAACGTAGCATTTTCCCCTTGTGCCACTTTAACGGACTGGGGAGATACGGTGATAGTGTAAGGACTAAAGCCAACCGAGAACGTCAGTTTCGCGTACGCATCTTGAAAACCGGGCTTGCTTGCAGTCACATAGATCGCGTAGTCTCCCACAGGCCGGGTATTTGGTAGTTGAAACGCGTCGGAATACTCCCCGTTGACGTCCGTATAAACCAGCGCTATGTGTACGCTACTCCTGTATGGGTCGTTGACCTGTATCGAGACAGAGGCAAGAGCTACGGCGGATTGATCTAGTCTGGCAACGTGTCCGCGGATGCTCACTAGCACGTTCATGTCGTCGATAGCTGTGTCAACGTAGACCGTTACGTAAAGAGGCTCGACCGCAGCATGTGCGTATGGGAGCGAAAACACTACAAGAGCGATCAGGAGACACAGTCTGGAACGGTTCAGGTTTCGTGATCCTCCCGGCGGTGTACTTGGCCCCTGCTTGGAGCTGGGCGGTTCCAGCTCTCGGGAACCAGCTGATATCAATACCCTTGCCAGCCGTGCCCTTGCCCCATTCAAGGCTTCCTCGAGGATAGTTCATGGAGGGCGGTAGAAGCCTTTGGACGTCCTTGAACGCCATCTAGCATGTGCGCGAGTCATCCGCGAAACTAAGGGTTTTGCACGACGCATTCCCTCGTGCACGAAGTAGACTTCTGCGTGGACGTCAGGGTTACTGGATGTCGGGAGAAGTAAATCCTGCTTGTGTCTCAGATTGCGACCTACGTAGAGACGGAGATCCCGAGTGCAGTCGACATGAACTTCAGAGTCGTCTATCGTCCACATGGCCCTGTGGCAGCCATCTTGCTCCTGCAAACTTTCTGTACGCGAATTCACCGGAGCTCTGAACGTGCTGATCAAACGCGGGGTCGGCTTCCGTGCCGTCCTTTTCCGTCACTGCCGTGACCGGCCGTAGACACCCACTGTGATTCGCATAGTGACGTAGGCTGCTGTCCCCATTACTACTTCCTTGAGTTACCGCAGGGACAAGGCGACAGATGCATGGAGTGTCGGTGTATCATCGTTTCGTACTCGGTCCATGGACGTTCCATGGCCGGAAAGTGTTAAATATGGAACATTCATGTACCAAAAAAGTACGCCAGCGATTCACAAGGAGGTGAGACGACAGAATGACAGAAAGACGCGGGAAATGCCTGGTCTTTGGAGCAATCACCCTGACAATCCTAGTTGCATCAGCTTTCCTAGCAATTACCCCGATGACTTTCGCCGGAAACGGCGCACCATCTGGCCCCCACTACAACCTCAACATAATCGGTGTTCCTGTGGACAAGAAAGGCAACTTCATAGACTTTAACCCATACAGAGACGGCTATAACAACCCGCCAACCGCCCATGACGACGGTCACAGAATATTTGTGGACCTATACAACGGAGTAACGTCAACAAAGATCTGGCTAGTGAAAGGAGCAGACTTCCAAGTAATAGACCCCATTGGCACAGATGGAAGCGCAACATTGCAACTGAAGGACCCATTCCTCACAGATGACCCGAACAGCCCGAACTATTGGGTGGTGGAATACCAGATATTTGTGCGAGCCTTAGGTAAACCAAACGGCGAAGCATGGATGACATCCGGCTTCCTAGATGAATATGGAACAGCTTGGTACTCGCTTGAGACAATTCATCTCATAAGAAGCAAGAGTGGCCCGCCGAAGTTTGACGACAAGACCCTTGAACTGACGACAATATATGTTGACATAACCAATGACAACACCGATAACCCCGTACGTTATCGCCTATTCGACAACGCATTGTACCAGTACTTCTGGGACTACAACAACCAAGGTCTGAGACTTCTACAGATCAGATTCTACGAGATCCCAACGACTCTCTCTGGCCCAGGCATCTAGGAGCGGCACAACACAAAACGCTCATCTCCATAGTTTTTTGTTGCCCATCTGTGATGCTGATTTTGAAAGGATCAACGGAGCCCCTTTTCACATGCGGTTGACGCGAGCGCCCGCTAATGTCCTCGCAAACCTTCCCTTAGCTAGCTGTTGAGCGATCAGAGGTCTATCGCCGTCGGTATACTTCACGCGAGGAAGATTTGAACCCGCGTAGGAGAGGCGTTTTTCGTCGTCGCTACTATCTGATAGGCAAGATAAGAAGCCCTACTGGAGCACTCAAGACTTTCTCCCGAACTAGTGAGATGGGCCGTCCACCTCGGTTGCGTTGGTGAATGAATCGCCTCTGCCGTGGCTTCAAATTCCACAGCCTAACACCTTCTCTCTGTTCATGAGCCTGCTACCAACTGAGTGATTCAAAGCATACAAATCTTGCGAGCCGTCTCCGGTTGCAAGTCTCACTTGTGGAGAACAGAAGGGCGCTAGCATCTTTCCATCGCTAGCAGTCTTCTACATCCGTCCACTACCGTCCTTAGCCTCTTCGTACCTCTGATTCCCAAGATTATTTCCCGCATGGTAGGAGCGGTTTCGATCAGTCCTCCGTCCATGAAGTCAAGTTGACGGATTCGCAGGGTCCTGTACGCGCCCCGCATCTGAATTGATGTCCCATCGGCCAGCTCCCCGGTCGCGAGTATCGGCTTCAGTTCATCGAGCCTCAGTTCTCTGAAGACACTGTTCGGGACTAATACGAAGCCGGTGAACCCTGTGTCCAAGACCGCCATTACCGAGCCGTTTGGTGGATAGTGTGTGTCTAGGAAGGGGTTGGAGAGTTCGATTGGTACCAGTAGGGTCTCGTCCGTGAAGCTCCAGGTCAAGATCTCTCACGTAGAACGACTAACGCGGAGCCCTAGCTTTTCCACCAACGGAACTGGCTCTGAAGACCGTATCTCGACATTACGCGGATCGATCCCCGCTTTCTTCAGAGCCTTCGCGAGCTCCTCCAAGGATGAGGCCTGAAGTATTGTTCGCCTGCCCCGAAGTGCCACGTACCTTACTGGGGCGGTCTTCGCGGTGTGCGAAGTGCTTGCTTGGAGCCACGTGACCAAAGCGTCCTCAACGGCCTTTGACAGAGATCCGCGAGCCAGACCGTATAGATGAGCTGCTCTCTCTCGAAGCTTCCTTTCCAACACATCGTCGAGCTTGAGGGTGATAACGCCCAAGAGCGCTCCGATGCCTAAGGTCGTAAATATATACTTAAATGCTTATCGAGCCCCGAGTCCTGATGAGTCTTTTGGACTGATGCAAGGGCTCTCTCGAGACCACATTCGTGTGGGTTCAAATCCTACTGCCGCCACCACGTAATTGGATGCAGAGATGCCCACGCCACGAGAGAGGCTCAAGGCAGCAATTCATTTCCGAAAGGCAGACGCCTTGCCTTGGCTGGAGAGCATCTACGACGAGACCGTTTTGGGATGGTTTAGGCAGGGCCTTCCTGCCGACCAGATTACGACGATTGAGTGGGAGATGGGCCGCGGCGGCACAATGCTTCTGAACTGGCCGGCTGTGAAAGGATTCAACCCATACTCCTACTTTGGCTGTCAGAGCTTGTCAGGCTGCCTTGTGCCTGTCGATATCGGACCGATACCTAGGTACAAGCAGCGACTCCTGAGCGAGACGGATCGGCACCGAGAGTACGTTACAGAAACTGGCGCGATAGCACGCAGATCGAAGACCGGCAGGTACGCATGGTACAGTATGCCGATGTATGTGGAATTCCCTGTCAAGGACCGGGAGAGCTGGCAGGAGTATAGGAGACGCCTAGACCCCAGCGACCCAAAGAGATACCCGAAAGACTGGGACGACGAGGCGTACATCCAAACCTTCGAGGCCTACCAGGACGGCGGCACCATGCTCAGGTTCAACGGTTTCTACGGCTTCGGCGCCCAACTGATGGGGATTCCGGCGTTTAACGTAATGTTCTACAGGGACCCCGAACTGATCCACGACATGATCCAGTACTGGGAATACTTCACAGTCGAAACGATCCGGACAGCCGTCGAGACTCTGAAGGATAGAATTGATGCGGTGTACTGGTGGGAGGACATGGCTGATAGGCATGGACCCTGCGTTTCGCCGAAGCTCTTCAAGGAGTTCTTCCTACCACACTACAAGCGAGTCACAGCTTTCCTCGCAAAGAACAAGATAGACCGGATACTGATGGATAGCGACGGTAACATCAACCCAATCTTAGGTTTGATTGTGGATTCAGGAATCAACGGCCTATGGCCTCTAGAGGTCAACGCTGGCATGGACGCGGTCGCGATAAGAAAGAAGTATGGGGAGAAGTTGTTTCTAGCTGGCAACCTCGACAAGGCCGAGTTGGCGAAGGGCGGACGGGCCATGATGAGGGAGGTTGATTCCAAAGTTCCGGTTCTGAAAGAGATGGGCGGCTACGTACCTGGAGCGGATCATCTGATTCCAGTCGAGTTCACTCTGGAAAGATTCAAAGAATACGCGGAATACATCAGGAAACTGTTGCCGTTCGACTGAATCGTCTCCCGAATACGACTCTCGAGGATATGTAAGTGAGCAGCCCGCTTGGAAGAGATGAGTCCCCTCAGCTAGTCGAGCGTGGCATGCGGTGGCATCTGGTCTTCTATTTCCACACATAGCGCTGACTGCGAGGACAATTATAGCCTACTTCGGGAACGTTGACGGTGCTCAAGATCTTGACGATGCATGCTCAAGACTTGGCGATCGGGTATACTCCGTATTTCATAGCCGTGAGCGTGAATGTTTTGAGAACTTGCTCGTACCCGAGGGACAGAATATCTCCTATGTCTTCAGTAATGCCCAAGAGGAAAGCGTCCCCTGGCGCCGCGCTCCTCAACATGCTGATCGTCTCTTTTTCAACTCCATCGAGCCCCGTCTCGAGATAGACTGTGGCAGGGAGGTTTGCCCAGATGACTTTTCCTTTCCAAGCTGCTCTCGCCTCTTCCAAGGATAGATCACCGATGGGCGGTGGAGTGAATGCTTCGATGACATCTATCTTGGTCTTTGCGATCAGATCGCGGAGACACTTCAGCTTCCCGTCGAGGTGGTTCATGACGATCTTGTCCCTCTTGTGGAGAATGCCTGCGACATCGTCATAGAATGGCATGCAGTACCTCTCGAATAGGACTGGGCTGGTGACAACTCCTGTGATATTGTCCCCTAGTAGAACAACTTCTGCAGGAGAGTCCGCCACTACTCCGTACATCTCTAACTGCTTCTTGCAGAGGAGCCCGTACAGGTCATCGAATTCTTTTCTGTGCATGCGGTAGTCTAAAGCGAATCGCTTGTAACCCATCAATTCCAACAGCATGTGTTGCAGCGGAGACTTTGCGGGCATCTCAACCACAATGCCGTCATCACCCATGACTTCGGTGGCGTTCGCGAAATCTTCGTAGTTGGCGAAGTATTCCATATCATCGATGATGGACATCACAGTCTCGTAGTCTCGGACATCTTTTATCGCCCACTCAAGAGGCCACTCAACGAGGGTATAGCCCCACTTGTACTTCTCCGAGACGCTCCCAGCAGGGCCAGTAAAGGTTCTCTCGACTATATGCTTCTGTTTCGCGAGAGATATCATTCGATCATCTGGAGAGAAGGAGAGCGTATCTTCCGTTGTCTGCATTTTTGCCCTAGTGGTGCTGATCCCATACACTGGTAAGGCGATTTCCACTAAACCCAGACCCATGTTCCTTGATTCACGTTCTATCTGGCCTCTAGGCATCAGCATCGTGTAAACCGTGACAGGTACCGCGTCAGGTTCTTCACGTCTCAGCGCAGCCATTATTCTCTCTTTCACATTCACTCAAAACCACCCGCCGATGCCCAACCTTTGCACGTGTTGACGCCCGCGACAGCCTCAGGAGCGTAGGCGTCAGCTCCGATCTTTTCGGCGAATTCTCGACTCAACGGCGCGCCGCCAATTATTACACGCGTTTGCGTTCTGAGCCCGGCCTTTTCGAGTTCCTGTAGCACCTTGCCCATCTCAGGCATCGTCGGCGTTATTAGCGCAGACATCCCCAGCACGGTAGGCTTATGGACACGTGTGGCCTCAACGAAATTCACGGCCGGGACGTCTTCTCCCAAGTCGATGACATCGAATCCCGCGGCTTTCAAGAGCATCTCGACTACGTCTTTGCCGATACTATGGAGATCGCCTTCCACGGTGCCTAGAACGACTCTTCCAACCTTTACTTCGCTCTTCTCGAGATGCGGCTCGAGGATTCTCAATCCTTCCTGCATAGCCTCGCCTGCCGCTATGAGATCAAGTAGAAAGTATTCTCCGGCCTGAAACTTCCCTCCGACGACGTTCATACCCGGAACCATTGCCTCATCTATGGCGAGCGAAGGTGAGATTCGCGCGGTGAGGGCTTTTTCGCATGCCTCTCGTACGCCGGCAATGTCCGCACCCACGATAGCCTCCTTCAGTGCGGTCAGGATTTCGCCTTGTGTCATCCCGTTCGCCAATTCTTGCTTATCTGGATAGGGCACTTAGCGTTTGTCATAGCCCGTCTCGTGCTACTGTGAAGTGACGGTTCGCGGCATGTAGCCCCTGACGAGGCGCAGTACACTCACTACCAAAACCCCCGTCAAGATGGCTATTCGTGTTTTGCATGATTGACTCTCTGGTGGAGTCTCAGTGAAGATGTACTTGAGGTCGAGACCCGTGGCCTCTCGCCCGAAAACAGCCGTCTAGTAGGTAAGACGCCATCGACTAGAACGCGTTTACCGAGCTACCGCAGCGGATATTTCCCGTACTTTCGTGCCTCATCGACCATCGCGTAAACGTTCTCGACCTTCACATTCGCGTGGATGGAATTGCTCGAGGTTAGGACGAATCCTCCTCCTTTGGCGGCAGCGTCTATGCATCTTCTAACGTCATTTCTTACGTCTTCTTCGTTACCGTATGGCAGAACGTACTTGCAGTCGACATTTCCGAGCAGGCAAATCCTTCTTCCGTATCTATCCTTCACATCGGATAGGTTCATCGGACCCGGTTCGATCGGATGTAGACCGTCTATGCCACTGTTACATATGTCATCGAGAATTGGATAGAGGTTGCCGTCCGAGTGCTTTAGCACCGGAATGTGGTGTCTGTGAGCAATTTGCACGATCCTCTCCAAGTGAGGAAGCTCATATTGCTTGAAGAACTTTGGGCTGATCAATGGTCCGTGATTGTCGGCATAGTCATCCGTGACGAACAAGACATCCACTCCAGCTTCTATCATCGCCTCGGCAAATCTTCGACATGCCGCGGCGATCTTATCGATGAGATTCCTCGCAAACGTTGGATTCCTGTAGAAGTCAATTCCTATCTTGTCGATTCCTCCCCGAACCTGAAATGCAAGATGCCAACCAGAATGAACTAAGCCCATCGTAACAATGTCCTCGCCCTTCATCGGCTTCAAGATCGTTTCCATCATTTTCACAATATCAGGGTGAAACCCATCTGGCGGAACATAATTCTCCAAATCTTCAGGCGTCCCTACGAGGCCGCCCACGAAGTACGTGGTCTTGCCCTTTGGGCTTCTTTCCATTATCCTCCCCCACTGATCGATGAACCTTGCAGCGCCAAGGACCTTCGGAGCGAAGCTCTTCGTGATTAGAGAATAGTCAGAGAATACTGGCGCGGCATCAAAATCCAGCTTTCTGCACGCTTGGACCATAGCAAGCCTAGAGTCGATTGAGGATTGCCAGTCGCTGGCTTCCATCATGCTCAATGCGTAATTGCGCGGTCTCTGCGCAGGAAGCGTGTCCTTGCCCAAGACTCCCTCTACAATTGGAGGGTCTAGTCCTGCGTCGGTTATCGGCACATAGTCAGGCTCTTTCAAATCCAACGCTGCGAAGAATCGATTTCGGTGATTCATCGTATCTTGCGACTCACTAGCCAGTGTGTTCATGTGCAAGCTTTAATATGTTGAGTACGGCGCACGGTTCTGGAGTCAACGTTCAGTCTGACCGCCGTTCAGCCCGCACGAAGCGATAGAATCAACAAGCATGAGGTCTTCCAACAGTTGAGATTGAAAGATAAGGTCTCGGTAATCACTGGCTCCGGAAAAGGCATAGGCAAGTCGATCGCCCTGCTTTTTGCGCAAGAAGGTTCCAAAGTTGTTATTTGCTCAAGAACGAAGAGAGACTTGGATCAAGTCGAAGAAGAGGTCTCCCGAAGGGGCGGTGCCTGCCTATCCGTCGTTGCTGATGTCGCTGAGAAGAACAGTGTTGATCGCCTTGTAAGCCGTGTTCTCGACCAATATAGAAAGATCGACATACTAGTCAACAACGCCGGGATATTTCCGAAACGAGACCTCGTCCACATGTCCGAACAAGAATGGGACAACGTCATCGACACAGACCTGAAAAGCATGTTTCTGTGCTGCAAAGCGATCGTGCCGGTTATGATCCCGCAGAGGAAAGGAAAGATTGTCAATATCTCATCGGTTACTGGCACGCTCGTGAGCTCACCTTTCTTTACACACTATTCCGCGGCCAAAGCCGGGGTTATGGGATTCACTATCTCATTGGCTTTAGAGTTGGCACAGCATGGAATAAACGTGAATGCGGTTTCGCCTGGGAGCATAATCACTCCTGGTTATGAACGTCTCTCAGACAGGACCGATGAAATAGCGAGGTCCATACCGTTAAGGAGGCTTGGCGACCCCATTGACATAGCCTACGCAGCTTTGTTCCTTGCCTCCGAGGAATCAGACTACATTACTGGTCAGACAATAGTGGTAGATGGCGGCAACGTGATACAGGAGCACAAGAAATAGTGTGCGTACGTTTGTCGTTTCAGCGGCGGACTAGCCTATAACTTCCTACGCGATCTTCTTCAAAGGATCAGAGGGATCTAAACTCTTTGATGCTGAGGGTACGGTGAGAGTCACCTATCCAGATGAGGCAATGACTCTCGGATGGCCGTCGCCAGTTCTTCTATGTCCTTCTCCGTGTGTGAAAATGAAAACCCGTGATGATAGATGTGTCTGGGCAGAAAGCGAATACCTCTATCCTGCAGACGCTTTTGGAGTTTTAGGAATCTTTCTCCGGTTCCACTATCCGTGGATATTGCGTCCCTATAGTTCGTGACCTGATGGTCGCTGAAGTAGAACGTGAATTCTCCTCCGAGCCCTTCAACTCTTATGTTTGAGCCTAGGTCTGCCGAGATCTCCTCGACGCG
>Ga0129297_10002061_pt1 | contig 10258 bp, 9 predicted proteins | sample I18A1metaG_FD_94708 | JGI IMG/M metagenome (GOLD analysis project Ga0129297, IMG submission 94708) | Lake sediment bacterial and archeal communities from Gulf of Boni, Indonesia to study Microbial Dark Matter (Phase II) - ​I18A1 metaG | ecosystem: Environmental > Aquatic > Freshwater > Lake >... | reverse complement strand
GTTGACGCTGAGCCTCTATTCGAGACCCTAGGCCCAGACGCCTCGCTAAGGTTTGCCCTGGACACAGTCTCGAAGGATGAGCATGTGGACATGGTGGCGCTCTTCATAGTTGCGCTTCCACAATTCCAATTCGACCTGACGCGCACGATCGCTGAGATCAGGGAGAAGCTCGTCACAGCCGGCAAGCCTGTAGCAGTTCATATCACCGGCATGAAGGAACTTGTGGCAGAGGCGACGGATCTTCTGGAAGAGAACAAGATCCCCGCCTACCCATCGATTGAGCGGGCCGTCACTTCCCTGGCGGCGACCTACAGATACGCCTGCCACCACCGCGTTCAGTAATTTCGACGGCCGTTCTTGATGGCTTCGATCTCTAGCGTGATTGATTTTCCTGAGCGTTTCTAGTACACAGAAACTTTTTCTACGCCCTTCACCTCTAGAATTTTCGGTATGAGATCTCCAGGGATTTTTCTCTCGGTTACTAGCGTAAGCCTGGGCTCAGGGTTTAGTTCGGGATCGTCCACAAGGGCTTGGCGTATGCTGATTCCAGCTCCAGCTATAATCGAGGAAGTGCCTGCAAGTATGCCGACAGTTCTCGGATCGTCTGGGGTTATTTCCACAACACCAAATCCAAGGTCTTTGGCCATCTCCTTCAAGGAGAGCCCGGCTGACCTTATCTGTTTGAACAATCTCGTCAATTGAGAATCGTGCGTGATGGTCCTTAGGGTTTCGATGACCGTCCTTCTATCAACTTTTGCCGCGCGTGCAACTCTTATGATGGGAATCTCGATTTCGTTGCAGAAGATCTTTCCGCTCTTGACACTCAACCCATTTTCGACCAGGGCCCTGGCTACTGCAAGACGCTCAGGATGATGCTTTAGCCGCTCCGAGATTGAATTCCACATCTTCATCAGCTAGGTTGGAGGTCTTGGGCTATTCTTGAGTAAACTGTACGTACAAGCTTTAAGTTGTACCCTACTGTTCATTCAAGAACCCGAAGGCCCAGCTAGAAACCGCTCACTCCTAGTTCAGAGTGGTGTCGATGAGGCACATTCCCGCTATCTTCCAGACCTTAGTCTAGTAGATCTGGAAGGCTGCCGCGTAAGGAGGTAGGTTCCCTTTGTTGAAGCTTCTATGCTTGGCCGACCATGTCTTGAAGAGTCTTACGTGTCTTCTTATTGTTCACATGAACATCGCTCGTGGAGTATTCATCTTGGCCATGCTCTACGACTTTAGGAGGGATCTTTCGTAGGTCTACTAAGTGTGTAGTAGCCCGCGAAGATGCCAAGCCCTTCCGGAGGTTCTTGGCCTAGACCAAAGCCAAGCACGCGTGCTTAGTTTTTCTCATTTCTACCGAGCCGACACTGTAGAGAACAGACATGAATCGGCGCGCCCATGTGCACTCATTGATGATCCTAGACTTAAATTGGGCAAATCACCTACTCAATCGCATGATATTCGACATATCCTTTGTGAGCAGCAGTGGTTCTCCGTCTGAAATTTGTCGTCTAGCGGCGAAAGCTGAGAACCTTGGATTCAACTCCGTGTGGATGGCACACGATCTACTGTGGGATAATGCTTGGGTCATTTGCGGAGCTGTCGCAGATTCAACTTCGAGGATCAAGGTTGGACCAGGCATAGTTAATCCCTACAGCTGCAGCTTACCCGAGATAGCAATGGCCGCCGCTTCCCTTGACAACTTATCGGACGGAAGATGTGTATTGGGTGTAGGCCCTGGCGCCAAACGTCTTCTTCTTGACGGCAACATAAGGCAAACGCAGGTCATGAACACTCTCGATCAGACAATAGGCTATCTCAAGAAGGCTCTGAAGCCCGAATCAGAAATCCTAAGGATGGACTTGAAAAGAGCGATTCCTGTCTACGTAGGTTGCCAGTCCCCAAAGCTATTAGAACATATCGGACGATGGGAAGTGGGAGCTCTACCTCTTCTTACGCCACCGTCTTATGCCTCTAAGGCATTTGCCCTAATCAAGAAGGGGGCTGAGGCGGTACGCGCCGAGCTCAGACAGCAGGATCTGGTCGCCTCCATACTTGTTTCACTGGCGAAGGACGAAGACGAGGCCGCCAGAGCTTTCGCAGATTTCATAACTTCTATTCTCCAGCATCTTTCACTCCATCAGCTTGGCGAGCTTGGAATATCGCTTAGAGACGTATCGGAAGTAGTTCGACGCTATCCGGAGGAAGGTTGGGAGATGCTGCCATCAAGAATCTATCAACTGGGCGCAGTCGGCGTAGAAGGTTGCATCAAGGCTTTGGATGAGGTTAGACGAGCTGGCTTCAATAGGGCCAAGATCGGGGCTCCTCTAGGCCCGAACAAAGAGATGGCGATGGAAACATTTGCAAAGGATGTGGCGCACCAATTCACCAATACTTAGGCTAAGTGCCAACATTCCGCAGATCACTTCAGACCTGCAACCTTGTCTATAGATGGACTGAAGCTTGTGGCTTTGAGTTCCTCTCAGAATGGGGACCCGCACCATCCTGAAGGAATAGGGAAGGAGATATCGTCTTCCGAGAAGGCCCGAGAAGACAAAGTTGGCGGTAAGCAAGGGGAAGATTGTCTAGCGTGTGAGCCAGGTTATCTTGCCTGTCGACCCATCAAAAGTACCTACGAGCTCGAACTTGTAGGCCGCTGATACTCTGTAGATTCCGAAGTAAGCTATGGCTTGATCGCCGTTCGGGTCGAGGTAGGTCTGGACTGTCACTCCTATGAATCGGCCAGCAACCGTTGGAAGGACGTCTGCTATGGCTTTGCCATCATACTTACCTGCGACTAGAATAGACCATGCGGCGATGTATGTAGCATCGTAGGCTCCGTCAGAATATGGAAGTGGCTCTCTGCCATATTTCTGCTTGAAGGCTACTGAGAAGCTTGGTGTAAGCGGATTTCCGGGAGTATAGAAGGAGGTAACAGTGAATTTGACGCCGGCCAAGAAGTCCCCGGTCTCCTTTGAAGTTTCTGGTGGTAGGAGCTTGTATGATTTTAGATTCTCTATTCCGTACCAGCGAACGTTCTTCAGCACTGGACTTACCTGAGCGTGTGGGAACCACTTTAGAGCTTCTCCTTCCCAAGCTACAAAGAGCACCGCTGTGCTACCTGTCTTCTGCGCATCCGAGACCAGTGATGCTAGCTTTGAAACCTCACCAGAGTAGTCTGGTTGATCTGGCGCGAACTTCAGCGGAATAGACTTGCCACCTATCTCAGAGAATCTCTTGCTGAAAATCTCCCATATACCAACGCCGAAGGTGTCATCTCTATATGCGACAACAACATTTTGGTATCCTTCCGCGGAAACCGCTTGCGCAAGTGCCAAGCCTTGATAGTTGTCCGGTGGATCCACGACCCTGAAGATGAAGTCGCCAGGGATGGCCGCTCCAAGCCCTGTAGATGCAGGACATAGCAGCACAATCTTATTCGCGTCTGAGAACTCTTTGGCGCCGAGAACCTCTGAAGTTGTCAGCGGACCTACTATTATCTGCACGCGCTTCGTCTCGTAGAGGGTTCGAACCGCCTTCGACGCACCGAGCGCTGTTGTTTCAGTGTCGGCAGAGGCTATTTCGAAGGTTACGGCAGAACGTGACCTAGCAAGCAGAGCGTTGATTTCATCGACTGCCAGTATCACTGAGTCCCTGAAATCTTTGCCGTAACTCGCGAGAGGCCCACTATATGGGAGGGCGACACCTATCACATATGTTATCTTCTCCGGTGTGACTGTCACTGTTACTGTTTTCGCAGGAGCCGCTGGAACTGAAGTAGTGCCATAGTAGTAGCCTGCACCGAATCCTAGAATGAGGATGACAATTACAGTCGCGGCAAGTATGCCAACCCTCATCTTCCTTTGGCTCTTTTCAGATGACATGCTTCTTCATCAACCTCGAACGATGGGCTCATTAGAGCGCGTGCAAGTCGTATTTTAAGCTTGCGAGTACACATAAGTACGTGGAGGAACCCTATTGGGGGGGCTGCGCAAGCGCCAACGCGTAATAGAAAAGTGATCGAAGTGGTCAGTCTTGCTTACATGGGTCCTTGACTCTCTAATCAGATCCGTTTTGATAGGTAGCCTTTACACTTTGATGGCTCTAGGTTTGACTATGACGATCGCTGTCGTTAGACTGCCCAATTTTGCTCACGCCGAGTTGATCACAGTAGGAGCTTACACAGCAGTCTTGTCAGGCCTGCTCTGGGGTGATGTTGCCTTGGCTATCGCTCTTGCCTTCGTTGTAACGGCTGCTGTCGCCTTCATCTGCCACCGAGCGATCTACAGACCCATGAGGAGAAAAGGCGCAACCACATACACGACCGTCTTGGCATCATTTGCGCTAGGCCTGACAATCAGATACATACTGCTTGTCTGGGCTGGGCCCGCAGAGATGCTGCAGATCAAGCCTAAGATACCGTTAACTGTCGCGTTCAGGATCGGTGAGACTCCGGTGCTCAGCGTATTCGTTTGGTCGTTGCCCATCGCAATTCTTCTAGTCCTTCTTCTCCATTTCCTACTGCACCGAACGAAGATAGGGAAGACGATGAGGGCCGTAGCAAACAATGTAACTCTATCTCTGGTAACTGGCATAGACCTAGAGAGGGTTCACGATGTCACGTGGATCATAGCTGGAGGTCTGGCTGGGATAGCAGGTTCTCTCTGGGCAATACTCTACTACGCTACGCCCTACGTGGGTTGGATGGCTCTACTATCCGTATTTGCGGCTGTAGTCCTCGGCGGCCTAACGAGCTTTACGGGTGCAATCGCAGGCGGGTTCATCGTTGGTCTGTCAGAGAACCTATTGATGGAGATACTCAACAGATCGATCGGTTTAGAGTTCACATACAAACCCATTGTTTCTTTTGCCATTATCGTTATCGTGCTCATGGCGAGGCCCGCAGGATTGACAGGTCTGTTACCTGCGAGAATAATGCGTCCAGAGCCGGAATCCCTTAGTCGAGGAGACAAGACTTGACGGTCAACATCACTTCGCTCATCGTAACATTCGCTAGCTTCTTGGGCATCTACACAATACTTTCTATCAGTCTAAACCTCGAGTACGGCTATGGCGGGCAACCCAATTTCGGCAAAGTCGCCTTCTTTGCTATGGGGGCCTTTGTTGCCGGAGTGATGGCTTCGAGAGTTCTACCTTTGCTCGCGGGAGTGCCCATTACTGATCCGCTCGGTCCAGAGGGTGTCGAGGTGAGGACCACAATATCTTCCACACGTCCTATCGAAACGATGGTCTCATTCACTTTGACCTTAGTTCTCGCCATGATTGTTGGAGGATTCCTTGGGTACGTCTTGTCCTATCCTGCTCTGCGCCTCCGGGAGGAATGGTTTCTTGCGATGGTACTACTAGTATCTGGTGAGATCCTCAGAATCATCGTTCGAAGCTACCCCCCAATAGTGGGAGGGTACCAAGGCTTAGCCGGAGTCTCGAACCCTTTTAGATGGGTCAATGATGCGACTAGGGCGAGCTTGATGTACGCAGGGCTGATTCTCACGATTGCTCTTGGCGTTTACTTCTTTGCTGAGAGGTCTGTCAATTCTCCGTTTGGAAGGCTGTTGAAATCGGTTAGGGATGACTCTGTTGCCTCGATGAGTCTAGGGAAGAATGTTCAACTTGTCAGGGCTCAGGTTCTAGTTATTGGGTCAGCCTTGGCCGCGTTGGCTGGAGCCCTCTATGCCCACCATATCGGCTTTATCACGCCGGACGACTTCATTCCAATTAGGACCTTTGATGTCTGGGTCATGATGGTTCTGGGCGGAATGGCGAATAACAGAGGCGCAGTTGCGGGGGCTGCTGTTATGACATTCATAGATAGAGCGACAGCGATGTTGGCCGTCGAGTTAGGAACCTTCAGCAGATTCATCGAGTTCAACTACGTGAGATACGTTCTGGTTGGGATCCTGATGATCGCCATACTAATGCATCGACAGAGGGGATTACTTCCCGAAAGGCCTGTGGAGACAGCGGCATACGAGGTGATGCAGGATTAGCGGGATTCTCAGATTGGTCGATGTCGTCAAGAGCTTCGAGAGTCTAAGGGCAGTTGATAAGGTATCCCTCACGGTCAAAGAAGGCTCTCTTACAGGCCTCATCGGCCCAAATGGAAGCGGCAAATCAACTCTCTTCAATGTCATTTCCGGCATTGAAAGGGCCGACTCAGGTGAAATCTATTTTCTTGGGGGTTGCATTGATGGTCTTCCGTCACATACGATATTTGGCAAAGGTTTGGTCAAGAGTTTTCAAGATCCCAAGCTCTTTCTCGGTATGACGGTCTTGGACAACGTGATGCTTCCTGCGAGGAACCAGCTTGGCGAGAAGCCCTACAAAGCACCTTTCCGATCTACATGGAGAGATCAAGAGATAGATATCGCAGACAAGGCGGGGCGGGTACTGAACACCCTGGCGATGAAGGGTCTCTTCCGACAATCTGCGGCTGAGATTTCAGGGGGGCAGATGAAGCTTCTAGAGGTGGGCAGAACGTTGATGGGGGAGCCAAGAATGCTTCTGCTTGACGAGCCGACAGCTGGAGTAGCTCCAATCCGGGCCCGTGAGATATTCGAGCGGATGGTGCGTATGAGAAATGAGTTGGGCATAACCTTCTTCATAATCGAACATCGACTGGAGGTCTTGTTCAATTACGTCGACTACGTCTATGTGATGCATCGAGGGAAGATATTGGCTGAAGGCACTTCTGGCGAGATTCTCGAAAATGGCACGGTCGCAGAAGTCTATCTTGGAGCCTGATGAAAGATGGATCACATGATGCTAGAGACAACCGAGTTGACCGCCGGTTATGGCAAGCTCGTGATTCTTCAAGAAGTGTCCTTCGCCGTAAAGCAAAGGGAGATAGTTGCTCTAGTAGGGCCGAATGGAAGTGGAAAGAGTACACTGATAAAATCTATCTGTGGCTTGACGACGATCTTTGGCGGGAGCGTATTCTATGAAGGAAAGGAGATTACGGGAACGAGACCTGATAGGATGGCCCACATGGGGATAGGCTATGTGCCACAGGTGAACAACGTATTCTCGGCTTTGACTGTTGAAGAGAACCTGGAGATGGGAGCTGTGCCCCGGAACGACCGTGATGAGGTCAAGGAGATCATGCAGTCTGTCTTTAGCCTCTTCTCCATTCTTGAGGATAGGAGAAGACAGAAGGCCGGCACACTAAGTGGTGGCGAACGTCAGATGCTCGCAATGGCGAGGGCACTTATGGGAAAGCCGAGGTTGCTACTGCTGGACGAACCTGCGGCCTCTCTTGCTCCTAGACTCGCTGAACAGGTGTTTGAGAAGATCTTGGAGATACGTCGCCAAGGAGTAGCCCTAGTTATCGTGGAACAGAATGCAAGAAGAACTCTGCAGATTTCGGATCGCGGATGCGTCCTTGTTCAGGGCAAGAAGGCCTACGAGGGCACTCCCAGCGAAATTCTCAACAACAAAGAAATCATCAAAATCTATCTGGGAGTTGCAACACGCCTAGGTCCCAAGACGATGGAAGAAGAGACGTAGCTCTACCATGCTTAAACAATGAATCCATTCCGCGAACCAAAGAGCAGTGCAGATCTATGATAGAAACTGAATAGCCAGAAATGAATAGATGAAGACAAATTGCGGTTTGCAGTTAGATTCAACAGTGACCAAGGATCCGCTCACCAAATAGTCAAATTGGCGATATTGGCTGAGAAATCCGGGTTTGACTGCGTCTGGTATTGTCACGATCTATTCAAGCGTCACGCTTGGGTTGTTCTATCAGCGATAGCGGCAAATACCAAGCGCATAAGAATCGGACCAGCCATCGTTAATCCTTACACTGCGAATCCTGCTGAAATAGCGATGGCGATGGTCACACTTGACGAACTCTCGTCTGGCAGAGCAGTTCTAGGAATCGGTGCCGGTGCTTTGGAGTTCCTAAGCTGGATAGGTCTAGAGGCCAGGCGCCCTTTGACCAGAACTAGAGAGACAGCTCAGATAGTAAGGAACCTTGTTGAAGATCGGCGCGTGGCCTTTCATGGAAAGGAGTTCAGTCATTGGTCGCAAGAGGCATACCTGAGGTTCAAGCCACCAAGGCATAAGATCCCAATATACATTGGAGCGCATGGGGTCAGGATGCTTGAACTCATAGGAGAGATCGGCGACGGCGGATTACCTTCTCTCTTTCCACCAGAATTCGCAACTCAAGCGATAGAAAGCATTGGGAGGGGTGCTCGAAAGGTAGGCAGAGACATACGCGAGATAGATATTTCCGGATGTATTTGGTTTTCCTTGTCGGATGACAGAGATGCGGCTATGGAGGCGTTGCGAGGGTTGATCGCCTACTATGGTCCTCACCTAGCTCCTGTCATGATTAGAGAGATCGGCTTGCATCCAACTGATTTTGATGCAATCAGAGATGCGACGAAGAAGCAGGATCTCGAAACGGCCAACGCCCTTGTCACTGAAAGAATGATGAGGCTTGCAATATTCGGAACCCCGCACGAATGTATCCGAAGACTCGAAGAACTCGATAGGAAAGGCGTCACCCAAGTGAACATAGGGCCACCGCTCGGCCCAAGACCTAAAGAAGCCATAAGAACCATTGGCAGAGAAATCATCCCTTGTTTCTCAAACAACGCATAATCAGTGAAAGAAGCGACTTCACATAAGGCGTGCTAGGTAGCTTGGGGATTGGTTCAGCTTCCAAGATTGTCGGCTCAGATTCTACAACGAAGCCAACGGCGTGTTTCAAACACAAGAAAATCGCAACATCAAGATCGCTTTGTAGACCGTTTCCTTGTCAGGGCTAGTGTCTTTGAAACCTGCAAAGACATCGCGAGAATGTTACAACCCAATCCTCTTGTCCGCTCAATGGAAAACCGATGACCATATTGATGCCAAGCCGCCTGAACTTCTCGAATGCTTGAGCGAACTCTTCTGCGGCGCCGGTAACCGACAGCTTCCTAGCATCGATCAAAACTTGCGTGATAGAAGGAGATGGGTTTTCCTCATGCATTCGTGGAAGAGTTTTAAGGGCACCTCCGGTTCCTTGGATAGGGACTGATGACCATTGGCCGACCTGATTAGGGCAGGTATCATCGGAGCCACAGGCTACACAGGGGCCGCCATGCTTGAGGTCCTGGTCCGACATCCTAACGTCGAACTACAGTTTGCCACGACGCGACAACCAGACCTGGCTGGGAAGAATGTCTATCTGGAGCATCCGAACCTCTTGGACCTCACGGAGTTGAAATTCACGCTCTACGATCCAGCGCGCTCCGCGTTCTCTCAAGTGAACGAGGCTGTGCTCAAGCAGGCCCGAGATGGCGACGTAACCTTCATCTGCGTTCCCTCCGGCGCTAGCATCAGCATTTCAAGAGACCTTGTCGGCTACAACACTAGGCTCATCGACACAAGCGCAGACTTTCGGCTTAAGGACCCCGCCTGCTACAAGGAATTCTACGGCGTAGATCATACGCTTCCAGAGCTTTTGGGGGAATACGTCTACGGGCTTCCTGAGCTGCACCGCGACGAGATCCGAGGCGCGAAGTATGTGGCGTGCCCGGGCTGCAACGCCACCGCCATGGTCCTAGCAGCTTACCCATTAACCAAGCTAGATACCTTCCGCAACTTGAGGATCTCATTTGACGTTATGGTGGGGTCCTCCGAGGCAGGAGCCGAACTGACGAGAGGGTCGCATCATCCTGAGAGGTCTGGGGTGGCTCGCCCTTACGCTGTTAAGGAGCATAGGCATCTGGCTGAGGTGAGGCAGGAACTGGGCCTCGATCCCAACCGCGTTGGAGCATCAATGTTTGCCATTCCTATGGTCCGAGGCGTCGAGTGTATTGGGCACGTTTCGCTGGATAAGATGGTTGACGAGAAGGATCTCTGGAAGGCGTATAGAACGGCTTACGGTGCAGAACCTTTCATTCGGATACGTGCCAGAAAGACCGGCGGGCCAGGCAGCCTACCTGACGTGAAATATGTGCGAGGCTCCAACTTCTGCGACGTAGGCTTCTTCCTAGATGAGGGCCGAGGCACGATAGGAGTCCTCTCAGCCTTGGACAATCTCATTAAAGGCGATGTAGGCAACGCTGTTCAGTGCATGAACCTCATGTTCGGCCTCGACGAGTCCACAAGGCTCAGGGACATGGTGCCCAGCTACCTCTTCGAGTAAGATTGTCGAGTGCAGAAGTCGGCAACGAATAGAGATCGTCAGCGAAGAGCTATGTCTTCTTGGAGCGGTTGTGAAGGTCTAACACGTTCACTAAGC
>Ga0129297_10002060_pt1 | contig 10264 bp, 7 predicted proteins | sample I18A1metaG_FD_94708 | JGI IMG/M metagenome (GOLD analysis project Ga0129297, IMG submission 94708) | Lake sediment bacterial and archeal communities from Gulf of Boni, Indonesia to study Microbial Dark Matter (Phase II) - ​I18A1 metaG | ecosystem: Environmental > Aquatic > Freshwater > Lake >... | reverse complement strand
GCCACTGCCTCGCATCGGAGGCTGTCATGCGGGCGCTCGCCGCGGAGCTCGGGGAGGACGAGGACCTCTGGGGCATGGCGGGCCTCCTGCACGACATTGACGCCGAGATCACGAACGCGGACCTCGCCGTACACACGAAGGAAGCGGCCCGTATCCTCGCCGGGCAGGGGCTTCCCGGGGAGCTCGTGGACGCGGTACGGCTTCACAACGAAGAGGCGCATCCGGGCGAAAAGCGCGCCACGCGTTTCCAGTACGCGCTTGCCGCCGGGGAAACGGTCACCGGGCTCATCACCGCGACGGCGCTCGTGTATCCCGACAAAAAGCTCGCGAGCGTTCAGCCCAAATCCGTGGTAAAGCGCATGAAGGAGAAAGCGTTCGCGCGCTCCGTGAACAGGGAAATAATTCTCGAGTGCGAGAAAATAGGCATTGAGCTTCCCCGCTTCGTGGAAATTTCGCTCAGGGCCATGCAGGGAATCTCGGGAGAGCTGGGACTTTAAAGGAGGACTCCAATGAAAAGACTGCTTGTTCTTGCCGCGGTGTGTTCAATGGCGGCTGCCATGCTCTCGTGCGGAGGAAGCGCCGGGACGCAGGAGAGGCGCACCACCCTCGTGAAAAAATATTTCAAGAACGACGATACCTTTATCATCGTGGCGAAAGGCTATCCCAGGGAGGGCGTGGACAACCAGGTGCAACAGCTTGAAACCGCGAAGGAGGCCGCGCTCCTGAACGCACAGATCATCGCGAGGGAATCGTTCGACGACACGGTGGACGTGGTCAAGAAGGGGAGCGTCGATTCCTACGAGGTGTTTGACGACTATGCGACGGTGACCTATATTGTCACAATGGACCGGTTGAACAAGCGCCAGCGGGTGATCATCCCGGGCGTCACGGACCAGCGGTGAAAGGCGCGGCTTTCGGGGTGCCGATTTGTGCCGCGATAATACTAGAAACGGAGTGGTGAGGCATGCCATGAAGTCCATTCGGAAATATATTCTTGCCGCGATCCTGGCTGCGTTCATGCTTCCGGCCTCCTGCTGGCAGAACGAGCTCTTCGACCTGGCGAAGAACGGGGTGCCGCTGGTGTACGCGATCATAACCACTACGGCGGGCGGGTCGAACCGCATACTGATGGTCACGGACGGCGGGGACTATTACAAGGAATACATGTTGTACGATGAGAGCACGATGATGAACATCACCGATTCGGTGACCAATATCGCCGTTTCAGAGCATGGCGAAGTCTACATAAAAACGGTAAGTGAAATTTTATACAGGTCAAACCACGGGCTCGGGTACATGAAGCAACTCGAAGCGGGAGGGCCCGTCACGGTCTCCTGGATGGTCGTCCATGGAGATTCCCTTTACGTGAACGACGGTTCGTCCACCATTTGGCGCTACAGCGAAGGATGGAGTTCTTATCCTCTTCCTGGAACCCCAACGCATATGGGAAACGAGAATGGTACGGGGCGCCCGTTTTTTACATATGCGCCGTCTACAACCTGGGATTTTTATTGGATAAATGAAAGCTCCTATAGCATGGCGCTTACAACAACAATAGGGGGGCTTTCGCCATACTTCCTTTCGATGGGTGACGGTGGGTACTGGATTGGTGCGAATGACAAGCCCTACTACAAAACTCTCTCACTCTCGGTTCCCGGCAGCCCTCCGGCCATCAACGGGTACTGCCGGATAGGCTCTTCCCTCTATTGCATTGACAGCAATTTATTTCTACATAAGTCGAACAAGGCAAAGACCGACATGTACCTTTTCGATCCTCTTCCCCTGCCCGCAAATCCCGCTTTTACGTATGCATTCGGTGATTCCAAAATAGTGGTAAGCACGGGTACACCCGGATTCTACCTTTATTTTTACAACCTGGAAAAGAAATCCTGTTACGTATTTAATAAAAACACCAGCTTCACGGCATTCGAATGCATGACAGTGAGGTAATTCCAGATTGTTTGTGCGAATCTGATAGATCTCCTAACGAAAAATGAAAGAGCGCCGGTCTCCCGGCGCTCTTCTCGTATATGCGTTGTTAATCTTTCGCTGTCGAATCCTTTACGGATTCTTGATGGCCGTCATCGTTATCTTGTTCGGATACTGCGCCTTGATATCGATCTGGAATCCCATCTTGGGCGCCTTCGCCATGAGCTCCTCGGCGAGGTCGTGGGTCTTCCCCGCGAACTCGACGTCGATCTTGGTGGCCATGCCTTCCGCGCCCCTGGGGTATACCTTCTTGACCCCGCGTACCCTGCTCTGGATCTCGTTGCGGAACTTGGTCTGCCCCGCGAAATCGAGGCCCACTATGTTCATGCTGATCATGCGGCCGGTCGCGGCCTTGAGGAAGGTCTTGGTGATCTGGTTCATGAAGGGACCGGACTCGAACTTGCCGCTCTGGTCGTTCATCTTCCCGAGCACCTTCTTGAGACAGTTCTGGATCGCGACCTTGGAGGCGGTCTCCGCCTCGATGTGAACGCCGGGCGCGTTTGCGCTGGTCGTGCCTATGATGTTTCCCGTGTAGACGTCGATCGCCTTTATGTTGATGATCGCGGACTTGGATTTCATGTTCGCCGACATCCCGGCAAGCGCCGCGGTCTGGTCCTTGGTCTTCGCTTCGCCCACGATGATGACCTCGGCGCCGGCATCGTCGAGCAGAAGATTCTGGACGTCGCCCTTGACCTGGCCGGCCATCGCCATCTGCATGCGGGCGTTGTCGCGGTACATGAGCTGTTTGGTCATGGCCGGGTCAACGAACTCGAAGCCGGCGTTGCCCATGAGCTCCATCATCGTGAGCTCGGTGACTGTGAAGCCGGGCTGGTTGACGTTGCCTTCGAAAGTCTCGCTTATGAGCACCATGAACTTGGGACGACCGTAGTTCTTGAGGGTTGACTCGATGGTGTCATTGACCGCCTGGGGATAGACTTCGCCGGATATGGTCACCACGAACGCGCCGGACTCGGCGCCTTCCTTGAGGACCTTCCAGTTTTTTACCATGCCCGATGACTTCGTTTCGACGAGGGAGGACACGAGCGCGAAATCTTCTACAACGGAACTGCCCGAAACGAAGGAACCGAGCTTGCTGCTAACCAGTTTGTTCATCGCATCGTCAATGGCCCTGTCACGCGCGAGGGCGGTATCATTGTCGAATATCTGTCCATATCCGGTCGCTTCACCGGTGAGGTCGTTGCCGCCCTTGCCGCCCTTCACGTTCTTGCCGCCGCTTCCGCCGCCGCAGGAGACGAATGCCGCCGTGAACATGAGCGCAACAAGTAATACCAGTGTTTTGCGTTTCATCGAAAAACTCCTTTAAAAAAGTTTTAATTCACATGATCTTCGTGCAAAAGTACATACAATAGCGGGAAAACACATGCCGCTCCCGCACTGCTGTCGGGCACATCAACGTATAATATAAACAGCGTTTCCGGAAATAGTCAATAGAATTTTGGCAAAAACGGGACCGGTCAGGGAAGTGAATAAATTGAACCACTTGTCTATAAAACCGGCCCGGGCGCGCGCGCCGCGGAGGTTTTTTTATTGCCACGAGCCGAGCGCTGACATACCCTGTGACGGCTGTTTCATGAAGCCAGATTCAGGGCCCGCCTGGGCAAAGGGGCGCATTTCCCATGGAAAAAGATTTCCTCCAGACGCTCAAGATAGAGATCAGCAAAAACTTCAAGCTGGTCCCCTATGAACGCATGGCATTTCACAAGATACTGGGAATAATGAAGACGGAAAACGGCGCGCGCGTGCTCCTTAAGGAGCTCGCCCTTGAGCTCGAGGTGCGGCGCAGCGCGGTGTCCGTTCTCAAGGCGTTCGAGCAGAGCCCGGTCACCGAGTCCATGATCGCGCTTTTAAAGGAACCTGACACGACACTTCTGGAAAAGTTGAGCATTCTCGATCACCTTCAGCGGACGGGGAGCAACGCCGACGCCCGCCCCCTCATTGAATTCATCGCTTCTCACATGGAGCGCCCCGAGGCCTCCGCCGCGGTTGCGAAGGCCTTCATGGTGCTCGGGGAGCGGTGCGCGGGCTCGGAGGAGGTCAAGGCGTTTCTGGACGCGATGGCGGCGGACAGGGAAAAGCGGATCGATCTGCGCTGCGGAGCGATAGAGGCCCTCGCTTCGTTCAGGAACATTGCCGACTTCGAATCCTTTATACGCGAGCAGAATGACGCTATCACGTTCAGCACGCTTACGTCGCTCGCGCTCCTCTCCGACATTCTTGTCCGGCAGGCGGACGAGAGCAGGGCCGAAAGCGAGATACCGTATACCTACGCGCCGGAGCTCGAGGACCGGCTGGTGGTGGATATCCGCGTCCTGCTCGGGAAGACCACCGCGCTCTTTGACGCGCTTTCAAAGCGGTGCAAGGTCGCGTTCATCAATGCAATGATCTGTTGCAACCACCGGGAATTCATCATTTACACGATGAAGGCGCTTACCTCGGAGGACGAGGAGCTCGAGGAGCTCGTGCTTCATCTATTGCTGTCCAACGTAAGCAAGCTGCGCGACCCCGACAAGCTTTTTCGAAACCTCCTGGCGATCTCCGCCGACACCGAGCGCAAGAATTCGATCATCGTGAGCATCTTCGAGCGCTATTTCAGCACGCTCAAAGAGACGCGCAACAATATGCTCATGAGGGACAAGCTCTATAATTACTTCGTCGTGACGCTGGACACCTATTTTGAAACGTATCGGAAAGAATTCATGATCACCGAGGTCATGGAGAAGGAATACCCGGAAAGCTTCCAGAAAATCAGGAAGTTCATGCTCGAGCGCCTCAATCCCGAGATCAAGAAGCGCCTGCTGTACACGCTCCGCAATGGAGACAGGGCCTCGATCAAGGTCATGGGCGACCAGATGGCCTTGCACGTTCCTTACATATCGGGGGAAGACCGGGAGAACCTCTTTCTCATGGTCGAGATGATGTACGACCGCGACCAGAAGTCGAGGAACAATTCAGCCACGCGCCTGGAAAACCTCAATTATGAAAAGCGCTATCTCCGGAACCGCATCCTGCGCATGTGCGAAATCATCGGAAGGCTCAGGATAATGGAGGCGGCCAGCCCGCTCGTCAAGATTTTCAATTATGTAAAAAAGTACCGCGACGACGTCATATTCGACGCGGTCGCATACTGCCTGTCCCTCCTCAATTATTCATACATGCTGGGCGAGCTCGAGATCATGCTTGCGTCGGGGGACGAGAGAGACCAGCGCAACGCATTAAAATATCTCTCGCTCTTTTCCGACCAGCGCTCGCTCAATATACTGCTCGATTTTATCCGGGGGAAGGAACTGGACAATCCCGGGCTCCTGATGCCGGTGCTCGAGATCTTCCTGCGGCGCGACCTGTCCGGCAACATCGCGATAAACACGCTGCTCAAGAAAATCATCGAGGAAAGCCCCGATGCGGCATGCAGGATAAGCGCGGTCCACTGCCTGGGCAGGACGGCGCTGGATTCCGACGTGGATTTCCTGAACGAGCTTTTCGGCAGGAGCTCAAGCAATGATATAAAGGAAGCGATGCTCCAGGCGCTTTCCGCGATAGTGCAGACGAACAGCGGGGTCAACAAGCGGCAGCTGATCAAGTACGCGGGCGAATACATGAAGGACCCGTCCATCCGCGTTCGAATCTACTCGAGCACGCTCCTGGTACACCTGGGCAACAAGGACGCAATGAAGTCCATTCGCGACATGATGATCATCAAGAATAAATCGATTCAGAGGGAGATACTGAGCAGCATGGGGGCGCTCAAGTCTGTGGAATTCGCGTATTTCCTGATCTCGCTCCTTAAGGAGGAATATGCGATTTCGAACGAGATCATACCCATCCTTTCCCTGCTTCCCGCCGAGGACCTGCTCGAGATCGACAATTTCATCGGGAACATTTTTAAAAAATACGAGGGCGCGGAGATGGAGCTCCTTGAACGAAAGGAGCAATTCGCGGCCTCGCCGGGAGGAGCGCGCGATACCGCGCTGCCGGTAAGGACAATTGTACGGATAAACGTGTTCGATTATCGTCTTGGGATCGCGACGCTGAACATCAGCAAGGTGTTCATCGTCAACAAGCTGATCCAGTCGCTCCTCCTTGAAGAATTCGCGAGGGAAAAGGGAACCATCTGCAAGATCACCGACGGTGAGCTTATCGCAAGCTTCACCGAGCCGCCCCGGGCCGCGGACACGGCGCTGCGGATCTTCCGCAACCTTTCACGGTTCAACGAGGTGAGGCTTCCCGCCCACAGGACGCGCATATCGATCCAGGTGATCACCGAGGGTATGCTCATCGTCAATGACGAGGTGATAGTGCTCCCGGAGTACAAGACCGCCGCAATGGATTACATTCCCGTTACCAACAGGATCATCGTTGACGAGGCTTCAAAGTCGCTGCTTGCCGGGTCGTATCATTTTGACCCCTTCCCCGATTTCCTGATCTCGCGCCAGAGCGCCCGGGAGGAATGCTACGAGCTGATCAGCCCCATGAATACCCGCTTTCTCATGGAGCAGATGATCGGCGAGCTGAACCAGGTGGAACAGGACAAGGCCACCGCGCAGGTCCAGCTTGAAGACGAGATAAAGAAGCGGAAGATAGAGCAGAAAAGCGCGAGCGCCATAGAATACGCGAAGGCCATGGACGAGATCGGGAAACTGCTAAAGCAGGATATTAACGAGGTGATCAAGTATATCCAGAAGCGGTCCACAGACCGGGAGATGAACGCGAACGTGGAGAAGATGCTCGCCAGCGCCTACAAGCGCTACCTTCTCGAGTCGACCAAAATAATGATGTAGGAGAACCGGCGTCATGCGTCTCGCAGGAATTGCCATTGTCATGCTGGTTTTTTTGGCCTCCGCCGCGCGCGCCGAGGACTCGACCGGGGGAGCGGCCGACAAGACCCCCACGCGTGAGAGCATTTTTTCGTATGTCCATCCCGCGCAGAAGAAGGGAGACGAAAAGGTGTGGTACCTGACGCTGGGAGGCATGTACGAGCGCAAGCTGGGAAACACGGATACGCTCCGGTCCAACGCCGCGGTCGAGCTCAAATTCGACGACGAGATTTCCTCCATGATACTGACCTACCAGGGATTTTACGGGACAGCGAACGGCGTGAAAAACGAGGACCGCGGTTCGGCCGTCGCGCGCGTCGATCACTACATTCAGCCCCGGATCGAGATATTTACCTACTCGTGGTCGGAATACAACCTCATGGCGGACCTTACCCACCGCAATAACACGGGGGCCGGAGTAAAACTAGCGATCTTAAGGAACTATTTCTGGAGGATGGACCTGAGCGGGGCGCCGGTCTACCAGTACGAAAAATACCGGACGCGCGAGGATACCAGGGACTGGCGATGGTCCATACGCTACAGGGCGCTCGCGACGCCCGTGAAATATACCCTGCTCAGCTTCATCTGCTTCTACATCCCGAAAATGAATGAAACCCGGGATCACCGGGTCGTGATTGATTCCAAGCTCACGGTGAACATTACTCCCGAGCTTGCGCTGAGCGCCGGGTACATCCGGAACTACAATTCGAATCCCTACCCCGGCACGAAGGGGCTCGATACCAACCTCTATTCGCAGGCGGCGCTCAAGCTCTAGCGGGAAAATCAGTCCTCCACGAACTTCTTCGCCAGGTTCATCTTGTGCTCGATGAGCACGAGCGAATTCACCAGGAAAAACTTGTCGTTCCTGAATCCCAGCAGCGTGCGGTACTGCTCGAACGCTGACTTGTAGTCCTTCAGCCTGTACGAACACTCGGCGAAATAATAATGCAGGGACTTGTCGTACTCTCCCGAAGCGGTGTCGATGGACTTGATCTGCACGATGGCCTTGAAGTATTCCTCGCGCTGGAAATGAATCTTGGCGATTCCCAGCAGGCCGTTCGGGTAGCGGGGATCGAGCTCCAGGGCATAGCTGTAGTATTTTTCCGCCATCTGGAACTGCGACCTCGAGAAATAGATGTCCCCCGACAGGCTGATGGCGACGAGTTCCCTGGGATTGCAGTGCAGGGCCGACTTGAACTGCTCGAGCGCAAGGTCGTCCTTTCCCCATCTGCCATAGATATAGCCCATCTGGATATAGGTCTTGGGATATTCCGGCAGGACCTGGCGGGCCTTGGTGAAGTGCAGCATTGCGGTATCGAGCTCGTTCAGGTGAATGTAGCAGAGCCCGAGGTTGAACCGAAAGGGGAGGAAGAGCGGGGCGCGGGGAAGGGCTTCGTGCAGTGCTCTCGATGCTTCCGCGTACTTGCCCGCCTCCATGAGCCCCGCGGCATGGTTGTTTGCCCGCGCGAGATCGCTCTCTCCCGTGCAGAACAGGATCTCGTTGCGCGCATAGATCTGCGAGACCGGCATCGTTTCCGGTTCGCTTGGGCGGGTTTCTTCAAGTTTCTCGTATAACGTGGTGTCCCTGGGGTTTTCGGCCGTGCCCGGTCGCATGCACAATAAGGCCAGGCAGATCAGCCCCACATATATTTCCATGCGCATGGCGCATGGTACAGTCTCACCATCCCCGCTTTCAATCCTTTTCCGGTGGAAAAGCATTACCTGGCGCTCAAAGAAGCAGGATTTAAACCGGCAGCGGATTTAGCGGCTTGAGCAATCTCTGACCATAAAAACAGGGAATTTAGTTGACAAACATTATCAATATTTACTAATGGTAAATATTTACTATTACACAATTTTAATAGGGCCATAGCCGAGAGACCATGAATCTAGGTGCCATTCTAAGACAGAAGCGTAAAGAAAAAAAGCTTACCCTTAAGACCGTGGCGGAGCGCGCGGGTATCTCGGAGGGCTTTTTGAGCCAGGTCGAAAACGACGTGAATTCCCCCTCCGTGGACACGCTGGTGAAAATTTGCAGCGCTATCGGAACCGAACCCGGGGACGTGCTCAACCAGGCACGGAAAATGGAGAAATGGGTGATCATCCGCAAGGCCGAATGGAAGGACGTGGAGCTCCCTCATTCGGGATTCATCACGCGACGTTTTTTCCCGCCGGAAAACCGCTCCATAATCGACAGCTCGGTACTGGTCCTCGAGCAGGGCCGGCAGATTCCCGTTAGGAAAAACATCAAGAACAGCCAGGAAGTGCTCTGCGTGCTCAAGGGCGCGGTCGACCTGGTCCTTGGTGATGACACGCTCAACCTGTCCCAGGGCGACTCGGTCCACTACTCGTCGGTGCCCGACAGGCAGATGATAACGAATAATTCAAAGGAGCTAGCCATCGTGCTGTGGGTGGGCACGCTGTAAGCACCTGCCTTAAACCGGTATGTCTTAAATATGTTCAGAACCATATAGTGATCGTACAATAAAAAAAGGAGGTTAATAAAAGGATGAATGAACGCGTAGCTATTATCGGACTGGGCTGCACCGGATTCCGGACCGTGAGCCCCGATTTGTCCTATCGCGAACTCATTTTCAGCGCCGCGATCAGGGCCTACAGCGAAGCGGGACTCCACCCGAAGGAGATCGATTCATTTATCACGGCGTCCGAGGATTTTATCGAGGGATACAGCATCGCCGACGAATACGTCCCCGATCAGCTTGGAGCCGTGATGAAGCCGGTCCAGACCGTGACTTCGGATTTTATCCAGGCGCTGGGCGTGGGCTGCATGATGATCAATACGGGGCGGTTCCGCACCATCGCGATCGAGGCACACAGCAAGGCTTCCAACATCAAAACACTGGAAGAGGTGCGCAGCTTCGCCCTGGATCCGGTCTACCTGCGCACGCTCAGGCAGAGCGTGGATTTCGTGGCCGGGCTCGAGATGAAACGGTTTCTCGAAAGAACAGGGAACACGGAGCGTCAATGCGCCGCCGTTGTCGTAAAAAACAGGAAGAACGCGATGCAAAATCCCGGTGCGGCCTACGGCGGGCTTTTCAGCGAGGAGGACATCCTCAACAGCCATCCATTGTCGACGCCGCTCAAACATCTCGACAAGGCCGAATCGGCGGACGGGGCGATCGTATGTGTGATCGCATCCGAGGAGGTCGCAAGAGCGCTTTCAAAGAACCCCGTTTGGATCAAGGGCATATCGTGGGCTTCCGCGGAGGCGAACGTGTGGTCTCGCTGCATGACCGAAGCCGAGTATGCCTCGATCGCCGCGAAGAAAGCGTATTCCATGGCGGGAATAAAGAATCCAAGGCGGGAACTCCAGTTCGCGGAGGTTTGCGATGAGTATTCCTACAAGGAACTCCAGCATCTCGAGGCGCTGGGAATCGCGCGCCGTGGAGAGGCGGGCAGCCTGATGGACGAGGGAGTTACCG
>Ga0129297_10002059_pt1 | contig 10265 bp, 9 predicted proteins | sample I18A1metaG_FD_94708 | JGI IMG/M metagenome (GOLD analysis project Ga0129297, IMG submission 94708) | Lake sediment bacterial and archeal communities from Gulf of Boni, Indonesia to study Microbial Dark Matter (Phase II) - ​I18A1 metaG | ecosystem: Environmental > Aquatic > Freshwater > Lake >... | reverse complement strand
GGCGCGCTCGAGGGGAAGAAGGCTCATGGGTTCGTTTCGGTGGCCAACACATCCGGTCAAATTCCGATTCACGTGCCAGTTTGGATCGCGAATGGAAGATCTGAAGGCCCCATATTCTGCGTGGTAGCGGGGATTCAGGGGACAGAATACTCTGGGATGGAAGCGGTAGGACATCTCATGAACCAACTCGATGCCGAGACCGTGAGAGCGAAGATAGTCGCCGTCCCTTGCGTGAATACGTTTGGACTTGGCAAGAGCAGCGCCTGTTCCTTGGATCAAAGGAACATTAATCGCATTTCTCCGGGAAGACTCGATGAATCGATCAGTGGACTCATAACCCACATACTCTTTGCCCAGCCACCTGACTCGGATCTTGCATTGCAGCCGAGATAGCTGCTAAATCATAGCAAACTCTTTAAGGTCATTTACACAGCTAACGCTAGAAGGTCTATTGAGCTCAGAATCTTTGAACGAGAGATTGAAGATCGCGATCATGAACGGTCGGAAACAGGAAGCGGAGGATACCGCGCGTGAGATTTTGGAAGCTGCCATAGATCCACTGGAAGTGATAGCAAGAGACCTCAATCCAGCAATGAAATTTGTAGGTGAGAAATTCGAAAAAGGCGAATACTTCTTGACCGATCTGATGCTAGCAGGAGAGGCCATGAAGACTGCATCGGAGGTCCTAACGCGCCGCATAATACAAGAGGGTAAGCAGAATCTGATCACTACGAAAGCCCGCAGAGTGGTGATCGGGGCGGTCTCAGGCGACATTCACGACATCGGAAAGAACATAGTAGCCGTGCTTCTGGAAGTAAACGGTTTTGATACCTATGATCTCGGGAAGGATGTCGACTCTATGAAGTTCATTGAAAAGGCGACAGAGACGCAAGCAAATATTGTAGCACTGTCCGCTTTGATGACAACTACAAAACCATCACAGAAGGAAGTAATCGATCTCCTCAATGACATGGCGCTACGGGGCAAGTACAAAGTCATTGTCGGAGGCGCCGCAACATCAGAAGAGTGGGCAGAAGAGATCAGGGCAGACGGATGGGCGGAAACAGCTGAACAGGCCGTTAGACTAGCTCAAAAGCTTATTGCGGAAGAGTGATCTTGTGACTCCTCCTTGGAGAATAAACGAGGTACTAGAGAGAGCCGATACGGGGCCGATTTGCCTAGAAAAGGACTTTGACCTCAACGTGTTTCTTCCGAAACTTAAAGACGTCATAAGAGAATACCATATAGAATTTGATCCCGAGAATATTGTGCCATCGGATGAGTCGTTGGCGGACGACATCTGGAAAGCGGCTCTCGATTTCTACTTGGAAGTTGGAACCCTTTGTACAAGCACACATAGAAGGATTCTGTTCGATGAAACCGAAGTAAGAGAGGCTATGAAGAATTTTCCAGGAAGATTTGTCTTAGGATCAGGGAGAGATTCAAGAGAGCTCTTACACAGGCGGGTAGAGGATTCAAGAAGGCCGTTCTGTCTGTTCAGTCCTGACATCACTTGCGATGAAGAGCTTTTCGTGCCTATGTCAATGGCATACTTACAAGAACCTCTCGCCGACGGTGTGTGCGCTCCGATCTTGGAAGAGGTTGAGGGGAGAGGCATCAAAGCGGGCGCACCGATTGAGGTCAAAGGGGCAGTGGCCCATGCTATGATGTTCAGGGAAGCCGCAAGGAGAGTTGGCAGGCCTGGTATCTTCTTGCAGAGTGTCGGAACAGCTCAGTCGGATGCTGCTCAGATTGCAACCAGTAACCCAACTTGGGGCGAGAGACTGAGCGACGGTAGGTTTGTTGCTTCTACATCAGAGTTGAAAGTTGATTATTCCTTGTTGAACAAGATGGTGCATTTTCATCAGTACGGTTGTTTTGTAGGCGCATTGACGGGTCCTATGCTTGGCGGCTTCTGCGAAGGGCCTGAGGGTACCGCTATAGTAGGGACCGCCTATCACATTCAAGGCCTGATGGTGAACCAGGCTCATTATCAAAACTACTTCCCAATTCACATCAAGCATATGCACAATACGACAGGAGACCTTCTTTGGGGAATAAGCCTAGCGTACCAAGCTCTTGCTAGAAACACTCCACTGATTTCCTTTTCAAATGGATTCGCTGCCGCTGGTCCATGTACCGCAATGGTCCTCTACGAAGCTGCGGCACATGGCCTAGTGAGCGTGGTATCAGGGGCAAATCTCTGGGAAATGGCTGTTGCTAGAAACAAGTACAAAAATAGAGCCACACCAATGGAAGCCAGAATGGCCTGCGAAGTTGCGTGCGGAGCAGCGGAGTCGGGCATCAAGAGACCGGAAGCGAATGAACTTGTGAAGAAGCTAGTCGCCAAATACCAGAGCCAAATAGCAGATGCGCCGATGGGAAAGACGTTTCAGGAGTGCTACGATGTAAGAAAGATAGCGCCACGAAACGAGTACACCAAGCTCTATGGAGTGGTAAAGGCAGAGCTTCAGAACTTGGGGGTTCCTTTCGCATACTAACGTCTTCATATTCGCTCTCAACGAAACCCGGGAAAGCAGAGGCATCATTCGATCCTTGATCGATTGTTTACACGTGTAAGTTGTTTTGATGCTTGAGCTCGATATATTGTTTGGACTATGGGCTCGCTCCACGGCTTCTAGCTTCGAGCCTGTTCAGTTTCCTTCGAGCCTTCTACGGATGATCCATCTTCTTCGACGCAGCACGGGATCCTCCACCGTGCGTAGCTTTTTCGGATAAGCTCTTAGGTTGCCCTCGTCGCGTATGTGTCATTCCTAGCCTTTGCAGTCACGTTTATACTCTGCCAGTCGCGGTCTCCTCGACCTTTCCCAGGCATTATCTGTCGGATGAGAGATCGTGGCGAAATGGTCTTAGCGGTTCGAGACATCACGGCGACAAATCCGCAGGAAGCTTATATAGAAACTTTCCACAGCCGATTCTGCAGACAATCTTATATGCGGAACTACCGGTTAGGTCGTGGCGGAGGGAGAGACTTGTTAAGAAGAGTTATCTGCTCCAGAAAAGGCATAACTAGAATGCAGGCGACGCTGATCGCTGCAATCGTTGTCGTGGCAGCTTTTGCAGCGGGTTTCTATCTGGGTGTACCAAGTGGACCAAGTGTCATGACTACTACGCAGACAATTGTGGCAACAACATCCGCTGCACCATCCAAGACGGAGACGACTATGGCAACAACATCGGCTGCACCGCTCAAGAAGGTGTCTTTCATACTCAACTGGATACCCGACGCGTCTCACACGGGGTATTTCGTGGCCAAGGAAAAAGGACTCTATGAACAGCAGGGATTGGATGTTGATATCGTGCCTGGCCAAGGTAGCTCCTATGCCGCTAAGCTTGTAGCGGCAGGTGGCGCTCAATTCGGAGACCCTCAAGCTCCGGCTTTTCTTTCAGCTGTTTCCAAAGATCTGCCTCTGTTGTGTGTGGGGATGGAGTTCCAGAGCACTCAAAGCGCATTCTTCTCTCTGGCGTCTTCAAAAATAAAGACGCCTCAGGACTGGATTGGCAAGAAGGTCGGAATAATTCCGGAAACCAGCGGATTCATAGAATACCAAGCTCTGCTTGCGCACTCGGGAATAGATAGAAAGAAACTCGTCGAGGTTCCGATGGGATTCGACGTGGTGAGTCCACTCGTGACTCGCCAGGTGGATGTCTCGAATGGGATGCTCTATGAGTACTATACTTTCCTTGGGAAGGGAATCAACGTGACCTATGTCTATCCGCCTGACTTCGGGGTGAACATGTACAGCACAGGAATAGTAACCAACTTGGACTTCGCCAAGAATAATCCAGATGTTGTTCGTGGATTCCTACGAGGAACCATAGACGGTTGGCTATATGCCTTCGATCATCCAGGAGAGGCTGTAGACATTCTGGCGAAGACTGTCCCAGAGATCAATAGAGCGATGGAGCTCCAGAAACTGCAGCTTTTCGAGAAGCTAGTAAAGACAGAATTTACCAAGAAAGAAGGCCTGTTCAGGATGGAGGCCCAACGCTGGGAACAGATGCAAGAGTATCTCTATGGTTACGGCCTTATCAAGAACAAAGTGGACGTAAGCAAGATATTCACAAACGAGTACCTACCTTAGTTCGACATATCCCGTTGAGTCAGAGTTCGAGAAAACCTCTTGAGGACAGAAACCAATGTGATACTAAGACTGCGTAGAGTTGCAGGTGTGATCTACCCTCCAATCTTTTTTTTCTTGTTTCTGCTAATCGCCTGGCAGCTGTACGTTGAGTATACGCACTACCCAAGATTCCTTCTGCCAACTCCCTACGAGATTATGAGTGAATTTCTCATTTCATGGCCCACGTTGGTCCCACACTTCATAGCGACTCTTCTCGAGATAGTCAGCGGCTTCTTTGTCGGTTCGATCATAGGTGTAATCCTTGGGATCTGGGTTGCTTATTCGAAGCTTGCCGAGCGGGTGATCTATCCGCTTGCTATCTTGGTCAAAGTGGCTCCAGTGGTGGCAATAGCCCCCATGATTACGCTGTGGTTCGGCTTCGGTATCCTATCGAAGATAGTCATAACTTCGATCATTTCGTTCTTTCCCCTCGTGCTCAACATGTCTGCAGGATTGACGTCCATAGATCCGTCGCTTGTGGATTTGATGCATTCCTTGTCGGCAAAGGAAACCGAGATCTTTCTTAAGATTCGGTTGCCCAATTCTGTCCCATATGCGTTTGCTGGACTCAAGATCGCAATTACGGTTAGCGTCGTTGGAGCGATTGTCGCGGAATTTGCCGGTGCCCTCGCGGGTCTTGGGTTTATGGCAAACATGGCCATGGCTTACATAGAGACGCCATTGTTGTTCGTCCTCCTCATGATCCTATCCTTTCTGGGAATCGCGCTTTTTGGGATGATCTCTATGCTAGAAAGGATCTTCGTTCCATGGGCTGCTGCAAGGGGGGCAAGATAATGTCAAGAACTCCGGCTTCCTTTCCGGATGAGGGAGATATCCCAGAATGTACAAGGTTCAAGTCGATCAAGTGACTATGCAGTATCCAGGCGTCCGTGGGTTCTCCGTAGATGCCCTGAAAGAGATCAGTTTCAATGTGAAACCAGGCGAACTAGTCTCGGTCGTTGGGCCTTCGGGATGTGGTAAGACAACCCTTCTCAAGATAGTCGGCGGACTGCTGAGACCGAGTAAAGGCAAGGTTCTCATCGACGGTGAAGACGTCAACATCGCCAGGAAAAAAGCCAAGATAGGCTTCGTCTTTCAGAATCCTGTTCTCCTGCCTTGGAGAACTGCCATCAAGAATGTGGAGCTTCCACTCGAAGTCTTGGGTCAATCAGCTAGGCATCAGGTTGACCCACTGCGGGTCTTGAAGCAAGTGGGACTGGCTGGTTTCGAGAGTACGTATCCAAGCCAACTCTCAGGGGGCATGCAGTCTAGAGTTGCGATCGCCCGTGCCCTTGTCTTTGATCCGGAAATTCTCCTGATGGACGAGCCGTTTGGCGCCCTTGATGAGATTACTAGGGAAAAACTCGGAGAAGATCTGGTCAGACTCTGGATGGAAACGAAGAAATCAATAGTGTTCGTGACCCACAGCATTCCTGAAGCAGTGTTTTTGGCTCAAAGAGTAGTCGTTTTGACCGCAAGGCCAGCTGCAGTTGCCCGAATAGTGTCTGTTGGCTTGCCACATCCAAGGACTGCTGACATGCAGGCCAGCAGAGAGTACATCGATCGCGTCGGCGATGTTAGAAACGCACTAGGTTTGTCTTGGGGATCCTCAAGTTGATTGGGGCAAGCGAAAGGATTCGAGTGGCATTATCCATACTGTACAGGGTTCTCGTGGCAATCATCGTAGTCGGCTTTCTTATAGCTGCATGGCAGTTCCTGGTCACCTATCTGCGCGTTCCAGAGATTCTCCTGCCGACGCCCTACTCCATCTACGTCGCATTCTTGAACGCACAGTCGACACTGTACTATCACACGGGCCTTACCACGGTCGAGATAGTCACTGGCTTCATAATCAGCGCCTTGGCAGGCGTCAGCTTCGGAACAGCGATAGCGTATTCTAAGATCTTGGAGAGAATTCTGTATCCGATTGCGATATTGGTCAAATTGACCCCGGCCATAGCCATCGCGCCTCTCATGACCCTGTGGTTTGGATACGGAATGACCTCAAAAATTGTAGTTGTGATAATAGGTTCTTTCTTCTACGTCATTGTCAATACCGCACTTGGACTTCAGAGCGTCGATCCCGCACTTGTGGATTTGATGCACTCGTTGGCAGCGCCGGAAATAGTGATATTCTTCAAAGTTCGTCTGCCAAGCGCACTTCCTTATGTCTTTTCCGCGTTGAAGCTTACGATAACATCTTGCGTTATCGGGGCTACTGTAGCTGAATGGGTGGGTTCAGTTAAGGGACTTGGAGGGCTTGCTCTCTTGGCAGCTTCCTACCACAACACGTCGCTGTTGTTCGTGGCAATAATAGCAGTCACTGCACTCGGGATCGCATTGTTTGGCCTAGTTGCACTTGCTGAACGAATCCTCATTCCTTGGAGGCCGAGACAGCAAGGGGCTGAGTCATAGCCGTAGACCGCTGTCTAGGATGTTCCACAAGCATTCATTTATGTGCTATGCGGTGTAACAAGCAGAGATGCGTGGTCCGGTCCGGCAGGTCGAAAGAACTCCGGAGGAACTGGCTATTGCCCCGGCGGTCACTTCTCCATTTGCAATCCGGAGAGTCTGGCCAAAAAATGCTCGATGTCCTTTGGTTTTACTAGGGGGAACATTTTCCCAAGATGCCAGGGGAAGACCAAGAAGAACCAGCCATTGAGACAGTTTACATAATTGAAGAAGCTCCACAGAAGATCAGCAAACTCATCCTTCGTCTTTACTGTGTCCGACCACTCAACAATGTCATTGCAGAACTTGGTTAGTTTGGGAAGATTAAGCCATGGCGCGGGACACGCTGGAGGATCAACATCGCCCCTCAGCTTGCCCATGTGAAGAACCATGTACTTCCACATTCTCTTCAAGTGTTCGAGCGTGAAGGTGTCATCCTCAAAGGCTTGTTTCATCGCGGGCTCGGCAGTCCACCAGCCCATACCTTGAGTATCCGCGACCAAGAAGAATAGATTCCCCAAGACCTGCCCATCAACTCCGGCTCCGCTGGGAAAGATACCTAGTTTCGACATCGTTACCTCTTCAGGTTCTTCCCACCAAATTCTGTCTATGTCCGCTTCGATTTCTTCCTTGACCTCACGCCAATCCTTAGCCAAGATTACATTTTCCTCCTGGCAATCATTATGGCAGGAGTGTGCGTCAGATATTGAGCGTTCCAAACCTACTTCCCAGCCTTGAGATCATCCATGTCTTCGTCTCTGACCTGCGCCACAACCGACCCCCTCGCAGGTAAAGGTTCCATTAGAGGACCATAGATCAGGCTGATGCCACCGTATCCGCCGAAGATAGCGTACACCACTAATCCGGGTCTTAGTCCAGTTAGCAACGACTTCTTCCGGCCGAGCGGCACGGCCTGGGTTCCTGATTTCGGGATGAGTGGGTGGTCGGCCTTCGGCAGCGAACTCGTACCCTGTGGACACTGGATGGCGGCAGAACAGCTTGAGCGGCGTCTTCAAGTTCTCCCATAGTGTATCGCAAAGTTCTGGTTCATAATCCTCAAGCAGGACAGCGCTCAATTTCGTTCCTATGTCAGGCCACTCGAATTCTATTTCTTTGGTAATTCACGTAGGTAGGTATGGTGTGAGATTATACTGCTTTCCACATGCAATGGATAGCTTCTTATATTTAACTCGGGAACTATGCACCCGACAGAGGATTGCTCAGAAAGATAGAATTTGAATGGCCTGAAATTGGAATTGAAGTTAGTGCGACTCTTCTGGAAGAGGGCGAACCAGAGATATGCGATCTTCTCTGGAAGAATCTTGAGAACCCCTTGAAGTTGATCTGCAGACACCCCTTGTCTACGGGATGTGAATATGGCGCTGAGATCCGTCCTCCCAGGCACCCCGTAAAGGGTGGCTCATATACTAAACCGCTCGGTAGGAAGGAATGGTTGCTGTCTAGAGTTGAGCCGGGGAGTGTTCTGTATGCGGTTTTCGGAGGTTACGGCGGGATATCGCTCTTCTACGGACAGTGTAATGAGCCGGTGCCGGCAAGAGGTGCGTTGGTTGCTAAGGTCGACGAGGAAGACATGGCTGATTTTGTTAGGGCTGGGGAGGCTGTTTGGAACGCCCAATACATGACGCACCGTCCGGTGATTATGATTGCTAGAAGGAAGCAGTGAAAGATATGGCAAAGGATTGGCGCAAGGTTAAGGATGAGATCGAAGCTGAACTGGACAAAATTTGGTGGGAAGAACCCGAAGAGGTTACGATGTCCAAGCTGGGAATATTTCCAGGCGGAACAAACGTGGGCGGTCAGGTCCTAGGAAACCTATTCTTCCTAGTCGCTGACACTCAAGGTATGGGATGGTGGACCGCAGAACCTGCTATGAAGCAGGCACTCGAGGATCCCACCTTCACGGTAGAGCACTGCAAGAGAATTTGGAAGTATATGGAGTTGCATATGGCTAGGCTTGAGGGCGGTGTGGATCCACCTATATGCCCGGCTCCTTGGCTCAACCTTGGCAAACTGCTGAAGTTCTGTAACGACATTGTGGATTCTTTCGACACTGTAAAGACTAAGGAAGAGTTGGCAGATCTTTTGTGGAGCTGGTTCAACTACGTAAATTGTTTGAACCGCTGGTTCTTCTTGGTCTTCCCCTGGCATGTCGGAAAGATGTTCCCCCTGGTAAAACCTGAGGATGTCGAGCAATTAGCCAAATTATCCGGCCTGAAAATTCAGAAATAAGTCGCCACGCGATCAAAAGTCTCAACATACACTCATCTTGCGTTTTCTGGACCCACATTTCTAACCTCTCCAATCGGAGCCACTGCTAGGCGACCCCGACTCTGCCGTGAAGGCCCGTTTTGGAAGTTAAGATTGCCGCGACCCCCACGGAGCATAGGTGGTGGGACCGGTTAGATTCACGCTACCCTTTGGATCTACCGAAATTCACGATAACTGTTCAAATCTTGCGCGATTCTTGCTTGAGGGTGCCCAACATGGCTCTAATTCATCACAACCTCTTATACCGAACCTGGACCGAAATGGTTCGTCTGTTTACTGTGGACCAAAGACACGAGAAGTACCTCACGGACTAGCCGCAAGATCAGAGAGTATTTCCTCAGACACCTCCCTTCTGCTCTTCCAACTGGCTTGCGACATATACTCTGTATTGACTGACGTCCGGCTTTCTGAGAATAGGGCATCGGGTCCCCGGAAGTGAAACAAAAACCGCTCTCGGTCCGAAACATGAGATTTCTGCATAGAACTCCTCCCTTCCTCTAACGAGCACAGGCGAGTAGCTTTAGGTCCGGTTCTGGCGCGGGGAAAAGGACTCGGACAATAATTGTGCACTGGAAGAGAAGGACCCGCTCAAAGTTGGTGGTGGACCGGGCGGGATTCGAACCGCTAGCGTAGACTTTTCCAGATTCAGGAATCACCCCTGACCAGCGCTAGCATCGTGAAAAAACAGGGGGACATGTGGTTGGCTCGACCGTCGCGGGCTTGTGCTTGATCCTGGATGAAGCAATCGCCAACGCTCGTCCCGAGCCAAACGCAAAAACTGGCAACGTCAGCGATCTCCAGCTCGATGGGATGATTGCATCAGCAATCTTTATCGCATGAGAACTGAAGAACTCTCGGGGGAAGTCTTTGGCCGAGCCGAGCGGAGATCGAAAGGGATCAGTAATGATTCGAGATTTGGAAGAAATCCCTCATTATGAGAAGGGCGTATCTCTACCACTATTTGATATAGATTATCAATCTGAATTCGAAAAAACTTGGGGAGCGAAATGGGGATCCATGTCCTCAACGGGTAGACTCAGGAAAGTCTTGGTTCACCGACCAGGAGAGGAAGCAGTTCATCCGATTCTGACGAAAGATCCAGCATTCTTCAACCTTCCTGAAGGATTGACCGATCTGAAGAAAATGCAAACTCAACATGACAATCTCGTCAGCGTAATGAAAAATGAGGGAGTTGATGTAGTGTACCTCAACCCGTCGGGGCCTCTTACTGGAACCTATGGTGTTCCCTTGAGGTCGGCGTGTTACGCCCACGAAGCCCTCGTAATCAAGGGTGGTGCAATTATAGAGAGACCTGCATGCGCTTACAAGAAAGGTTACGAGGTTTACTTGGCAAAAAGGTTGGTGGAACTTGGTTGTCCT
>Ga0129297_10002058_pt1 | contig 10265 bp, 4 predicted proteins | sample I18A1metaG_FD_94708 | JGI IMG/M metagenome (GOLD analysis project Ga0129297, IMG submission 94708) | Lake sediment bacterial and archeal communities from Gulf of Boni, Indonesia to study Microbial Dark Matter (Phase II) - ​I18A1 metaG | ecosystem: Environmental > Aquatic > Freshwater > Lake >... | reverse complement strand
GGCCTGGCCCGTGTATTCCTGGGTGATCTGCAGTTCGACTGCCTGGTTGGTTCTTTCGAGCGCGCCAAACAGCGGAGACGCGGGTTCCCGCACCTGGAAATCGATGGGGCCGTTCTTGATTTGAATCACCGCGTTGTCGTCGAACTGGCCGTCAAGCGGATGGAAGTTGTCGTAGGCCGCGCGGGCACGGTCGTTCTTCAGGTTGCGCCAGTCCATGTGGTGGTCGTAGACAAAGCCGCGGTAAAAGAGGAACCCGCCGTGCGGCTTGAGTGCGCGAGCCAGAACATTGGCCGCGTCCGCGTGCGTTCGGCCGTAGGCCGAAGGCCCCACGCGTCCTTCCGAATCCGCCTTCAGGACGAAGCCGCCCAGGTCTGGAATGGCACGGTAGAGCTCATCCGCCTTGGCTTTCCACCACGCGGCCACGCGCGGGTCGAGCGGATCGAACGTGTCGAGCCCGCCGAGGGTTTTCGGACTTCCGAAATCTATCGCCAGCGCTACGTTGACTCCCCACGGGCGGAATGCCTGGGCGATACGCGCCACCTGGGAGACAAGATCGGGCGTGAGAACGCGAGGGTCGGCGTTGACGTTGTTGATGGAGCAGCCGTTGATGCCGAGCGATGCCAGCATGCGGCCATAATCACTGACGCGGCTCAAGTCTTCCCGAGCCTGACGATTCTCCCAGAAGATGGACCGGCCGCCATAGCCGCGCTCGATCGTTCCATCGAGATTGTCCCATTGGTTCACCCACCGAACCGGAGCGTAGGGCACCTGCCTCTCGTCCAGGTCAGTGATGGGTTCACCAAGCGCGATCTTGCGCAGCAGCGCGAAGGAACCGTACAGCACGCCGCGATCGTTCTCGGCGGTGATGACGGTATAGCGCACGCCCTTGGTCCGAATGGTCTTCAACCAGTAGCCGTCTGCTGCAAGGTTCCCGGCAAGTGGAAACTGCGGCGCGGCCTGGCGAAGCGCGGCCAGCGTGCCCAGCACGATCGCGCCTTCCGCAGGCAGCCGGGGCTCCACCCGCAGCGTTCTGCCGGTCATGCCGCGGACGCCCCGGACTAACTCCTCCCTCGCACTCTGCACCAGAACCGAGTCGCTGAAAGCCGCAACCACGGCAGGCACGGCCTGGCGATATTGACGGCGGGCACCGTCATCCAGTGCAGCGTATCTTAGCCAGGCGCCGTACCCCGATTGCGCCTCTAGAGCGCCGGCCGCCAGCAGTAACCAAAGCACGCAGAGCTTTGGCAGCATCTCCCCCGCTCCTAGTGCCGTGACCAGCTAGTCTTGCGGCTGTGGGGCATGCCTCCCCGGTCGCGCTTTCCGTGACTGGCTGGCTCTGGAAAACCTCAAAACTTGCTGGTCACGGTACCAGCCGTTCCCCTCGTACTGCTTCTTCCGTTACCCCAATCCACGGACCGGGCACGCCATCGCGCAGGCCTTCTCCCAGGATGTCGCAGATCTTCATAATCACTGATCTCTGCGTAAATTGGTTACCGCCCCGCGTCAGGGCACGGCTTCAGCCGTGCCGAGCAAAGGCACCCGCGTCTGGGCTTTAGCCCCTGAGGTTCTTCGACTTAGCTCAACCTCAGCGGCTAAAGCCGCCCTGTGCTGAGTTGCCCCGGCACGGCTGAAGCCGTGCCCTGACCCAACGTGGGTGGTAACCTATTCCCGCAATCCTAATTAATTCGACCCTACAACAAGAGGCGCTTGCACTTCCACACCTTGGCCGGCCCCGGTGGCCTGCATTGGCTCGCCCGCACAGTCAAAGCCGCCGCCTTCCAGCATGGAGGCGACGAGGTTCTTCATTTCAATCCGGAACGGGCACGGCCGGGCGGAATTCGCGCGCCGCCTCCACCATCGCCAGGATGTTTTCGCGCGGCATTTCCGGGCTCACACCGCCGCCCAGGGAGAGGATTATGCCCTCGCCGTTTGTTTTCCGCAGGACTTCGAGGGCTGCCGCCTTCACCTCCTCAGAAGTACCGCGGACTCCCACGTCTAGGGGGCTGACGTTGCCCATCAGGCACAGCTTGCCACCAGTGGCCGCCTGCACTTCCGCAACGTCCAGATTGTGCGTGAAGTTCAGCACGTCGAAACCGGTGTCCGCCAAGTCAGCAAGGAACGGCTTGATCTTGGTGTCGTGGTGATACACGTTGACCCACTCTCGCGGGAAGGCACTCGAAATCTGCTGTAAGTACGGGTGGACGAACTCCAGGTACATGCGGCGCGACAGCAAACCAACGACATCGTCAAGGACAAGGATGCCTTCGACGCTCGGGCCCACGGCTTCCGCCTGTGCCTCGAGCCAGTGGATAATGGTCTCGGTGCAGAACCGAATCAGCCTGTGCGCGGCTTCCGGATGGTCGGCCAAGTCCATCATGAGTTCACTCAGACCGCGCACAAATGCGGCAGTGCAGAGTGGGCCTCTGGCAGCGACGACGGGAATGGTATAGCCGGCGTCGAAGACGCGCTGTTTTTGCGCCCGGTACCGGTCGAGCGCCAGCGGCATCAAGCCGTCGGTGCGCGGGTTGACGGGTGAGAAACGGCCGATATCCGCAGCGTTGAAGAGCACGGGCGACAGCCCGGGCGGCTGGTCGGGCCGGAAGTGGAGGCGCGTGCCCAGGGCCGAGGGCTCTATCGCCATGCCGTATTCCACCCACCAGGACGGAAAAGGAATCACCTCCGGAAAATCCAAAGCAATCTTCAGGTTCGCCTCGTACCAGATATCCCCATCCAGGTAGTAGTCCAGATGCCCGACTCCCACGTAGCCCGGGATCCACGGGCTGTCCACGATGAGTGCGACCCGTGGGGCCTGCGGCACCGCCCGGCCCTTACGCTTGGCTACGTCCTTGAACCATCGCCATTGCTCGATGCGCATCCAGAACTTCCTTTGCTCCTCCCCCGGGGGTGGGGCAGGTTCAGCCTGGGCCGGTTTTCACCCCGATGTTAGTTTGATCCTACAACAAGATGGCCTTGAACTTCCATGCCAGAGCTGGCTATAGTCTGCTCGGGGCCATGAACAAACTGCGGAGCGTGCTCCTTCGTATCAGTCTGGCCGCGGCTCTCAGCGCCGGCTGGGTTCCCGCCGCGGCTCAATCGCTGCGCCAGCTTGCCGATCAGCGCGGCATCCACATCGGGGCCGCCGCCGATCCGTCCCGCCTCAGCGAGGCCCTCTACGCCGCCACGCTGGCCGGGGAGTTCAACCAGGTGGAGCCCGAAAACGCCATGAAGTTTGGCCCCATCCATCCTGGTCCGGCCACTTACAATTTCGGCCCGCCAGATGCGCTGGTCGCTTTCGGCAGGGCGAACAAGATGGCCGTGCGCGGGCACACGCTGCTGTGGCACAATCAGAATCCCTCCTGGCTCACCGGCGGCAGCTACAGCCCCGCGCAGCTCTCCTCTATCCTTAAGGACCACATCAGCGCCGTTGTGGGACACTACGCGGGCCAAGTCTACGCCTGGGACGTTGTCAATGAAGCCTTCAAGGACGATGGGACACTCCGGAGCAGCATCTGGAGCGACTCGCCCGGTATCGGTTTCCCGGGCACCGCCTACATCGAGCAGGCCTTCCGTTGGGCCAACGCCGCCGACCCGCAGGCCTTGCTCTTCTACAACGATTACAACGCGGAACTCAGCAATGCCAAATCCGACGCCATCTACAGAATGGCGCAGGACTTCAAATCCCGCGGCGTCCCCCTCCACGGGATCGGCCTGCAAATGCACTTGACCGTCAACCCCGGCTCGCTCGCCAGCATGGACTCGAACATCAAGCGCATTACCGATCTTGGCCTGCAAGTCCAGATCACCGAACTCGACGTCCGGCTCCCGGTCGATTCCTCGGGCACAGCCAGCGAGGCCAGCCTGGCTGTCCAGGCACAGATCTACTATGACCTGGTCGCCCTCTGCCTGAAGTACCCGCTTTGTACCGCCGTGCAGACCTGGGGCTTCACCGACAAGTACTCCTGGATCCCCGGCACGTTCCCCGGCATGGGCGCCGGCCTGGAGTTCGATGCCAGCTACCAGGCCAAGCCCGCCGCCCACTCGATGCAGAACGCGCTGGCGACCGCGCCTCCGGTGATCTCTGGAAGGGGCCTGGTCAGCGCCGCGAGTTACGTCGGCGGCGCCGTCTCTCCCGGCGAAATTCTGGTGCTGTTCGGAGCGAGCTTCGGGCCCGCGTCCTTGGCCCTCTCTCAAGCTGATGCGAACGGAAGACTGCCGTCGCACTTCTCGGGTACGCGCCTCTTGTTCGACGGCACGCCCGCGCCCATCCTTTATTCCCGGGTGGGTCAGGTGAGCGCTGTCGCGCCCTTCTCCCTGGCCGGCAAGCAGACCACGCAGGTGCAGTACGAATATCAGGGCATCGCGTCGAACACAGTCGCCGTGAGCGTCGCCCCCACGCATGCCGGCCTGTTCACTGTGGACATGAGCGGGCAGGGGGCCGGCGCCATCCTGGACGCCTCCTATCGCCTCGTTTCGCAAACGAATCCGGCGCACGCGGGCGACGTCATCCTTCTGTTCGCCACCGGCGGCGGGGTCACGAATCCGCCCGGCACCGATGGCCAAGTGACTCCGCTTTCGCCCCTGCCGTCGCTTGTTGCCGGTACATCGCTAAAGATCGGCGGCGTGAATTGCCCCGTCCAATACGCCGGCGGGGCTCCGGGCCTGATTGCCGGCGTCGTCCAGATCAACGCGCAAGTGGCGCCCGGCATCCCCAGCGGTCCCCAGCCTGTGGTCCTGACCATCGGCGGCATCTCCAGCCAATCAGGAGTTACCTTATGGGTTCAATAGTCCTTTATCTCCCTGCGGCAGCGGACGGCAGACGGCGCAGCGGCCGAACAGAAAGTGGGCTTAGAAGCGGCGGTCATATCGAGGTGAATGGAGATGCAACTCCGACTCCGGGTTTGCGCAGCTCTGATCAGTTGTCTGGCCGCTTTCAATCTTGACGCTCAATCGAGACCTGTAGCCGCTCCACCACACCTAGAAACACGTGGGAGCACCACGCAGTTGATCGTGGATGGCAACCCCTTTCTTGTCCTGGCCGGCGAGTTGCACAACAACTCCGCCACCAGTCTTGAATATATGAAACCGATATGGCCGAGGCTGGCGGCCATGCACCTGAATACCGTGCTGGCGGCCATTTCCTGGGCCCTGTTGGAGCCTACGGAGGGTAAATTCGACTACACGCTCGTGGACGGTCTGATTCGCGACGCCCGGGCTCACAACCTGCGCCTGGTCTTGCTTTGGTTCGGCAGTTGGAAGAACACCTGGTCCAGCTATGCGCCCGACTGGGTGAAGCGGGACTTCGAGCGATTCCCCCGCGTGCAACTGCGGAACGGTTCAGGGACGGAGAGGCTCACGCCGTTGAGCGAAGCCAACCGTAACGCGGACGCGCGCGCATTTGCGGCGCTCATGCGGCGGATCCGGGAAGTAGACAGCGGCTCACACACTGTCATCATGATTCAGATCGAAAACGAGGTGGGAGTCATTCCGGATGCGCGGGACCACTGCCCGGCGGCGAATGCGGCCTACGACCAGCCAGTTCCCAGGGAGTTGATGGACTATCTCGAAAAGCACCAGGCGACGCTCAATCCGGAACTGCGCGCGAAGTGGCAGAGCACGGGATTCAAAGCCTCCGGGAACTGGGAGGCGGTGTTCGGCCCGGGTCCGGAAACCGAGGACCTGTTTATGGCGTGGCATTACGCGCGCTACATCGGTAAAGTCGCGCAAGCGGGCAAGGCAGAATACGTCCTGCCCATGTTTGCCAATGCCGCCCTCATCCGGCCCAATTATGCTCCCGGGCAATACAACAGTGGCGGTCCGTTGCCCCACTCGATGGAGATCTGGAGGGCCGGGGGACCTCAACTGGATTTCGTGGCGCCGGACATCTACTTCGAGTTTAAGAAGTGGTGCGCGAAGTATGATCGTCCAGGAAACCCTCTGTTCATACCCGAGGCAGCGGGCGGCGCTCAGGGGGCTGCGAACGTTTTCTACGCTGTGGGACACCACAACGCCATCGGCTTCGCGCCGTTCGGGATTGACGGGTCGGGCGAGAGCGCGGAGGGAGACAGGGAACTGGCCCGAAGTTATGACATCCTTTCGCAACTTGCGCCCTTGATCCTGGAGAACCAGCCAAGGGGACGGGTGGAGGGAGCCCTGCTGGAGGATCTCACCCCTTCGCAAAGAGTGCGCCTTGGCGACTACACCCTGAACGTCGCCGGCGCTGGCCCCCGGCGGGCTATCCCCGGCGCGCCCCTAGGGCCGCCATCGGCGCCCACGCAGACACCACACGGGATCTTCATTGCAGCCGGACCGGATGAGTTCTACATGGCGGGCAGCGGTCTAAACATCACCCTTACGCCGAACACGCCCGGACCGCCCATCGCAGGATTGGCGACAGTGGAGGAAGGCCGGTTCGTGGATGGCCGATGGATTCGCGGGCGAACCCTGGCGGGTGACGACACCGGCCAAGGGAATAACATTTCGCTGCGCGGCGGCCCCGGCGCGGGCATCCTGCGCGTGAGGGTCTACCGGTATCGCTGAAATAGGAGCTTCTGTGAAATCCGCTCATCGGATTGGCGTGCCTCTGGTGGCGGGCCTGCTATTTGCGGTGTCCGCGATGCCGGGCCAGCAGCCTTCCGCAAACACGAGCGCTCTTCCCGAGCCCAAGAATTGGACTACGGCAGAAGACCATCGGAACATGATGGAGCAACTTGGAATCAGAGCGCTCCGGCCGGGCCCCAGCGGGAACGAGAATGCTCCCAACCACGCCGACTACAAGACCGAGAAGATGCCCGCCGTGAATGTAGGGATGCTCGAAGGCCAGCTTGCCTGGCGCCAGCATGACGGGGGACATACCGATGGTCCCAACTGGAAGTACTTCATTCCCTGGGCCGACCGGATGTTCAACCGCAGGCCCCCGTCTGCGGCGAAGGCGGCGCCCGCAGACCAACCGCTCGCGCGCACCGACCCCAACTCGCTCACCGCTCATGCGCAGTTGCTCGAAAAGGCCAGAAAAGGCGGCATTGACGTCTACTTTGCAGGCGACTCCATCACCCGTCGGTGGGGCGCCACGGATTACCCGGAGTTGCTGGCCAATTGGAACCAGAACTTCTTCGGCTGGAATGCCGCCAATTTCGGGTGGGGCGCCGATCGAATCGAGAACATCCTGTGGCGGCTCAAGAACGGCGAACTCGACGGCGTCAATCCCAAGGTGATCGTGCTGCTGGCCGGCACGAACAACGTCGCCAACGCGACGCAAACAGGGGGCCCGGCTGGTGGCGACGACGAGCGGGTAGCCGATATCACCCGCGGCATCCGGGCGGTTCTGCGCGTCATGCACGCGAAGGCTGCTCAAGCTACCGTCATTCTGACCGCCATCTTTCCGCGCAACGACAACACGGCGCTCATGCCTACGATCAACAAGATCAATGAGAACCTGGCAAAGCTGGCCGACGGCAAATCGGTGCGGTTTCTGAACGTGAATGACAAGCTGGCGGATCCGGGCGGCAAGCTGTTCGAGGGCATGATGCACGACAAGCTGCATCCCACGATGAAGGGTTACCAGGTCTGGGCGGATGGGTTGAAACCGATTCTCACGGGGTTGCTTGGGCCGCCCAAGAGTGAGGACCATGCTCCGCCGCCTACCGGGGATCCGGGGGCGAAGAGGTGAACAACTCACATCGCTGGTTGACATTGGCCAGGCAATGAGCTATCCAGGAGTTTTGTTGCAGCCTCGCACTAATGTGACAAGATGGTCCCCAACCCATCTGCGCAAGGATGGTCCTTTGCCTTCTGGGTCGCTCGCCATGGGGACCGGTTTCAGTCCAGCGGCCGCCGATTTGGGGGGCGGCGGATGCCTCATCCAAAATGGCCCTTGACTTTGCCCAATGGCGCGGCTATAGATAGTTTTAGTCTGCAACAAATAGTGGACGGTCCGCTCCTGGCGGACATGCTTGGAGGGTTTAGAGATGAACAAGACCAGCCGATCTCTTTTATCCATTCGCATTGCCGTTGCGCTCCTCGCTATCGTAGGGGCCTGCGCCACCGGGCATGCCCAAGTCCTCTATGGCACACTCACCGGGAACGTCAGCGATCCCACCGGGGCGCTGATCCCCGGCGCCAAGGTGGAAGCACTAAACGCGGGCACGGGTGTGGCCAGGGAGACTACCACCGATGAACGCGGCGTTTACCTGTTCACCAACCTTCTGCCCGGGGTCTACAGGGTCACTATCTCGGCCCAGGCCTTCAGGACCCTGGTGCAGGACGGCACGAGGATTGAAGCCAACGCGGTCCGGCGCTTTGATGCCACGTTGCAGGTCGGGGCAGTGGCCGAGGCCATCGAGGTCAGCGCCGCACCGCTGGCGCTGCAGTCGGACCGCACCGACGTGAGTATCCGCCTGGCTCCTACGGAACTCGCTAACCTTCCGGCCATTTCCTCAGCCGGGCGGAATTACCAGGCGCTCTACAAGCTCGTTCCGGGCTTCAGTCTGATCACCGAGGGGAACAACTCGGATGGGGGGAGTCCGCAGCGCGCCATGTCCGGCTTCGTGAACGGAACTTCCAGGCAGAACAGCCTGACCCGGATTGACGGTGCTTCCAACACCTACGCGTGGTTGCCGTCCAACACCGCCTACGTCCCGCCGACGGAATCCATCCAGGAAGTCAACATCGTCACCAACTCGTTTGATGCCGAGCAAGGCAACGCGGTCGGGGCGGCGGTCAATGTGGTGACCAAGTCCGGCACCAACGAGTTTCACGGAAGCGGCTTTGGCTATCACACCGACAATGCGCTCAAGGCGCTGAACCGGTTCAACCCAGCGGGGTACCGCAAGCCCAAGTACATCGTCAACCAATATGGCGGAAGCATCGGCGGCCCGATCAAGAAGAACAAGCTGTTTTTCTTCGCCGACTGGGAAGCGACCAAGCGGCGCATGCTGGCCAGCCGTACCACGACCGTGATTAATCCCGCCGGTATCTTCGATAGCGCGGGCAACGCCAACCTCGCCGCCATCCTTCCGGCGGGAGCCAATTGCGCCACAACGCCCGTGGCCGGTTGCATCTTCGATCCCAATACCGGCAACGCCAACGGGACGGCCCGCGCCCCTTTCCCGGGCAACATCATTCCCGCCAGCCGGATTGGTTCAGCGGCCAAGACCATGCTCGGCCGGATCGAGACCAAGAACTTTCTGAACAGCGCGGGGGTGACGGCGCTGAACAACTACCAGACCAGGGGGTCCGCCGAACTGAATCGCAACACCGTGGACAGCAAGGTCAACTGGGTGGCCAGCCAGAAGATGACGATTTTCGGGCGTTACAGCATTTCACCGACCACCTACGTGGATCCGCCGACGTTGGGTAAGGCCATGGGAGGCGCCAGCGGCGGCGGGCAGACTGGAACCGCACCCTCGAAAATCCAGAACGTCGGGCTGGGCGGCAACTACATCATCTCCCCGACCATGCTGGTGGACCTCAACGCCGGATTCACGCGGCTGCGGCTGGGCGCCACCTACGCTCCGGATCTCGATCTCGGGAACTTCGGGGTCAACGAGCTGAAGATTCCTGGCACCAACGGCGACACGTATCTGACTCAAGGCACACCGGCCTTCATGTTCACCCAAGGCGGCTGGAACGGGATAGGTAACATTGACACCGGCAATCCCTTCCTGTTCCGCGACAACCAGTACGTGGCCAACGCCAACATGAGTTGGACGAAGTTGCGTCACACAGTGCGCTATGGCATTGAGCACACCCGCAACGGGATAAACCACTTTCAGCCGCAGGGCGGCGCCTTCCAGACCGCGCGGGGCTCCTTCCAGTTCAACGGGAACATCACCGCGCTCAACGGCGGGCCGGCGGCCAACAAAGCCAACTCGCTGGCCGACTTCCTGCTGGGCTTCCCCAGCCAGGTCGGCAAAGCGGTTCAGAACGCTAATCCGAACTCCATCCGCTGGAAGACCTGGTCCATGTACATCAAGGATACTTGGCAACTCACTCCCAAGCTGACTCTGAACTACGGCGTGCGCTGGGAGTACTACCCGTTTGCTACTGCCGACCACAGCGGTGTCAAGCTGTTTGACCCCAAGACCGGCAACGTGCTGATTGGCGGGTACGGCAGCACGCCCCTGGACGATGGCGTGGACGTGGGACGCGGCAAGTTGCTGCCCCGCGTGGGCGCCGCCTACCGGTGGGGTCAGAAAACGGTGATCCGTATCGGTTACGGCCTGAGCGCCGACAGCAACAACTGGCGCTTCTTCCGCAACAACTATCCG
>Ga0129297_10002057_pt1 | contig 10266 bp, 10 predicted proteins | sample I18A1metaG_FD_94708 | JGI IMG/M metagenome (GOLD analysis project Ga0129297, IMG submission 94708) | Lake sediment bacterial and archeal communities from Gulf of Boni, Indonesia to study Microbial Dark Matter (Phase II) - ​I18A1 metaG | ecosystem: Environmental > Aquatic > Freshwater > Lake >... | reverse complement strand
GTGGAATCGATAGAAAAGATAGAGAAAGCGCTCGGATGGAAACCCCAGAAGACCAAAGAAGACCTTCGAAGAGCAATAGCTCAAACGGTCCGATCAATTTTGGCACGCTCAGAGAGGTGACGGGAAGCAATAGCTCAGCTGCCAAGCCACGCCTGGGTTACCTTGGGCTTCGGCATGGTTTCCTCTCTCGGGGTTGCGCTGTGCCGTGACTTGGTGGAGTAGATAGCTGAATTGAAAACCCGGACAATCTCCCTCAGCTGGCTCTTCGTGGCATTCGTGCTCATAGTGCTCGAGTTCGTGTTCATCTACGAGGCTTTCTTGGCAGACGCTGCCGGCAACGAGAGGATATTCGGGGTCTTTCTCGGTCTCGCGATACTGTGTTTTGCTGCATTACTCTACGAGGCCAAAGTGGTTTTCTACGATTAGGATTCGATTGAAGAGAACCGTGTCGCGTTACTTCGGGGCATATGGTCCGCGGTAGGTCTCTTGAATGATGTTGCCTCCGTCGATGACGATGTTGGCCCCCGTGAGGTATCTTGATTCATCCGAGACCAAGAACGCGACGAGGTCTCCAACCTCGTCCGGTGTTCCGACGCGTCCCATTGGTACTGTGCGCCCTAGGTCTTCCATGCTCTTATCCGGAAACTCGGATTCCGCAGTCTGGTCTCTTCCTCCAGGGGTGTCGACGTAACCCGGCATAACACTGTTCACGTTGATCCCGAATTGAGCTACCTCCAATGCCAGCGCTACAGTAAACCCTCGTACCGCCGCTTTCGTGGATGCGTAGGCAGTCTGGCCTCCGAAGGGATCCCCAACGAGTGGTCCCGTGACAGAGGACATGTTCACGATCTTTCCGTACCTTTGCTTTATCATAGTTGGGAGAACCGCCCTCGCGCACCTGAACATACCGAACACGTTGACGTCGAACATTCTCCGCAAGAATTCATCAGTCATGTCTACCAACCCGCACCGAGGATAAATGCCCGCGTTGTTGACGAGCACTTCCAATCGCCCGAATTTGTTCAGGACTTCCTTGACAACGCTGTTCACTCGTTCTGACTCTGTGACATCCATTTTGAAGGCTGTCGCATTGAAGCCTGCCTTCGAAATATTCTCAGCGGTTTCCTTGACAACGTCTGAAGCATCGGTCAGGACAACGATAGCACCGTGCTTGGCTAGGACCCTCGATATACCTGCACCAATGCCCCTTGCCGCGCCTGTTACTAGTGATACTCTGTGTTGAAGCCTGCTCATGACTTTTCACTCTTCATTTTCTTGAGGTAGGCTCTCCAGGTCATGGCCCACCTAGTCGGATCTGAGGATGGAGTCGAATCGATTCTGGAGACTGCCGCATTGTGCGGAGCTGTCTTGACTATATCGGGGTTAGTGTAGGCTTCTTGGGAGATCTCGTGCATGACCTGCGCGATTCTGTCGAGATCTTCCTTAGAGGTTGTTTCGGGGGGTTCCGGCGTGAAGGGTTCGGGGATTATCCAAGGCTCGTGACTCGTCTCCATGTCCTGAAGCCCATAATCGATTATCCTCCGATTGACGTCCGCGATTCCCACTCCCGTCTCTTCCTTCATCCGTTGCAGACTGAATCTGGCCTCCTGCAACCTGATGGGATGTGCCTTGTACCACGGGAGGCTTACGCCTTTGACTTCAAGCAGTTTCTTTACGAGATAGTTGTTGTTCAGAACGGCGACCTCCGAGACTTCTTGCAGTCCTTCTGCGCCCATTGTCATTATCCATGCATAGGCCCTCAGGATGTTCGGTATTACGCCGTAGAATTCCCCAACTTTTCCTATCGTTCTGGGCCTATCGTAGTCTAAGTAGTACTTCTGCCCGTCAAATTTCACGATTGGAACGGGGAGGAACTGGGCCAGTTCACGCTTAGCGCCTATTGCTGCGCTACCAGGTCCAGTCGAGGCGTGTGGAGTTGAGAATGATTTGTGCAAGTTGAAATGGCAAAGGTCTGCGCCCACATCGCCAATCCTCAGTCTGGCAAGAATGGAGTTAGCGTTGGCCTGGTCGATGGCGACAAGCCCACCGACTTCGTGAACAATCTTGATGTACTCTTCTATGTTCTTGTCGAACACGCCGGTGTCGTATGGATCCGTTATCATGAGACCCGCGGTGTGTTTGGAAACTGCAGCTTTCAGCGCCTCTAAGTCTGGGTAGCCGGTCTCCTCGTTCGGGTAGAGTGTTATGACCTTGAATCCAGCCGCTGCGGGTGAACCTCCGTTACATGGATGCGACAGTACGGTCGTGATTACTTCCCTTCTTTGCTCAAGCTCGCCGCGTACTTTGTGGTACGCCCGTAGGATCTGAGCGTTGCTGAAGACTGCGTGAGCGCCGCCGCGCGGTTGAAGTGAAAACTCGTCCATTCCAGAGAGTTCGCACAACCACCTCTGCATCTGATACATTATTTCAAGAACACCTTGCACGGTCTCAACGTTCTGCAGTGGGTGGAGATCAGCTAGTTTTGGTGACCTAGCCAAAGCCTCGTTTATCTTCGGACTATACTTCATCGTGCAAGTCCCGTGGATGTGGATTCCTGAGTCGACGCCGTAGGTCTGCTGAGACAGACGAATGTAATGCCTAACGACTTCCGGTTCGGATAGTTCCGGAAGCTTCGGCGCCACCTTTCTTTGCATTTTCTCAGGTATACGCGACAGAACATCGCCCACTGTTAGTTTGATCTCTTCCTCTGTTGATGGTACTCGAAAGCCTCTCCTTCCCTTTTCACCCAACTGAAAGATGATCGGTTCCTTCCATGCAAGGGCATGAAACCCAGTCGTTTCATCCACCGTCATAGCGCCGCCTCCTCAAGCGCGGCCGCAAGCTCATCGATGTTGGATTTGGTGTGAACCTCGGTAACGCAGAACAGGGAGGCCTTACCCAGCTCCGGGAACTCTTGCGATAGATCCTTCCCTCCGATTATCCGTGATTCTAGAAGAGTTTTGTTGATCTCGCTGACGGGCTTGGTGGTCGAGTTGAACTGTACAGTGAACTCTTCGAAATGAGGAGCATTGAAGGCTGGAACCCTCAGGGCCTTAATCTCTGACAATCGCTTCATCGCGTAGTGGGACCTTTCCATGATGCCTTCTGCGAGTTCCCGCATGCCTTGCGGCCCTAAGAGGGACATGTAGACGGCGGCGGTTATGGCCCATAGAGCCGTGGCAGTGCCCGTGAAGGACCTGGCCCTATCTCTTGCAGCGAACATGGTCCTCTCGGGAAGAACATAGACGAAACCCCACTCGCCTTCTCTTTCAGTCTTGGTTATCGTTATCAGCCTGTGTGGGACAGCTGACACGAACCGCCCATTATCCCTACATGCCAAGAATCCAAGTAGCGCTCCTCCGTAGCACATGTGCATTCCAAGAGGTTGCCCTTCGCCGCAGACTATGTCAGCCCGATATTCGCCCGGAGGCCTCAAAACACCCAGGGAGAGAGGCTCAACGCCAACTATGAACAAGGCTCCCTGTTTGTGGGCTATGTCTGAGATTTCGTCTACTCCGGTTTCTATGAACCCGAGATAGGATGGGTTCTCAATGTACACTGCTGCTGTCCTTGAGGACACCTTGTTTTTCAAATCGGCAAGGTCGAGTTGCCCACTCTCCCTATCATAGTTGACTAGTCCGATGTCAGCCTGACCGTTGCAGTAGGTTCGCAGGACAGACAGCCTTTCTGGGCTTATGGTTCTCGGAGCTATGACTTCGCTTCGGCCTGTAATCATCAAAGCCATGCGTACAGCGTCGCCAGCAACAGTTCCCCAATCATACCAAGGGAAACTCACAACGTCCATCGCGACAAGTTCGCCGATCATACTCTGAAACTCAAAGAATGACTGGTACCTTCCGAGGTCTGTGTATACGTCACCTGCATAGGCGGTTAGAAACTCTGAGCGCGAATTAATCTCGTCGCAGACAGCCGGGACATAATGGGGCCAGCAGCCGGCTCCTAAGAAAGAGATTAGTTCAGTGCAGGCCTTGTTCTTGGATAGCAGACCTTCGATATGCCTCTTAACGTCGTACTCTGACTTCGGTTCGGGAAGGTTCAGCCTTTTCCGACACTTGATTTTCTCAGGGATATCCGCGAAGAGCTCCTCGACGGTCTTCACGCCAATTTCCTTGAGCATCTTTTGTTTCGTCGTGGGATTACTATTCGGTATGAACGGATGTACTGTCAGAAAATGCCACCGCTGTAAGCTGAGTTGGCTCGCCTAAAAACGATGGGCCTGTATTTCGTGTCGCGAAATTCCGACAGTCTCTATCTTGTTTCAGCCGACATCAATTCGACGTTGCCATATACATGGCACTTCTTCTGTAGCCTGTAATCACACGAATGTAACCTGACATCATTCTGTCGACCTCGCGGTCACCTGTATCTACAAGAAGTGGACGTCCTCTCAGAGATGCGAGCTTGTTCGACGTCGCGAGGACCAAGACATTCTCTCTGCCTACTCTTCTGATCACGTCGGGACTGATTTGCTGGCTTCCCCTGCCCAGAATGAAACCTTGGCCGCCGATAACGCTCACGATAACCTTTGCTCTCTTCCCTTGAATCAGTTCCAGGAGTTGCTTCTCGTTCACGTCAGGAGCCAACATCTTTCCCCTGAAAATCACGTCTACACCGAGCAAGGTCTTTTGGAGGCCAAGCTTCTGCGCAATGGCCCGCGTGGTGGTTCCTGGTCCAAGAACGTAGATAATTTCCTCCTCCATGCTTTCAACAATGTCCGAGGCAATAGCCTCAACTTCCAATTCCTCGTCTGCTACGGTACCTGCCTTTGTTGCCTGAAGTATGGTTTCTTCGTACGGCACCATGAGGTAGCCGAAGAGCTTCGAGGAAAGCCTGTCCGCTCGATAGGCCTGCTCGTCAATATCCATAACCTCCGCTTCCCGGGTTGCTATCGTCCCTTCCTGCAGATACATCAGAGCCAAGTCCCCTGCTCTTCTGGGATTGATTGCGAACACTGCCGAGTGTATTTTGACGCCAGCCGGTATGCCTAGAACGGTCACTTTGTCACCCACAGCTTCGCAAATGTCTCTGGCGGTTCCATCTCCGCCCGCGAAAAGTATGAGGTTGACCGCTAAATTCATCATTTCTCCGGCTGCTTTTCTCGTGTCGTCAGAAGTTGTGTTCCCTCTTGTTATTGAGCCCACGACTTTCGGATCGAAACTGCACTGCCTTGTCTCGTCCTCTCCCATTTCGTATGGATATGTTATCAGTTCGATACTGTCCTTGATCGGAGCGATTCGCTCCAACGCTTCAACGGCTCTCTCAGGAGCAACCGGGACTGCCCCTAGCCTCCTTGCCTTATCCAAGATGTCGTGACCATTAGTGCCCTTGAGTCCGACACGGCCTCCCATTCCAGCAATGGGGTTTACGATGACGCCCAGCTTCTTCCTCTGAGGCATAGCCAAGGCCCAGCGGGAATATCATATGCCCATGAGAATCAGGAGCGCCCTATCACTCCTGTCTTCAGGGCGATCTCTTTTGCCTGTGCTTCTGTCACAGATCCTTCCATCAGTATCGTGTAGAAATCAGGGCGGTCGCGCAGCCAAGATTCGTTGATAGTTCGAGCTCTGACCAGAGTTCTAATGACCGCACCGTCGCCCAGCCCGATCTGCTTCGCCGTCACTGGTGCCCCGATCTCTTCGAGAGCCTTCCTGACAGCTGTCCAATCCTGTCCCTGCAAATATGCCATGAGGATAGTGCCAATAGCCACCTGCTCTCCGTGAAGCCCTTTGACATTCGCCGTAACCTGCTCTTCCATCAATCCCTGTGCAACAACGTGCTCGCTACCGAAAATGACCCTTGAGCTACCGCCGATTTGCGTCAGAAAGCCGTCATTTATCATAGCTAGCAAGAATGCGTCGAACGCCTGTTCCTCCATCCTCCTTATCCGCGACGCATTCTCCATGAGATACTCTGTTTGCGCCTTCGCAAGCATAACTGAGTACTCGCTGTAGTCCTCGTCTTTGCCGCGTGAATAGGCAAGGCTCCAGTCTTCAATGGCGCATAGCTTGGCGACGTAATCGGCATATCCTGCTGCTTGAAATCTCCAAGGAGCATTTCTTATGATGTTAGTATCGACAACGCAAGCTAGTGGCGGTCCGACAGTGACATCGTAGTCTCCTTCATGCGATTTTCCGTCAACACCCGCCTCTTCTCCGCGGAAAGTCGCATTGATGCCTGTCATGGCGTCGGTGGAGAATATGGTTGGAACAGTGATCCAAGCGGACTTCTCCAGAAAACCCGAAGCCTTCGCAATGTCCATGTTCACGCCGCCCCCGATCCCAAACACAATGCACGGCTTGAGCGTTCGTATCTTTTCGCGCGCCTTGTCGACCTCTGACCCGACCGCCCCTCTCTCTACAAGAGTCGTTTCGACACGATCAAAACCAGCATCGATCAGAGACTTCAGGAATCTCTCGCCAGCAATCTTCCAGGTGTTCGAGTCGTTTACCAGAACAGCATTTCTCTCTTCTACACCGATCTCCCGGCAGAAATGTCCTGCGCGGGCCACCGCGTCACTGCCAAACAGAAATGCGCCACAAAAAGCAACGGGTCTAACTTCCACCGCAGAATCCTCTTGGTCACGAAGTTGATGGATGGCCTATTTTCGTTTTGGGCGGGGGTAAGGCTGGAGCTCTTACGTAGCCTTCTCGGAGTAACGATTGTTATTCGTGAGTCTGCCTGACATCCAGACTCAAGATCTGCACCGTCAAATGAGTAATAAGCGCTGCAAGAATGTTGTAGGTCTATGGTTCAAACAGAGCCGCAAAGAATCCCAGTGCTGAGAGATGTCTACGCTGCGAGGAACGTGATTAATCGATACCTGAAACCTACCCCACTGGTCTACTCAAGGCATCTTTCAAGGGCCATCGGCTGTCAGGCCTACTTGAAGCTGGAGAACCTTCAACCCACGAGAGCCTTCAAGGTTAGGGGCGGCGTCAACTACATGGAGAAGATGAAAGAACAGGCCATGGCGCGCGGCGTCATTACGGCCTCGACCGGAAACCACGCCCAATCGATTGCTTACGCAGGTTCATTGTTCGGGGTTGAGGTCAAGATTGTCATGCCTCACGGCGTTCCGCAAGTGAAGGCTGACGCAGTAAAGGACTTGGATGCCGAGGTCATCACTCATGGAAGTTACTATGAAGAGGCGAGGGAGTATTCGGAGAAATTGGCTTCCGAGAAAGGATACCTGTACGTCCACGGCATCAACGAACCTTTGCTGTATGAAGGTGTCGCGACGATGCATCTCGAAATCATAGAGGAACTCCCGGACGTGGATGTTGTCATTAACCCAATTGGCGGCGGTTCGGGTGCTTCAGCCGCATGCATAGTGTACAAGACACTGGACCCCCGCATCAAAGTGATAGGAGTGCAGGCAGAGGGTGCGCCCGCTTTCTACCGGTCGTGGAAGAGCGGTGTAATCGAGTCTACAAATGGTGTGAAGACCGCGGCTGAGGGCCTGGCGGCAGCGCAAGCATACGAGCTGCCGCTTAGAGTCATGCGAGGAAAAATTGACGACATCATCCTTGTTGGCGATGAGGAGATGAAGCACGCGGTCAAGATCATACTCTATTCGCTGGGTCAGGTGGCAGAACTTGCAGGGGCCGCTTCGACGGCGGCAGCCATGAAAATCAAGGATGAGCTGAACGGAAAAAAGGTCGCACTTCTCCTCACAGGAGGTAACATAGAGCCGGAGGAACTTACCCGCAATCTAGGAAAGAACGGAAGACCACAATGACCGTTGTCTGCTATTGTTGGTGGGGCCGGCCGGATTTGAACCGGCGACTTCGCGGTTGCCGCTTAGGCAACTCACGCGGGCCCAAGCCGCGTATCATAACCATGCTAGACTACGGCCCCGCCACCTGCGACTAGCTTTAAGCTGCTTATGTGTTTGTTGAAAGTGCTATATCGGCCTCAGGACCTTAGAGTGGACAGCGTGGAGCTCGAGCCGACAATGTCAGACTCTCGGAACCCGCGTCCCTCGAAAGGCCTGTCCAGCAAAAGCCGGTTTGCTGAATCAATATGCCAAGAAGATTTCTGAATTCGCGAGCTGCAACCCTTTCGCTTGTAAAGCAAGTAAGTATGAGCTGACGTGAGCAAGTACACTCTATACAAAATGAATAACTCACGCTAGACGTGCTCGGTGCACGATGACTCATGCCAGTAACGATACCCGAGGCCATGAAAGAGGAACACGAGGAGCTGCACAACGAACTGCGAAAAGCCATCAAGATCCCCGGCGCGGTGGGCAAAGCCGCGAAACACGTGGCCGAGGTTCTTCATCCACATTTCGAAAAAGAGAACGAGATAGCACTACCGGTAGTCGGTGTAGCTAGGGAATTAGCGGAGGGGAAGACATCTCCTGACTTCCCAAAGGCAGTCGAACTCTTCGAGAAGTTCCGGGCCGAGTACGACAAGATGCTCCAGGAACACGTGGAAATCGTGAAAGCGCTAGACGAACTCGAAAAAACTGCAAGGAAAGCTAAGAAGAAAGCAGCGGTTGAGTTCGCGAAGAAACTGAAGCTTCACGCAAAAACTGAGGAAGACCTCACCTACCCAGCGGTGCTGATGGTGGGCAAGCTGCTCAAGCAGGGGGCGCAAGCGGAACATGCGGCCAAGGCTACGCCGTAGCTGACGCTTTGGCTTCAGTTCTCGTTGCAACAATCATCGCGATGAGCGGCGTTATTGGTATCCACGACCTGAAAGCACAATATGTGGGGCCTGGAATCGTCCAAGCTAGTTTTCACATCGAAGTCGCCAAAGGAACTCCGATAGAAGAAGCAGACCGAATAACAACGGAAGTCGAAGAGAAAGTGAGCAAAGAGGTGAACTGTCAATACTGCCTCATGCAAGTGCACTCAGCTGAGCTTACACACAAAACAGAACGTAGTCAGTAGAAGACTGAAGTCAGCGCCGGGTTGGATTCGACTTTCCTGAATAGCCCGGGAATTGGGCTCGACCAGCAGTGTCTCCGCTGCCCTTCTTCTTGTATTCGTGCAGGGCGTAACTCACTATCTGTTTGGCTTCCTGGCTGTTCTTCCATTGCTTGAACTTTGCCCATTTCGGCTGCTCCAAGCGCTTGTAGGTCTCGAAGAACTCCTGAATCTCCCTGAGCTTGTGCGGGTGAACATGACCTATGTCTGTCCAGCCGTTGAATCTTGCGTCATTCACTAACACAGAGAGTATCTTCGCGTCTTCGCCCTTCTCATCTTCAATTATCAGCGCCCCGATGACTCTAACTTTCACGATACACCCAATTTCGAGTGGCTCGTAGCTCATGACCATAATGTCAAGCGGGTCATCGTCATCATACCAAGTCTGCGGAACAAATCCGTACTCAACCGGAAAGACCACGGAAGAAGGAATGACTCGATCTAGGACGAAGGCTTCCCATTCTGAGTTGAACTCGTACTTGTCCCTAGTCCCGCTCCCAACTTCGATGACAGCATTCAGCAACTCGGGAGGGCTGTCGCCTGATGGAACATCTTTCAGTAAATTCATGCCGTGCAACACTATGCGATTGGTTAGCGCGTTCTCTATCGAAGGAAGGCACTCTGAAAAAGGTTCTTCGTATCAGCCGGGCATTGTCTTGCTGAGGGGCAATTTCCAAGCGTTTTCGGAAGTCTGGATCTGCATCACTTGCCAACTCCAACAGCAGAAAACAGCTTAGGTATATTCCTTAGTTATGAAAAATTAGAGCACGGAGAAAATAGTTCCAAGTATATGCTGTACGTGCCAAACCCTCATACCAATCTGGATTCGCATGCATTCTTGTGAAAAATGAAATGTCAGCAGTGGACACTATCGACCTGCTGTACATGATCTACGCTGGATTTGTCTTCGTCTTCATGGCATACTTCGCATACAAGATCACTAAGCCAAAATCGAGTTGACCGACAATGGTCAAGATGGAACGAGAAGAGAAGCGGTACCTCTACCTGCTCATATTTCTGGCCTTGGTCATCAACGCTGTCACGCTAGCTCCTCTGGTACCTTGGCAGAACTGGCTCTTCTGGTCTCCTCCAACACCAACTCGCACGTTCAACATCAGCATCTGCAACTACCTGTTCAGCCTCCCACCGGGCGGCATCACCATTAGTGTTGGCGAACCGGTGAAATTCACGGCCACCTCGTGCGACGTAACCTACGGGTTTGGTGTTTTCCACAAGAGCGGCAGGATGCTCTTCCAGATGCAGGTTCTGCCAAACTACAGCAACGAGATTGTTTGGATCTTTGACGAACCAG